>Ga0172372_10001902_pt1 | contig 32093 bp, 23 predicted proteins | sample LakKiv5m_2_FD_114544 | JGI IMG/M metagenome (GOLD analysis project Ga0172372, IMG submission 114544) | Freshwater microbial communities from Kabuno Bay, South-Kivu, Congo - kab_092012_9.5m | ecosystem: Environmental > Aquatic > Freshwater > Lake | place: Democratic Republic of the Congo... | reverse complement strand
GACTGGTGGCGCGCGGTGTCAGCCCGTCGGTCATCATGCCGGTACGCCCCGTCGAGGTCGACATCGCCAGCTCGCAGCAGCGCGCGGCGATGATCATCAACTTCATTCCGCTCTACATCATGCTCGCCGCATTCACGGGCGGCATGCTGATTGCCACCGATGCCACCGCGGGTGAACGCGAGCGAGGGTCGCTCGAAGCCCTGCTGGTGACGCCCGCGCCGCGCGGCGCCCTTGCGGCCGGCAAGTGGCTGGCCGCATGCGTCTTTTCCTTGGTCTCGGTGGCCCTCACCACGGTTCTCTGTGTTGTCGTGGTCAATCGCATTCCCCTGCAGGACTTCGGCGTCCGCCTCTTCATCGACACATGGAAGGTGGCAGGACTGGTCGGGGTTGTGCTGCCGATGTGTGCGCTCGCGCCGACGATACAACTGTATCTGTCGACCTTCGCCAGATCATTCAAGGAAGCGCAGAGTTACCTCGGATTTCTTGTGCTGGTGCCGATGCTGCCCGGGCTGATCGAATCACTGGCGCCGATCAGGGGCCTGTGGTGGATGTATGCCGTGCCATTCCTCGGCCAGCACCTGCTCTTGGCCGACATCATGGGCGGCAAGCCGATGCCGCTGCTGCACGTGCTGCTGTCGATGGTGGCCACCCTCGCCGTGGCACTCGGGTTGTTTCAGGGATTTGCGCGTCTGCTGACGCGCGAGCGCATCATCTTCGGTCGATGACGCGGGTCTGACGGAAAGTGGTCGGGGCGACTGGATTCGAACCAGCGACATCCCGCTCCCAAAGCGGGCGCTCTACCAGGCTGAGCCACGCCCCGACGCTACGGTGAATTGTATCGCACCGGCGAGACAGGCCCGTCGAAAGTCGCGGAACGCCCGTCCCCGATGCGACACGGTCGCTTTTTCCTCGAGTGACAGCTCGGCCGTCGTTCGACCCAGTGGCCGATACAGAAAAATCGGGTCATACCCGAACCCGCCCGTGCCACGAGGCTCGACGATGGTGCCAGCCACTGACGCCTCTGTCTCGAACACGATGGTGTCACCGACCGCTGCGGCCAGTGCTGTCACAAACCGTGCGTCGCGGGTCGCGCCCGGCACCTGCGCCAGCCGACGCTCAATCTCGGCAAACCGATCGGCATAGGTGGCCGTGTCACCGAGGAATCGTGCCGAGTGGACGCCCGGGGCTCCGCCGAGGGCGTCGACCACCAGGCCCGAGTCTTCGGCGACCACGGGAAGCCCTGACGCGGCCGCGTAGGCGAGGGCCTTGAGGCGGGCGTTCTCGCGGAATGTGGTACCGGTTTCGTCGGGCACCGGCATCGGCGGCAGGTCGGCCAGGGTCTTCCACGCGACCGGCACGCTGTCGAGCAGCGGCAGAATCTCGCGCAGCTTTCCCGCATTGGTAGTGGCGAGCAGGACGGTCATCGGCCGAGGATGCGCCCGACAATCTCCCGCTGCCGTGTGATGAGCTGCGTGATGCCGGTGTCGGCGAGACTCAGCAGGCCCACGAGCGCATCGGTGCCGAAGGGTTCGGTTTCCGCAGTGCCCTGCAGTTCAATGAAGCGCCCGTCGCCGGTCTTGACGATGTTCATGTCGACGTCGGCCTTGGAATCTTCCTCGTAGGCCAGGTCGAGCAGCGGCATGCCGCCGACAATGCCGACACTGGTGGCGGCGACGTAATCGGCCACGGGAATGGTCTTGAGCTGGCCCGCCGCACGCAGCTTGTCGAAGGCGAGCACCATGGCGACAAAGGCTCCGGTAATCGAGGCCGTGCGTGTGCCGCCGTCGGCCTGGATGACATCGCAATCGAGATAGATGGTGCGTTCACCGAATTCCGTCAGGCGGACGACGCTGCGCATCGAGCGACCGATGAGGCGCTGAATCTCCATTGTGCGCCCGCCGACCTTGCCCGATGCGGCCTCGCGTGAATTACGGGTATGCGTGGCACGCGGCAGCATGCCGTACTCGGCGGTGACCCACCCCTTCCCGGTGCCGCGCCGAAACGGCGGTACGCGGTCTTCGACGCTGGCCGAGCAGATGACTTTGGTGCGGCCGACTTCGATGAGCACGGACCCTTCGGCATGCGCGAGGTAGTCGGGCGTGATTGACGTCGGGCGCAGCTCTGCGGGCCCGCGGTCGTACTGTCTGGTCATGGTGTGGTCTCGGAAGAAGGCGCCGGAGGGCGCGTGAGATGTTCGGCGCGGCGCAGAGGGTGCCGGAGGTCGACATGGCCGGCGAGGGTCTCGACCTCGCGACCGTCGATGAGAATCTGCACTGACGTGGCCGACGGCATGGCATCGAGCACGGTGTGGACGATGCTGTAGACGGTCAGCAGCTCGCGCAGCGTGCCTCCGGGATGCGCGCGGGCGACATCACCACCGAGGTCGACATACACGTCTCCGGTATCGGTCGCATAGAGGCCCAGCAGCGTCGTCCCGGGGGAAATCGCCGACGAGAGGGGAGTGCGGGGTGTCAGGGTCAGCAGCGCATCGAGGGCCCCCCGTGCCTGATCAAGCGGCGATGATTCCTGCACCATGTCCTGCGGCACGGTCACGAGATGCGCGTCATCTGCGGCCACCACCGACAGGGGCATGCGGACGCGCGCGCGGGGCGTCGGCGCGACCATCGGAGACGGGGTTGTGGCCGTCGCTGCGGCCGGTGCCGGCGGGGGCCCGAAGAGCCGGGTGATCTGGGCGAGCAGCACCCAACCGAAGATCGCAGCCAGCACCAGGCCGGCGACGGCCAGCGTTACCCCGCGACTGGTCACGGCGCGGGCGTCTCCACGAGAAACTGCAGCAGCGCGTCGCGCAGCTGGCGGGCGATAGCCTCCTGGCCCTCGGCCGAACCCAGGCGTGCCATGTCGTCGGCGTGCGTGGCATAGCCGAGGTCGGCGACCACGGCGGGCATGGTTGCACCGGTGAGCACGGCGAGGGGGGCCGACTGCACGCCCCGCGGGCTCAGCTGGCCCTCGGCCTCGAAGGCAGAGGCCATCGCGCGTGCCAACCGCAGCGAGTCAGTCCGGTGCCGCAGCGCCACGCGGTCCCACGGCGCAAACTCGATGACTCGCGTGGCCCCACCCGCCACAGGCAACGGCGTACCCGGTGACTCGAGCGCTACCCCGCCGGCATCGTCGGGGGCGAGTACGGTGAACTCGGCGCCGTGCAGCGTGTCGGCAGCAGACGCATTCACATGCAGGCTGACCAGCGCGGCGGCCTTACGGGTGTTGGCCAGGGCGGTGCGATCGCGCAGCGATACCCGGCGGTCGTCATCGCGGGTCAGCACGGTGACGAGATCCGGACGGCTGTCGAGGGCGGTGCGGAGGCGGCGGGCAATGGCGAGGGTGATGTCCTTTTCGGGAAGGCCCGCAGGGGAGGCCGTGCCGGCATCGTCGCCCCCGTGTCCCGGATCGATGACGATGATACGCGCATCGGCTGTCGGGGGGGCCTGGGGCTGGCTGGGCGCTTCATCGGCCCGGAGACGCAGCCACGAAGCACTGCCCACCAGTGCCAGCACCAGGAAGAATCCGGAAAGACGACGCTGCATGAAAGCACCGCCATTGTACGGCGGTACGGCGGGCTATCGACGTGGCCGTGCGAGGCGAATCGGACCGCGGGCGGTTGACGGGTCGACCGGTCGTCCCCCCTGCGTGATCGTCAGCAGGCCCTGAGCGTGCAGGCGGCGTGCGGCCTGGCGGGCCGGTTCCATCAGGGGGCGCCAGTTGTCGGGCGAGACGAGGCGGGCGGCCTCGGACGGGCAGAGGCTGGCATCGCCGGCTCGTGCCGCCAGCAGTTGCTGGATCGCGGCTTCCAGTGCGAGGTCAGAGGGCCCGAGGCGGTGGGTGCGGCACCCGGCGCTGCAGTAGAGCACGGCGTCCCAGGTGCGGGCCCACTTCTTCCGCCACGTGATGCGGCGTCCGCATCGGGCACAGGATTTCTCAGGCAGCACAGCCGGTGAGACGTCCGGATGGACCCGGGCGTCCCCGCCGTGATGAGGGGCTACTTTCTGAGGTGTGTATTAAAGACGTCGACGGTGCGCCTCCACGCGAGCGCGGCAGCCGCCTCATCGAAGCGCGGCGTGGTGTCGTTGTTGAACCCGTGCTGCGTGTTGGGATACATGTGCATCTCGTAGCGGATGCCGTTGGCCTTGAGCGCCGTCTCGTAGGCCGGCCATAGGGCATTGATGCGCTCGTCGGTCGAGGCGTAGTGAATGAGCAGCGGCGCCTTGATGCGGGCGGTCTCCTCGGCCGTGGGCGTATTGCCGTAAAACGGGACCGCCGCTCCCAGATCGGGCACGCGGGTCGCGAGCATGTTGGCAATGCCGCCGCCGTAGCAGAATCCCACGGCGCCGACGCGTCCCGTGCACTCGGGACGGGCCTTCAGCACAGCCACGGCCGTGACCATGTCCTCGCGCGTTTTGGCCTGATCGAGCTTGGCAAACAGGGTGCGTGCCTCGTCTTCGCCGGCGGCGGGATAGCCGCCAAGGGGCGTCAGCGCATCGGGCGCAAATGCCACGAAGTTGTCGAGGGCGAGGCGTCGGGCAATGTCTTCAATGTGCGGATTGAGCCCGCGATTTTCATGCACGACGAGGACGCCGGGCAGCGTGCCCGAGGCGGCGGCGGGCCTGACGAGATAGCCGCGCATCGTGCCCGAGCCGTTCGGCGACGGATACGTGATGTACTCGGCCTTGAGTCGCGCATCGTCCTTGGCAATTTTCTGCGCCTCGGCGAACTTCGGGCTGAGCGCCTCGAGCATCATCGCTGCGCTCATGCCGCCAACGGCGTACTGACGGGCCTTGTCGAGAAAGCCCCGGCGATCGAGCGCGCCGTGCACGTAGGCATCGAACAGAATGAGCACTTGCGGGTCAAAGTCGGCGGCAGTCTTGCGGTCCATGGGCATCCTCCGCGCCGATGATAGCCTGAGCATGCAGTCACCGAAACGGGATCCGAGTCGGCACGCCGGTATAATCGAGGCTCCGCCCTCGGGCGGACACCGCCTATGTCGCGTCCCGTCCATCTGGCCTTCCTCGGCTGCGGCTTCATCACAGAGGTGCACAGCCGACAACTGCGCGCGCTGGGCTCGTCGGTGGCGTTGCGCTACGCCAGCCGCGATCGGTCAAAGGCCGAGGCCTATCAGCGCCGGTTCGGCGGTGTGGCCGCCTACGGCGATTACCACGCCGCCATTGCCGACCCCGACGTCGACGCTGTGGTGGTGGCTGTGCCGCCGCTGTATCACCTGCCCCTGACGCTGGACGCACTTGCGGCCGGCAAGCACGTGCTGGTGGAAAAGCCGGCGTTTCCGACACTTGCCGCCTATGAAGACGTGCGCGCGGCCCGTGACCGGGCCCGTCGCGTGGTGGTGGTCGGCGAAAACGATCACTACAAACCGCTGGCCGTGACTCTGCGGCGCCTGATTGCCGAGGGCACCATCGGCGAGATGGTCTTTGCGCACTTCACCACGATCGCGCATCGGCTGAAGAAGGCCGACGACTGGCGGAATGACGAAACCATGGCCGGCGGCGACGCGTTCTTTGAGGAAGGCATCCACTGGCTGCACGTCGCCGGCAGCCTCGGGCCGCGCATCGTATCGGCGCACGGCTTCCGTCCCCCGTCCTCGCGCACCGGTCCCGACCGGCGCGCCAAGAGCATGATGGTGGCCTTCCGCTATGACAATGAGGCGGTCGGTGCCCTCTACTACTCGCGCGAGATTCCGTCACTGCTGAAGGGCCTGCGGCTGTCGAAGATCTTCGGCCGTGAGGGCATCATCACCTTCGAATCGAACGGTGGACTGGTGGTGGCGCGGGGCAAGGGATGGCCGCGGGTGATCCTCCCGGGCTTCCGCGACATCAGGGGCTATCAGGCCATGTATCGCGATTTCGTGCAGGCGATTCGCGAAGGCACCACGCCCGAGATGCACCTCGAACGGGCGATGGACGACCAGCGGTTGATGGATCAGGTCTACCGCGATCTGCAGCCGCCGGCATGACCCTCGCGTCCTACGACGTCGTCATTATCGGGAGTGGTGCGGGCGGCGGCACGATGGCCCGCGCGCTGGCCGGTTCGGGGGCGCGCATCCTGTTGCTCGAGCGAGGAGAGCGGGTGCCGCGTGAGGAGGAGAACTGGGACCCGGCCGCGGTGTGGCGCGATCTGCGCTATCGGACGCGCGAGCAGTGGCAGGACGGCGTCACCGGCGAGTGGTTCACGCCTTACACACACGCCAATGTCGGCGGCAACACCAAGTTCTGGGGCAGCGTGCTCTATCGCCTGCGTCGCGAAGACTTCGGGGCGCTCGAGCACGAGGACGGCACGTCGCCGGCCTGGCCCATCACCTACGACGACCTGGCCCCGTACTATGACCGGGCCGAGCAGTGGTTCGGCGTGCGAGGTCTGGCTGGCAGCGACCCGACCGATCCGCCAAGGGGCGCCTTTCCCCACCCTCCCGTGCCGCATGTCCCGGAGGTCGAGGCGGTCGCACAGGCCTGGCGGCGCGCCGGCCTGTCGCCGTCGCACCTGCCCCTGGGCCTGCTGAACCCGGGCGAGGCGGGCGGGTGCGTCCTGTGCCGTACGTGCAATTCGTTTCCCTGCCGCATCGGGCGGAAGAGCGATGCCGAGGTCTGCGCCGTTGACCCCGCGCTCGAGGGCGGGGCGGTGACGCTGTGGACCGGGGCCACGGCCCTGCGCCTCATCACCGACGGCACCGGGCGTCGCGTGACCGAGGTTGAGATCGAGCGAGGCGGTGCGTCTGTGCGCGTGCAGGCCGGGGCGGTCGTTGTCTCTGGCGGGGCCGTGCACTCGGCGGCGCTGCTGCTGCGGTCGGCGTCAGGGATGCATCCCGACGGGCTGGCCAATGGATCCGGGCTCGTGGGGCGCCGATACATGGCACATCTGGCAACGATGATGCAGGGCGTGCAGCCGTTCCGGGTAAACGAGGCAGTCTTCCAGAAGACGCTAGCCCTGAACGACTTTTACCTGAAAGGTCCCGACGGGCGCTTTCCCCTGGGCAACATCCAGTCGCAGGGGCGGACGCACGGCATCATGGCCAAGGTGGTGGGCGATACGATGGTGCCCGTGGTGCCGCTGGCCGTATACGACGCATGGGTGGCCCGGGGGCTCGACTGGCTGGTCATGAGTGAAGACCTGCCGCGGCCAGATAACCGCGTGACGCTCGACAGTCAGGGGCGCATCCGCCTGCACTATCGTCCTCACAACGTCCGCACCCACGATCGTCTCGTGCGGCTGATGCGCCGGATGCTGCGTGAGCTGGGCGACTGGGTGGTGGTGGCGCACTCGCACAAGACCCGCAACACCACGCATCAGTGCGGAACACTGGTGTTCGGCACCGATCCGGCATCGTCGGTTCTCGACCCGTGGTGCCGCAGCCACGACGTGCGTAACCTGTGGGTGGTCGACGGGTCGTTCTTCCCCTCGTCTGCGGCCGTCAACCCGGGGCTCACCATCGTGGCGCAGGCGCTGCGCGCGGCCGAGCAGCTTCTCAAGGAGTCTTCGACATGGGCATGAGTGTCCGTTCGTTCAGCCACGTGGGCATCACGGTGTCAGATTTTCACAAAGCCGTGCAGTTCTACTGGGACGTATTCGGGTGCCCGCTGGTGGGCGTGGCCGATACACCTCCCGAACGGGTACGCACATTTTTCGGCGTGACGGGGGATGCCCCAAGCTGCAAGATCGGCTGGATTCGCGTACCGGGCGGCGGGGTGCTCGAAATCTTCCACTTCGAACCCAAGCAGCCGGCGGAGCGCATTCCGTGGAACCGGGTCGGACTCACACATATTTCATTCAACGTACGCAATCTCGATCGCTGGCACGACTACCTCGTCAGCAAGGGCGTCGAGATCGTCAGCCGGCCCGAGCGCTCACCCCGGGGGCATTCCTTCTTCTTTGTGCGGGATTTCGACGGCAATCTCATCGAAATGATGGACCTGGGCTACATGCACTATGTGCTCGACTGGCTCGGGCCGCTGGGAGGCTGGCTGTTCCGACGGGGCATGTATCGGCAGTACTACGAACCGCGCACATAGTGTCAGTTTCTGCGCTATGATGGGGGGGCAGTGCGAATTTTCGCTCTCGCCCTTCTCAGTGTCCTGGCGACGGTTCCCGCAGCGGCACAAACGCCGCCGACGACCGCGCAGGCCGCGCAGTTTCTTGAACAATCGACCTTCGGGCCGTCGGCTGCAGACGTGACGCGGGTCACCACCCTGGGTGTCTCTGCCTGGCTCGACGCCGAATTGCAGAAACCGGTGGTGCCCATCGATCCGGCCACGACCAACGCCAACGTGCGTCGGGCGGTGTTCCTCTCGATGGTGCGCGCCGACGACCAGCTGCGACAGCGGGTGGTCTTTGCCCTCGGGCAGACCCTGGTGGTGTCGGCCAACAAGTTTGCCAGCGACGGTGTGCAGATGGCCCCGTGGGTCAACCTGCTGCAAACGCATGCCTTTGGCAATTACCGTGACCTGATCGAAGCGGTGACCCTCAACCCGGCGATGGGGGTGTATCTCGATCTCGTCTACAGCCGGAAGGCCACGACGACAACATCCCCGAACGAAAACTACGCCCGCGAACTGCTGCAGCTGTTTTCAATCGGTTTGTGGGAACTGAACCAGGACGGTACGTGGAAACTTGACGCGTCCAACCGTCCGATTCCGACCTACACGCAGACGGACATCCGGCGGATGGCTGAGGCCATGACCGGGTGGACCTTCCCTGGCACGGAAGGGCAGGGAAATCCCGCCACGTACGCTGGCGCCATGGTGCCGGGGCCCGCGTCGTGGCACGACACTGCGGCGAAGACCGTGATGGGCACGGCCATTCCGGCGGGCCTGACCGCGCGAGCCGAGATGGCGCGGGTTCTCAACCTCGTAGCCAACCATCCCAATGTGGGCCCCTTCATTGGCACCCGCCTCATCCGCTCGCTGGTGACCAGTAATCCCAGCCCTGCCTATGTGGCGCGGGTGTCAGCAGTGTTCAACAACAATGGTCAGGGGGTGCGTGGGGATCTGGCCGCCGTTATTCGGGCGGTGCTGACCGACACCGAGGCCAGCACACTGCCGGCAGGGGCAGGGCGCCTGAAGGATCCGGTGCTGCACATGACCGGGCTCATCCGCGCGATGGGGACGCCGGTCGGTGACCAGCCCGACACGCTCATCGGGCAACTCTCGGCGCTGGGGCAGAATCCGCTGACGCCGGCGACGGTCTTCAGCTTCTACTCGCCGATGACCACGACGCCGAACAATCCGTCGCTGGTGGGCCCCGAGTTCCAGATCTACCCGCCGGCGCTGAGCCTGCAGCGAGCCAATACCCTCTACTGGATGCTGAACGGCAACTGGCCGACAAACTTTGCGCCAGACCTCTCGGAGTTCATCGCCCTCGCCCCGACGCCCTCGGCACTGGTCACGCGCGTCAACGACCGGCTGCTGTTCGGACGGATGACGCAGGAACTCCGCGAACTCATCACCACGGCGACAACGGCCGTGCCGACCACCGCGGCGCGTCAGCGCGCACTGGGTGCCTTGTTCCTCGCGGCCGTGTCGAGCGAATTCTCGGTCTACACCAACAACTCGGGTGTCGGCTCGCCGACCCTCCAACCGCCCACGGGCCTGACGACGGCCAGTCTCAGGGGAAACCTCGTGACCCTGCGGTGGACCCCGCCCGGCGTGGGCCCCGCACCTGCGGCCTATCTCATCGAAGGTGGCCCTGAGCCAGGCACGACCATCGCTTCGGTGCACACGGGACCGACGGTGCCGCTCATCACTCTCGATGTGCCTACGGGACAGTACTACGTGCGCGTGTCGTCGCTGGATGCCAGCGGAAATCGCAGCCAGCCCTCGGCGGATGTTCGCCTCTTCGTCGGCGTGCCGTCCGGGCCGACAGCACCGGTGAGCCTGCTGGGACTGGTCCGCAATCGTCCCACGGGCAACAGCGTGAGCCTGTCATGGCGGAACACGTTTGGCGGGGGCGCCCCCGAGTACATCGCGCTCGACGTGCTGCGCGACGGTGTGCCCTTCAACTCGTTCCCGCTTCCGGTCTCCGAGTCGTTCACCTTTGAGGGCGTGCCGAATGCCACCTACACCTTCTCAGTGCGCGCCGTAAACCGCACCGGGTCAAGCGGCGCGTCAAACGCCGTCACACTGACCTTCGATGATGCGATGACAACGTGTTCGGGCGCCCCATCCATGCCGGTGGGTGTGACCAGCGCCGTGCAGGGGAACTTCGTGGCCCTGTCATGGCAGGCGGCGGCCAGCGGCCGCCCGGCAACGGGCTATCGGGTGCTGGTGACCGGTCCCGGAGGTTCCCTGACCATTCCGGTCGTGGACCGCGTCATCAGCGGGTTCGTCGCTCAGGGGACCTATTCGATTCGCGTACAGGCCACCAACCTGTGCGGCGTCAGCAGCGCGACCGCCGCGCGGCAGGTGATTGTCCGCTGAGCGGCGGCACAGGCAGACTTCCATGGCCCACTCTCATCGTCCGCAACGTCGCCGTTTCCTGCGCTTGAGTGCCCGCCTCGCGGCGCTCGGTCTTGCGGGGCTGGGGCTTGACCCGTGGCGCCGGCTGTTTCCCGGCGTCAGTGCTGCCGCACGAGCCACCGACTACAAGGCGCTGGTCTGCGTGTATCTGTTCGGGGGGAATGATTCCAGCAATCTGATCGTGTCCCGCCGGAGCGGGCCGGCGTCTGACCCGTACTCGTATGAAGCGTATCGGGTGGCGCGCAGCGGACTCGCGCTCGGCGCTCCCGGCACGACAACGTTGCTGCCTGACCTGGCGGACTCTGCCGGGAATTCCTTCGCCCTGCATGCGTCGGCCTCCGACCTCGACCGCCTCTACCGGTCGGGGCAGGCGGCATTTCTGCTGAACACCGGCGCCCTGACGCGACCGCTGACCAAGGCCGAGTATCAGCAGGGGCTGACGCGTCCGGCCAATCTGTTCTCGCACTCGGATCAGACGACGCAGGCGTTCACCGCGCAGTCAGATGCCACGACGAGCGGCTGGGGCGGGCGCCTGCTCGATGTGTTCGGGCCCGGCGATCCCCTGTCGGCCGTGTCGGTGTCGTCGCACTCGGTCTTTCTCGAGGGCGTGGATGTGCGAAGCAACGTCATTCCGCCCGGGTCGAGTCTGGCGCTGGCGGCCCTGAGCGGGCTGTCGGCCGACGCGGCTGATGCGCGGCGTCAGGCCCTGAATGCGATGGTGCTGATGGACGGCGGGCATCCGCTGCGTGAGGCGGCCAATGGGCAGTTCGCCAGTGGCCTGCAACTGGCCGACACGCTGCAGCTGAGTGGCAGCCTGCCGACTCTGTCGGTGACGTTTCCGAACACCGGTCTCGGCAATCAGCTGCGTGAAGTGGCGCGGCTCATCCGCATCCGCTCGACGATGGGGCCGGGTCGGCAGGTGTTCTTCTGCTCGATGGGCGGCTTCGATACGCACACCGGGCAGCTCGGGACGCACTCGAGATTGCTGCTGCAGCTGTCGCAGGGACTCGGTGTGTTCACCACCGCCATGCAGGAACTGGGGCTCCGGGCGAAGGTCACCGCGTTCACGCAGTCAGAGTTCAACCGGACCTTTCAGTTCAACGGGTCAGGGAGCGACCACGCGTGGGGGGGGCACCAGATTGTGCTCGGGGGCGCGGTGCGCGGCGGCATCTATGGCAGCCTGCCGCAGCAGGTGCTGGGAGGGCCGGATGATGTGGGGACGCGCGGCATGTTCATTCCGACCACCTCCTCGGCCCAGGTGGGGGCCACACTGGGGCGGTGGTTTGGAGCGTCTGAGTCCGAGCTGGCGACGGCGTTTCCTACCCTCGTCAATTTCCCCAGCACCAACCTCGGCTTCATGAGCTGAGGCTCAATAGTCTCTGAGGGTGCGCGGCGGCAGCGCCGCACGCAGGGCATTCACGACCGCGATGATGTCGATGGCCTCCTGCGTGAGCGCGCCCGCGACGGGTGGCAGCAGCCCGGAGGCCGCCGCCGCCATGCCGACGACGCTGAGGGCCATGCCGCCCACGGCGCTCTGCAGGGCGATGCGTCGCATGCGGCGCCCGATGTGGAGCAGTTCGTCGACCCGCTCGAGCATGCTGTCGAGAATGACGGCGCCGGCGGCCTCGGTGATGACTTCGCTGGCCTGACCGAAGGCGATGCCGACAGTGGCTGTCGCAAGGGCCGGGGCATCGTTGATGCCGTCACCGACAAACAGCGTGGGGGCCTTCAGGGTTTCGGCGCGCACAATCGCGACCTTCTGTTCGGGCGACTGCGAGGCGTGCACATGCGCAATGCCGACGAGGTCTGCCAGATAACGCACCTCGCTTTCGCGATCCCCCGACACGAGCAGCGCACGCGTGAAGCCATGGCGATGGCCCAGATGCTGCACGAACAGGCGTCCCTCCGTGCGTGGCTCGTCCCTGAACTGCAGGGTGGCAGCATAGGTCTCATCGACAAGGACGACGCACTCGAGGCCCCCGTGCGAGGGCGGCAGCAGCGACGCAGCGGAGGGCTGTGCGGACAGCAGGGCCTTCCGGCTGGTGACGCGAATCGTGTGTCCGGCCACGTCGCCGATGAGTCCCTGCCCGGGGCGTTCACTCACGCGCGTGGCCTCGCGCAGGGGAACATTGTGCGCCCGGCCCGCCTCGAGAATGGCTGACGCCAGCGGATGGCGTGAGTACTGTTCGAGGCTGGCGACCAGCGACAGCACCTCGGTTACATCGGCGTCCGGCGCAGGGAGCGTGGCGGTCAGCAGCGGGCGGCCGTAGGTCAGCGTGCCGGTCTTGTCGAAGATCGCGGTGCGGCAGCGATCGAGTTGCTCGAGCACGGCCGGGTCGCGGATGACAATGCCGCGGCGGGCGGCCAGCGAGACCGAGCCGATGATGGCCACGGGAATCGCGATCAATAGCGGGCAGGGTGTCGCCACGACGAGGACGGCCAGGAATCGCGAGGGATCGCCAGTGAGCAGCCAGGCGGCTGCGGCAATGGCCAGGGCCAGCGGCGTGTAGAACGCACCGAGCTGGTCACCGAGCCGACGCAGGGCGGGGCGTCGCTGCTCGGACTCGTGCATCACCTGCATGATGCGCGCGTATCGCGAATCGGTGGCCGTACGATCGGCGCGGATCGTCAGGGCCCCGTCGCCATTGATGGCGCCTGACAGCACCTGAGTGCCCGCCACTTTCGAGAGACGGTAGGGCTCGCCGGTCAGGTACGACTCGTCCATCGTGCTCTGGCCCTCGAGCACGGTGCCGTCGACAGGACAGATTTCGTGGGGGAACACGATGAGCACGTCACCGACGGCGACCTCCTCGAGCGGCACATCGGCGATGGAGGCGCTGGCTTTCCGGTGGGCCCGGGTGGGCATGCGGCGCGCCAGTGCGGCGAGGGCAGAGGACGCGCGCCTGACCGCGTAGGCCTCGAGTGCCTGGCCGCCCGAGAGCATCAGCACGACAAGGGTGCCGGCGAGGTATTCACCCAGCACCACGGAGGTGACGATTGAGATACCGGCGAGCAGGTCGGCGCTGAAATTGCCGCGTATCACCTGGCGCAGCAGCGACCAGACGAGTGGACCTCCGCCCAGGATGAGTGCGGCCAGCAGCGGAAGGTGGACGAGACGAAGACCGCCGATCAGCGCGTCGGCAGCGAACCATCGCAGCGCAAGATGCGCGCCGATGGCGATGATGGCCAGCGCGGCCAGCGTGGCCTCACGCCCGGGGCGTGCCATGGTCATCGATCAGCCGTTCCCATACCTGGCACCGGCCTGTGGCAGGCGCTGCGCGTCATGGCCGGGTGCGCACGATCGGCAGCCCGCCGGTCTTCACTGCCTCGTCAAGCACATTCCACGTAACGAGGCTGTCATTCGATCGCGGCTCGAGCAGATAGAAGGCGAGGCGCGCCAGGGGCTGCGTCATCGGCACGCGGAACGCACCGGCATCGACGGTGATCGCTGCGGCGGCCCAGCTGCCGGTGACCGTGCGTTCCTGATGATTCTCGAATGGCTGCGGTGTGACGCTCGTCGAGGCAATCGTGAAGGTCTCGAGGCCCGACGTCACCGGCTGGGTCACCGGCTCGAGCCGGATGCCGTGTGCGCGCAGGCGCTCGATCACGACCTTTTCGGCGGCGGGAATGTAATAGGCCGCCGGCACACGCTCACGGTCGGTCGATGTGAATGTGGTCTCATCCCACATCTTCTCCGGGGTCCGCACGTCACGCCGGCGGTGCATGATGCGGCCCGAATAGGGATTGACCTCTTCGTCAACGGCCCCCATCAGAATCTCGATTGGCTCGGCGGCACGGGCGACCTGTGATCGAATCGACAGGGTCTGGCCGACCAGCGAGGCGGCATCCGCTGCAGCCGTGGCCTCGCGCAACGACCGGGCATTGGCGTGCGCATAGGCCAGCACCTCTTCCACAAAGCGCCGGTTCGTGGTGACGCGTTCGCGGAAGGGCAGGTACGAGTAGACCTCGCTCAGGATGCCGAAGCGGTTCCGCAGGCCCCAGTAGTTGTGCGTATAGCGGGGCAGGTCTTCCACCGTGGTCCACGTACGCATCGGTGCCTGCCCCGACACATTGCCGTACGACCGGAAGGCCCAGCCATCCCGCGTCGCAATGCGCTCTTCCACCTGACGCAGCCAGGCGCGCGACTGCGCGGTGATCTCGGGTCGCACCGCAGGATTGTTCGGAATTTCGTAGGTCAGGTGATACGCATGCCGTGACCCGTTGGTGGTGTGCAGATCGAGCATCACGTGCGGGTCATAGTCGTTGAGCAGCCGCACCATCGATCGGGCTTCCGGGGTCTCGAGCTTGATATTGTCGCGGTTGATGTTGAGGCCCTGCGCGTTGGGGCGCGTCCCCTGGCCGCCAATCGGGCCGTGCTGGAAGCCGCGGCTCGTGAGGGTGACCTTCTCGTTGCCGTCCGCGTTGTAGATCGGGTTGACGAGCAGCACCATCGACGTCAGCCAGTCGGCGTGCTGGCCTCGCGCGATGTCGCGGATGAGCGCGAGCATCACTTCCTTGCCCTCCACTTCGCCGGCATGGATGTTGGCCTGCACATAGACGCGCAGCAGGCCCGACTGCTTCACGGTCTCAGGTCGCGCATCAGCCACGTTCCCCACGACGGCCAGCGGCAGGCGACGCCCTTCGAAGGTGTAGCCGAACGAGGTCAGGTGCACCTTCGGCGACGCCTCGTCCACCACCTGCAGAAACCCCTGCACATCGTCGTAGCGGCTGGTTTCCGTGAAGTCGCTCTGTTCGGCGCGGGTCTTCAGGGCGGCCAGCGACGGTGGGGCCTGGGCCGAGAGAGAGACGGTGCAGGTCAGCAGGGCAAGCAGCACAGCGCGGGCCGGAACAGTCATGTCCGGATTCTACGGGGAATTGCGGGCACGCGCTATCATGTCGCCCGTTGTGAGCGCACGCCGTCTGGCCCTCGGGGCCGTCATGTGGGGCCTGCTGGCGTGTGTGCCAGCGGAGGGGCACCAGGCTGCGGCCGACGGGGCCGCCACCGGGGCCGGTGTGTCTCAGAGGGCGAGGGCCAGCCAGGGACCTGTGGCTCAGGCCGGCGCGGACCGCCCCGAGGGGCCGGGCGTGCCGGGTGGCGCAGGAAATCCCGGGGGTCCCGGTGACCCCCTCATGCCCTCGCTCGTCGCGCGCCGCGCGGCAGACGATGTGACCGTGCGTGCGGTGCGGGTGACGCCGTCGCTGAAGGTTGATGGCGCGCTCGACGAGCCGATCTACCAGCAGGTGGTGCCGCTGACGGATTTCATACAGCAGGAGCCTCGCGAAGGGCAGCTGGCGACCGAGAAGACCGAGGCCTGGATTCTGTTCGATGACCAGAGCTTTTATGTGGCCGCCCGCCTGTGGGATTCGGCGCCCGAGCGGGAGGTGGCCAACGAGCTGCGCCGCGACAATGGCAACATCCTCGGGAACGAGAACCTGACGTTCGTCATCGACACCCTGCATGATCGGCGCAACGGGTATCTGTTCCAGACGAACCCGCTGGGCGCCCTGCGCGACATGACCATCACCGACGACCAGCAGAATTCCGCGTGGAACGGCATCTGGTACGTGAAGACGCAGCGGTTCTCTGGCGGCTGGACCGTTGAAGTCGCGATTCCGTTCAAGACCCTGCGGTACAAGGGCGCCGGGCCGCAGACGTGGGGCATCAACCTGCGCCGGCTGGTCAAGTGGAAGAACGAGTTTTCGTATCTGTCGCTCGTGCCCGCGGCGCTCGGCACGACCGGTGTCAGCCGCATGGCGTCGGCAGCGACGGTCGAGGGCCTCGAGACACCCGCACAGTCGAAGAATATCGAGTTCAAGCCGTACGGCCTGGCCCAGTCCACAGGGCTGCGTCGTCCCAGCGGCCAGCTCGATTCGGCGGTGGGCGGGAACGGCGGGCTCGACGCCAAGTATGGCCTCACGCGCAGCCTGATCTTTGATGCGACGTGGCGCACCGACTTTGCCCAGGTCGAGGAAGACCTGCAGCAGATCAACCTGACGCGGTTCAGCTTGTTCTTTCCGGAGAAGCGCGAGTTTTTCATCGAGGGGCAGGGCATCTTCGACTTCGGCGGCGTGCAGGCCGGCAACAGCCCCGGCGATGTGCCGTTGCTGTTCTACAGCCGGCGCATCGGCCTCAATCAGGGGCAGGCGATTCCGGTCATCGGCGGGGGCCGCCTCACGGGGCGGGCCGGGGCGTACAGCATCGGGGCGCTGAACATCCATACGGAAGACACCCCGGCCGCCGGAGCCGTGCAGACGGGGTTCTCGGCGCTGCGCCTCAAGCGCAACATCTTCAGGCGCAGCAACGTGGGCATCATGGCCACGCATCGCCAGCCCGTGCGGGGGCTGCCAGCCAGCACATCATTCGGCGCGGATGCGACGCTGCTCTTCAGGACCTCCATCAACGTCACAGGCTTTCTCGCGCGCACCGACACGCCCAACCGGGCCGGCGTGCCGGTGACGGGCTACAGTTATCGGGGACGCGCCGACTATACGACCGATCGCTACGGCCTGGCCGCGGAGCACCTGCTGATTGATCCCGGGTTTGCGCCGGATGTGGGCTTCACGCGGCGGACGGACGTGCGGCGCACCTTCGTGCAGGCGCGCTTCAGTCCGCGCCCCCGACGCAGCCGCAGCCGCATTGTCAGGAAGCTGACGTGGCAGCTGGGCGGCGAGTATGTGACCGACGCCGCAGTGCAGCAGCGGCAGACCGGTGAGGTCAATGGGCTGTTCAGGCTCGACTTTCAGTCGAGCGACCAGGTGTCGATCGAGCACACGAGAGAATTCGAATACCTGCCGGGCGCCTTCACTGTCTCGCCCGGTGTGGTGGTGCCGAAGGGCGACTACAGCTTCTCGAGCACGCGACTCGCATACACCCTTGGACAGCAGCGGCCATTCTCGGGGCGCATCTCGGTCGCGACCGGCACGCTCTACAACGGTCAGCGATCAGACCTGGCCTACAGCGGGCGCTGGGGTGTGCATCCGCGGATGTCGGTCGAGCCGACCGCGACGCTCAACTGGGTATCGCTGCCGTATGGCACCTTCAACGCGCGTCTGCTCGGATCACGCGTGACGGTGACGCCCACGCCGCGCATGGTGCTGAGCAGCCTCGTGCAGCTGAACATCGATGCGCGGACGCTGACCTCGAGCGCCCGGCTGCGGTGGGAATACACCGGCGGCAGCGAAGTGTTTCTCGTCTACACCGACGGCCGCGACACGGCACTGCGTCCCGGCATGATGACGACCGTGCAGAACCGGACGCTGGCCTTCAAGATGACGCGGCTGTTCCGGTTCTGAGTCGGGGCGGACGCTGCCTCAATCCTCCGGGGCTCCGGGGAGCAGCGGCTCGAGGTCGAGGGCCTGCGGCCCCTGCTCGGTGCAGACGGCGTACTTCGTTTCCCCGGCACGGTACATCGAGACGCCGGCATACTCGCCCTTCTTGTTGAGCACAAAGAACCGGATGTTGAAGTTGGGCAGCCCGCGGGCATTCAGCAGTCGGCGTTCGATGGTGTTCGCCCGGATGCGCCTGAGCGCCTCGAGCCCGGCATCTTTCGGAGCGAGGCCCCGGCGCAGGCCCTCCACGATGAGGAACGACGACAGGTTGTAGAGGTTGGCTTCACCGCGCCCGGTAGAGCCGGCGGCCCCGACTTCGTTGTCGACATACAGACCGGCGCCGAGAATCGGCGAGTCGCCGGTGCGGCCGGGAATCTTCCACGCCAGGCCGCTGGTCGTGGTGACACCGCACAGGTCACCCTGCGGGCCGATGCCCTCGCAGTTGATGGTGCCCCAGAAACTGCCCTCGGCAATCAACCCGTCGCGCACCATCGCCCGTCCGGCCGCGAGTGCGCGCGACTCCTTCTGGCGTTCCCGCAGAAGGTGGGCGGCGGCGTCGCCGGGATCCTTTTCGTGACGATCGCGCGGGCTGCGGCCCATACCTGTGGGGTCGAGCCAGTGTTCCGGGTCAGAGCGCCGCTTCCACTCGCGCCACAGTTTCCGCGAGTTGGCGGTGTTGAGGTCATCCTCCACCGTGAAGCCCATCTGTCGCGCAAAACTCTGTGCGCCCGTGCCCACCAGCAAGTGGTGGTCGGTGTAGTCCATGACCGCCTTGGCCACGAGGGACGGCGTGCGCACCCCCTGCAGGCTGGCGACGGCCCCGGCACGCTTCCTGGGGCCATGCATGCACGAGGCATCCAGTTCGACCACGCCATCGGCGTTCGGGAGGGCACCGTATCCGATGCCGGTTTCCAGGGGGTCGAGTTCGGGAATGTTGACGCCGGCAATCAGCGCGTCGAGCACGTCGCTGCCGTCGGTGATCAGGCGAAAGGCACGCGCAACGGCGTTCTCGCTGCCGCCATTCGTGAATTCAAATCCCGAATAGTCGGCGATGACGACCGGCCGCACCGTGCGCTGCAGCCACAGCGTGGCGGCGCGGGCCTCGGTGGTGGGCAGGCTGGCGGTCAGTCCCGCAGCGGTGCAGGCCACGAATTCGCGTCGGTTCAGCATCAGGGGCTCCTCTGGAAGGCTCGATCCTTCGGGGCATCCTAGCGCAGATCGGGCCGTGGTATCGTCGCCGCCATGCGCATTCGATGGATTCTCCTGCTGGCGTCTGTGCTGGGCGGCATGCCGCTGCTGCTCCGGGCACAGGCCCCTGCTGCGGTCGTCTTCGACGTCGTGCTGGCTGGTGGTCGCGTGGTCGACGGATCAGGCGCGCCGTGGTACGCGGCTGACGTCGGCATCCGTGGTGATCGAATCGCGGCGATCGGGCGCCTGTCCGGAGCCGATGCCCGTGTGCGGATCGATGCGCGCGGACTGGTGGTGGCCCCGGGATTCATCGATCCCCACGTCCACGCCCGCGAGCGGCTGATGGAACTGCCCGCGGCCGAGGGCTATCTGCTGCAGGGGCTGACGACGGTGGTCGACGGGAATGATGGCAGTTCACCGCTGCCGCTGTCACCGTGGTTCGAGCGGGTGGCGACCACGCGGGTGTCACCCAACGTGGCCCTCTTCGTGGGCCACGGGACGATCCGTGACTCGGTGATGGGCGCGGCCAATCGCTTTGCGTCGCCTGCGGAACTCGCACGGATGAAGGCGCTGGTCGACGCCGCGATGAAAGAAGGTGCCCTCGGTCTCTCCACGGGCCTCGCCTATGTCCCGGGCACCTACGCGCCAACGGATGAAATCGTGGCGCTGGCCGAGGTGGCCCGCGAGCACGGTGGTATCTACATCTCGCACATGCGCGACGAGGGTGGAGGTGTGCTCGACTCGGTGCGCGAGACCATTGCCATCGGCGAACGGGCCCGCATTCCGGTGCAGATCAGTCACCACAAGGTGGGGGGACGTCGCCAGTTCGGGCAGACGGTGCAGTCGCTGACCCTGATGGCCGAGGCGCGCGCCCGTGGCGTCGATGTCACCTTCGATCAGTATCCCTACACGGCCTCGCACACCGGACTCTCGTTGATCTTCCCGCGCTGGTCACTGGCCGACGGCAAGCTGGCCGAACGACTGGCCAACCCGTCCCTGCGCCGAGAAATCACGTCGGGCATGCTCGATTTCATCGACGAGCGCTTTGGTGACGAGCCAGCCCGCATCCAGCTGGCCCGCTGCGACCATGACGCCTCCCTGGGCGGAAAGACGGTGGCTGATCTGCTCAAGGCTGCCGGGCAGCCGATGACACAGACCGCGACGGCGGAGATGGTGATTGACCTGCAGCTGAAGGGCGGCTGCAGCGCCATCTTCCATGCGTACGATGAGCCCGATGTCGAGCGGCTGCTGCAGTCGCCGCTGGGCATGATCGGGTCGGACGGCAGTCTGACACAGCCCGGCGATGGGTCTCCGCATCCTCGGGCCTATGGCACCTATCCCCGGGTGCTGGGCCGGTATGTGCGCGAGCGCGGGCTGCTCCCGCTCGAAGAGGCCGTCAGGAAGATGACATCGTTCCCTGCCGCGCGGCTGGGCCTGGCGGACCGCGGCCTGCTGCGTCCCGGACTCATGGCCGACATCACGGTGTTCAATCCGACGCTGATCGCCGATCGCGCCACCTATGCCGACCCGCATCACTATGCGGTCGGCGTACGGTATGTGCTCGTGAATGGTCAGGTCACGGTCTCAGAGGGCACACACACAGGGGTTCGTGCGGGACGGGTGCTGCGCGGGCCAGGCGCGGCGGATCAACCGCGCTGACCTCGACCCTGGCGATAAGGAGTTGCATTGGGTGGACTTATCAAGATGCGTACTTAATAAGCGTCGCTTATATTCCAATGAAATGATTCGACTTGACCTTCCGTGACGGGGGGGCTGTAATACGGGGCACGGCGTCAGAGTCGCCGACCCCTATGAGCACACGCACACTGACAGGAGCGCAGATTCTGTGGGAGAGCCTCGTGCGCGAAGGCGTCGAGGTCGTATTCGGGTATCCGGGCGGCGCCATCCTGCCGGCGTATGACGCCATGCTCGACTATCCCATTCGGCACATTCTGGTCCGGCATGAACAGGGTGCCACGCACATGGCTGATGGCTATGCCCGCGCCACCGGCAAGGTCGGTGTGGCGATTGCCACCTCGGGGCCCGGGGCGACCAACATGGTGACCGGCATCGCCACGGCCCAGATGGATTCCTCGCCCATTGTGTGCATCACCGGCCAGGTGGGCAGCGGGCTCATCGGCAGCGATGCCTTCCAGGAAACTGACATCACGGGCATCACCCTGCCCATCACCAAGCACAACTATCTGGTCACCCACGCCAGCGAGGTGGCGGCGGCCGTGCGCGAGGCCTTCGCGGTGGCCCGGCATGGACGCCCCGGCCCGGTGCTGATTGACATCACAAAGGACGCCCAGTTGGGCACGTGCGACTTCGATTGGGAGGCCGCGACGCCCGACATCGAGGCGATCGATCGATCCGGGCAGGGGTTCGGGGCCGACGCCATCGAGCTCATCAACAAAGCGCAGCGCCCGCTGATCCTCGCCGGCCACGGCATCATCCTCGGCGGCGGCACTGCCGCCGTGCAGCAGCTGGCCGAGCAGGCGCAGATTCCCGTGGCGATGACGCTGCTCGGCATCGGCAGTGTGCCGGCATCGCATCCGCTCAATCTGGGCATGATGGGCATGCACGGCGAGGCATGGGTCAACACCGCCATCCAGGAAGCCGACCTGCTCATCGCCCTGGGCATGCGCTTCGACGATCGCGTGACCGGCAACACCAGGACGTACGCGCCGCATGCGAAGAAGATTCATGTCGATATCGATCCGGCCGAGTTCAACAAGAACATCCGCGTCGATGCCGCCATCTCAGGGGACGTCGGCGAGGTGGTCACCGGGTGGCTGCCTCACCTGGCATCAGTGGACCGCACACCGTGGCTTGACCATATCAACAGGATGCGCGGCGATGTTGCCGTGCGCGACATCAAGAACATGCCCGATCACGGGCATCTCTACGCCGCACATGTCATTCACGACATCTGGCGCATCACGGGCGGCAATGCCATCGTCGTAACCGATGTGGGGCAGCACCAGATGTGGGAAGCCCAGTATTACCATCACGAGGCGCCTCGCTCGCTGATCACGTCGGGAGGGCTGGGCACGATGGGCTTCGCACTGCCCGCAGCCATCGGCGCCAAGGTCGGACGGCCCGATGCCGAAGTATGGGTGGTCGTCGGTGACGGCGGCTTCCAGATGACCCTGTGCGAGCTGGCGACGATGGTCCAGGAAGAACTTGATGTGAAGGTCTGCATCATCAACAACGGCTATCTCGGGATGGTGCGCCAGTGGCAGGAGTTCTTCTACCAGCGCCGCTATGCCGCCACGCCCATCACGGCACCAGACTTCGAGAAGCTGGCCGCGGCCTACGGCGTCTGGGGCGCCACCGTCGAGGCCCGCAGCGAGGTTGAATCGACCGTCGAAGCGGCCCGCCGGAACACCAGAGGCGCAGTCATCGACTTCCGCGTCGAGCAGGAAGACTCGGTCTTCCCGATGGTGCCCGCGGGCAACGACCTGCACAACATGATTCGCCGTCCGTCTCCGATCGTCGAGACTGCAGCAGACTGATTCGCGCATGCAGACCTTTGCCGTCTATGTCGACAATGTACCCGGGGTGCTCAACCGGGTCTCATCACTCTTTCGCCGCCGCGCCTTCAACATCGAGTCACTGACCGTCGGTCACACCGAGGTCGACGGCCTCTCGCGCATGACCATCGTCGTCGATACCGACGAACGGGGCGGCCGACTGGTCGAGGCTAATCTCTACAAGGTGCTGCCCGTGCGGCGCGTGGTCAATATCACCCAGATGCCGACCATTGCCCGCGACCTGGCGATGATCAAGGTGCAGGCCAATGCCGAGACCCGGCCGCAGGTGATGCAGCTCGTCGAGGTATACCGCGCGCGCATTGTCGACGTCAGCCCCGAGACGCTGGTGATTGAAACCACCGGTACTGAAGACAAGGTCGACAGCCTGCTCGAAATCCTCAAGCCGTACGGTGTGCTCGAAATGGTGCGCACCGGCCGCATCGAAATGGCCCGCGGATCCATCGAGGGGCCCGCCCTTGTGCCCGGCCGTGCCATGCACGGCGCTCGCGGCCCCCACGACAGCGGCGCGATGTCGGTGTAAACCGCCGATGCGCGCGTCATCCACCACAGACGGGAGACAGTGACGAATGGCGACGATGTATTACGACGCGGATGCGGACCTGAGCCTCATTCAGGGAAAAAAAGTGGCGATCATCGGCTATGGATCGCAGGGGCACGCGCACGCGCTCAATCTGAAGGACAGCGGCGTGGATGTGCGGGTGGGTCTGGCGGCGGGCAGCCGGTCGCGGGCAAAGGCCTTGGCGGCCGGGCTGGAGGTGGGCACGCCGGGTGAGGTGACCGCCTGGGCCGACGTCATCATGATGCTGGTGCCCGATACGACGGCTGCCCAGCTGTATACGGACGAAGTGGGCCCGAATCTGGCGGCTGGCAAGATGCTGATGTTCGCACACGGCTTCAACATCCGGTTCGGGGCCATCACACCTCGGTCCGACATTGACGTGGCCATGGTCGCCCCCAAGTCGCCTGGCCATCGCGTGCGCGAGCTCTATCAGGAAGGCGCAGGCACCCCGGCCCTGTTCGCAGTGCACCAGGACGCCACCGGACACGCGCGCGCCCTTACGCTGTCGTATGCCAAGGGCATCGGCGTCACCCGCGCGGGTGTCATCGAAACCACGTTTGCCGAAGAGACCGAGACCGACCTGTTCGGCGAGCAGGCCGTGCTGTGCGGAGGCGTGAGCGCGCTGGTCAAGGCCAGCTTCGACACCCTCGTCAAGGCGGGCTATCAGCCAGAGGTGGCCTACTTCGAGTGCCTCCACGAGCTCAAGCTCATCGTCGATCTGATGTATCAGGGTGGCCTCAACTACATGCGCTACTCCATCAGCGACACGGCCGAGCACGGTGACTACACTGCGGGTCCGCGCATCGTGACCGACGAGACGCGCAGGGCGATGCAGGCGATTCTCGACGACATCCGCAGTGGTCGGTATGCCGACGGCTGGATCGCCGAAAACCGCACGGGGCGTGTCACGTTCGAGGCCACGCGCCGCGACGAACGGTCGCACCAGATCGAGAAAGTCGGGGCGCAGCTGCGGTCGATGATGCCGTTCCTGCGGCCGGTGACGATCAGCGACGAAGACGTGCGGCCGACGTCGGTATAGCGCTGTCACGTGCCGGGACGGGTTGGCCCGGGCAGGGCCGCCCGTCGACGGCTTGGTATAGTGAGGCCCACGCGTCCATGACTGTCATTCGTGCTGCGCTCACCCATCCCGACTTTGGTTTCGACGTCTCCGATGCCGACGGTCATATCCTGCGGATGGATATCCCTGTCGAACAGGGCGGTCGTGGCTCGGGCTTCAGGCCGATGCAGACACTGCTGGCCGCGCTGTGTGCCTGCAGCGGAGTCGATATCGTCCGCATTCTGCAGAAGCAGCGTCAGCAGATGACCTCGCTCGACATGCATGTCGAGGGAACGAGAGGCGCCGGCGGCGATGTGGCGCTGTGGGAACGCATTGTCCTCACCGTCCTCATTTCAGGCGTCGTCGAGCCTGCGAAGGCGAAACGGGCCGTCGCACTCTCTATCGATACCTACTGCTCGGTGGCGGAAACACTGAGGCGTGCCGGCGCCACCATCGGGTGGCGCGTCATCGTCAACGGGGTGCCCGTGCCAGACGAGACCTGACAGCTCCCATCAGCCGATAGCCATCCACGGTCATGCACAGACACCCCGAAACCGATGCGATCCGAATTCAGACCGAGCGGACGCGCGAGTACGAGCACTCGACGCCCCTCTTCCTGACCAGCAGCTTCGTCTACGAGTCTGCCGAAGACATGGCGGCAGCCTTCGCAGATGACTCGCTTGACGTCAACATCTACTCGCGCTTCTCGAATCCGACGGTCGATGAGTTCGTGCGGAAGATCTGTGTGCTGGAAGGCGCTGAGGATGGCGTGGCCACGGCGTCCGGGATGGCCGCCATCTTCGCAACGTTCATGGCGCTGCTGGCCCAGGGAGATCACCTCGTGTCGGCCTCGGCAGTGTTCGGATCGACGCACACCATCCTGACCAAGTACCTGCCGAAATGGGGCATCACGCACTCCTATTTCGATATGCGTCGGCCCGAGGCGATGGGGGACCTCATTCGTCCGGAGACTCGTCTGGTCTATGTCGAGACGCCCTCGAATCCCGGCCTTGACATCGTCGACATTGCCGAACTGTCGCGCGTCTGCCGGCAGCGCGGCGTGCTGCTTGTCGTCGACAATTGCTTTGCGACGCCGGCGGTGCAGCAGCCCATCAGGGATGGGGCCGATCTGGTGATTCACTCGGCCACCAAGTTTCTCGACGGGCAGGGGCGTGTGCTCGGCGGGGTAGTCGCGGGGCGTCGTGATCTCATCAAGCCGCTCTATCTGTTCCTGCGGAACACGGGGCCCACGATGAGCGCGTTCAATGCCTGGGTGCTCAGCAAGAGCCTCGAGACGCTGCATGTGCGCATGGAGCGCCACGCCGAAACGGCGATGTACCTTGCGGAGGCCCTGAGCGGGCATCCGGCAATCCGGAGCGTCCGCTATCCGTTTCTACCGTCGCACCCGGCAGTCGACATTGCGAAGCGTCAGATGCGGAATGGCGGTGGCCTGGTCACCTTCGAACTCGTCGGCGGACGCGAGGCGGGCGTGCGCTTCCTCAATCGCCTGCAGATGCTGTCGATGACCAACAACCTCGGCGACACCCGCAGCATCGCCTCGCATCCGGCCAGCACGACGCATGCGAAGCTGAGCGAAGACGAGCGACTCGCCGTCGGCATCACGCCCGGGTTGATCCGCATATCGGCAGGCCTCGAGCACCGCGACGACATCCTGCGCGATATCCTCCAGGCGCTCGCCGACTAGGGTGGCGCATGCGTAACGCGAGGCGCGGGTGGTCAGGGGAGGGCGGCAGGCTCGCGGCGCCCATCATGCAGGCGTGACATCGGCCGTGTGTCCGCGCAGTCCCTGCTAGTCGATTGGGTGGTAGGCGATGGCGAGGACCGTCAGCGTCCTGTCACCACGAGGTGTGCGTACGGTGACCTGATCATCGACGCGTGCCTTGAGGAGGGCCGTGGCCAGGGGCGATCGCCACGAAATGCGGTCATCACTGAGCGTAATTTCGTCGGCCCCGACGATGGTCACGGTGCGTTCTGCCCCCGTGGCATCGGCATAGGTCACCGTGGCGCCAAAAAAGATCCGCTCGTGCGACGCCCCGGCATTGTCGACGACCTGTGCGGCGTCGATGCGCTTGGTGAGGACACGTACGCGCCGATCGATCTCCCGCAGTCGGCGCTTGCCGTACAGATAATCACCGTTCTCAGACCGGTCGCCGTTGGCGGCGGCCCAGGTGACCGTCTCCACAATCTTCGGCCGTTCTACCTTCCACAGATGCGCACGCTCATCGCTGAGCCGTTTGAGACCGGCAGGGGAGATGTAGTTCGGCGGCGCGGGCGCAGCACCGGCGGCCGGCCGCTCGGCCTGCAGCGCCTTGGGCCGGCGCATGAAGCCGGTCTTCATGAGGGCCCCGGCACCACAGGGCACGCGGCAGGCACGGGCCCTGGTGCCTCCTGCCAGACGGGGCGCTGATAGCGGTAGGCGGGCCGCACGGCCTTGTCGCGGAAGGGTTCCTGATAGAGAACACTGGTTGAGGAGGCCACTGGAGGCACAAGCCACATCCACTTCCCGTGGGGTTCGCGTCCGGCTCCTTGCTCCTGTCGGCAGAACTCGAGAAACTCGTGTCCCACCGCGTGATGGTCGGCCATGCGCACACCGGCGCGGTCGTAGGAGTGCAGCACGGCTTCCACCAGCATCAGTTGCGCCCGGTCACGCCAGAGCGTGCGGTCATTGGTGATGTCGAGGCCCATGTGTTCGGCCAGTTCCGGCAACAGGTTGTAGCGGTTCGTATCACTCAGGTTGCGCGCGGCAATCTCGGTGTCGAGATACCAGCCGTTGAATGGAATACAGCGATACCAGAGTCCCCCGGCATCGAGAGCCATGTCGGCGACGGCGGGCACGGCGTACCAGCGCAGGCCGCGCGACTCGAGCCAGGGATGGTCGGGATGCGTCAGTGTGACCTCGGCGCGGCAGTCGTGGGGTATCTCGTAGATCCGAGGGCCGTAGTCGGGCACATCGATCACCAGCGGCAACAGGTCGAAATCGCTACCGGACGGTTCCCAGCCCAGTGCCCGTATGCGCTCGGTGAGCGCATTCTGCGTGGGGTCGCCGATCTGCTTTCCTGACCGCAGTCGGACACCCGCATATCGCAGCAACTGCGGGTTCCATAGCCGCGGACCTCGCTGGCCGGGTGTCTCCGGGGAAAGGACGGAAATGGCGGGTCGCAGGTCGCCGCCGTTGAAGGCAAACCGCAGGTGTTCGAACAGGGCATCGGCGATGGCATCCGGGTGGTGCAAGTGCCGGCAGTCACGCAGGTGCAGGCTCTTCCAGTACAACCGACCCACGCAGCGTTCGGCATTGCGCCACGCCACGAGCGCTGCAAACCGCAACTCCTCGGTGTCCATCACCCACGTACCCGTCGAGGCGATGGCCTCGTCGACGGCAGCGATGCGCGACTCGGGTGAGAGGCCGGGGCGATGTTCCGCATGGAACTCTCGGAGGAATTGCACGGCCTGTTCACGCATCGGAAGCCGGGCCGTGGTGAGAATGGCCTCAGCGGCGGCACCGGCCGGCGTGAAGCCTCGGCGTCGCCACGAGCCGGGGCGCTGCGGTGCACCTTCTCCCCGTCCGGCGTGCTGAAAGCTGTCTTCGATGAGCGAGACATCCTCGAGCCCCTGCAGAGCGTCGCGCACATCGCGATTGAACGTCCCGGGACCGCACACGACGACCTCACAGGGGCCCAGTGCGCTGACGGACTGGCGCAGCGACCGGAGATCGAGACGCCCGCGGACCGCGGATGCCCTCACAGATAACTGCAGCTCCTCAGACGCATGTAACGCACGGAGCCACTCGAGAAAGGCCGCGCCGGCCTCGTCGCGTACGCTGTAGTGCACATGGACCGGTCGTGTCGTTCGCAGGGCACGCACGCCGGCAATGGCTGGAGTGATGCCGATGCCGGCAACGACGTAGACAAGCGGGGTCGAGGCTGACGACGATGGGCAGGCATCACCCTGGGGGGGCAGCACGCGCACGAGCGCATCGGCCGGTGCCCCGGTAATCCACGGCGAGAAGAACCCTTCATCTTCAATCTTGACGCCCAGTACATAGGCGTCGGGCCCCGGACTCAACAGGGTGTAGGGCCGACCTCCCCAGCGGCCGTCGATGAGCGCTTCAATCTGCGCATACTGGCCGATGCGCGCGATCGGCAGGGTGCCCGGTGCGAGTGGCATCAGTCGAATCAGGCGGGCATCGTCGGCGAGCGGGTGGACTTCGACTCTGCACACGGTGGTTTCCGCCTGTCCCAGATACAAGGGCAGTTTGCTGCGGCAGCCACCGCAGACCGAGCCGGCACCGGTGGCCCTGATCAGCGCGTCGATGGTGTCTGCCGTGTTGGAGGCCCGCCGCAGGGTGGCGGCGGTGGCGTTGGTGCATGCGCACACAATGTCTGCGCCCGCCGCGGCTCGCTGCGATGCTTCCTCAATCATCCAGCGGCCCGTGGCAGTCAGGGCCGAGGCCTGCCAGTCGGCGACATGTCCGTCCCGCAGCATCATGCCCATGAGCGCGGGCAGGTCAGCACAGTCGCCGGTGACGACCAGGCCAGTGAGCCGGCGGTCGTCCGACACGCGAAGGGTCACCCGTCCTGCCGGGCCGGCGATGATCTGCGAGCCCTCCCCCTGGTGGTCAAGCCGGGCGGCCTCCAGGCGCTTCAGGGCGGGCGTCTGCTGCACACGGACGACGGCACCACGGGACTGACGATACTCGGTCACGATCGTCGTCAGCTCGTCCACGACGGTCACATGCCGGTAGGCCGTGCCAAGCTCAGGCAGCGCATACACCGCCGTCAGGCTAGCGGGGACCGCGTCAATGGGCACCACTTCCGAGTCAGACAGGGCCCGTGCGGTCATCCGCCGGATGGGACCGGAGTCGCGCTCACCGACAAGCAGCCCTGGGCCCAGCACTTCCTGCGGGACCGGACAGCCTGCGGGGAACCGACCAATCTGCCCCGCGACAATGCCGAAGACGTCCGCGCCGGGATTTCCCGCCTCGTAGAGCACCTCACCGGCAACGAGCTGACGGCAAGGACGCGGGCTGGAAGTCGGCCCTTGCATGCCCGCCTCGGTGAGCACGGCGAACCGCTGACGAGCCTGTCGGTCGGCTTCCTCACGCAGGCGTGCATCGGCGCCGCCGTCCAGATGCCGGAGCTCCCGAACGGAATGACCGGGCAGGACGGCGAGTCGCGCCGGGTTGAGCGCGATGACCGTGGCGTTTCTGAAATGCCGACCATCGCCAAGGGCCTGCTCACCCAGCAGGGTGCCTGGCGCGTCAACGGTGGCCAGCAGTCGCAGCGTGCCGCTGGTGTCGCCGGCATAGACTCCGAATCGGCCCTCGAGGACGACATACGCATCGGTCGCCGCGTCACCTTCCCGCAGGACGATGTCACCGGTCGCACAGTTGAGGCACTGGACGCATGCGACAAGCGTGTCACGGCGGTCGGGGGGCGACACCGGGAAGACGCGCAGCAAGGCCTCACGGATGCAGCTGATCTCAGGAGCAGAGGGACGGATGGATGCAGTCACGGCGGTTCGCCCCGCGGGGATGGCGGAAGCGCCTTACGGCACCCCGCACGTTTCGCGAGTCTATCATCCGTCGTGCGCTACCATCCGAACAGGACGCGTATCGCCGACGGTGAGCGTGGCGGAGGAGTGAGAGGCAGAGGCATGACACCAGCAGACGACAGGCTCGACGACAGCGTCGCCCGCGTGGCCCAGATCCGCTCAGTGCCCGTGCTCGCCACGTTGCCAGAGGCCGTGCTGCGGTCGCTTGCGGCGCATGCCAGCGAGGTGACGCTTCCGGCAGGGGCGGCCCTGCTCCGGCAGGGAGATGTCGGCGATGCCATGTTTGTCATCCTCGAAGGTGAGGTGGCGGTCTCTGTCGAGGGAGCGTCCGGTACCCGCACGCAGGTGGCCGTGCTGGGCGTTGGCGATACCGTGGGTGAAATGCAGGCGATCCTCGGCGGCAGCCGCACCGCAGATGTCAATGCCCTCACGTTGTGTCGTCTGCTGCGGTTGCCGCACGCGCCCCTGCGCAACCTCGACGACCGCGATCCGCAGTACCTCGGCCTGCTGATGGTGCAGGTCGCGACGCGCCTGCGTGGGCTGCTGCTGACCTCGACCCTCAAGACGCTGCTCGGCGCGACCGATGAACAGGTGCGGCAGGTGGCTGCCCGTTCAGAGTGGCGGTCACTGCGGGACGGCGACACCCTGTTCCGGCAGGGTGAGGCGGCCGATGCCTGGTATCTCGTGACCTCGGGGCGCCTGCAGGTGCTGCGGGCCACGGGCCAGGGTCAGGGCGAGGAAATCGTTGGCGAGGTAGGTCGCGGCGACAGTCTTGGCGAGGCCGCGCTGCTGACCGGCGAGCCCCGTGACGCGACGGTCCGCGCCGTACGTGACACCGAACTCATCCGTCTGTCGGGTGTGGCGTTCATGCAACTGCTCGAGGCGCATCCGGCGCTGCTGCTGCAGGTGGCGCGCACGCTGGTGCGTCGGGCCCGGCGGGATGTGACGCATGCGCACCGGCCACCGGAAATCATCGCCGTGGTGCCGGGGCAGCACGGTCTCTCGATGCATCAGATGGCGCGGGGCCTCGCTGATGCGCTGGGTGTTCTGGGGAAGACGCTCCATGTCACGACCGACCGCCTGCGGCAGTGGGGGGGCTGCGCCGACGTCGCCGAAATGGGCGTCGACCACCCGGGATGGTTGCGGTTTTCCACGTGGGTGGAAGAGCGCCTGACCGACTGCGAGTTCCTGGTGCTGGAAGCGGATGGTCACGACACCGAGTGAACGCGCCGCTGTGTGGCCACGGCCGATGAGGTGGTCGAAGTGGTGCACACCCGCCGTGAGCAGACGGCTGTGCCGAATGCGTCCGAGGCGCGCGCGGCATCCAGTCACACACAGCGCACGCTGCTGCTTGTGCATCCGGCGTCAACACGAATACCGACCGAGACCAGCGAATGGCTGCGACGGCATCCGGCCTCGCGGCACTTTCACGTGCGCGAGGAACGCGCATCGGACCTGGGCCGCGTCGCCCGACTCATTGCGCGCAAGGGTGTCGGGCTCGTGCTGGGCGGCGGCGGCGCACGAGGCTTTGCCCATCTCGGGGTCATCAGGGCCTGTGAAGCCAGTGGCCTCGCCATCGACTGCCTGGCGGGCACCAGCATGGGCGCGATCATGGCCTGCCAGTACGCGATGGGCCTGTCGATGGACGAGCTCATGCGACTGAACCATCGCATGGTCGAGGTCAAGCCGTTTACCGAAGATACGGTGCCGATGATTTCACTCGTGGCCGGTCATCGCGCCGAGCGTGCGTTTCACGAGACGTTCGGCGACGCCTGCATGGAAGATCTGTGGCTTCCCTGCGTGGCCGTCTCCGCCATCATCACCACGTCGACCATCGTCGTGCACGATCGCGGACTCGCGCGGCGTGCCGCCCGCGCCAGCTTGGCTCTGCCCGGCATATTGCCGCCGGTCGTGGAGGGGGCGCACCTGCTCGTTGACGGCGGGGTCGTCAACAACCTGCCGGCCGATGTGGTGCGGCAGCGATGGGGAGGCACGGTCCTCGCCGTCAACGTCAGCACGAAGGAAGACCTCGCCGTCTCATCCAGCGGCCTGCCTGGCGCATGGCCGCTGCTGCTCAGTCGCGTGGTGCCCGGGCGCGCGCCCCTGCAGAGTCCGCTCATCACCGAGATTGTGATGAAGACGATGATGCTGGGAAGCTATGCCGACACGGAGCGGATGCTGCGCGAGGCGGACGTGGCGATGTGCCCCGACGTCGAACGCTTCGGCCTGTTCGAGTTCGAGGCGTTGGAGGCGATCGCCGACGTGGGTTACCGTGCCGGCATCGCCGCGCTGGCCGCCGCTGGCGCGACGGTGTTGCCGGAGGGAGGGAAGCAGATGGCAGTATGATGCCTGCGGGGGCG
>Ga0172372_10001898_pt1 | contig 32153 bp, 37 predicted proteins | sample LakKiv5m_2_FD_114544 | JGI IMG/M metagenome (GOLD analysis project Ga0172372, IMG submission 114544) | Freshwater microbial communities from Kabuno Bay, South-Kivu, Congo - kab_092012_9.5m | ecosystem: Environmental > Aquatic > Freshwater > Lake | place: Democratic Republic of the Congo... | reverse complement strand
CCGGTGGAGTCGGCCCTAGAGCACCAAAACAAGGCTTATTGGAAGCTCAACTCGAATCAATCGAGCACCGTGGGCCAGATGACAAAGGTACCTACTTCGGAGATGGCATTGGATTGGGGATGTGCCGCTTAGCCATTGTTGAGGTCGCCGCTGGAAAACAACCTGCCTCAGATTCGACTGAAAAGTTACATATCGTTTGGAATGGCGAGATTTATAACTACCGTGAACTTCGAGCTGAACTAGAGCAACGCGGGGTCCATTGTCGGGATTCAAGTGAATCGGAAGTCGTAATCAATCTTTACCTTGAATTTGGCTTGGATTTCATTAATAAACTCAACGGAATGTTCGCAATTGCTATCCATGACGCCCGTGACAATACCCTCCATCTAATTCGTGATCGCATTGGTAAAAAACCATTGTGGATTACGCAACTAAATGATGGAACCCTTTTCTTTGCCTCTGAAGTTCGTGCACTCATGCTTGCGCGCCCCGACAGGACTTTGCGGACGGAAATGATTTCCGAAGTGATGCAATATGGCTACATAAATTCGCCTTATTCTGCATTTAATGAAATTCACCAAGTCCCACCAGGCTCAGTACTAACTTGGGAAAATGGGAAAATCAAACAATTTGCTTACTGGGCTCCCGATTTCGATACCAAGATCAGTATTTCTTATGAAGAAGCTCTAGAGGTCACTAAAGAGTTAATTGAGGCAGCGGTGTCTAGACGACTTATTTCAGAGCGCCCTATTGGTTCATTCTTGAGCGGTGGCTATGACTCTACTGTTGTGACGGCCTACATGGCCAAACTAATGAAGGAAAAGGTTCAAACCTATTCGATTGGCTTCGAGAGTAAAGTTTTTAATGAAGCCCATCATGCCAAAAAAGTGGCGAATTACCTGGGGACGGACCACCATGAAGAGATTATTTCGCCAGATCCAACATTGGTTGTCGAGAAGATTTCTCAAGTTTTGGATCAGCCGTTTGCTGATTCTTCAATCATTCCAACTTATCTCCTAGCCAAATTTGCCCGCGAAAAATTGATTGTTGCACTGGGGGGAGATGGCGGTGACGAGGTTTTTGGTGGCTATGATCGTTATTTAGCCACCCCTATTCTTCAAACATTAAATCCAATTCTAGGTATCGCAAAGTTTGGACTTGGTCTGGTTGATCAGAAAGTTCTTGGAAAAGGAAGGAAAATAAATCGTGCCAGTACTCAGTTGAATCATAAAGATTCCTTAGCGCATCGATTTAGCTCGATTCACTCTCTTGCACAACCAAGGGATCTAAATCGATTGTTAACAAACGATTTTAATTCTGGTACAGCAGCAGAAAGATTCCTGCGTGAATTTAATGCCGGTCACATATCCACATTCGATAGGATGATTCGATCAGATCAAACATCTTATTTACCTGGAGATTTACTGGTTAAAGCTGATGTAGCGTCAATGGCGAACAGCCTTGAACTACGTTCTCCACTACTTGATTTTAATGTTATTGAATGGGGCAACTCTCTTCCCAGAAAATATAAGATCAAAGGATTTGAGGCTAAGCACATTCTTAAGGACGTTGCTCGCTGCTTAGTTCCCCCAGATTTAATCGATAGACCAAAAATGGGGTTTGGTATACCGAGAGCTGAATGGCTGCGCACCGGAATGAAGGAAATCATGATTGACACTCTCACTGATGCGACCGCTACACAGCGAGGTTGGTTTAATCCATCTGAAGTTAAAAAAGTTATAAATATTCACTTGGCAGGTGAAGATAAAGACAGTCTCATTTGGCCAATATTAATACTTGAACTTTGGGCTAGGACTTGGCTGGACTAGATAACAGATTCTTGTATAGCCTCTCATGGTAGTGAACTAGGCGTTTTACCCCAAAGTGTGCCAAAGTAAATTTTTGAGCCGCAATCCCGTATTTCGTGCGCAAACCAGCGTCACTAACTAGTTTTTCTCGGGCATATGCTGTTTCTTGGATATCTATTGAAGTAACCAACCCGGTGACGCCATCTAATACAACATCAGGAACTGAACCCACATTTGTTGTTACCACTGGCAAAGCGCACATACCTGCTTGAATCAAACTCAAAGGAGTTCCTTCATTATCACTAGTCAACACAACAATATCGGATGCTGATAGAACTCTTTCAATGTCACTTTGCCACCCCAGGATTGCCACAGGTAAATTCTCGCGAGCTACTCTTTTTCATACTGAGTCCATCAATTCTCCGTCGCCAGCAATAAAAAAATTTATCTCAATTTTGCGCCTTTTTATTTCAGTTACAAGATCTAAAAATCTGTCTGGACGCTTTATTTGAGTGATACGGCCAATGAATGCACACTGAAATTGGAATTCCCAATGAGTTGGTTTAGGTTTGAAACTCTTCCAGTAGAAAATTTGTCTATCACAGTGACTGAATGGCCATCTCGGATCAAACGATCACATAGATGCGAACCACTAAAACCAGCCCCTCCCGTCACTAAAACTCTCATGCCCATATCTTAAGGGTAAAAAGTTCTTTCTTACTGCTTAATTCAAGTCACTATCAATCAAATTCTCCAGACTGATCGCGAATTCCATGAGCTAGAGATAAAATCACATCAACTATCCTCTTAGCGCCCATAAAGTCTATTAAACCGACAGCCTCATTTTTAATCCTCCACCTGAATCCTGAATCAGTTAGAAGCTTATGGATTGTTTCGGTATTGAAACTCCAACCCGTCAGGTCTGTACGTGTCCCGATTTGAGCTGCAACCCCAAGTTGTTCCAATTGGTCGTAATACTGTTTTTGATTGTCAATTGCACAGACGACGCCCACGCAATGCCCTTGGGCTAAGAATTCCAAGCTCGAGGTACTGGATGTTGTCAAGATAATGTCAGCATCCCTACTCACTTCCTCAAGAGAAGGTCCAATCTTACAAAAATGAAATCTGCTATCTGAATTGTAATCGGCGGGAGAGTTGGTAAATAGATGAGCTTCGAATGACTCCTTAAAATTGGCAAGAATCTTTGAAATCTCTAATACAACATTGTAAGGATCTGATCCACCAGCAACAACAACTATCTTTAAAGTTTTAGACTTACTTGTGTAGACAGAAGTATTCTTGGCCAGCGACGCTCGCAAAGGTATGTATCTCGGTCCAGCCAAAATCGGAACACTTGAATCTGAGCACCAAGAGGGATCCAAGCCCGGATGGATTCGTAAAGTGCAAGAGTAAGTTGGTGTGAGTTCGTCCACCAACACCACAACCTTAAGCCATTTTTTCAAAGTTATAAACTGGTCATCAATTGCTATTTCATAGGAATCCAAGAGCAATACATCGGTTGCAGGGTTTGAGATAAAGTCTACGGTGTCACTGTGGATCTTAGAAAACCCTAATGAGGTGATTACCTCCTCAACCCACGGTAACTCGGAAATCCTACCGACGAAAATGACATCTTTTCCTCGAGCGATTAACTCTTCGGCGATTGCCGAAGTGCGCATCACGTGGCCCGAGCCAATAGATTGCGAAGCATCCGCACGAATGATGTACCTCATGGTGGATAAGGGTATGCTCTACATATTGGGTTGCGGGGACACCGCTCTGAAACACGGGAGGCTCGTATGTCTCATCTAGATGGCGCTTCAATACTGATAACTGGTGGCACCGGCTCACTAGGCAAGTCTCTTGTCGATTACCTCTTAAAAAAAACTAACGCTCGTCGCATAGCCATACTCTCTCGAGATGAACTCAAACAGCAACAACTTCGTATTCAGTTCAAAGATGACTCGCGTCTTCGATGGTTCTTAGGAGATATTCGAGACCTAGATCGCTTGAAGAGAGCTTTTCACGGTGTGGACTATGTAATTCATGCAGCAGCCTTGAAGCAAGTAGACACTGGCGAATACAATCCGATGGAATTTATCAAAACAAATGTTTTAGGAAGCCAAAACGTCATCGACGCATCAATAGATGCTGGGGTTAAACGCGTGGTAGCTTTATCGACTGATAAAGCGTCTTCGCCAATTAATCTATACGGTGCAACAAAGCTAACCGCTGACAAACTTTTTGTGGCGGCAAATAATTATAGTTTTGCTTATGGAACCACCTTCTCGGTGGTTCGTTATGGAAATGTAATGGGAAGTCGTGGCTCGGTTATCCCTTTCTTTCAAGAATTCGCAGCTCAGGGGAAACCCCTTCCAATTACAGATTTTAGGATGACAAGATTTTGGATCAGTATTGAATCTGCAGTCAAGTTTGTAATTGATTCACTTGAAATGATGACAGGTGGAGAGCTCTATGTACCGAAAATTCCAAGTATGAAAATCACCGACTTAGCACTTGCGGTTGCACCTCAGGCCAAGTTTGTGGAGATCGGAATGCGCCCTGGTGAGAAACTCCACGAGGAAATGATTTCTTCGGACGATAGTCGAAGAACAATCATACTTGAAAGCCGTTATGTAGTGTTGCCCGTAGTTGCTGAATGGGGTCTTCACACGCCTAAAGGTAAACTAATGCCGGAAGGTCAACCGTACAGATCTGACACGAATGATTTGTGGATGTCTACATCAGATATTGAGAACTTTATCAAAAATATGGAATCAAAATGATTCCATACGGTCGTCATTCTATTGATGAGGGTGACATCGCAGCAGTTATCAAGGCATTGAAGAGTGACTGGCTTACGACAGGCCCAAAAGTTGAGGAGTTTGAACTAGCCCTTCAAAATGTAGTGGGCGCGCCCTGTGTCGTTGTAAGCTCTGGCACAGCTGCCCTACATTGCGCATATGCGGCAATAGGCTTAGGACCAGGTGACGAAGTTATTACGCCACCAATAACTTTTATTGCAACGCAGGCAACTGCGGCATTTTTTGGTGCGCGAATTGTATTTGCAGATATACAGTCAGACACAGCGAATATTGACCCTAAAGCTGTTGAGGCCGCAATCACTCCAAGGACCAAGGCGATCGTTGCCGTTGATTATGCAGGCCAACCTGCGGACCTTGATGAGTTGAGAGCTATCGCCGATAGATACCAAATATACCTAATTGAAGATGCCGCACATAGCGTTGGTTCGACCTATAGATATCGGCCTGTAGGTTCAATTGCTGACATTACAACATTTTCTTTTTTTCCCACCAAAAATTTCACAACCGGTGAAGGCGGTGCAGTTGCATCAGTCGACCCCATTTTATTGGAGAGAGCAAAAAGATTTTCCCGCCAAGGCATGGTTCGAAACCCTTTGGAATTCAAAGTAATCGACCAAGGTTCTTGGCATCAAGAAGTTCATGAGTTTGGGTTGAATTACCGGCTTCCGGATGTTTTGTGCGCACTTGGGATAAGCCAACTACAAAGACTATATGACTTCAAAGAAAGCAAGGAAAGAGTTTTTCAAACTTATTTTAGAGAGCTTTACAATATTGATGGTTTGAATTTACCTGTAGTTCGGGACTATGTAAGTGTTAATTGGCATTTATTTCCAATTCGGGTAGACCCGTTCAGGAGGGCTGACATATTTTCAGGACTACGAAATAGAGGTATCGCCGTTCAAGTAAATTACATGCCGGCTTATTGGCATCCCGTATTTCGGGCTGAGGGTTTTAAAAAAGGCATGTTTCCACTGAGTGATGAGTTTTATGCTCAAGAGATATCTTTACCCATGTTTGCATCGATGAATGAAGGTGAGATTGCTGCCGTAGTTGCCAGCGTCAAAGACGTAATAAAATGAAAAAGCTGGTTCTTTTCCTAAACGGCGAATTAGGATTAAGGGTTTTAGAATATCTCTGCAATCAGAGTATTGTTCAAATTACATGTATCGTAGTAAACAATTCAAACAAGAGGCACCCTTCATACATAAATGAAGTTAAGATACTTCTTGCTAGTTCAGAGATAGTCGTCCCAATACTTGATTTTGAAAGGATCGCTACTTCAGACGATAATGATTTAAATACTTTATTTGACGCAGAGCATGGTGTATCTGTTTTGTTTGGACATATAATTCCAGAGAGAGTGTTACACCATTTCAAAGGTAAAGTAATTAATCTGCATCCATCTCTTTTGCCCACAGGCAGAGGAGCCGACCCTATTCCTTGGTCGATCATTGAAGATAAACCTCAAGGAATTACGATTCACATTATTGATTCCGGCTTAGATACTGGGGACATTCTTCAGCAAAAAGTTATTGATACAAACATCAGTATGAACGCAGGAAGTATTTATGTTATAGCGACAGGAATGCTGTTTACGGAATTTGTGTACATTTTGCCTTTGTGGCTCGAAAATTCAATCTCTCCGTTCAAACAACAAGATTTTTCAATCACATCACATCGGACAAAGGAGCTTAAAAACACTCGAGTACTTTTGGAGAGTGATGTTTTATCGGTTGGGGAACTACTCCGTAAGCTTCAAGCACTTACATTTGCTGATGGTCGGAAGCCCATATTTAGAGATAATTCAGGTAGAGTATGGAGCATCGAGATTTCGATATCTCCGTTTGACGGAGATATCGAGCAGTAAGTGAGAATGGAGTAGTTAATGCAATCTCCTCCGATGTTTATAGCTGAGATTTCAGCGAATCATCTTGGAAGCTTAGAACGCGCAAAGGATTTGGTTCTAGCTGCAATAAGTGCTGGTGCGACTGCGGTAAAGTTTCAAACCTACACCGCAGACACCATGACACTGAATTTAGATACCCCAGAGTTTAGAATTTCAGCGGATCATCCTTTATGGGGAGGGGAAACACTCTACAAACTTTATGATGCTGCGCATACACCATGGGCGTGGCATGCAAGTTTATTTGACATCTGCAAAAGTCATAACGTCATCCCTTTTAGTAGCCCATTTGATTCAACTGCAGTTGATTTCCTTGAAGATTTAAATGCTCCAATGTACAAAATCGCCTCTATGGAAACTGGAGATATTCCATTAATAAGGAGGGTTGCCGAAACAGGAAAGCCACTAATCATTTCTACTGGCGCTACAGAATGGCGTGAAATCGAAGAGATTGTTCTCGCGGTCCAATCAACCGGAAACAGCAAACTTACTTTGCTCGTTTGTACTAGCTCTTATCCATCAGATCCTTCGGATGCGCACCTTAATCGTATGGCGACTCTAAGGGACTATTTTGGCGTGGATGTAGGGTTATCTGACCATACCCTAGGTATTGGGGTAAGTATTGCTGCAATTGCATTGGGTGCAACAGCGATTGAGAAACACATAACACTACGGCGTTCTGACGGTGGAGCTGACGGAGCATTTTCTATGGAACCAGAGGAGTTTGCTGAATTAGTTCGAGAGGGATCAAACGCTTATAGATCCCTAGGCAATTCATCATGGAGTATGCAGGAGTCTGAAAAAGAATCAAGAAGGCTTCGACGCAGTTTATACATTGTGAAAAACGTAGCTAAAGGTGAAATTGTGACTAATGAAAACGTCAGAGCGATACGGCCTGGTGCTGGTTGCCCACCAATACTAATCAATGAAATGTTAGGTAAAAAGTTTGGCCGTGATTTTATGGCAGGCACACCGATGTCGCTAGACGCTCTGATCGAATCTTAGAGGCACTATGCCAAAACTGATTTTAGGTACGGCTTCATTTGGCACGGGTTATGGAATTTCAAATAAAGGAAGTTATGTTGAGAGTAAAGATATTTTTGAGATTGTTTCAGCGGCGCAAACAAATGGCATTGATGAATTCGATACCGCTCCTGCATATGGATTTGCGGAAAGTTACCTTGGTCTCTCTCTGAATCAAGAGTTTTCACCAAAAGTTAGTTCTAAAGTTAGCAAAGACCACTGTGAATCGGCAGAGCTAATACTGCGCAGTATTAAAAATACAATTCGTAACACAAAAGTTCAAAAAATATCTAACCTCTACCTGCATGATCCGGAAGTCCTAAACAGCTCTAAAGCATCAGAAACAATTGCAGGGCTCAAAGAGGCGCTAGCTTCAGGACTTGTAGAGCGAATCGGCCTATCCGTATACACCCTAGACTCGCTACTAAGGGCAAAGGATTTATTTCCGGAATTGTCCGTTTTTCAAGTTCCAGAGAATATTTGCGATCGAAGAATGTTAAATTCGAAAGAATTGATGGACCTTAAATGCGATGATAATGTCTTAATTGTTAGGTCCATATTCTTGCAGGGATTACTCCTTATGCCATTGAGTGAAGTCCCAACGAAATTAAATTCGGCTAGAAAGTTGATACTTGAACTAAGTAGTCTTGCAAAAGCGAATCAAATTACATCTTTAGATGTTTGTCTAGCCTATGGACAGGCAATTTCATGGGCCAGCGGTATTGTGGTTGGTGCCGTAAATGCTTCACAAGTGATTCAGATTGTTGAATCAAGGATTAAACTAGAAGATTCTTGGTTAACAAGAATTGACACAGCATCTCTTGAGATTCTAGATCCCAGAAGGTGGTAAGTGTGAAAGAGTTGACATTGGTGATTTTGCAGGCACGTATGTCGTCTTCGAGGTTGCCTGGGAAGGTTATGACTCCAATAAACGGTGAACCAATGATTTTCTGGCAAATAGAAAGGATAAAAGCAGCAACGTCTATAGATCAAATTATCGTTGCAACTTCGAGCGACCAGAGCGATGATTCATTAGCTCATTTCTTAGCGAGCAAAGGGATAGAATTTTTTAGAGGATCTCGGGAAGATGTTCTCTCAAGATTCTTAGAAATTGATTCAATAGTCCAGCCTTCGACTATTGTTCGGCTCACAGGGGATTGTCCACTCGTAATGCCAAAACTCATAGACTCAATGGTGAAAAGATTTTACTTGAGCGATTGTGATTACTTGTCTAACACTCTAGAACCAACATTTCCGGATGGCCTTGATGTTGAGATATTCCAGAGTTCAGCTTTGAAGAGACTAGCATCATTTGATTTGAGTCTAACAGAGAAAGAGCACGTTACTCTTGGTATGTACTCAAGACCTTCTCACTTCGTTCTCCAAAGCTTTCAAAACGATCAAAATTTCAGTAACAAACGATGGACTGTCGACTATGTTGAAGATCTAATTTTTGTTACAAATGTCTACAAACACTTTGTGGGTAGAGAATTAAAGTTTTCATTTGAGGATGTAATGTCGGTTCTCGCCGATAATCCAGGTTTAGTTTCAGCTATATCTGGCGAACGCAGGAATGAGAAAACTAAAAACTTAGTTGGAAGCCCTAAAGGAGAACGTGATGAGATACTCTAAGTCCATTCAACATCTTGCTAGATCTGAAGTTACAATACCACTCGGTTCACAAACATTCAGCAAATCTAGAATCCAGTATCCAATTGGAATATCACCCCATTTCATTGAACGAGCGAAAGGTGCATACGTTTGGGATTTGGACGGGAATAGGTATATCGATTTGGTTAATTCTTTAGCCGCGGTGACGATAGGATATGGAAATAAGGATATAAACAGGGCAGTGAGCAAGCAACTTTCTAAAGGTGTGAGTTTTTCTCTTCCTGGAACTTTAGAGGCTGAAGTCGCGGAACTCATGGTGCGTTTAATCCCCAGCGCCGAAATGGTGCGATTTGGGAAAAATGGCAGCGATGCAACTTCAGCAGCAGTACGAATCGCACGAGCCTATTCAGGGCGCGAGCATGTAGCAGTTTGTGGATATCACGGTTGGCAGGACTGGTACATCGGATCAACATCACGTGATAGAGGCGTGCCAAAGTCTGTTAGCGCCCTAACACACAAGTTTTTATATAACGACTTAGATTCACTGCGATCAATTTTTCAGACCCACCCGAAAGGCATAGCCGCAGTGATTATGGAGCCCATGAACTCTCAATGGCCGATTCCAGGATTTCTGGAGGAAGTCCAGAAGATAACCTCCTTAGCAGGTGCTTTACTAGTGTTCGATGAGACCATTACGGGCTTTAGATTTGCAAAAGGTGGAGCTCAAGAGTTGTTCGGTGTCAAGCCGGATTTGTCTACTTTTGGAAAAGGGATGGCTAACGGCTTCCCCCTCTCAGCAGTCGTTGGATCTCGAGAAATAATGATGGAGATGGAACAGATTTTCTTCTCAGGCACTTTTGGGGGGGAACTCCTATCTCTAGCTGCAGCTAAGGTAGTTCTCGAGAAACACTTAAACGAGGATATTTCTGGTCAGTTAAATAATATAGGCGGTAATTTAAAAGAATGCTTAGAAGAGATTATTTCCGAAAATAACTTGGACAACGCACTCCAGTTATCTGGTCACCCAAGTTGGACCTTCTTAAACTGGAAGCCAACTTCTCTTTATTCAACAGATGTTTTAAAAACATTTTTTATGCAAGAAATGTTTGAGAAAGGAGTCTTGGTCTTAAACTCACATAATGTTTCAATAGCGATGGATAAACGCATAATTAAAATGCTGTTGCACAAATATGAATTGGTTCTGAAAACTATCAAAAAGAATATCGAAGAGGAAACACTTTTACAGAACTTGCGCGTGCAACCAATCGAACCGCTGTTTAAAGTACGGTGAGATACACAGGACATTTCCTGTGTATTCCTACATAGACCTATTTCAAGCTCGAATGTTTACGCCAGCGTTAAACAATCTACTTCGTAACTGAAGTGGACTTTGATCCAGTTTTGTGAAGTAGGTTCCAACTGCAATTCCATCCGCGCCTGTCTCAAAAGCTGAAACAAAGTGTTCCATTTTCCCCGCACCCGATGAAGCAACGATTGGAATACTAACGCAGCTCAAAACAATTTTCAAAGTTTCTAGATCTAAACCCTGTTTTGTTCCATCATAATCAATCCTGTTTAGAATTATCTCTCCAGCGCCAGAGTCCACTATTCTTTTAATTAGATTTTGAAATGACTCAATGTCATGTTGAGTTTTGGTGGAATAGCCGACATAAATATTGTTATCAGCTAATGAATAATCTACGCTAATTGAGAGTGCTTGCGAACCGAAACAATTCGCAATTTCAGAATGTAATGCATGATTCAAGCCAGAAACACCACACACGACCTTATCTACCCCGACTCCAACCAATGCAGCAGCATCATTCAGAGAGTTAATTCCACCTCCGACAATGATCGGAGTTGATAGCAACCGAATTGACTCCTCAATACTCTTGACAAATTCTAAGTCTAAGTTTTCGCAAGTTTTCATAGCATTCACAATTAGTATCTCGTCTGCTTTGTTTGACTCGCAGATTTTAAGTTGGCTTCTCATAGAACCTATCATTTTTAAGTTAGAATATCCTCGAGAAACACAAACTTCAAAATCTTGATTCGATGCAGAAGTTGACTTCCTTGCAAGGTATTTTGGAATCAATCGTCGTTTTAACATTCTATAACCTGCAGAAATTTTCTAGAAGCCTACGACCAACTTTTTGTGATTTTTCAGGATGAAATTGGACCCCATAAACGTTGTCGACGCCAGCCACTGATGTGAATCGGATTGAGTGCTCTGTGCTTGCCAACGTAGCATTACATTTTTTTGTGATCCCGTAAGAATGAGAAAAATAGAAGTCGCTTTGATCCGGAATCCCTTGAAAGATTGTATTCTCCTTGTCAATTTTTACAGAATTCCAGCCAACATGTGGCACGCGAAGGTCCATTTCTAAGTTTGCTGGTATTCTGTTTACTTCAAAATCTAATACTCCGAGAGTTTTGACACTTAACGACTCCTCCGATCTTCTCCCGAGCAAATGTTGACCCAAACAGATCCCTAGTAAACTTTTTCCGCTCTTGGCATATGTGGTGAGACATTCTCTCAAACTCAACTGATCCATTTCCGTTACCAACGAATCTATATGTCCTACCCCAGGAATTATGAGGTGTGCTGAATTTTCAATTTCAAAGACACTTTTGACGAGCTTTGCGTCATAGCCAAGTGATGCGACAACATTAAGGACAGAGCTAGCATTATTGCTTTTGAAGTCAACAATCCCTACATATCCCATATGCGTTTAATTCTCTTTTCTCCAGTCCAAAAGAGCCTGTTCCTTGATCTGACTCGGCATCACAGGATGCTTTGACCACTGCTCTAGATCAGGTGGCTTTAGTCCAATTTGGAGGTGCACGGTATTCGTAACCGAATCCAATTTATGGCTGAGGGCAATCTCGTGGAATTCTTCTTCAGTAAGTCCTGTGTATTCGAGAAATAAGTCCAACGCGAATGGACGTTTACCCTCGTAGCCCTTTACTAAATCAAGAGCTTTCTCACGACTCATTCTGTTGTTGCGAATATCAATTGATGTGAGATGAGTGGTTCTGGCATAACCTCGTTTAATATACTTAATATAATCACGAACACCTTGCATGTAGCATTCTATTTTTTCGTATTCATAGCCGCTAGGAACTCCTTCAACAAAATCCCCTCTCCAATTCAATTCCTTCATAATCACCTTTGTTTGCTCACGGACATCCCAAGGTATGAAAGATCCAAGAGGAACTGACTTGACTCCCAACTTCTTCAATTCTTGAGAAGGTGGGTACGTGAATGGCATTAAATCACCTCGGTTAAATCCGGTGCCTAAGCGTTGAAGCATATCTTCGGCAGACATTCCTAAGTTCACAAGTCGGTTGAATCGATCTTCATCAACATTTTCGACTTCCGAGTAATCGTAGTAACTCGTATACTCTGAACTAGGTTCGCCCCAAAAAATTAATGGGACGCGTTTTTCGATCGCTACCCACATTGGGTAACTGAATATTCCTGTATGGCAGTGCCAACAGAAGTCACCTTTTTCAAGAAACGATTGAAGCATAAGTCTTTGGACTAATTTCCAATTCGGTGTAAACACCAAAGAGTCCACGCCAAGGCGCTTTAGCACCGAATCCCTATTCTTAATTAGATTAGGTCGAAAAAAGCCGTGGTCAAAAGAAACTACCAATGGTTTAAGTTTGAGCTGCGTTACCACATAGTAAAGAGTCCACACAGAATCCTTGCCGCCACTAAATGGAACGATACAATCATAAGTATTGGTCCCGCGAAATTCGTCAGCAATAAGAAACAAATCATTTTTCCTCGCACCCCAATTGATGCTTTCTTTCATATCTACATTACGACAAACCGAACAAACACCCAAAGTATCAAAAGTAATTGTTTCGTGAGATTCGGGCAAAAGGCACTTAGAGCACCGAAGTAAATCATCCATAACGTAATTCTAACCTATTGCGTGCCCTTGATTTCTGACCACCATATTGGGTGAAGATGATTGGCCAGTTCTGCACCAGAAACACCTTCAATCTAGATGAACGCGATTTATTTTCCCGATCCAGGGAATCTTGCAAGACCTACTTTAACAAGAGTGCAGGATCGAGCTGAATTGCTTCCGAGACATAGTTGAATACTTCCATGGAGCTTGCCTTAGAGATATAACCTTTACCCAATGGTGCCTTTTTCCAAATACCTTTACGATGTAGATTCTTGGTCAAGTTTTCAAATTTTGCTTCAGTGAAGGGATTTGAAAGGTCTCGCACGTAGCTAATCCACTCTGTATCAACGCTGATGTTTTCTCTAGAATCTAAGACTCTACCTTGAAAAATTTTTTCATATCGGTAAGGAACAGAAATCCTGTACTCCATTTCATGCACTATTGTTCCGCCAGCCCCAGCATTGATTGATAGCATCTTTACATCTAAGTCTAAAAGTTTTGAGAAAAGCGACCCAGGTCCAAATGAGCGATTCAACTGAGATTCAAACAACTTACCTACTCTCTCACCTTTACCAAGAACTCCAAATATAGGATCTCTTGATTTTTCAAATCCTAGCGAGTCCGCCACAATACTGACAGTTCCCATTGCTGATGAGGGAGATGAAACCAGCGGATCAAATGTGCGACCCTGAGGAAACGAATAACTAAAAGCAGGAAGAAAAATTGACCCAGATTCACCAATTTTATCCAAAATTCCCGCGAGTATCGTCGCGGATGGATTTGCCTCTTTACAGATACCAGAAAAGCCTAAGTTGCTGTGTAGGAATACATGGTCACCAGGTAGTAGGTTTAAATCGGTTAGTGCTAAATGCAGGTCGTTTTCACTCCATGCCCAACTATTCATGATTTAATCGCAAAAGCACTCAATCCCCGTGCACTCTTCACCGAATTCCAATCAAAGAGGTCCCTAAAATCAATTGAAATTGTAAACTCGAGTTCTATAGTCGCAATCAATTCTGCAAAATTCAGACTATCAAGCCCTCCAACCAAAAAAATGTCATCACTGGGTGACAATCTCTTTCCAGAAGTTTTCATCACCCAGTCCAAAATGAATTTTTCTATCTCCCTCACTTGATTGCCACACACCTCACAGGGGAGCCATCTAAGTCTTTTAGGTTCAACGGTAATGCAATAAGGAAAAAGTTTTTCCCAAGATAATCAGTCATGTTAATGCTCTCTAACAAAGGAATTTCTGCGCCTAAAAACTGCTTGTGCATTGGACTATCACATACACTTTTGTTCCCATCGAGAGGATTATCCGGCATGGCCAAATCGTAACCTAACAGTTTCGGATTGTATTGAAGAATCCAATCTGCCGCGGCAGGCCCCAAGTAAGGTTGATCTTTATAGAAAGTTTTTGATCCAAAGTGACGTGCCCAATTGAAGTACAGGATAATTCTCTCTTCGGGAGCTTCATCACCCAGAGCTTTTTTGATAACGTCCAATTTGACCTCAGTGTTGGGATTGACTTGGGATAAATCTAGACAAGTTGCGGGTCCAATGAATTTATCAAGATTAACATCGCTAATGGGCTTGCCATCCTCGATGAAATGAGATGGTGCATCAATATGAGTTCCAGCATGAGTTCCAATGTGTAAATGAGTTGTTCTCCGACCAACCAAATCAATACGCCCAAGAGTTTCGAACTCAACCTGTCTATGCCAGGGAGCATCAAACACCATCATCTTTGGAAAGATTGAATGGCTTAAATCAATTATCTTCTTAGCACCTTGTGATGAGTTCAATGTTCACTCCCTTTACCCTCAGTAATCTAATCAAATATCGATTGGATTTCAAGTTAACTTCAAATTCCTCGCTCATCTTCTCAAAATGATGAGAAGCTGAGAACTTTTCCAGACTTTCTAATGAGATCTCATCAACATAGAAAGCTAAACAGGCAAGAGAGGAGTCATCTAAAAATTCTGCCATAGGGTCAGCACCACTTTCAATCTTAAATGTTATGAACTTGCCAAGAGATAACTGGTTTATCTGCAACTCATTAGTGTTTTTCAAGAATGCATTTGAAGAAAAATGCAATAAAAATTGGAAAAAATCAATATTAAAGGATGAGGAAAAAATGACCCCGCTATTGAAGAATCTTTCAATGACGTCGCCTAACTTGACTTTCGTTGAGGTAGAATTTGAGTATGTAGTTATCTCAAAAGGTAGCGGACTATTGTAGATTTGAATTGAGTGTAGGCCCAGTTCTCCCTTCAACCAGTCTCTTTTTGCTGGGGAATCCGGTATTTGTGAAAAGGAATATTTCAGCTCAGAATCATCTCCGGGTTGCGCTACGACATTCGCGAATGTGGCATGCGCAAATCCAAGAATTTTCATCTCAGATTCAAATCCTTGCGTAATCTAACTCGGTCAACTTTGCCATTAGCTGTTTTTGGAAGATTCATACAAATCAACCTTCTCGGCGTCGAGTCGATTCCTAATTTTGAAACTAAATACTTCTGAAAATCGTTCTCTGGAAAATTAACATTAGGGGCCGTTTCGAAATAAAGAATCAAACTTGAGATTGCTCCACCGAATGGAGCTATAGCACAAACCTCGATCACATCTCTAAACTGGCGCGCAACTTCCTCGACTTTGGAGAGTGAAACATTTAACCCACCAAGCACCACCACATCATCCGTGCGACCAACTAATTGAATTCCAAATTCAGAAATTACGCACAAATCGCCAGTAAGCAATTGGTTCATGGGAAAGGAAGGCAATTCCCTAAAATTGACACCACCACTCGAATCTTTGTAGCCCTCAAAGATGTACAGCGCATTTGTGTCTGACTTAATTCTGAGAGGGCCACTGCCATCAAGCGACTGTTCATCATCAATCAATTCAATAGATGGCTCAACACCATCCAGTGGAAAGCCACAACTGACATGAGCGCCGTATTGTGCTTCGGCACTAATAAAGAGAGATTCTGTTGTACCAAACGTGTTAATAACAGGAATTCCCATTGCAGCGTAGCTTTGATCTCTCACACTCTGAGTAAGTGGTCCTGTTGCTGACATGATCACATGCCAAGGTGGTAGTTGAATTCTTGCGCGAAGAGCCTGTGAAGTTATTGCAGACAGCATGGACGGGCTGAGCCAAGCATATTCAGACTCAAATTGATTAGCACGGTCAAAAAGTGTAAAGCTTGAGCGAAAGTCAAACTTGTAATCAATAAGTATGGAGCCGTTGGTTAGTAATGGAACCACGGTGGAGTTTAGTATCCCCGCCATGTAGTTCTCCGGGAATAAATGGTGCAACCGTTTTCCTGCTATATCTGGATGTCTTTGCGTGATTTTTCGAGAAGCTTCCCTCAGACTATCAATTTTGTGGACTACCAACTTTGGCAGACCTGTTGATCCACTAGTTAAGAAAGCGCATAGACCGTTTGCATTTCTGATTTCTTTTTGTAAGAACTCAAGAGCATTTTTTGCCAACTCATCCTTGTCTTCCAACTGACAAAACAGGGTAGGGAAACCGCGTTCAAGCATCAAATATGTTCGCGCAATTGAATACAAGCGGTCACCGGCTGAACAAAGCGACCAAGAATTTTCGCTCAGACTAACATTTCCGCGGGAAGTAGCTTCTTTGACAAGTTCAGTGTGCGATAAAGAGCGTCCCGACAAATCTATAACAACAGAATTCATGTCTTCGTCTCCAAAGGATCTCTACTGATCTTTTCCGATATAGCGATCCATTGGTAATGCTCCGTCGAACATCTTCCCATCTGACTTTAGTCGTTTTGCTAGATGGCTCAATTCTACTCTGTCTGCTGACACTAGATTCGTTTTACAATGTTCTTGCATTAATACATAAGGGTCGACTAGAAATTCTCTACTAATCTCAATTAGATTATCCATGTAGCTAGTATGAAATAGTGTAAATCCGGCAAAAGTATCAAGACCGGAATGCCCTGGTAGAGGAATTTTTGGGCGGACATGCTCCTCGCCAGCCTTAAGAACGTCTATTATCGAGTAGTTCTCATTTAACTTTAATTTAGCAAAAAGCGATACAAGTTTTTCGGTCGTTGCATTCCCTGAACTTCTGCCAAGTCCTTGCATGGTGCAATCGATGATATCAAAGCCTTGACCAGCGAGGAAAAGCGAATTTGAAACAGCAAGTCCCAAGTTGTCATGTCCATGAAAGCCCAATTTGGCGCTACCCCTATTTTCAAGAAAAACTTCAGAGTACATCTTCAATTCAGTAGGTAAAATTCCGCCAGCGCTGTCAACAAAATAAATTCCGTCAACGCCGATACTGCTCGCTAATCTAACTCGTTCAGCCAACTCTTCAGGAGTTAAGGCATAGGATTTCATAAAATTCACAAAAATTTGTCGCCCAGGCTTGATAATTTTTTCTAGAAAACTCAAACCATTTTGTAAGTCGAGAGCATCTATGCCGACCCTTACGAAGTCCATTTCTTCATCAAAAAGTTCATCAACTAAATTTGTAGTGGCGATATTAGGTATCGCGAACATACCCCACTTACTTCTCTTTATGGATGAATTTGTGGCTCTTGCATATTGGAGATCAGTAGCAGCAGCACGGCGAACTTTATCTGAAGCGCCAATTCCAATTCCATGCCCTACTTCAATATAGTCAAAACCTAACTGATCCAAAACTCCAGAGAGAGTTGCAGTAAACTTGGCAGTAAACTGGAAATCAACAGCGTATGAGCCATCTCTAAGGGTGCAATCCATTAACTTAGTTGCCATGCCTACCTTCAATCTCTAGCGGGATAGTGTAAAGCTTGATTATCATTATCATGCGAAGAGAAGAGATTGGAGGAAAAATTCTGTAAGTCCATTTTTGGGTTGCCGCGAGAAAGTAAAAATCTTGGCCATAAACGGTGAATTTTAGGTCAATGCTCATTAGAGTTCGATCAAGTGAGACGACAACTGATAACCCACCAATCATATTGTCTCCCAAACCAATTACCCATTTCTTCTCCAACTTCGAAGTCAGAGAATCCCGTGAGGCTCAAGGCATTTTTTAAAACCTCCAAATCGGGAAACTGCGCCAAAGTTTCTCCAACTCTCAAATGAAATGGATCCTCTGTAATTTGTTGGTACTTCACCCCAAAGCTCTCAGTTTTTGTGATCGAATTGTTGTAAATAAATGAAGAAGGCATTGGGACTGAAAGGAACAAGCGCGAACTCGGCTCTTTCTTTAGAACTCGAGCACACTCCTTGAAATTTTCTAATATATCTTGACCTTGGGAGCCCATGTAGTAAATCGAATTCCAGGCTACGATGAAGTCTACACAACCATTCCGAAGAGGAATTTTCCGATTTTCCCCGACAATGAATTTGATCATGTGATACTTCTCTTCTAAATCCGATACTATTTTCTGAGAAATTTCTAATCCAGTTACTTTATAACCCAAATCAGACAAAAACTTAGAATTTCTACCGTCACCACACCCGAGGTCAAGAACCTTTAGTCCACGTTCTATCTCGCGCAAATTTGGATAATTGCCTTTAAATAACCGAATTAAGCCTTGCGCCGGGAAGGAATCATCAAGAATATCAACCGCTAATCCCTTTTCCCAATTTTTTGATGCCTCATATCCCATACTGGAGATAATACAATGCTTCCAGGGAGTTTAGTGGTAAATTCGAAGCAGTACTTCAAGCTCCCAGTTCAGAGATAGCTTCCCAATGAATATGAGGTTTTGATCGAATGATAGATGGAGACATTCCTGAGGAAGAAATCAGTTCTTTAGTTGATTCTATCTTCCCGTTCGAATATTCAATTGCCGGGCGAGCAAATGATCACGCTCTAATCGAACTAAAGCGGCACTTGGATTTTTCCGTGCATAGTTATCACACTGGGATGATTTTGAATGGCTGGAAAATTCCACCTGCTTGGGAACTCAACCACCTTGAGATATATGAAAACTCAAAACTAATACTGAAAACAAGTGATGGATCTTTTCATGTAGCACGAAACTCACCAAGCGTTGATTTAATAGTTACTTTCAATGAGCTAATGAGTCGTACAAACAGGAGTCTCTCAGGAATTGGTAACGATTTAGTTTACGATTGGCGAAATTTATATCAAAATGTCGAACCTGACTGGCAGATATCTTTATCAGAAGATTTCATTAGTCAACTAGACAAGGAAGCTAATTATCGAGTTGTGATCGACACAAATTTCTATGATTCAGAAATGCATGTCTTAACTTTTGATACACATCCAGAATCACAAAGAACATTGATTATAAATGCTCATAATTGTCATCCATTCCAGGCAAATGATGACGTCTCGGGCATGACCGCTGCCATTTTGATTGCGCAAAAGTGGAAGCAATTTTCAAATCTAGATCTAAATATTCGAGTAATAATTGCACCGGAAATTTACGGACCCCTATTTTACCTAAATCAGTTTGGGCAAGATAATTGTATTGGAGCGGTACTTTTAAAGGGAATTGGAAATCGAAGTCAATTAAAAATTCAATCTTCCTTGGATTCGGACTCAGATCTAGATCGGATTTTCTGGAAAATTCTACAGGACTTAGGAATAGAGGTGACGCGACATCCCTTTCGAAGTTACTATGGGAATGACGAAATTGTTTTTGAAAACCCACCATATTGCATCCCATCAATAACTCTTACGAGAATTCCCTATCCGGAATACCACACTTCTAGCGACACTCCAGAAGTACTTTCCGAAAGTTCGATCAATGAAGTAGTTAAAATCACACTTCAAGCACTCGAAGGCATTGCACTTAATTTTAGCTACTCTTGGAAAGGTGCAGGGCTTCAGAAACTTTCCAAACCTGAGTTGGATTTATACAAACCTGTTCCTGCTCAGGGGATCCATAATCTTGGAGGAAGTCCTACTGAAAGGAAGTGGAATATCCTAATGAACTCACTCCCTGGGTTAATTTCAAAAGGCTATAACGCGCTCAGTTTGAGCGAACGATTCGAACTACCATTATTGGAAGTTTCAAGATATTTGTTGCGATGGGAATCATCAGGGTTTCTCGAAAAATCGAGAGGTTCATTTCTGAAATGAAGATTGCTTTGATCGGCGGAGGCGAAGGTATGTTGCTAGCGATGTCAGTCCTTCGAGAGCGGGGTTCGCATGTTCATGCTTATTGCTCATTTCGTCATGGTCAAGAATTAGTCCGCGGTGAGCAATTAGCGAGCCATTTTTTTAGTCAAGGGCTTCCACTGTCGCAGATAAACAGCGAGGTTGAATTTGCTAAGGTCATCGGTAAAGAGAATTATGACTTGATATTTGGAATGGGACCCGAATGGATATTCTCTAGTTCTACACTTTCACTGGCCAAACGGTGGGTGAATATAAACATTATTCCTTATCCAAAATACTTGGGAGGAGCACACGTCACTTGGCAAATTCTAAATGGGGATCTTCGCGGAAGCGTGGTCTTTCAAGAAATGATTGGGGAAGTTGACAAGGGTAAGATTTTAGATAAGTTTGATTTTCTTTATTCAAGCGCTAATGACAGCCCAGAACATAGATTTAGTCGAAATCAAGAGGTACTCCTAAGGGCTCTACCCAAATTCATGTCAAGTTTTCAACTTAATCCTCCCATGAAGGACCAACATTTCGTGGATGAAGCCAGGGAATATTGGCCTAGGCTAAAAACGGATACACATGGCTGGATTGACTGGAGCTGGAGTTCTTTGCACATCCTTAGCTTTATCAATGCTTTTTCTGCCCCTTATCCTGGTGCACGGACCAGGCTGGGAGGTTACGTCATAACAATTTTCAGTGGCAAAGTTATAGAAATGCGAGACTTCCACCCATTCTCGGTAGGGATTATTCTAAGAAAACCTGATGAAAATTCATTGGTTGTCGCAACTCGTGACGGTATTTTGGAGTTAGAATGCAGCCTTCCTGAGAAGATAAGATGTAGTTTTCTAGAGGGTAGCAGAGTTTTCACACCATCTGAAGATCTCGAATTGGCGATGCAGTCTCATTTACACACAAGAGATTTTCGAGTGGCAGAGTGATTAGCAAAAATATTGTTGGAGATCAAATTCAGCTCAAAGCAATTTCTGATGAGGTTGTTAAGGGTGACTATGTTGCATGGCTTAATGACACTAAAATAAACAGATTCTTGGAAACACGACATATTGTTTCCACCGTCGAAACTCAACGTCAATTCCTAGATGAAGTGAACAAATCACTTGATAGTATAATTTATGGAATTTTTTGCGATGAGGTTTTTATCGGTACAATCAAAGTAGGGCCCGTTAATTTCAAGTATTCGACAGCGGAAGTCGGTTTATTGATTGGGAATTCCAATTATTGGGGTCGCGGAATTGCAACTGAAAGCATTAAATTAGCCAGTGACGATGCGAGGCGGGTATTCAACCTTAGGAGGTTAACAGCAGGTGCGTACGAATCTAATTTGGGATCAGTCAAAGCTTTTTTAGCAAATGGATTTGTAATTGAAGGAAGGCTAAAGAGTCATGTTCTTGATGTGGATGAAAAACCGACAGATGTCATACTCATGGGAAAGGTTTTTTGATTTTACTTATTGCATCTGCTGCCTCAAGCTTATTTGCGAGTTCAATTACATAATGCATTGGTAATTTAGTTAGCTCAGAAATCTCTAAGATATCCCGTTCCCCGTTGCAAAAGATATAGACATTCAATAAATCCTGCACGGTAGACGCACTAGCTTTAGTACTGAGCGTTGGGTAGAGACCTCTTTTTCCAAGATTTGGCTCTCCAATTGTATTTGCCTGGAAAGTTCCGTTGCGTTCTAGACCTATCAGGATATCTCTGTATATGCCGAAAGACTCTTGTAACGATTTAGAGTTTACAAATTCCAAATTATCGCCCGACGTGTGATACTCAGGGAATTCGCCATACTTACTGCGAGTTATTGAAGCCACAGGTAGATCGCAGCCAGGCGCACAGTATTGTCTTTCGTCACTCCCTCTATCCAGGAAGCTGTACTCTTTCCAATTTAAAGCCTGGTCGTTCAAGATTTTTCGAGATATTCTGTCAGATAAAGTGTTTCCAGTGATTGATGGAATGAAAGAAAATTGCCCAATATCACCGACACAGGTGATTACCCATCCAGCTTTGACATTTCTGATCAAATCTTCTAAATTTTCGTGGATGTAGACTAAAGATCCAATAGTCTCGGGCAAGAATACAACACGATAACTAAATTCAAGGTTTTGTTGTAGGGTAAGCCACTTGGCTAAAGCTAGTGAGACGGCAACACCCGAGAGATTGTCATTAGCCATCGAAGGATGACAAATATATGTGCTGATTAAAATCTCGTCGACGTTTCTTCCTGGAACTAACAATTCTCCATAGATTAATTCACCTTCTTGGAAGAAAGTATCTATGAGAACTTTGTATGGACCAGGCCCAAGTTGTCCTTTCTGCTTTTCAGAGATACAGAATCCCCAGTTTTCTGAATAGTATGAAGTTATGTAAGGGATGAAGTCGGGTTGGTCGGGTAATGAATATAGATTTTGACTCAATTCTTCGTATTCTAGTGTTTTTGAAAAAGGTGTAGAATAGCTAATTAGGTGTAAATTGTTATTCTCGTAGTCAATTACTCGCTCTCCAAGTGAGTTCTCAACGTAAGCCTCCCTCACGTGCCATTCTTTCGGCACTTCCCAATCAAATACCTTTGTACCCGAATCAATGGACTTGATAACCATTTTGGGAACTACGCTCTTTAAGAAATCTAGAGTCTTTCTGGTATCAGGGCCAGCTAGAGTTCTATTCAATGGGAAGAGCATTGATAGCCAACCGTAGATTTCATCACCACTCATACGGAAAAGAATATCAAGTTAGTCCCTTGAGATGGGGTCGAGTCCTAGCTATTTTGATTCTAGCGAACAGAAAGGACTTGACCAATCACCTTAAATCTCCCAAAGCCACCAGAGTAAAAACCAAAGGCTGTAAGTGGTTGGATTTCATTTTGGTCTTTAAAGTCGACAATAGATTCCCTGCTTAGATGTCTGAATTACCGTGGGAATGGCATCAATTTCAGTTAAGATCAAGACTGGTACATTCGGAGCAACGCTCGTTTCGTCGCGTTCTGCAAGAAGCAGAATCTCTATATCCCTTGAGATACTCGCAGACATGGTTGAGTCTCATTAGTCATTTGAATCTCTGAATTGCATGAAGAAATTTCTTTGAAAGAATGCTTTGATTCTCAATTAACGACCTTCTATGGTTTATTTGTAAACTTATTTCTCTCACTAGTTTCAGTGCGCATATATGTCGGACAACGAAAGGTGCAGTGATTCTGAGGGCATCCAAATTCAGAGAATCTTTAGTGATTTCTCTTGTCTAGTTCCCAAAGATTTAGACCGATTATTCGAGTTTTAATCGTGGATCCCGCATTGTCAACCGAAAGACCAGCTCGAAAATCGGACTTTCGAAGCCCGAAAGGAATATTTTTACTTTGCGGTGCTGGAGAATCAGCTTTAACTAAATAGATAACTTCATCACGAATCAAACCTGCAAATCTCTTTATTGATTTAGGATTGAGATAACCTAAAAAGAATCTTAATCGTGGAATCGGATTTTCCTTAAACACTTCTAAGTCTTCCAATACATTCATGATTCTCGTTGAGGCATCCTCATTGTGTAAAAAGATAACTTCGTTTAAAACCCTGTTTACATCTTCTTCACTGTTTAATTCCGAGAAACTAAGTGCGGGGGCTTGTTTAATTGAAACGATACAATCAGAAATCTTCTTGACAATCTGTCTATTATGGGAAGTAGAAGCCTCCTCTAGGTAGAAGACTTTTTTATTCATGAGTTTTGCCTGAATTGAGACGGTTGATCCTCTGTGAATGACCCCCATAGAAGCGCCAACCCAAGGGGTGATATCACCTTTATGGATGATCTTAGTTTTCTTTGTTCCCCGCAAAACACGTTTCCAAACGCGCAAATCATCCATAATATGAGGGCGTATAATTATTTGTGGAACGTCAGGATTCTTGTCCCATTCCCTGAGTACCTCAACTGTTGTCACAAAATTTTGGTATGACTCATCCCAAAACTCTTCAGAGTCTGAACTAAGCAGATTATGTCGGCGAGATGGACTCTTGATATCTGAAAGTGGAGTTAAAAGCCCAAAATCTGAAACAAAAAGCAAGAAATCTCCATGTTGATTCTTCAGATTCTTTATTTGGTCAGAGTACATACTAGTTGCATATCTCTTTTGCAGATCAATTCTAGGCCAGCCAGAATCGTGAATTAACTTTTTACTTTTGAAGTAACTGTCTGCTTGATCATAGATTACAGGCCCTACACAGAAAAAACCGTCAACCATTTCTTTCGTGCCGGGGTAAAATCGGGTGCTAACTAAATTCTTGTCGTGGTGATAATCTGCAAGTTGAACCGACGGGTTTAGTTCCTGGTCTAGTATGAAAAGGTACTGACACTTCGCCTTTATCCATTTTGTTAATGGAGCTATCTGAGTACCCTTATCAAGATAAATCCCAGTACAATTCTTTCGGGACCTTAAGGCTCGATAAATCGCCGCGTGCGAACCGATGTAAACTCGAAATCCCATAGAACATGCTTTTGCAGCCAGAAGAACCTGCGAATCTAGTTCTCTGTTCTTTAGTTCTATTGGGATATAGAGATGCTTTTTTCCCCTCTCCAAGATTCAACCTTTCGTAAGTCTAAATTTTGTTTCACATATTCATGTACGATAACTTAATTTCACTTCTGGCCCACCACAAATTCTACTGAATTCAGGGATTTACAATGCAGAATGGTAGTAGTCTCGTGTAGGATGAATAATAATGGATAGTTCGAGAATCTCAATAGTAGCAGTAGTCGTAACATATAAGCGCCATGAGCTACTTACAGATTGCCTGCTTGCGCTTGGAGATCAAGGTCTAGATCATATAGTCGTCGTGAATAACGGTGGCTCAAAAGATTCTTTAACCTGTCAAGCGGTAGGAGAGATGTCAGCACGTATTCAATCGCCAATCACTCTTATAAACACTTTAGAGAATATAGGGGGCGCTGGAGGATTTGCACTCGGAATTGAAAGTGCATTAGAAAAAAAGTGTGATTTTATTTGGCTTATGGACGATGATTGCATTCCGAATAATATTTCATTACACACACTCTTGAAGGCAGCCAAGTTTGATTCTAAAGATTCGCTGGGAAGACCTTATGGTTTTTACGCCTCACGTGTATTTTGGGGATATCAATCACTTCATAAAATGAATGTTCCAGAATTTACAGCGCAATGGTTTAACCCAACGAGTCAGGCAAACAACTCACTTGAGATTCGAAGGTGTTCATTTGTTTCAGTACTAATTCCTACAGCTGTTGTGCAAAAAATAGGATTGCCGATAAGAGAATTTTTCATTTGGGGGGATGATGTCGAGTACACTCTGAGGATTTCAGAATTTTATGGGTACGGTCAATATTGTATAGATAGCATAGTACATCACATGACTGCTTTAAATGAAGAAGTTGATTTTCGTAATATTTCAGAAAACTCAGCTTGGAAGTATCAGTATGCATTTGTTAACTCACATGCGATGCTTTGGGGCAGAGGGGATTATCTCCAGGCAGTTTTGAGTTTGTTTAAAACTTTGTTTGACGTAACCTTTGGCGTGTCTACAATTCAAACTAAGAAAACAGTCCTCAGAGGCATTATCAAAATTCCAAAGCAAGCAAGGATAGTTGCCTCTTACATCAGAGATCTCAATTTATGAAAACTAAAAAGTCTATAGTCATTATTGGGGCAGGTCTCTTTGGCTTAACAATCGCCGAAAGATGTGCATCCATTGGAGCGAAAGTCCAGATTTTGGAAAAAAGAGAGCATATTGGAGGGAATACCTATACATATTTTGATGCTCAAACTGGAATCAACGTACACAAATATGGAAGTCATATTTTCCACACATCCAATGAAAAGGTTTGGAGTTATGTCAACCGCTTTTCAGAATTTAACAACTATGAGCACAGAGTCCTTGCATTATTTGGGGATAACTTCTATCCCATACCTGTCAACTTATTGACGTTATCTAATTTCTTTAAACAAGCCCTTACGCCAACCGAAGCAGAATCTCTAATAAAAGAAAAAGCCGCTCTTTTTAAATCTGGTTCACCCCCAACAAACCTTCATGAAAAAGGATTGCAATCTCTCGGTGAAGAGTTGTTTGACGCCTTTTTTGGGAACTATACGGAGAAACAATGGCAAACATCTCCGAAGGAGTTACCATCCGAGATAATTTCGCGAATACCAGTTAGATATAATTTTGATTCCCGATACTTCAACGATGTTTATCAAGGGATACCAGTTAATGGCTACACTCCCCTATGTGAGAATATGATTAACTCGAATTCTATTGATATAAACTTTGGGGTCGATTTTTTTTCAGTTCGTAGTGAAATACCGAAAGATGCTTTGGTCGTTTACACCGGACCGATAGATCAATTGTTTGACTTCAGATTTGGAAGATTAAAATGGAGAACAATAGATTTCGAATTTGAACATCATGATGTCGAAGATTATCAGGGTACATCCGTCATCAATTATCCTGAAAAGAATGTTCCCTTTACCAGAATTCATGAATTTAAACACTTGCACCCCGAGACTCTTCGAGAAACTCAAGGAACCGTAATTGCAAAAGAGTTTAGTAGGTTCGCTGAAAAGTCTGATGAACCGTATTATCCAATAAATACCGCTAATGACAGACTAGTTCTCAATCAATATCGAAAAGCCGTCAAAGAAAGAGAATCTCACTTAATTGTTGGCGGAAGGCTTGGAAGCTATCAATACTTGGACATGCACATGGCTATTGCGTCCGCATTAGCTGTATTCGAAAACAGAATACTTCCAGAGTTAAAGAGTTGACTTATGATATCTAGGTCAATGAGTATCCAAGAATCATTAGCCTCAATGCGGCGAATGTGTTTAGAGGCAGAATGATTTCTTGGGTGAATAGGAGAATCTTGTGAACATTCTTGTCACAGGCGCTTGTGGTTTCATCGGGAGCAATTTATGCCAATCACTTTTAGAAGATGGATATTTTGTAACTGGAATAGATGCATTTGTGGAGAATTATGATAGTAAACTTAAACGAGCAAATTGTGGGATCCTTAGGCAGTTTCAGAATTTTAGGCTCGTAGAAGCTGATCTTCTTAAGATAGATTTGCGTACTTTAATGGATAAAATCGATACTGTTTATCATCTCGCGGGTCAGCCAAGCGTTCAAAATTCATGGGGCGACGATTTTCAAACTTATTCAGATAGAAACATACTTTTGACTCAAAAGTTATTGCACGCAGCTAAAGAAGCTAAAGTTGCAAGATTCGTTAATTCCTCCAGCTCTTCAGTTTACGGTCGCGTGATGGCGACTCCCACAAAAGAAATAGATAATAAACGCCCAATCAGCCCATATGGCGTTACGAAATATGCGGCAGAGAATTTGGTCACGCTTTATGGTACCGAATTTGGATTAAGCACTGTCTCCCTCCGATATTTCACTGTTTATGGTCCTAGACAAAGGCCGGACATGGCTTTTAACAAATTGATTCAAGCAGGTAAAGATGGAACAAGTTTTTCATTACACGGTGATGGATCACAAAAAAGAGATTTCACTTTCGTAAGAGATGTTGTTGAGGCCAATAAACTCGCAACATTTGCAGAAATTGATCCCGGCTCTGTATTTAATGTAGGCGGTGGTACTCCAGTATCAATGAGTGAAGCCATTTTAGTCATTCAAGAGATAATGAATCTAGAAATTAAAATAGAATTTGCCCCCTTGGGTCCTGGAAATCCAATGGTCACTGCTTCGGACACCGCAGCAGCACAACTTGAATTAGGCTGGAATCCAAAAGTTGACATTCGCAATGGATTGAAAGCGCAAGTAGCTTGGCAAATGGAGTCAAAATGAAACAAAAGGATGTCGTTTTTACGTCACTTTTTGGTGGATATGAATCTCTCAATGAGCTAGAAATACTGAAAAACCCCAACACAAGATACATCTGTTTCACAGACGATTCATCTTTGACGAGCAAAACGTGGGAAATTTCAGTAGAGGGTTCAAAGATCGAGGGAGACCCTTCTAGAGCCAGCAGAAAGATTAAAATCCTGGGCTATAAACGTTTCCCTACCGGTACGCGAAGTTTGTATATAGATAACACAGTAAGATTGAAAGTAGATGGAAGCATCATCCTTGATTCATGGCTTAAGGATTCGAACTTGGCATTCATGTTGCATTCTTCAAGAAAAACTGTTCGTGGTGAATTTTTCGCTTGTTCAGCATATGGCCTTGATGATCAAATAAAGATTTGGAATCAGTACAGGTACTACTTAAGGAATTTTCCTTCCGTACTTTCTGAGAGGCCCCATTGGGGTGGCATGATCGCTCGAGTTGATTCATCTCAAACAGATAAGTTTATGGAGACTTGGAAAGAGCAATTCGATAACTTTACAAGGAGAGATCAGTTGAGCATAAACGTAAGTTCAATGATTAGTGGCGTAGCAATAAAGTCCATCAAGGGAGAAAACGATGTATCAATCTGGCATGAGTGGCCAATAAGTAGTAATCGACAATTACAAATGCGCGACAAAACAAGCGGGAAGAGCTTCAGAAAGGCAAGAATTATCATTAATGGGATAAGGTTCGGATATCGGTTCTTTCTTCCCAAGTTGTGAATCTGCAAAATGATTTTTTGTGAGGTAACCAGACCATGAGAAAGCTTCTAGATAATTTCTGGAGTCGTACTTTCGGTCGTACAGTTCAAATATTAACACCTGAAGATCAAAGAAAAATTCTTATGGAAATTTACTTCAGATAGGCATCGGTGTTTTGTATTTGTTTGGAGTCGTTGCAATCGGATTATTGGGTGCACTTTAAGTTGCAGATTTACAGTCAGAAAGCCCAAGCAATTGGGTCTCCGATGTTTTAGATTTCTTGCATTTATCAAATAGTTCATTCCAAACCTAAGCTTCAGTCTTGGCTGTAGCTGCAGTAGTTTTATTGGTTGGACGAACAGAGATTTCGATCTATTTCACGCGACGTGTTTTGTTTTTCTTAAGCAACCGTGGTGCACAAATTTCTGCAAATCTCGTTTCTCGGCTTTTGTCACAGTCTCTTGTTCAGATTCAAAATAGAACTTCTCAAGAAACACTCTTTGCAGTATCTCGGGGCGCAGAGTATTTCAATTTACAAATTCTTGCCTCAGCAATAGTCCTGGTTTCTGATATAGCATTGTTTTATGTTATGGCTATTGGTTTGTTTGTAATAGACCCGCCAACGGCTATAGGCACATTTCTTGTATTTTTTGCAATTGTCTATTTTCTTTATCGCTTCATGCATATCAGGGCTGGATTACTTGGCTTGGAGAGTACTAGGCTTAACGTTGTTAGCAATGAGAAGATAATCGAAGTCTTTTCGTCATACCGCGAATTGGTGGTTAGGAATCGCAGGGATTTTTATGCGCGGGAGATTAGAAAGGATCGATTTGTTCTGGCTCTAACTTCAGCCGAATGAATTTTCTTCCATACGTTAGCGAATATGCAATTGAACCCTTAGTGGTTCTTGGTGCGATTATGATTGGTGCTACCCAATTTATCCTTCAAGATGCAGAACAAGCTGTAGCCACACTCATCGTTTTTTTGGCAACAGGCACCCGTATTGCCCCTGCCGTACTTAGAGTTCAACAAGGAATAGTTCTGATCCGAACCAGCTTGGGTCAAGCAAAACCTACTCTAGATTTGATTGAATCTCTTGATCCGGTATCGGTAATCGAAGATAAAAATACAATGTTGATGTAACACATGTGGGGTTTGTCTCTCAGTTAAGAATCAAGGATGTGTCATTCACCTATCCCAATCAAAAAATTCCAGCAGTTATGGGTATTTCCATAGATATTCCATCAGGGAAGTCCGTGGCCTTTGTGGGTTCATCAGGCGCTGGAAAAACGACAATCATTGACATTCTGCTTGGGGTACTTGTTCCAGACCACGGTAGTGTTGAAATTTCAGGACTCCAGCCTTAATTGGCGGTGGCTAATTGGCCGGGGGCAGTTTCATATGTCCCGCAGGATGTGGTGATTGCAGCCGGAACTATCAGAGAAAATGTTGCACTGGGTTACCCGTTGTCAGAAGCTTCAGATGATCTTGTGGCGCACGCTCTCAAGGTAGCGCAACTAGAAAGTTTTATCGAGTCTTTGCCCCAAGGTGTAGATACGCAGGTTGGCGAACGTGGCACAAAGATTAGTGGGGGCCAAAGGCAGCGATTGGGTATCGCTCGGGCGATATTCACACACCCGCGCTTGTTAGTACTTGACGAAGCGACTAGTTCGTTAGATGGTGAGACTGAAGTTGGAATATCCGAAGCAATACGTGCACTCAAAGGTTCGACCACTGTTGTTATGATTGCCCATCGGTTATCAACGGTTAGAGATGCTGGCATAGTTGTCTGCCTAGATAGAGGCAAGATTTTGGCTACGGGCACCTTTGAGGAAGTGCGCACAGCTGTTCCAGATTTTGATCACCAGGCAAAATTTATGGGACTATGAGTGCTAGGATCCTCATTCCTTGTATAGTGGAGAAATGAATTTCCCAAAGTTTAATAAGAGCGCGACATCTGAATTGTATGGCATTCCTTTTTTTGTTGACGATGAGTCATATGTTTCTGCATTTGGAATCCAATGGATGAATCACAGCAAAACCCAACTCGATACACATACAGGATTAGACATTACAAGGGATCGTCTGATTCGAATGTTTGGACCTCTGTATCCGATAAAGAAAAATAAGAACATTTTGGAAGCTGGATGTGGGGCTGGCAGATTCACAGAGATATTAGTTTCTAACAATTGCTTGGTTACGGCCATCGACTTATCTATTGCTGTGGTAGCAAACAATGAAAATAACGGACACAATTCGAACTTAAGAATAGCTCGAGCATCCATAACCGACCTTCCTTTTGATAAAGAACAATTCGACATAGTCTTTTGTCCAGGAGTCGTGCAGCACACTCCTGACCCAAAAAAGACTATTGAAGCATTGTATGAACAGGTTAAACCAGGTGGATGGATGGTGTTTGATCAATATAGGTATAACCTTTCATCAATCCTGAGGGTGACCTGGCCAATCCGATTTTTTCTAAAGAGATTGTCTCCAGAAGCAGGCTTAAAAGTTACAGACTTCTTGGTCAGGATTTGGCTTCCACTCCATCGAAAGGTGTCCGGAAATAGATTTTTAGAGATACTACTTTTTCGTGCGTCCCCAATCACTGCTCACTACACAGGTTACCCAAATTTGTCAGAAAAGGACCAAGTTGAATGGGCCCGCTTGAATACACACGATAATCTGACGGATTTTCATAAACATCAGACAAGCGTCAGAGGATTAAAGAGAACTGTTCGAAGTTTGGGTGCGATAAATGAGCATTACTGCGTAATGCCCTATACCGTGGAGGCGCGGTGCCAAAAGCCAGTAAGTGAGAGCCATGGCGATGTCTTTATTAAGCCAATAACGGTAAAAATGCGGGGCCAGTCGATCGTTTCCGGCTAATCTCTGGACAATTAACCAATTAACCCCACATTAAATCAAACTTAAAAATTTGCAGGTAACCGGTAGATCAATCATTGAGGTAAGTGTTTATCGCTGTCATTCACACTTAATGCGTTACTCCACTTTTCTAAGAGTATTTTCTTTCAGTGATTTTCCAAAAGATAGCTCTATAGAACTATCTAGATTAAATCTCAACGCCAATATATTTGGTCTGCAAGAACTCATGGATTCCATCAAAGCCGCCCTCGCGCCCAAGGCCTGATTGTTTATTGCCACCAAAAGGCGCAGCCGGATCAGAGATTATCCCTCGATTTATTGCAACCATTCCAGAGTCAATGGCTTCAGCCATTCTTATCGCTCTTGAGAGATCTCCTGAATAGACATAACTGATAAGCCCAAAATCACTATCGTTTGAGAGCGCGATTGCTTCCTCATCGCTTTGGAAGGTGACAATTGGAGCAACGGGGCCAAAGACTTCATATT
>Ga0172372_10001897_pt1 | contig 32159 bp, 20 predicted proteins | sample LakKiv5m_2_FD_114544 | JGI IMG/M metagenome (GOLD analysis project Ga0172372, IMG submission 114544) | Freshwater microbial communities from Kabuno Bay, South-Kivu, Congo - kab_092012_9.5m | ecosystem: Environmental > Aquatic > Freshwater > Lake | place: Democratic Republic of the Congo... | reverse complement strand
GACAAGCCGTTCTATTTCTGGGCCGGCATCATCGAGCCGCATGGCCCTTGGGGTCCGGACAACCACAAGGAACTCGGCCTGGGCCTCGACAAGGTCAAGCTGCCCGGATTCATCCCGGACACGACCGGCGTCCGCCGCGAACGCGCCAATTACCTCTACGAGGTGCAGCACGCCGACCGCACGCTCGGCGCGCTGCTCAAGCTGCTCGAAGAGCGCGGTGAACTCGCCAACACGCTGGTCATCGTCACGGCCGACAACGGCACGTCCATCGCGCGTGCGAAGACGCATCTGTATGACTGGGGCGTGCGCGTGCCGCTGGCGATGATGTGGCCCGCGCGAGCGCCCGCCGGCCGCTCCGTCAGCGACTTCGTGGGCTTTCCCGACCTTGCGCCGACCATCCTTGAGGCCGCGGGGCTGCCGTTGCCGCCGGAGATGAGCGGACGGAGCGTGTTGAAGACCCTGCTGTCCACCTCCTCGGGCCGCGTGGACCCGTCGCGCGATTTCACGGTCAACGGCATCGAATGGCACGGGAACCTGCCGCCGATCGACATCGCCGCGCGCACGATCCGCGACGACCGCTTCGCCTACATCGTGAACTACAGCAGCACGCCGCGCTATGCCACGAGCGGGCGCGGAGTCCAGCCGGACGACCGCTACGCCGCCAACGCCGATAAGCTCGACGCGCTGCCCTTGCTCGCCGCGCATCCCGGACGGCCCGAACTGCAACGCTTCATCCAGCTCATCAAAGACCCGCGTCCCCGCGAGGAACTCTACGACTGCGTCGCCGACCCCGACCAGCTCCAGAACCTCGCCGACAAGCCCGAGTTCGCCGAGACCAAGCGTCGCCTACGTGAGCGCCTCGAGGCCTATCAACGGCAGACCGGCGATCCGCGCATCACGGGCGAAATGAAGCTTTTCACTGAAACCCAGCGATACGTCGAGAAGCGCAAGTCCGCGGGCTACGATGACGACGCTCGCCACGCCCCCAAGGCGGACTCTTCCAAGCAAAAGACCAAGTAAGCCGCGCAGCGACGATGGCGCCAGCGCGACGGGATTGCCCAGAAACAGGCATCCGACGGTGGATGCAACAAGGGGTATCCACGGGTGTTACATACAATATGCGGCGCGGCATCAACCTACCCCAATCACGGACCCTGTTGGCGGCAGCGGCAACCGTCCTGCTCTGCCACTTCGCATTCGCTCAGTCACGCCCGGCGGACGCAAAGCGGCCTCCGACCGCCGCCCAAGCCGTGAAGGCGTATCGGGACCTCGAGTATGTCGAGAAAGGGCATGAGCGGCAGAAACTCGACCTCTACCTGCCGGAGAAGTCGGCCGGACCCCTTCCCCTGATCATCTGGATTCACGGCGGGGGCTGGCAGAACGGAAGCAAGGAAAGCTGCCCGCCGCTGCGGGACGGTTACGCGGAACGCGGATACGCGGTCGCGAGCATCAACTACCGCCTCAGCGGACATGCGACCTTTCCCGCACAGATCGAAGACTGCAAGGCGGCCATCCGCTGGCTGCGTTCCCGCGCCAAAGAGTATCGTCTCGACCCGGCAAGGTTCGCGGCGTGGGGCAGTTCAGCCGGAGGCCATCTCGTCGCGCTGGTCGGCACCAGTGGCGACGTGAAGGCCTTCGACGTCGGCGCGAACCTGGACCACTCGAGCCGGGTGCAGGCCGTGTGCGACTACTACGGACCGACCGACTTCATGGCCTTCGTCAGCACGCCGGGATACGCCAGCCATACGGCGGCGACCTCACCCGAGTCGAAGCTCATCGGCGGCGCGGTGAAGGACAACCGGGAAAAGGCCGCACGGGCCAATCCGATCACCTACGTGAGCAAGGACGACCCGCCGTTCCTCATCGTCCACGGCGACAAGGACCCCACCGTGCCGATCAACCAGAGCCAGCTGCTCCATGAAGCCCTCAAGCAGGCCGGGGTGAACGTCCATTTCCACACCATCCGTGGCGCGGGCCACGGCCAAGGCTTCGGAGGGCCGGAAATCAGCCCCATGGTGGAGGCTTTCTTCGAGCGCACGATCAAAGCCACGCCACCGCCGCCCAACCTGGGTCCGGCCAGGACCTCCGACAGCCTTGCGCCGGCCGACCCGGCCGGCGCGCAGGGCAAGGCAGGCGCGAACAAGGCCACGGGTGGCATGACCTGGGAGAAGATCCGTCGCATCGAAGGCGTCGAGGACGACGGTCGCGTGCCACGTGGCCAGTTCAAAGGACCGGCCGCCATGTTCGGACGCCTCGACCGCAACGGGGACGGATTCATCTCCAAAGCCGACTTCGACTGAACGCCTCTCCGACCATGATGATCCCGCACCGCATCCGAGCCCTCACATTCATCCTGCTGGCGGTCGCCACCGCTCCGGCGGCGGACAAGGCGCCCGCCTCGGGTGATTTCAAGCTGACCGGCGACCGATGGACGTATCGCGAGGGAGAGTTCACCATGAACGGCGTCCTGCTCAAGCCAGAGGGGAAAGGACCCTTCCCTGCCGTGCTCATCAGCCACGGGCTCGGCGGAAGCGCAGAGAGCTTCGGGCTCAACAAGGCGCGGGAGATGGTGAAATGGGGGTTCGTCTGCATCGCCCCATCCTACACGCATTCCGCCGATGCCCTGGGGCCCAGGCCCGGCACCGCCAAAGGAAACCCTTCGGCGAAGGGCACGCCTCCGCAGAAAGGCGGCCGCGGCGGACAGCACCCCGCCGATTTCGGCGCGAGCGCGGAGAACCTCCGGCGCGCCCAGAAGTGCCTGGACCTCCTAGCCCGCATGCCGGAGGTCAATCCGAAGCGCATCTTCGCCTACGGCCACAGCATGGGCGGCTTCGTGACGATCGGCCTCGCCGCGACCGCGCCCGACCGCCTGCAGGCCGCGGCAATCACCGGCAGCGGAATCGGCAGGAGCGAAGGCTACCCCGCGCCCTCCGCCGCCAAGGCAGAACTGGTCCGGACGCCGTTCCTGATCCTGCATGGCAGCGCGGACACGACCGTCCGGCCCCAGCAATCGGAGGAATTCAAAGGCATCCTCGACAAGAACCGCGTGCCCAACGAACGCACCGTCTACGATGGCGAAGGCCACCCCATCGACCAGACGCAACGTGAGCGGGTGTTCACTTCGGTCAGGGCATGGTTTGAGAAGCACGGCTCAAAGCGACCTTGAGAAGCCCGGAGTCTGAGGCTAGACAAAGGCGCCCCATGACGCCGCCCTTATCCGCATTGCTGGCCCTCCTACTCATCACGTTGTCCGCCGTCGGCCGACCGCCCAACGTCATCTTCATTCTCACGGATGACCAGGGATGGGGTGACGCGAAGTTCGCCGGACATCCCTACGCCAAGACGCCGAATCTGGATCGGCTCGCCAAGGAGGGCACCTGGTTCCGTCAATTCTACGTCGCCGCTACGGTCTGTTCGCCCAGCCGCACGGCCTTCATGACGTCCCACTACCCGGCCCGTCATCAGATCCACGGCCATTTCGCGGAGCATGCACAGAACGCCGCCCGCTCGATGCCGGATTGGCTCGATTCTGACGTCACCACCCTGCCCGACCTGCTCAAGCAGGCCGGCTACGCCACCGCGCACTTCGGCAAATGGCACCTCGGCAATGGCAAGGACGCCCCCGCCCCCGAAGCCTACGGGATCGACGTCTCCAAGACCGTGAACTCGTCGGGAGCCCAGCTCGGCGACGAAGCCAAGGAGCCCTACTTCCGGGCCCGCTCGACGGCCCTGATGGTCGATGAGACGATCCGTTTCGCCAAGGCCAACAAGGACAAGCCCTTCTACGTCAACCTCTGGACGCTCGTCCCGCACGCCGCCCTGAAGCCGACGCCTGAACAGCTGGCGGTCTACGCGGAATTGCAGCCCAAGGCCGATGATCCGGCGTTCGGCGAATGGACGCAGAAGTATTACGGCAACGCCAAGGACCTCCGCTCGCAGATGCAGGTCTTCTGCGCCTCGCTCACCGACCTCGACACCCAGATCGGCCGCCTGCTGGATTCGCTCGACGAACTCGGGCTGACCAACGACACGCTGATCTTCTTCTCCAGCGACAACGGCCCGGAAGACTATCGCATCAGCAACGCCGCCAACGCCGGCGTCGGCAGCGCCGGCCCGCTGCGCGCCCGCAAGCGCAGCATGCACGAAGGCGGCGTCCGCACCTTCGGCCTCGTCCGCTGGCCGGGCAAGGTGCCGGCCGGCCGCATCGAGGAGCACGCCGTCGTGGGCGGCGTGGACTTCCTGCCCACGATCGCCGCCCTCGCCGGTGTGAAAGTTCCGGCCAGCCTCGCGCCGGACGGCGAAGACCGCTCGGCCCTCTGGCTGGGCGGAGCCGCCACGCCCCGTCAGGCGCCGCTGCATTGGGAATGGATCTCCGGCGTCCAAGGACCGCAAGACGGCTACCAACCTCCGCCCCTCTGCGTGCGCGATGGCGACTGGAAGCTCTTCGTCGACCACGCCGGCAAGAATGCCCAGCTCTTCGACATCCCCAAGGACCCCGGCGAACACCATGACGTCGCCGCGCAGAACCCGGAAGTCGTCAGGACGCTGACCGCAAAAGCCCTCGCCTGGGCCAGGACCCTGCCCGCCAGCCCCGCCCGCGAGAAGTTCATCGCCAATGGACAATCCAAGGGCGCGGCCAAGTCGGCCCCCGCCAAGGCCAAGAAGAACTACGACCGGCCGAAGATCTTCGACGGATGGGACAAGGACAAGGACGGCTACCTCTCCAAAGAGGAATTCATCCCCCACATCAGCGACCAGGCCGACGCCCCGGCCCGCTTCATTCGTTTCGACCAAGACAAGGACGGACGCCTCTCCAAGGAAGAGTTCGTCCGCGCCGGCAACTGAGCCCCCTCTCCCATGCGATTCCTCACCCTCCTCACCCTCCTCGCGGGGGCCTTGCTCGGCGCCCAGGAAGCCCCCAAGACCAAAGCCCCGGCCAAGAAGGCCAAGGCCGCGCCCAAGGCCGACGCCTATTCGACCTCCCTGCCTAAGCCCACGCACGCGGGCGTGCGCTATGGCGACCACGAGCGACATGTGCTCGACTTCTGGAAGGCGGAATCCGCGACGCCGACGCCCCTCGTCTTCATCATCCATGGCGGAGGCTGGGTCGGCGGCAGCAAGGAGCGCGCGGAGAAATTCGCCGACGTCGCCGCCCTGCTCAAGGCCGGCGTCTCGGTCGTCTCCATCAACTACCGCCTGATCAAGCGCGACCCCGCGACGGACACCTCGCCCGCCGTGAAGGCGCCCCTGCACGACGCCGCCCGCGCCCTGCAGTTCGTGCGCAGCAAGGCCGCCGAGTGGAACCTCGACAAGACCCGTGTCGGCGCCGCCGGCGGTTCGGCCGGCGCCTGCTCCAGCCTCTGGCTGGCCTTCCACGACGACCTCGCCGACCCGAAGTCGGCCGACCCCATCGCCCGCGAATCCACGCGCCTGACCTGCGCGGCCGTCACCGGACCGCAGACGACCCTCGACCCGGCCCAGATGAAGGAGTGGACGCCCAACAGCACCTACGGCGGCCACGCCTTCGGCTTCAAGACGTTCGAGGAGTTCCTCGCCGGCCGGGAATCCATCCTGCCGCTCATCGCGGAATACTCGCCTTACGCGCTCGTGACATCGGACGACCCCGCGGTCTTCATGACCTTCGGCGCCCCGCCGGCCATCGGCCAGAACCAGAAGGACCCGACGCACACCGCGAACTTCGGCATCAAGCTCGCCGAGCATTGCGCGACCAAGGGCGTCTCCGCCGAAGTCTCTTACCCTGGCGTCAAGGAGCTGAAGCACGCGACGCCGACCGAATTCCTGCTCGCGAAGCTGAAGGCCGCCAAATGAAGCCCGCATTCTTCTCCTGCCTGCTGGCCTTGGCGCTCGCCGGCTGCGCCACCTCGGACACCTTCTCGGTACGCGAGGACTTCGGTCCCGGTTTCGACGCGAAGAAGTTCCTGACGCCGATCCCGAACAAGAACACCACGGTCCGAGACGGAGCGCTGTGGACCCGAGGTTCCAGCGGCGGCAAGTATCCGCCGATGGTCTACCTCGCCCTGGACGGCAAGGACCTGACGACGTCCTTCCGCTACCGTCACCTCGAGAAAGGCGGCATGCTGTGGCTCTTCGTGGACGGCGACGACGGCTACGGATCCGTCGATCACATGCTGCGCGTGCGGTTCAACCGCGACAGCGTCGTGCTCGAAGTCGACGCCCACAGCCCTGATCCGCAGCACCCGCTCCGCCAGAATACCCGCGAGGCCGACCCCGTCAGCAAAGTCTACCGCACCAACGAACACTTCCCGGCCGAGAAAGTCGACCTCTCCACCAACGAGTGGCGCACGGTTAAACTCATCTTCAAAGGCGACACCGTCGAAATGTCCGTCGAAGGCAAGTGGACCCGCACACTCAAGCGCCCGAACTTCGACGCCACCAAGCGTAAGCTCCTCTGGATGCAGAGCGGCGGCGCTGCCGGCATCGAAATCGACGACGTCGTCGTCGTCCCGACCCCCTGAACATGCGCAACCTCACCCTCCTCCTGCTGGCCGCCCTCTGCTCCGCCGACGAGAACCATCCCAACTTCGTCTTCATCAACGTCGATGACCTAGGCTACGCCGACATCGGGCCGTTCGGCTCCAAGCTCAACCGGACGCCGAACCTCGACCGCATGGCCAAGGAGGGCATGCGCCTGACTTCATACTACGCCGCGCCGGTCTGTTCGCCTTCACGCGCGATGCTGATGACCGGATGCTATCCGAAGCGCGTCCTGCCGACGCCGCACGTGCTGTTCCCCGCCGCCGAAGTCGGCCTGCATCCCGACGAGGTCACCGTGGCGGAGACGCTGAAGGCGGCGGGCTACGCGACCGCCTGCGTGGGCAAGTGGCACCTCGGCGACCAGGCCACCTTCCTGCCCGGCGCGCAGGGCTTCGACTTCAGCTTCGGCATCCCGTACTCGAACGACATGGGCACGGCGGCCGAGGGCTCCAAGAGCGACCTCGGCAAGCCGACGCCGAAGACCGAGGCGAAGGCCAATCCCGGAAAGATGAATCCGCCGGAGACCGGCCTGCGCGGGAGCGACCAGCCCCCGCTGCCCATGCTGCGTGACGGCAAGGCCGTCGCGCGCGTGAAACAGGCCGAGCAGCAGCGCCTCGTCGCGGACTACACCCGCGAAGCCGAGGCCTTCATCCGACGCAGCAAGGACCGTCCCTTCTTCCTGTATCTGCCCCACAGCTCGGTGCACTTCCCGCTGTATCCCGGCGAAGCCTGGGCCGGAAAGTCCCCCCATGGGCACTATTCCGACTGGGTCGAGGAGACCGACTGGTCAGTGGGCCGCATCCTTGACACGCTGAGGGAACTCGGCCTCGACCGTCGGACGCTTGTCATCTTCACCTCGGACAATGGAGGCACGGCCCGCGGAAGCAATGCGCCGCTGAAGGGCCACAAGGGAAGCACCTGGGAGGGCGGCGTACGCGCGCCTACGGTCGCGTGGTGGCCGGGCCGGATCCCCGCCGGCACGTCGAGCGACGTCATCACCGGCATGTTCGACGTGCATCCGACCTTCGCCAAGCTGGCCGGCGCGAAGCTGCCCGGGCGCAAGATCGACGGCATCGACCTGTCATCGGTCCTCCTCGGTAAGCAGGACGCCAAGGGACACGACGAGTTCCTCTATTTCCGCGGCCTGACGCTTGAGGCCCTGCGCGTCGGGCGCTGGAAGCTGATGTTGGAAGGCTCCAACGCGCCCTTCCAGTCCAAGCAGCCGAGGAAGGACGCTCCGCTGCGCCTTTATGACCTCGAAGCCGACGTCGGCGAGGCCGCCGACCTCGCCGGGGCGAATCCCGATGTCGTGCAAAGACTACTGACGAGGGCCGCCGCCGTGGACGCCGACCTGGGGCGCACCGAGACGGGCCCGGGCGTCCGCCCGCTCGGCCGCTTCCCGAATCCCCGCCCGGTCATCGGCAAAGACGGGGCGGTGCGTCCCGACGCCGTCGGAACTTCAGAACGTTTTCCCTGACTTACCAGCCATGCGCAACCTCCTCATCGCCTTCACCGCCGCCCTGCTCTGCTCTGCCTGCTCAACCGGGCCGTTGCTCGTCCAGGAGGAGCCGCCGGTCGTCGTCGCGCCCGACCTGAGCTCGCCCTTCGGCGAGCCGTGGAAGATTCCGCATGGCGAGTGGAAGCCCGACGGAGGCGTCCTACGCATGACCGAAATCCCCGCGCGTAAGCACGTGCCCGTGCTCCAGCACTGGGTCGGCCTCAAGACGGCCGTCATCGAGCTCGAATACCGGCAGGACGTGCCCGCGACCTTCTACATCGGATGCGACGCCGAGAAGCACGTCGGCCGGGTCGTCATCACGGCCAAGGAGGTCCACATCGCCGAGGACTCCGTGAAGCCCTCGCACGTCCTGGCCCGCATGCCCCTCGACACCGTGAAGGGCGAATGGAGGCACGTGCAGGTCGAATGGACCGAAGACTGGATGGCCGTCCGCATCGACGGCCAGGAACTGAGCGCGCGGCACCCCTTCCTCGCCACGCCCAAGGTCCGCAGCTGGATCGCGGGCGCCAAGGCCGCCGAGGTGCGCAACTTTGTCATCCGCGGCGTGAGGCAGTGAGAAACCTGGTCCTGCTGCTCATCGCGGCCCTCTGCGCGGCCATCGCGGCGGCACGGGAGGGTTTCGTCATCCTGGACGCCCTTCAGTTCGAGTCCCGCTGAGGCGAATGAGCGAAATTGGCGCCGTAAGGCGCCTGTCGGCGCTTGTCGCCCTTGGCTTGGTCGTCAATCTGACGCCACCCCATGAAAAGCCTGTTTATCGCGGCGCTCTGCGCCCTCGTCACCACCGCCCTCGCCGCGGCTGACAAGCCCAACATCCTGCTCATCGTCGCCGACGACCTAGGCTGGTCCGACGTCGGCTGGCACGGCGGCTTCGGCAAGACGCCGCACATGGACAAACTCGTCCGCGAAGGACGCGAGCTGGATCGCCACTACGTCCAGCCCGTCTGCACCCCCACCCGCACCGCCCTGATGAGCGGCCGCTGCCCGGGACGCTTCGGTCCCCAGGCGCTCAGTCCCAGCAACCTTCGCGCGATGCCGCTTGGCACCGCCACCCTCGCGTCCGTCCTGAAGTCGGCCGGCTATCGCACGCACATCGCTGGCAAATGGCACCTCGGCGCGAAGCCCGAATGGATTCCGAACGCCTACGGCTTCGACACCAGCTACGGCACCCTGACCGGCGCAGCGGATCCCTGGACCCACAAGTATCGCAAGGGCAATCCTTACGAAGACACCTGGCATCGCGACGGCAAGCTGTTCAAGGAGGAGGGCAACGCCACCGAGCTCATCGCCGTCGAAGCCCTGAAGCGCATCACCCAGGGCGGTGACCGGCCGTGGTTCATGTACGTGCCCTTCCACGCCGTGCACACGCCGGTGGACGCGCCAGAACAGTACAAGCGCCTCTACGACGGCGTGAAGTTCCACGACGACCCCGTGAAGCACGAGTCCCGCCTGCGCATGGCCGCCATGGTCTCCCAGCTCGACGCCAAGATCGGCGAATTCGTGGCCGCCCTGGAGCGCACCGGCCAGCGCGAGAAGACCCTGATCGTCTTCACCTCCGACAACGGCGGCATCGAAGGCCTCAAGAACGCCTACGTCGGCAAAGTGCCCGACTCACCCTTCAACAGCGAAAACGACCCCCTGCGCGGACAGAAGAACACTCTCTACGAAGGCGGCATCCGCGTGTGCGCCTTCGCCAACTGGCCCGGGACGCTCAAGCCCGGCAAGGTTTCCGCCCCTCTCTACGTAGGCGACTGGCTGCCCACCCTGGCCGGACTGGTCGGAGCCACGCCCGCGGGAGACCCGCGCTGGGACGGCCTCGACCGCTGGAGGGCGGTCACCGGCGAAGAAGCCGCGCCCGCGCCGCGGACCGTCTACATCGCGCACCCACAGGGTCAGGCCCTCCTGCAGGGTGACTGGAAAGTCATCCGCATGAAGAAAGGCGCCCCTCAGCTTTTCGACCTGTCCAAGGATCCTTACGAGAAGGATGACCTGGCTGCGGCCCAGACCGACAAGCTCAAGGAGATGCTGTCCCTGCTCGACGCCCAGCTGGCCAAGGATGACCCCGTGATGCCCGCTGACCTCAAGGGCCTGCCCCACTGAGCATGAGACTGTTCTCCGCCCTGCTGGCCTCCGCCTCGGCCATCCTGTCCGCCGACGACTCGCTGCGGCCCTATGCCAGCGAGTCCGAAGTCCCGCGCGACGTCGTCTCGCTCTGGAAGGACGTCGACTTCCGCCGCGACCCCCTGGACGTGCGCGTGCTCAAGGAGTGGAAGGAGGACGGCGTCGTCTGCCGCCACGTCACCTTCCTCGCCGGCACCTTCAAAGGAGCCCCTTCACGCATCGCCGCCTTCTACACCTTCCCCGAGGGCGCCAAGAACGCGCCCGCCTTCGTCTGGGCCCATGGCGGCGGTCAGCGCGCCGAGCGCCAGCGCGGCGCCTACTTCGCCAAGCATGGCTACGCCACGATCGACATCAACTGGGGCGGACGGGAGATCGAGCCCGGCGCGACGGAGAACACCGACTGGGGCAAGGTGGATCCCACGCAGGGTCCGCAGTTCTACCCGAAGGCCTTCCGTGGCGTGAAGCAGGACTTCCAGCCCGATCCCCACACCATCGACCCCGTCCTCAGCCCGCGCAACGGCAACTGGTATCTCCTGACCTACGCCGGACGACGCGCCATCACCTTCCTGGAAAACCAGCCCGAGGTCGATCCGGCCCGCATCGGCTTCACCGGCTACTCGATGGGCGGCAACATCACCTCCTTCGCCGCCATCGACCCGCGCCTCCGCGCCGTCGCGCCCATGGTGGGCGGCACGGGCTTCGTCTCCAGCGCGTTCCCGGGCATCCCCGACCCCAATCCCGCCAACGCGTATCGGGGCCACGCCGACCTCTTCGCGGCCACGATGGAGTCGCAGTCCTACTACCCGCACGTGAAGTGCCCCGTGCTGATGCTCACGGCCACGAACGACTTCCACGGCACCGTCGACCGCGCCTACGCCTGCATGTCGCTCCTGCCCCACCGGGACTGGCGCGTCAGCCTCAAGCTGCACTACAACCACTCGCTCGGACCTGAGCAGTGGCTGCTGCTCAACCTCTGGTTCGACCGTCACCTCAAGGGACTGCCCGTCGAGATTCCCAAGACCGCCAAGGCGCGGCTGACCGTGGCGGCTGACGGAAAGTCGGCGGCCTTCACGGTGACCCCGGACCTGCCTTCCCGCCTGCGATCCGTCCGCATCCTCTACAGCCACGACCCCAACCCGCAGTCGCGATTCTGGAAGCAGGCCGATGTCGTGAGAGACGGCGACACTTGGTCCGTCCGGCTTCCCGTGTATGAGGGATTGCCCCTGTTCGCCTTCGCTGACTGCGCGTATCCGCTCGAAGGCATGCGCAAGGCCTTCGAGGGCGAGGCCGATCACTTCACCGTGGCCTCGGAAGAAGGCGTGCACCTGCCCAGGACCTGCGACACGGCCCGGCTCAAGACGCTGGCCGTCCGGACCGACTTCACCTCGGACTTCACCCGTGACTGGGGCGCGTCGCCCAACGGCGGCCTCACCACCTACAAGTTCCGCGACCCCGAGATGCGCCTGCCCGGACCCGAGAAGGCCCTCCGCCTGAGCCTGACCCCGTCCGACCGGCGTCTCGGCGTCCGCCTGCGCGTCGCCAAGAACAAGTTCCTCACCGGCGTGCGCGCGCCCGGAGAGGACTATTCCGCCAACGCGCTCACCAAGCCCGGACAGACCGAAGTCATCTTCACCGTCGCGGACTTCACGGACATCAAGGTGACCAAGGAGGGCGACAAGGTTCCCATGAAGGACTGGGAGAACGTCGCCACCCTCTCCTTGGAGATCATCGACCAAGGACGCCCGCTGAAGCTGAGCGGCGGCACGCTGCCGAAATCCCTCGATTGGGTCGACGCACCCGCACGTTGAAACTTTACGGCCATTCCCGTGTAATCCAGACATGCGCATCCTCCCCGCCCTCCTCGCGCCGCTCGCGGCGCTCGCCGCCGACCGTCCCAACGTCGTGCTCATCCTCGCCGACGACCTCGGCGTGCGCGACCTCGGCTGCTTCGGCAGCACCTACCACGAGACGCCCAACCTCGACCGCCTCGCCTCCCGGGGCGTGCGCCTGACCAACGCCTATTCGGCCAGCCCGCTCTGCTCCCCGACCCGTTCGAGCATCCTCGTCGGCCAGCATCCCGCGCGCACCGGCATCACCGCACCGGCGTGCCACCTGCCCAAAGTGGAGCTTAAGAAGGCCCTCGTGCAGGGAAACGACCGCGTGCACGTGGCCAATTCGGTCACCCGCCTCAAGCCCGACTACCACACGCTGGCCGAGGCGCTCAAGGCCGCGGGTTACGCCACCGCCCATTTCGGAAAATGGCACCTCGGCCACAACATGGCGGCGGGCGAGACCTACGAGCCGCGCGACCAGGGCTTCGACTTCGACTGGCCGCACACGCCCAAGGCTCCCGGCCCGGGCGGCGGCTACCTCGCGCCCTGGCAGTTCATCACCGACCCCGCGATCAAGGACGAGGCCGGCCGCCACGTCGACGAGCGCATGGCGGACGAGGCGGGCAAGTTCATGCGGGCCAGCAAGGGCCGCCCCTTCTTCGTGAACTTCTGGCTGTTCTCCGTGCACTCCCCGTGGAACGCGCGCCCCGACTACATCGAGCACTTCAAGAAGAAGACCGACCCCGCGAACCCGCAGAAAAACCCGCTCTACGCGGCGATGGTGAAGAGCATGGATGACGCCGTGGGGCGGCTGCTCAGGCAGCTCGACGAATCCGGCGAGGCCGACAACACCATCGTCGTCTTCTGGTCGGACAACGGCGGCTTCGCCTACCCGCCCAAGCAGACCGACCCCAAGGGCTACGCGGACATTCCCGCCACCAGCAACCTGCCTTACCGCAGCGGCAAGGCCTCCCTCTATGACGGCGGCACGCGCGAGCCCGGCATCGTCGTCTGGCCCGGCAAGGTCAAGGCCGGCACCACCGCGGACTTCCTCATCCAGTCGACCGACCTCTACCCCACCCTCATCAACGTCGCCGGAGGTGTGACCAAACCGGGACAGAAGATCGACGGCTTCGACCAGACGGCGGCCCTTCGGGGCGGCCCCGCGGTCCGCCAGCGGATCTTCTGCCACTTCCCGCACGGCAACGCCACGCGCGACTCCGTCATGGACGGCTTCTACGCCGGCTCCTACGTCCGCCAGGGCGACCTGAAGCTGATCCGTTTCTACGGACGCGCCGATGACGGCTCCGATGAGCTGGAGCTCTACGACCTGTCCAAGGATCCCGGCGAAAGGAACAACCTCGCCAAGGAGCGCGCCGCCGAGGCCGCGGAGCTCAACGACCTCATCCAGCTCTACCTGGCGGACAACGAGGCCGTCATCCCCCGCTACAACGGCGAGCGCGCCAAGGGCGCGACGGCGGCGAAAGCCAAGACCGCGCCGAAGAAGAAGGCCGTCGCGGCGGACGACCTTCCCGGCGGCTGGAAGAACCGCGCCGGGGCGGCGTCCGTGCAGGACGGAGCCCTCCGCGTCCAGTCCAAAGGAGCTGAGTCCTTCCTGGGCGTCGGAGCCGGCCTCAACGCGGGCACCGCGCGGCTCACCTTCCGCATCCGCGCCCCGCAGGCCGGCGAAGGCCGCGTGACGCTGCTCAACGGAACGGGAACGCCCGAGTCGCTCAGCGTGCCCTACAAAGTCTCCGGCGAATCCGTCTGGCAGGACATCAGCGTCGAACTGCCCCTCAAGGAGAAGGCTGGCATCCTCAGGCTTTACCTGCCGAGCGGGTCGCCCGCCGTAGAGTTCGACGACATCGTCCTCACCCCGCATCAGGGCGAGCCCCGCCGCTGGACCTTCTGACATGAGAATCCCCGCCCTGCTCGCGCTTCTCGCCGCGCCCTTCGCGGCGCAGGCGGCCAAACCCAACGTCCTGTTCATCTTCGCGGACGACCACGCCTACGACGCCGTGCATGCGCTCGGCGGAAGCGAGGTGCGCACCCCGAACCTCGACCGCCTGGCCGCGGGCGGAACGACGTTCACCCACGCCTACAACATGGGCTCGTGGTCCGGCGCGGTCTGCGTGGCCAGCCGCACCATGCTCATCACCGGACGCACCGTCTGGCGCGCCAACGAGGTCTACGGCAAGAAGACCGAAGCCGAGCGCGTCGCCGGACGCCTCTGGCCGCAGATGATGTCGCGGGCCGGCTACGCCACCGCGATGACCGGCAAGTGGCACATCACCGCCGACGCGACGAAGTGCTTCGACGTCGTGAAGGACCTGCGCGCCGGGATGCCCAAGGACACCAAGGCCGCCTACGGCCGTCCGACCTCGCCCGACCACGACGAGTGGAGCCCCTATGACACCGCCCTCGGCGGCTACTGGCAGGGCGGCAAGCACTGGAGCGAGGTGGTGGGCGACAACGCCGTGGGCTTCCTCGACGCCGCCAAGGGCTCGTCACGTCCGTTCTTCGCCTACGTAGCGTTCAACGCGCCGCACGACCCCCGCCAGTCTCCGAAGGAGTACGTCGACCTCTATCCGCGTGAGAAAGTGGCCGTCCCCGTCAGCTTCCAACCCGAATACCCGAACGCCAAGGCCATCGGCGCCGGCAAGGGACTGCGCGACGAGGACCTCGCGCCCTTCCCGCGCACCGAACTCGCCGTGCGCACGCACCGCCAGGAATATTACGCAATCATCACGCACATGGACGCCCAGATCGGGCGCATCCTCGACGCCCTCGAGCGCAACGGGCAGGCGAAGGACACCTGGATCATCTTCACCGCCGACCACGGCCTCGCCGTCGGCAGGCACGGCCTGATGGGCAAGCAGAACATGCATGACCACAGCCTGCGCGTGCCCTTCATCGTGAAGGGTCCGGGCGTGACCGCCGGCGCGCGCCTCGACGCGCCGATCTACCTGCAGGACGCCATGGCGACCGCCCTCGACGTCGCGGGCGCCGAGCGCCAGCCGCAGGTCGAGTTCCGCAGCGTGCTGCCCCTCCTCAGAGGCGACCAGTCCGGCCGACGCGACACGATCTACGGCGGCTACCTCGAACTGCAGCGCGCCGTCATCCAGGACGGCTGGAAACTCATCGCCTACCCCAAGGCCGGCGTCTTCCGCCTCTACCACGTGGCGCAGGACCCCGAGGAGCTGAAGGACCTCGCCGCAGACCCCGCCCTGCGGGATCGCCGCGTCGCCCTCTTCGCCCGCCTCACCGCCCTGCAGAAGGAGCTCGACGACAGGCTCGACCTCTCGGCGATGAAGCCCCTGCTCTGACGAAGATGCTCCGCGCCCTGCTCATCCTCTCATTGGCGGCGCTTTCCGCCGAGGCCGCGCGCAAGCCCAACATCCTCGTCATCTACAGCGACGACCACGGCTGGGCCGACCTCGGGGCGAACGGGGCCGACAAGGACGTCCGCACGCCCGAGCTGGACAGGCTGGCGCGCGACGGCGTGCGATTCACGCAGGGCTACGTGACCGCCCCGCAATGCGTGCCCTCGCGGGCCGGGCTGATGACCGGACGCTACCAGCAGCGCTTCGGGGTGGATGACAACAACAAGGGCCCGCTGCCCGTTGAGGAGAAGACCATCGCCGAGCGGCTCAAGGCCGCCGGATACCTGACCGGACAGGCCGGCAAGTGGCACCTCGACATCGACGGCGCCAAGAAGGCCCACCGCCTGATGAGGGAGCACATGCCCCACGCCGAGGGCTTCGACGAATATTTCCGGGGGGAGATCCGTCAGTTCTACGCTTCGCACGACCTGCAAGGCCGGCCCTTCCCGGACGCCCCGCATCTGGTGACGGACGCCCGCTTCCGCGTCGAGGTGCAGACCGAGGCCGCGCTCTCGTTCCTCGAGCGACGCAAGGCGGACGCCGAACGCCCCTGGTTCCTCTACCTGGCTTGGTTTGCGCCGCATGTGCCGCTCGAATCTCCTGAGCCGTGGTTTTCCCGCACCCCGGCGCACCTGCCCAAGGAACGCCGTCAGGCGCTGGCCATGATCGCCGCGATGGACGACGGACTGGGACGCATCCGTCGCAAGCTCGCGGAGAGCGGCGCCGACAAGGACACGCTGATCTTCTTCATCGCTGACAACGGCGCGCCGCTGGGCAGGGCCTGGGACGGCTCGCTCAACCTGCCGATGCGCGGGCAGAAGGGGATGGTCAGCGAAGGTGGCAACCGCGTGCCCTTCGTGGCCGCCTGGCCGGGACGCATTCCGGCCGGCACGGTGCACACTTCGCCCGTGATCTCACTGGACGTCGCCGCCACCGCCCTGGCCGCCGCGGGACTGCCTGCGGACCCCGCGCTGGACGGCGTCGACCTCATCCCCCGGCTCAACGGCGCGGCGGCCACGCCTCGCACGCTCTACTGGCGCTGGGGCTCGCAGGCCGCCGTGCTCGAGCACCCGCACAAGCTGGTGCTGCTCGGCGACCGCACGAAGCTGCTCTTCGACATCACCGATCCCGCCGGCGAGGACGCCGAGGCCGACCTGCTCAAGCGACGCCCCGAAATCGCCGAGGCGCTGGAGAAGAAGCTCATGGCTTGGGCGGCGACGCTCAAGACCCCCGGCCTGCCCACGTCCTTCGACCGACATCACGAGGAACTCTTCGCCACCGCCGGCATCACCAAGGCGCCCCAGGGCACAGGCATCTCGACCCCGCAGGCAGAATGGATCTGCCGCAACGGCAAGGCGGAACGCCGCGACGGTGCGTTGCGGATCACTCCGGAAGGAACCAAACGGCCGTTCATCGCCAGGACCGGCATCGACCTCAAGGGTCCCATCACGATCGTGCTCAAGGGTGCCGGAGCCGGCGGCAAGGGAGCCGTCAGCTGGCGAACCGAAGGCCAGGAGGACTTCCTTCCCGCCAACGTCCAGGACTTCGATTGGCCCGGGGACGGACAGGAGGCTAAGGTCATGCTGCCGGTCATGCAGAAGGTCATCCACCTCCGTCTGATGGTGCCCGCAGGCGGGACTCAGGCCGGCCTGCGCTCCATCCGCGTCATGGCCCCGAACGGGGAGAAGGTTTGGGATTTCTCGGGTCGCTGAGGGATTCAGAGTCGGAGACCTCATCGACTAAATAGGGCAATCAACCCCCAAACCTCCCCTTGAAACCTGACGGGGGGTGGACAAGTCTGACCTTGCTGGCGACCCCTCAGGCCCAGGTGGCCCATGACCCCGGTCATGCTAACGCCCGCCGACCGGCAACGGTCATCTACTGAGCCCATTTCCAACGATGCGTCACCCCCTCGCCCTCCTCCTGCTCGCGGCCGCGCTCGGCGCCGCGGAAGTCCTGCCGGAGAAAATCGTCTTCAACCGGGACATCCGCCCCATCCTGGCCGACAAGTGCTTCCACTGCCATGGTCCGGACCCCGGCACCCGCAAGGCAGGTCTCCGACTGGACACCGAAGCCGGTTTCTTCATCGCGGCCGAAAGCGGAGACGCTCCGGTCGTCAAAGGTCAGGCGGAGAAGAGCCCGCTCTACCAGCGCCTCATCACCAAGGACAAAGACGACCTGATGCCGCCGCCGGAGTCCCACAAGGAGCTCAAGGCGCACGAAATCGCCCTGCTCACGGCATGGATCACCCAGGGCGCGCCGTGGCAGCCGCACTGGTCGCTCGTCGCCCCGCAAAAGGCGCCGCTGCCGAAGACTTCCGACGACACCTGGGCCAAGAATCCGGTCGACCGCTTCATCCGCGCGAAGCTCGACGCCGCCGGCCTCATGCCCGCGCCCGAAGCCGACGCCGCCACCCTCATCCGGCGCGTCAGCCTCGACCTCACCGGCCTGCCGCCCTCACCCGCGCTGCTCGCGAAGCACCTGCCCAAGGACGGCGCCCGGCTCTCCGATGCGCAGCTCTCCGCGCTCATCGACGAGCTGATGGCCCTGCCCGCCTACGGCGAACACCGCGCCCGCTATTGGCTCGACGCCGCGCGCTACGCCGACTCCCACGGCCTGCACTTCGACGCCTACCGCGAAATGTGGCCTTACCGCGACTGGGTGGTGAAGTCCTACAACGACAACCAGCCCTTCGACCAGTTCACCGTGTGGCAGCTGGCCGGCGACCTCCTGCCGAACCCGACCGAAGAACAACGCATCGCGACCGGCCTCCAGCGCTGCAACGTCACGACCAACGAAGGCGGCACGATCGTCGAAGAGAACCTGGCCAACTACGCCGCCGACCGCGTGCAGACGATGGGCTGGGTCTATCTCGGCCTGACCACCAACTGCGCCCAGTGCCACGACCATAAGTTTGATCCGTTCTCGCAGAAGGACTTCTATTCCATGGCGGCCTTCTTCCGCAACACCACCCAAGGCGGCCTCGACGGCAACGTGAAGGACGGCCGCGGCCCGGTGCTCTACCTGCCCTCCGCCGCCGACCGTCCCCGCTGGGACGCCCTGCCCGCCGAAATCGCCCAGGGCAACCAGCAGGTCGACGAAGCCCGCAAGGCCGGCGCGCCCCTCTTCGAGCAGTGGTTCGCCACGGCCAAGCCCGCCGACCTCGACGCCGACATCCCCGCCAAGGACCTCGTCGCCCGCCTCGCCCTGAACGACGGCAAGGGCCTGCCCGCCGGCACCACCGCCGCCGGCGAACCGATCACCTGGATGAAGAACGGTAAGACCGGTTCGGCGCCCGTGTTCAAGAAAGGCTCCCACCTCGTCCTCGGCGACGCGGGGAATTTCCGCACCAAGCAGGCCTTCTCCGCCGGCGCCTGGATCAAGGCCGACAAGACCGAAGGCACCGGCGCGATCATCGCGCGCATGGACGACCCGAAGCAGGCCCAAGGCTGGAACTTCTTCCAGACCGGCAAGAACCTCGGCGTCTACGTCATCAGCAAGTGGCCTGACGACGCCATCAAGGTGACGACCTCCCGCAATCCGCTCAACACCGCCTATCAGCACGTCTCCTTCACCTATGACGGCAGCGGCAAGGCCGCCGGCGTGAAGATCTACGTCAACGGCGTCCTCGCCGAGACCCGCGCCGAGATCGACAAGCTCAAGACCGACACCCAGGCCGCCACGCCGACCCGCCTCGGCCAGCGCAGCCAGAGCGAGGCCTTCCATGGTTCGATCCAGGACGTCTTCCTCTACGCCCGCGCCCTCGCCCCGAGCGAGGTGACGACGCTCGCCAAGCTCGGCACGCTCCGCCAGTCGCTCGCCGGAAAGCCCAACGCCCAGCAGAAGGAAGCCCTGCGCGAGCACTTCCTGCTCAACCGCCACGCGCCGTTCAAGCTCGCCGCGAACGCCGTCGCCAAGCTGACCGCAGAGCAGATGGCCATCCGGAACCGCAGCCCGCTCACCCACGTCCAGGAAGAGAAGATGAGCAGCCCCGCCATGGCCGACATCCTGATCCGCGGAGCCTATGACAAGAAAGGCGAGGCCGTCGCCGCGGCCATCCCCGCCGCCTTGGGCAAGCTGCCCGCGGACGCCCCGAAGAACCGTCTCGGTCTGGCGAAATGGATCGTCAGCGACGCCAACCCGCTCACCACCCGCGTCATCGTGAACCGCATGTGGCAGGAGCTCTTCGGCACGGGCCTCGTCAAGACCTCCGAAGACTTTGGCATCATGGGCACCCCGCCCTCCCACCCCGAACTCCTCGACTGGCTGGCGATCGACTTCCGGACGCACGGCTGGGACGTGAAGCGTTTCTATAAGCAGCTCCTCACCAGCGCGACTTACCGTCAAGCCGCTCTCACCACCAAGGAGAAGATCGACAAGGACCGCGACAACGCCCTGCTCAGCCGTGGTCCGCGTTTCCGCATGGACGCCGAGATGCTCCGCGACCAGGCCCTCGCGGTCAGCGGGACGCTCTCGCCCCGCATGGGCGGTCCGGGCACCAAGCCCTACCAGCCGGAGAACATCTGGGAAGTCGTCGGCGTCGGCATCCAGGTCTACAAGGCCGACCAAGGCGAGAACCTCTACCGCCGCTCGCTCTACAACTACTGGCGCCGCATGGCCCCGCCGGCCAGCCTCGACCTTTTCAACGCGCCTTCCCGCGAGGTCTCCTGCGTCCGCCGCGACCGCACCAACACCCCGCTCCAGGCCCTGGTCATGCTCAACGACCCGCAGTATGTCGAAGCCGCGCGCATCCTCGCGCAGCATACGCTCCGGGACGGAGGCGACGACGTCGCCCGCCTCAATGCCGCCGCCCAGCGCACGCTCTGCCGTCCGCTCAAGCCGGCCGAGACGGCGATCCTGACCGACAGCCTCGGCAAGCTGCGCGCCCATTACGTCTCCAAGCCCGACGACGCCGCCGCCCTCCTCGGAGTCGGCGACGCCAAGTCCGAAGAGAAAATCCCCCGCCCCGAACTGGCCGCCTGGACGATGGTCTGCGGCCAGCTCCTCAACCTCGACGAAATCCTCAACAAATAATCCCATGTCCATCCTCCACGAGTGGAACGACCTCCAGACCCGCCGCCGCTTCCTCGGTACGGGCGCCAACGCCCTCGGCGCCGCCGCGCTCACCAGCCTGCTCGGCCGCACGATGGCCCACGCCGCGCCGGGCGCGATCAGCACGCAGCACCTGCCCAAGGCCAAGCGCGTCATCTACCTCCACATGGTCGGCGGACCCGCCCAGATGGATCTCTTCGACTACAAGCCGAAGATGAAGGAGATGTACGACAAGGACCTGCCCGCGAGCATCCGCAACGGCCAGCGCCTCACGACGATGACCAGCGGCCAGGCCCGCTTCCCCATCGCGCCGTCGAAGTATAACTTCTCCCAGCATGGCCAGTGCGGAATGTGGCTGAACTCCGACCTGCTGCCGAACCTCGGCAAGCACGCCGACGAGATCTGCTGGATGCGCTCCCTCAACACCGAGGCCATCAACCACGAGCCGGCGATCTGCGCCATGCAGACCGGCAACCAGATCACGGGTCGTCCCTGCCTTGGCTCCTGGGCCTCCTACGGCCTCGGCTCCGAGAACGACAACCTGCCCAACTTCGTGGTGCTCATCGCGACCCCGACCAACCGCGATCAGGAACAGGCGATCTCCAGCCGTCTCTGGTCCAGCGGCTACCTGCCGGGCGAACACGCCGGCGTCTCGTTCCGCAGCAAGGGCGACCCGATCCTCTTCATCAACAACCCGCCCGGCGTGCCCGACGACCTGCGCAAGCAGACCATCGACGGCATCAACCAGCTCAATCGTCTCAACTACGAGACCGTGGGCGACCCGGAGACCCACACGCGCATCAAGCAATATGAGATGGCCTTCCGCATGCAGGCCTCGGTGCCGGAACTGACCGACCTCACCAAGGAACCGGAACACATCTTCAAGCTCTACGGCGAGGAAGCCCGCAAGCGCGGCAGCTTCGCCAACAGCGTGCTGATGGCCCGCCGCCTCGTCGAACGCGGCGTCCGCTTCGTCCAGATCTACCACAACAACTGGGACCACCATGCGAACGTCAACGGCCGCATGCCCAGCCAGTGCAAGGACATCGACCAGCCCTGCCACGCCCTCATCGAGGACCTCAAGCAGCGCGGGATGTTCGACGACACGCTCATCGTCTGGGGCGGCGAATTCGGCCGCACCATCTACAGCCAGGGCGGGCTCACCAAGGAGAACTACGGCCGCGACCACCACCCGCGCTGCTTCTCGATGTGGATGGCCGGCGGCGGCGCCAAGGGCGGCCAGATCTACGGCGAGACCGACGAGTTCAGCTACAACATCGTCAAGGACCCGCTCCCGATCAACGACTTCCACGCCACGGTCCTCCACCTGCTCGGCTACGACCACGAACGCTTTACTTATAAGTATCAAGGTCTGGACCAGAAGCTCACCGGCGTCCTGCCGTCCAAGGTGGTCAAGGCGCTGGTCTCGTGAACGCCAAGGAGTCCGCGGCGTGAACCTGCTCGGCATCGAGGGAGGGGGCACGCGCACGACCACCTTGCTGCTCGGGGCGGAGGGAGGCGAACTCGCCACGGTCACGGCCGGCCCGGGCAATGTCCGCCTGCTCAACGTCGAGGAGCTGCACGCGCTCCTGGTCTCCATCCGTGATCGGCTGCCGACACAACCCGGACGCATCGGCGCGGGCATGGCGGGCGTCCGTACCGCCGCCGACCGAGAAAGGCTGACCCGGGCGATCGCCGAAGTCTGGCCCGACGTCCCCTCGGCCGTAGGCGACGACCTGCTGGTCGCCCTGGAGGCGGAAGATTGGAAGGAAGGCTGCGCGGCGCAGGTGCTGCTGCTGAGCGGGACGGGATCCTGCTGCTTCGGAAGGCGCAAGGACGGCGCCACGGTGAAGGTGGGCGGACGCGGACACATCATCGGCGACCGCGGCAGCGCGTGCGACATCGCCATGCACGCCCTGAAGTCCACGGTCACAATCTACGACATCGACGCCGCCTGGCCCGCCCTGGGCGCCGACATGCTCGCCGAGCTCCAGATGAACGACCCTGAATCGCTCATCGAATGGTCGATGACGGCCGGTAAGAGCGAGATCGCCTCCCTCGCCAAGGTGGTCTTCGAGGCCGCCGCCTCGCGGCAGGACGAGATCGCGACGGCCATCCTGCGGCGGGCGGCCGAGCGGCTGAGCAAGGACGCGGTCCATTGCGCGGCCCGCATCGCCGCGCCGGAAGAGAAGGTGCAGATCGTGCTCAACGGCTCGACCTTGCTGAAGAACCCCTGGTTCGTCGAAGACGTGATCGCGCGCATCCGCGAGGCCAGGCCGGGCTGCGAGGTCGCGCCGCTCTCCCGCTCCGGCGCCTGGGGGGCGACGCGCCTCGCCCTCCGGGCCGAAGGCGGCGGCCCAGCAGGATCCGCCGCCGCAAGACCCAAGCCCGCAGCCGGCGCGTTCCGTCCCGTGTCGGCGGCTCCGACCGAAGGCCGCAACCCGCGGTCGGTCCGTCTCTCGGAGATGCCCGTGGCCGAGGCGATCAGGCTGATGCTCGACGAGGATGCGATCATCCCCTCGAAGATCCTGGCCGAGAGCGCGAACATCGAATGGACCGTCGAGGCCGTCGCCCGCGCCTTCGCCGCCAGAGGCAGGCTCATCTACTGCGGCGCCGGAACGAGCGGCAGGCTGGGCGTGCTGGATGCCAGCGAATGCCCGCCGACCTTCCGTACGCCCTCCAGGCTGGTGCAGGGCGTCATGGCGGGAGGCAAGCGGGCGCTCTGGAGCGCCGTCGAGGGCGCGGAGGATGACGAGGCGGCCGGGGCCCAGGCGATGACCGCCCGGGCCGTCGACGCACGCGACGTCGTCATCGGCATTTCCGCCAGCGGACATGCCCCCTTCATCTGGGGCTGCCTGGGCGAGGCCCGTCGGCGCGGAGCCACGACCGTGCTCCTCTGCTGCAATCCCGGTTACCGCGGACATCCGCTCGTCGACCGGGCCATCCTGCCCGACACCGGCCCCGAGGTCCTGACCGGATCGACCCGGCTCAAGGCGGGCACCGCCACCAAGCTCGTCCTGAACCTCATCACCACCCTGGCGATGGTGCGTTCCGGCAAGGTCATGAGCAACCTGATGGTCGACCTCAACCCTTCCAACTCCAAGCTCCGGGACCGCGCCGTGCGCATCGTGCGTGAGCTGACCGGCGCCGATGAGGACGCCTGCCGCCGTGCGCTGGATTCGACCGGCTGGAAAGTCCGCGAGGCCTGCGGACGCCTAGGACGCCCGGCTTGAAGTGCTTTCATGAAACTCATCCTCTCTGTCATCGCGCTGACGCTGCCGCTCGCAGCACTTGACCAAGCGACGCTCGACCTCGCCCTCGAGCCGACGGCTCTCAACACCAACCCGGGTCCGGAATACGCCGACGCCAATCGTCCGGGCAACATGATCATCGGCCTCGACCGGACGCCGAAAGGACGCCTGTGGGCCGCCTGGATCGGCAACGGCGACAGCGCCAACGGCTTCCTGATGCTGGCTTCCTCCGACAACGGCGGGAAGAGCTGGTCGAAACCTCGCCTGGTCATCGACCCGACCGACCTGCCGGGCAAACCGAACCGTCGCACGCTCGTCGGCAATCTCTGGACGGACCCGCAGGGCCGGCTCTGGTGCTTCTTCGACCAGAGCCTCGGCTACTTCGACGGTCGCGGAGGGGACTGGGTTACGCGTTGCGACAACCCCGATGACGCCAACCCGACCTGGTCCGCACCCGTGCGCATCGCCGACGGCTGCACGCTCAACAAGCCGACCGTCCTCGCCAACGGCGACTGGCTCCTACCCGTTTCTCTCTGGACCCGCGACCGGATCGGACCCTGGAACAAGGACTTTCCCGGCGTGGAGACGTTCCGTGATCATCATCGCGACCTCGACGCCATCCGCATGGCCAACGTCTACGCGTCTTCCGACCAAGGCAAGACCTGGACCCGGCGCGGCGGAGTGGCCTTCCCCGGCACCGATTTCGACGAGCACATGATCATCGAACGCAAGGACGGCTCGCTGTGGATGCTCGCCCGCACCAAGGCCGGCATCAGCGAGAGCGTCTCGACCGATAGGGGTGCGACCTGGTCGCCCCCGACCCCGTCGACGATCAGGAACGTCAGCGCCCGCTTCTTCATCCGGCGGCTGGCCTCGGGCAGGCTGCTCCTCGTTAAGAACGGCCCGATCGACGCCCGTCTGCCGCGACGTTCAAGCCTCACGGCCTTCCTCTCCGATGATGACGGCAAGACCTGGGGATCCGGCCTGCTCCTCGACGACCGCGCCTCGGTCTCCTACCCCGACGGCTTCCAGGCGCCCGACGGCACGATCCACATCCTCTACGACTGGAACCGCCACACCGACGCCGAGATTCTGCTGATCAAGTTCACCGAGGAGGATGTCGCGAAGCAGACCAAGGTCACGCGCACGCTCGTGAACAAGGCCCTCAAGACCCCGCACCCCGAACTCGGCTCCCGCGCGATCCGACCCGACCCCCGATGGGCGGCGCAAGCCGCCGAGGACGCGAAACAGGACCGCAAAAGCATCCCTTACGAGGGCCGCTCGCCCAACCGCATGGTCTGCGACACCACGCTGCGCAAGCTGCCCGACGGCTCGTGGATCTTCTTCATGCTGGCTGGCGGCGACACCGAACCCTCCCCGCTGAACTACACCGCCGTGACACGCAGCGACGACGAGGGACGGACCTGGACGGCCCTGACCGAATTCGACGTGGGCTTCCGTCGCGAAGGCAAGACCATCGGCCAGGGCCCGACGGAACTGCTCATCCGGGGCGGCCGGTCCACCCTCTTCTTCTCCACGCATTCCAAGCATTGGGCGAACGACTGGCGTTCCTGGTATCTGACCAGCGACGACTCCTTCAAGACCTGGAGCAAGCCGACCGAACTACCCGGCCGCCTCAAGGAGCGCACGTTCATCCGACCCTCCATCGTGACCAAGGACGGACGGATCCTGATGCCCTTCCAGCATTACGTCGGCCCCGACTCCGAGAAGGGCAAGGCGCCGCTTGACCGCGCCTTCACCAACCCGCGCAACGGCGTGCTGATGAGCGCGGACGGCGGCAAGACCTGGAGTGAGCACGGCGACGTGCGCCTCACGCCCAACGACAAGTACTTCGGCTGGGCGGAGCCGACGATCTGCGAGCGGGCTGACGGCTCCATCCTGATGCTCATCCGGGCCGACGGACTCGGCGGAGCCCTCCATCAGGCCGTGTCCAAGGACGGCGGACGCACCTGGCCTGAGTTCACTTCGGCCACCGACATTCCCAATCCCGGCAGCAAGGCCACGCTCTTCCCCCTGGGCGGCGACGCCGTGGCGCTCCTTCACAACCCGAATCCCAAGCGCCGCATGCCGCTGTCGCTCTGGGTCAGCTTCGACGGTGCAAAGACCTGGCCCTACCAGCGCGTCCTCGTCGAACAGCCCGGTCCCGACCCTGACCGTCCAGCCAAAGCCATGGGGTCCTCGCTCAACTATCCGGACGGCTTCGTCAGCGCAGACGGACAATGGCTCCATTTCGCCTACGACGACTCCCGTCACCGCGCCGTCCACTACTCGGCGAAGCTCCCGCCAAGGGCCGTCAAATAGGCAAGGCGTCCAGTTTCCCCTCGCAACCAAGGGGGCGGGCGGCTGTCATAACCGCACCCCCATGCGTATCTTCGCCCCCCTCCTCCTGACCGCCGCAGCCGTCGCCGCGCCGGTCGCCTTCGACAAGGTCACCGTCACCAAGGACTTCGTCGCCGAAGGCTGCGCAGTCGCCGACTTCAATCAGGACGGCAAGCCCGACGTCGCCGCCGGCCGTCACATCTGGTTCGGACCCGACTTCAAGCGACGCGCGTCCTACACGCCTGAGCGCGACAATCCCTCCGGCCCCAACAAGACGCCCTACAACCCCCTCACCTACTCCGACTACTTCATTCAGTACGCCTACGACTTCAACGGCGACGGCTGGCAGGACCTGCTGGTCTTCGGCCTGCCCGGCGACCCCGCCTACGTGTTCGTGAACCCGAAGGGCAAGGAGGGCGACTGGGAGCGCCACAACATCTTCGACGTGGCCGACGGCGAATCGCCCTCGCTCTGGGACATGAACGGCGACGGCAAGCCGGAGCTGCTCTGCCACACCAGCGATACGGTCAAGGACCCCAAGAATAACAAGGGACGCCACGGCGGTCAGTTCGGCTACGCCGAAATCGACTGGAACAACCCCCTCGGCAAGGCGCGCTTCCGCCCGATCACCCCGAAGTCGCCCGCCAACGACCAGAAGATCTTCAAGTACACCCACGGCTACGGCGCCGGCGACGTGAACGGCGACGGCCGCATGGACCTGCTCGAGAAGGACGGCTGGTATGAGCAGCCGGTCGACACCTCCAAGGACTCCGACTGGAAGTTCCATCCGGCCTCCTTCGGGCAGGGCGGCGCCCAGATGTACGTCTACGACGTCAACGGCGACGGCCGCAACGACGTCATCACCAGCATCAAGGCCCACGGCTACGGCCTCTCCTGGTTCGAGCAGAACGCCGACGGCTCCTTCAAGGAGCACGTCATCCTGGGCAAGACCAAGGAGGAGAATTCGCATCCCGCCGGCTTCAGCCAGCTCCACGCGGTGCAGCTGGCCGACGTCAACGGCGACGGCCTGCCCGACATCGTGACCGGCAAGCGCCGCTGGGCGCACGGACCCAAGAACGATGACGACCCCATGGGCGACCCCGTGCTGTTCTGGTTCGAGCTCGTGCGCGACGGCCAGGGCGGCGCCAAGTTCGTCCCCCACCAGATTGACCGCGAGAGCGGCGTGGGCACGCAGTTCTGGACCGGCGCGCTCAACAAGGACGGCAAGCCTGACATCGTCACCGCCAACAAGTACGGCGTCTTCGTCTTCACCCAGAAGTAAGACCGCCTGGCTCCCCTAATGGGGTCAGACCCCATTAATAGGGTCTGACCCCATTATTCATGCGCAACATGCGACACCTGCTGGTCTTGTTCTTCGCCGTCACGGCCGCGGCCGCCGACCGGCCCAACGTGCTGTGGTTCATCGTGGACGACATGTCGGCCAACTTCGGCTGCTACGGCGAGAAGACCGTGGCCACCCCGAACGTCGACCGACTCGCCCGCGAGGGCACGCGCTTCAGCCGCGCCTACGTGACCGCGCCGGTCTGCTCCCCCTGCCGATCCGCCCTCGTCACGGGCATGTACCAGACGACGATCGGAGCGCACCACCACCGCAGCGGCCGGGGCGAACTCAAGATCCGCCTGCCCGCCGAGGTCGTGCCGACGCCCAAGCTCTTCCAGAACGCCGGCTACTACACCTGCATCGGCAGCGGCCTGCCCGACCTGGACTTCCGCGGACTCCCCTTCGGCCAGCCCAAGGGCAAGAAGGCCAAGGCGTCGGGCGCCGGACGGCTTGGCAAGACCGACTACAACTTCGAATGGGACCCCGCCATCTACGACTCGCATGACTGGTCGGGACGCAAGGCCGGCCAGCCCTTCTTCATGCAGGCGCAGCTGCATGGCGGCAAACTGCGCGAGGGAACGGACGCCGCCCGCGCCCAGTTCCGCGAGCGCGTCATCCGCGAACTCGGCGCCGGCACCGAACCCGCCAAAGTCACCCTGCCGCCCTACTACCCCCGCGACCCCGTCCTCCTGCAGGACTGGGCCGACTACCTGGACGCCGTCCGCCTGACCGACCTCCACGTCGGACGCGTGCTCGCCAGACTTGAGAAAGAAGGCCAGCTGGCGAATACGCTGATCATCTTCATGACCGACCACGGCATCAGCCATGCCCGCGGCAAGCAGTTCCTCTACGAGGAAGGCGCGCACGTGCCGCTCGTCATCCGTGGACCAGGCATCCCTGCCGGAGTCGTTCGTCCCGACCTGGTCGAACAGATCGACCTCGCAGCCCTCTCGCTCGCCGCCGCCGGCCTCGGCGTCCCCTCCTGGATGCAGGGCAAGGACATCCTGGCGCCTAATTACGTCCGGCGCGACGAGGCCTTCTCCGCCCGCGACCGCTGCGACGAGACCACGGAGAAGATCCGCAGCCTCCGTACCGATAAGTTCATCTACGTCCGCAACTATCACCCGGAACGCCCCCACCTGCAGCCCTGCGCCTACAAGGACGGCAAGCAGATCGTCCAGCGCCTGCGCGAACTGCACGCCTCCGGATCTCTGTCCGAGCTCTCCGAGAAGCTGCTCTTCAGCCCCACCCGTCCGCGCGAGGAGCTCTATGAACTGGCCACGGATCCCTGGCAGACCCGCAACCTGGCGGGCGACCCGGCCCATGCGGCCGTCCTCGAGGAACATCGCCGGCGCTTGGACGCCAAACTTGCCGCCACCAAGGATCCCGCGCCCGAATCGGAGGCCATGTATGACAGCGACATGAAAGTCTACGTCGCCAAGGGCAACCCCGAGGTCGAACGCAACATCGCCCAGATGAAGAAGTGGGCCGCGGAAGGGAAATGAACGTGCGTCTCGCCCTGCTCCTGCTCACCCTTGCGGCGACCGCCGTCGCCGCCGACAAACCGGCTCCGGTCGAGAGCGACAGACGCCTGCATGCGGACGGCAAAGGCTGGCGCGTCGAGAAGGCCGTCATCAGGGACGCCAAGCTCCCGCGCGTGCTGCTCGTCGGGGACTCGATCCTCAACGGCTACCAAGGCCAGGCCACCAAGCTCCTCGCCGGCAAGGCCAACGTCGACCTCTGGGTCAACCCCTACAACCAATCCGAACACGTCAACAAGCTCCTTGGCGAAGTGCTTGCCAACGGACCCTACGACGTCGTCCTGTTCAACATGGGCCTGCATGGCTGGCAGCCCGGCCGCATCAAGCCCGGCACCTTCGAACCGCTGATGAAAGGCTACGTCGAGGTCCTAAAGACCAAGCTGCCCAAGGCGAAGCTCCTCTGGGCCAGCAGCACGCCGGTGACCGTCAAAGGAAAGCCGACGGAACGCAACGCCGAGATCGACCCAATCATCGTCGAGCAGAACCGCCTGGCCGCGAAGGTCATGGCCGAAATGGGCGTGCCGGTCGTCGACTTCTACGGCCTTCTGATCGACAGACGGCAGCTCGCCCGCGGCGACATGTTCCACTGGAACAAGCCCGCCTACGACCTGCTCGCCCAGGCCGCCGTCGACGCCATCCTCCGCGAACTCGCCTCCAAGTAAGATGCGCCCGCTCCTCTGCCTATTCGCCGCCGCCCTCGGCGCCGAATCGACCCCCGACCCCATCCGGACGATCCTGCCTCATGACTGCGAGCTGGCGCCGAAGATTCAGGAGGCCGAGGGGTTCAAGGCGGACGGCGCGATTCGTCCCATCTTCTACGACGCCCTGCCCTACCAAGGGAAGCCCACCCGCGTCTTCGCGTGGCTCGGCCTGCCCGCCAAGCGTGAAGGCAAAGTCCCGGGCATGGTCCTTGTCCACGGCGGCGGCGGCACGGCCTTCAAGGAGTGGGTGCGCAAATGGAACGAGCAGGGCTTCGCGGCGATCAGCATCGCAGTCGAGGGCCAGACCGACGTGAACACGAATCCGCAGAAAGGCAGGCAGACGTGGGCCCGCCATCCCTTCTCAGGTCCGGCCCGAGACGGCACTTTTGCCGACACGAAGCTGCCGGTGAAGGAACAGTGGATGTATCACGCGCTCGCGGACACGATGCTCGCGAATTCGCTCCTGCGCTCACTGCCGGAAGTCGACGCCTCCAAGATCGGAGTGATGGGCATCTCCTGGGGTGGCGTCGTCACCAGCACGGTCATCGGCCTGGACGACCGCTTCGCCTTCGCGATCCCGACCTACGGCTGCGGCCACCTCTTCGACGCCGAGAACCACTGGGGCCGGGCCCTGCATGACAACGAAGGCTACAAGCGGATCTGGGACGGCATGAACTACGCCGACCGCGTGAAGATGCCCGTGCTCTGGCTCTCCTGGCCTCAGGACGCCCACTTCCCCCTCGGCTGTCAGGCTGAACACTACCGCAAGACCCCCGGGCCGCGCACGGTCTCCCTCATCACGAAGATGGGCCACAGCCATCCGGCCGGCTGGAATCCGCCCGACAGCTACGCCTTCGCGAAGAGCGTCGTCGAGACCGGCAAGCCCTGGGGAACGTCACCTTCGGCCAAGACCGAGTCCGGTACGGTCATCGCCGTCTTCCATTCCACGAAACCGCTCACGCGTGCCGTGCTAGTATCCACCACGGACAAGGGCTTCACCGGCATGCGCAAATGGGTCGAGACGCCGGCCATGGCCGCCAGCGGTGGCGGCGGCACGACCGTCAGCGCTCCCTTGCCCGCCGGAACCACGGCCTGGTACATCAACGCCTACGCGGGCGAGCTGACCCTCACCTCCGACTATCAGGAGGTCCGCTGAGGCCGACTTGACGCTGGCAAACGGACCCCGGACGGGCTTGCCTGTGAGGCGTGCAGTTCCCCGACCTGCAGTCCGCGCTCAACCACGCGATGAACCTTCATCGCTCCGGCCGTCCCGCCGAAGCGGAGGGTCTGTACGTCGAAATCCTGCGCCTGAGTCCCGACAGCCATGACGTCAGGCATCTGCTGGGACTGGCGCAGTTCGACCTCGGACGACGCGAGGAGGGCGTCCGGCTGATGGAGGAGGCCCTGGCCGCCAATCCCGGAGCCGGCCATTACTACAACAACTTCGGATCCAGGCTGATCGACAAGGGCGACCTGGCCAAGGCCGAGCAGGTGCTGAGACAGGGCGTGGAGCGCTCTCCCCACTGCCCTTCCACCCGATACAACCTCGGCAACGCCCTTTACCGTCAGCGGAAATGGGCGGAGGCGGTCGAGGCTTACCGCGCCGCCCTCGCGCTCCAACCGGACTTCGACCTCTGCGACCTCCAGCTCGGCATGGCGCTGCACGGGGGCGGCCGGCGCAAGGAGGCCCTCGCCCATTACCGCGGGGCGTTGGACAGGCGGCCCAAGGACTACGCCATCTGGGTGAACTACGGCGCCCTGCTGCAGTCGGAGAGCGACCTCGACGGCGCCATCGACGCCTTCCGCAAGGCCGCCGAACTGATGCCCGACGACGCCACGTCGCTCAACAACCTCGCCGTGGCCCTGAAGGACCGCGGTGACGGAGCCGAGGCGGTGAGGCTGCTGCGACGCTGCACGGCCCTGCGCCCCGAATCGGCGGACATCAGCAGCAACCTCATCCTGACGATGCACTACGTCCCGGAGGTCACCGACGCCGAGCTGGCCGAGGCCCACCGTGACTGGAACGCCCGTCACGGCGCGAAAAGACCGCCCGCGCCCTGGCCCAACGACCGCGACCCGGAACGCAGGCTGCGCATCGGCTACGTCTCAGCCGATTTCCGCGACCACGTGGTGGGCAGGGCTCTGCTGCCGGCCTTCCTCGCTCATGACCGTGAGAAGTTCGAAGTGTTCGCCTACGCCGTCGGCACCCCCGACGCCGTCACGGAGAAGTTCCGTTCGCGGGCCGACGCCTGGCGGGCCATCGAGACGCTCTCCGAGGACGCGCTCGAGCGTCAGGTCCGCGAGGACCGGATCGACGTGCTCGTCGACCTCGGGCTGCACACCTCGGACAACCGCCTGACGCTCTTCGCCCGCCGCCCGGCTCCCGTCCAGGCTTCCTGGCTGGGCCTGCCCGAGACGTCGGGCGTGGAAGGCATAGGCTGGCGCATCAGCGACCGGCTTCTCGAACCGGCGGAGCCCAACGGCCTCGCGCCGCACGAGAGAGCGTGGACCCTGCCCCACTGCTGGACCTGCGTCCAGCCCGCGGCGGACGCGCCGGACCCGGG
>Ga0172372_10001895_pt1 | contig 32191 bp, 23 predicted proteins | sample LakKiv5m_2_FD_114544 | JGI IMG/M metagenome (GOLD analysis project Ga0172372, IMG submission 114544) | Freshwater microbial communities from Kabuno Bay, South-Kivu, Congo - kab_092012_9.5m | ecosystem: Environmental > Aquatic > Freshwater > Lake | place: Democratic Republic of the Congo... | reverse complement strand
GGGGCCGTTCCTGCGCGCGCCCGACGAGCTCGCCCCGACGCCGCGCAAGCGCAGCAAGAAGGTGCGCGCATGACCTTGCGGGCGGACAACCCGCTGGTCGTGCAGGGCGACCGCACGCTCGTCTTGCACACGGTGCGGGCCCAGCTCGACGAGAAGGGACGCGCGCTGCGCGATGCAAAGGGGCGGCCGCTGACCGAGGAGCACCCGCGATTCGCGGCCGCGCGCGAGGCGCTCGCGGCCTTTGCCGAGCTGGAGAAGAGCCCGGATTACCTGCACTCCTACCGCATCACGCCGGTCTCGGTCTGGAACGCGGCGGCCCTCGGCCTGACGGCCGACGAGATCCTGGCGCGCCTGGCGGAGTTCTCGTGCGTGCCGATCCCGCGCAACGTCGAGAGCGAGATCCGAGGCTGGGTCGAGCGTTACGGATTGCTGGCGATCGAGCGCGTGGACGGGCGCTTCGAGCTCACGGCGCAGGCGCGCGGCGCGCTCGAGGAGGTGCTGGCGCACGAGGCGATCGGCAAGCTGGTCACGCGCGCACCCGACGGGCGCGTGTGGCTCGAGGAGACCGAGCGCGGCTCGATCAAGCAGGCCCTGATCAAGCTCGGCTTTCCGGTCGACGACCGCGGCGGCTATCTGGCCGGCGATCCGTACGCGGTGACGCTGCGCAGCGCGACGCGCGCGGGGGCTGCCTTCGCGCCGCGGCCCTACCAGCGCGAGGCGGCCGAGAGCTTCCACCGCGGCGGCAGCGTGCTGGGCGGGAACGGCGTCGTGGTCCTGCCCTGCGGAGCCGGCAAGACCGTGGTCGGGATCACGGTCATGAGCCTGGTGGGGACGAAGACCCTGGTGCTCACGACCAACACGGTCGCCGTGCGCCAGTGGCGCGAGGAGATCCTCGACAAGACCGGGCTCTCGCCCGACGAGGTGGGCGAGTACACGGGCGAGGAGAAGAGCGTCAAGCCGGTCACGGTCACGACCTACCAGATGCTCACCTGGCGGCGCTCGAAGACCGATGCCTTCGAGCACTTCGGGCTCTTCTCGAAGGAGAACTGGGGGCTCGTGATCTACGACGAGGTACACCTCCTGCCGGCGCCGATCTTCCGCGTGACGGCCGCGCTGCAGGCGCGCCGGCGCCTCGGGCTGACGGCCACGCTCGTGCGCGAGGACGGCAAGGAAGACGAGGTCTTCTGTCTGATCGGACCGAAGCGCTACGACGTGCCCTGGAAGGTGCTCGAGGGCAAGGGGTTCATCGCCGAGGCGCACTGCACCGAGGTGCGCGTGCCGCTCGAGCCGACCCTGAAGAGCACCTACGCCTCGGCCTCGGCGCGCGACAAGTTCCGCGTGGCCAGCGAGAATCCGGCCAAGATCCGCGTCGTGCAGCAGCTGATCGAGCGCCACCCCGATGGACGCGTGCTCGTGATCGGACAGTACCTCGACCAGCTCGAGATGCTGGCGCGTCACGTGGCGGCGCCGCTGATCACCGGCAAGACCCCCAACCTCGAGCGTCAGCGGCTCTACGAGTCCTTCCGCTCCGGGGACCTCAAGGTGCTGGTCGTCTCGAAGGTCGGCAACTTCGCCATCGATCTGCCGGACGCCAACGTCGCCATCCAGATCTCGGGCACCTTCGGCTCGCGTCAGGAGGAGGCGCAGCGCCTCGGACGCATCCTGCGGCCCAAGGCGAACGGTTCGGCGGCCGCGTTCTACGCGGTGGTGACGCTCGGCTCGCGCGACCAGGAGTTCGCGCAGAAGCGCCAGCTGTTCCTGACGGAGCAGGGCTACTCCTACGAGATCATCGAGGCTTCCGAGCTGGAGGAGACGCTGGGCGCGTGAAGGACACTCCCGATCTCGAGCGGGTCCCGCCCGAGGGCGACCCGGGGGCCGGCGTGCCGGACAGGCCGGTGCTGCCGGTCCGCGGCGCGGCCGGTTTCGCGCTGGCGGAGTGGCTGGCCGGACGCCGCCGCTCGGACCTGATCGAGCTGTTTCGCTTCTGGGGTGGCAAGGGCGTCGAGCCTCCGCCAGCCGACGAGGACGCCCTGCGCACGCGCCTGGCGCAGTGGATGAGCGAACCGGCGCGCGTCGAGGAGCGCGTGAGCGGGCTCGGTCGGCGCCTCGGCAACGTGATCGACAGCCTGGCGGGCGCGCCGCGCTACCAGAAGAGCTGGGACGAGCTCGCGCGCACGCCCGGCCTGACCGCGCTGTCGCCCTACGAGCTCGAGGCCTGCGTCTCGGCCCTGCACCGGCGCGGTCTCGTGGTCGAGGGCGGGGACCGCCGTTTCGAGAACTTCGGGCAGCGGCTGCTCGGTTTGCCGCTCGAGCTCGGCGACGGTCTGCAGCGGCGCCGGCGGGAGGCCCAGGGCGGGCTGTTCTCGACGCTCTCGCTGAACGGACACCTCGATCAGCTGTACGGCAACGCCGACAAGCCCGGAGCGCTCGCTCCACGCCGCCTGCGCGAGCTCTACAAGATGTACGGGCAGGAGACGGCCTGCATCGCGCGCCTCGAGCGGCTGCCCGAGGGACTGCAGGTCCTGGGCGAGAAGGCCATCCTCGAGTTCGGCGGCATCCTCCCGCGCGGCCTGTTCGAGCGCATGGAGACGAAGGGCCTGCACTGGAACGCGCGCCGCTGGCGCCTGATCCTGGAGCAGTCGCTGGTGGGCACCGTGCGCGAGCTCGACCTGACGCGCTACGGCATCGCGCTGCAGGAGGAGACGCTGGTCGTCTTCAACGAGGTGGCCCTGGCCTGGTTGCGGCGCGTGGCCGTGCCGAGTGACCCCGACCGGCCGCACGAGGAGCTCTCGGCCGGCATCGACCTCGCCTCCAACATCTCGCGCTTCCTGTCCTACCTGTCGGAGCACGGCGTGCGCTTCACGGTGCGCGGCGAGATCTTCAAGACGACCGAGAAGCGTATCCTGCAGCACCTGATCCCCAATCCGGGGCGCGAGCTGTCGCGCGACGACGTGCTGCGCTTCATCTTCCGCTTCGCGCGCCAGGGCGGGCTGATCGACCGCACCGGCAACCGCACCTTCGCCGTCACCGCGCGCGGGCGCGAGTGGGAGACGAAGACCCTGGGCGAGAAGCAGCAGTCGCTGCTCGATTACGCGCTCGCCGAGCGCGCCTTCCCGGGCGATCCGCTGCACCAGGTCGGGCTGCGCGACCTGTACCTGCGGCTGCTGCGTCGGATCGAGGCCGGCACCTGGTACGACCTGATGTACCTGCCCTTCCTGGCGCGCAACACCTACCTGCTCAACCTGGAGCAGAACGAGGTCGACTCGGAACTGGCCCAGCGCACGCAGGCCGGCAAGCTCACGAACCTCGAGGATCCGCAGCGTCTGGCCTGGAACCTGATCCGCTGGGCGCGCGAGCGTCTGTACCTGCTGGGCGTGATCGATCTCGGCTACGACAAGGCGGGGCGCCCGGTGGCGATGCGCCTGACGCACGCCGGTGCGCGTCTGCTCGGGTTCGAGGCGGCTGGCGGGCCGGGCGCAGCGGGCAGCCTGGTCGTGACGCCGGACTTCGAGGTCGTGCTCTTCCCGACCGGCGACGATGGCGAGCTGATCCACGCGCTCGATCGCTTCTGTGCGCGCGAGAAGCAGGACAGCCTGCTGCACTTCCGCATCTCGCAGGAGAGTGTCGAGCGCGCCCTGCGTGGGGGCATGGGCCTGGTGGAGCTCACGGGAGTGCTCGAGGCGCATTCGCGCACTCCCGTGCCGCAGAACGTGGCCTTCTCGCTGCGCGACTGGGCCGTGCGGGCCGGCCTCATGCGACTCGGGCCGCAGCTCGTGCTGAGCTGCGAGGAGCCCGAGGTCCTGCGGCGCTTCTGCCAGGACGCGGGCACGCGCCGCCATCTGGCCGAGATCGTCGACGAGCGCACGGTGCGCCTGAAGGGGCGCGTCACGCCGCGCCGCATGCAGGCGCTGCTGCGCGAGCTCGGCTACATCGTGGAGCTGGTCGAGGGCGCGGGATGAAGTTGCCGCCGCGCCTCCTGGCGCTCTCCCCGGGCGATCTCGTTCCCGGGCGCGAGGGGGACTTCGTGGCCTGCGTCGAGCGCGCCCTCGCGGCGGGCCTGCCCGGCCTGCTGCTGCGCGAGCCGGCCCTCGCCGAGCGGGCCTTCCTGGCGCTCGGTGAGCGTCTCGGCGCGCTGCGTGCGCGCCAGCCGTTCTGGTTCGGCGTGCACGACCGGGCGCACCTCGTGCGCGCGCTCGGCGCCGACGGGTTGCACCTGTCTTTCCGCTCGCTGCCGCTGCGCGAGGCGCGCGGCGTCGTGGGGGACGGGTTCGCGCTCGGGCTCTCGACCCACGCCGGCGACGATCCGAGCGGCTGGAGCGGCGCGGACTACCTCTTCCACGGACCGCTGCACGCGACGCCGAGCAAGCTCGGCAAGCTCGCTCCGGTCGGCCTCGAGGGCCTGCAGCGCGCCCAGCAGGCCAGTGCCGCACCGGTGCTGGCGCTGGGGGGGGTGCGGCCCGAGGACGTGGCTCCGCTCCGCGCGCGCGGGCTGCACGGCGCGGCCGTGCGGGCCGGCATCCTGCAGGCCTCCGATCCCGCCCTGGCCACGCGCGCGTACCTGGCGGCGCACCCGTGAAGGCCGAGCGCGTCCTCGGCTGGGTGCGGAGGGGCGTGCTGTTTGCGGCGCTCGCTCTCGTGCTCTACGGGTGGCGGCGCTTCGACGTGGTGGTGCTGCCCGAGGGCGCCCTGTCGCCGCTGCACGGCATCCACGCCGGCGATCGACTGCTGGTCGATCGCCACGCGCGGCCGGCGACCGGCGAGGCCGACTGGCTCTTCCGCAGCGCGGAGGGAGCGCTGCTGCTCGGACGGGCCAAGGCTGCGCCGCCCGGACACGCGCTCGGCGCGGACGAGCTGTGGATCGAGTTCGAGCGCAGCGTTCCGGGCCTGGCCGACAGCCGCAGCCTCGGGCCGGTCCCCGCGCAGCGGCTGGTGGGCCGCGTGGTGCTCGTCCTGCCCGGGGGCTGAGCGACGCGACGCGTCTGAGGTCCTTGCGGCCCGCAAGAAAACTCCGGGAGTTCGTGCCCCGGAGGGCGAGGGAGGTCCTCACACGCCTCGAGTTGCGCACGCGGGTGCCACGAGGCGCCCGCGCGGTCGAAGGCGTAGCATGCCGCGCATGTCCTGGAGCGAGGCGAGCCTGCTCGAGTGGTTGTCCCGGCGCGGACGACCACGCGGGCTCGTCGGCTCGCACGGACACGATGCGGCCGTGCTGGCCGCGCTCGCGGGCCTGCCCGTCGTGTGCTGCGACCACGTGATCGAGGGCGTGCACGTCGACCCGGGGACGGACGGACGGACGATGGGGCGCAAGGCGGCCGGGCGCGCCCTGTCGGACCTCGCCGCCACGGCGGCGCGTCCGCGGGCGCTGACCTGTGCCCTGGCCGCGCCGGCGCACGAGAGCGAGAAGCGTCTGCGGCGCGTGCTCGAGGGCGTGCGCGCCAAGGCGCGCGAGCACGGCGCGGATCTCGTGGGGGGCGACCTCAGCGGCACGCGCGGACCGCTGACGATCTCGGTGCAGGCCCTGGGCGAGTACGTCGGTCGGCGCCGCGCGCCCGGGCGCGACCGCGCGCGCGCGGGCGAGCTCGTGCTGCTCACCGGCCCGCTGGGCGGCAGCCGCGCGCGTCGACACCTCGAGCCCGAGCCGCGCTTCGCGGAGGCCCACTTCCTGGTCGCGGCCGGAGCGCGCGTCCTGATGGATGTGAGCGACGGACTGGCGCTCGATCTGGCGCGCCTCGCGCGCGCCTCGCGCGTGCGGCTCGAGCTCGAGCGCGTGCCGCTGCACGCGGATGCGCGGCGCGCGGCGCGGCGCGACGGGCGCGGCGCGCGTCAGCACGCGCTCGAGGATGGCGAGGACCACGAGCTCCTCGCCACGCTGGCTCCGGCCCGCTGGCGCGCGGTGGCGGCCCGGGCCGCGCGGCGCTTCCCGGCCCTGAGCGTGATCGGCCGGGTGCGCGCCGGGCACGGGCTGTGGCTCGCGCCCGAGGACGGTGGGTCCCTGGCGCCGTGGGACGGACGCGGGGGGTGGTTGCATGGACGCCGCTGAAGCCGCGCGCGCCTTGCCTTCGCCGGAGGTGACCGAGGCCTTCGGCGAGCGCCTCGGAGGCGCGCTTCCGGCCGGAAGTTGCCTCGCGCTGGTGGGCGAGCTCGGGGCCGGGAAGACGACCCTGGTGCGCGGGCTCGCGCGCGGGCTCGCCACGCGGACGAACGTCGCCTCGCCCACCTTCACACGCATGCGCGTCCTCGAGGGGCGCCTGCCGTTGCTGCACTTCGACGCCTGGCGCGGCGGCGGCGAGGGGCTGTTCGAGGAGGGGCGCGAGCTCCTGGCCGGCGACGGCGTGGCGGTCGTCGAGTGGGCCGACCGGGTGAGCGCCTTCCTGCCGGTTCCGCGCCTCGAGCTCGTCCTGACCCATGCCGGGGAAGGGCGGCGCGGGCTGCGGGCCCGGCTCGTGCCGCCGCCGGCGGGGGCGGGCCCGGCCGCGCGCACGCTGGCCGAGGCCCTGGAACGGGCCCTGCACGCCGCGCTGGAAACCCCAGGGTTGCAGTGAACCGGGACGAGCCCCCCTGCGTTCCCCCCGCCAGCGGAATGGACCGCTGGCAGCTTCCGATCGACCCGTTGTTGGCCCTCCAGCAGGGCGATCCGGCCCCCTTCGAGTCCTTCGTCCGCACCCACGCCCGCACCATGATGGCCTTCTTCCAGCAGCGCGGAGCCGTTCCGGCTCGACTCGAGGACCTGAGCCAGGAGGTCTTCCTGCGGCTGCACCAGGGGGCCCCTCGCTACCAGGCTGCCGAGCGCTTCTCGTCCTACTGCTTCCGCATCGCGCGCAACGTGTGGATCGACGAGTGCCGGCGCGCGGGCGTGCGGCCCGAGCGTGCGCGGGGCGGCGAGGAGGACGAGCTCGAGGCGCCGGAGCCGGTCGCCGCGCCGGTCGATCCGCTGGCCGGTCTGGTCGAGGACGAGGAGCAGGCCGCGGTGACGCGCCTCCTGGCCGAGCTGCCCGAGTCGCACCGCAAGGTCTTCGAGCTCGCGGTCCTCGGCGAGCTCTCCTACGGGGAGATCGCCGCGCTGCTCGCGATTCCGGTGGGCACCGTCAAGTCGCGCATGTTCTACGCCGTGCGGCGTCTGCGCGAGGAACTGGCCGCGCGCGGCCTGCGGGGGGAGTCGCAGTGAACGCGCGCGAAGAGCAGCGGCTGGCGCAGGCGCTCGACGCGTTGCTGGGCGAGGCCGTCGAGCACGAGGCGAGCGAGTGCGCGCGACTCGCCGGCGAGCTGGCGCGGGCGGGCGCGGTGCTGCGTGCGCGGGCCTTCCGTCGCCCGCGCGACGAGGCGCGCTTCGTGGCCTCGGTCCTGGGGCGCACCACGCGCGAGGACCTGAGCTGGCGCGGCGATCTCCGGCTCGCGCTGGACTTCCTGCGCGCGCGCCTGCGCGCCTCTCCGGCGCTGCGCGTGGTGGCCGCGAGTCTGGCTCTGCATCTCGTGGCTGCGCCCGCGCTGGCCTGGTGGATGCTGCGCGAGCCGCGTGCCGAGCGCGCGTTCACGCTGCACATCGAGCTGCCGTCCGAGCTCCCGCTGGCCGAGGAACCCACCGACCTCGAGGCACCGGCGGACGAGCTGCGCGCCGCGGCGCACGCCCGCGAGGCGCGCGAGAACGAACGCGCGCGGGTGCGCCACGCGCTCGGCGCGGCGGCGCTGCAGGAGCCGTGGCTGGCCGAGCCCACGGAGGCTTCGGTGGCCGTGACGCGCTTCGCCCGGCACCTCGCGGCACTGCGGGAACGTCGCGCACCGGAGGTCTCCGTGCCGGCGGAGGGCGAGGGGCTCTTCGCGCGGGCCCTGGCGCTCGAGCTCGCGCTCGACCGTCGCTGGCTGCTCGGAGTGGAAGACGACGGCAGCCGTCGCCTGGCCTGGGCGCTGGCGCAGGACCTCGCGCAGAGCCCGGACGCCCGCGCGGCGGGTTTCGTGGCCAGCACCCTGCGGCGGGCCTGGAGCGAGGGCGTGCTGGAGGATGAGCCGGCCCCGGCCGCCTGGCCCTTTTCGTCTGAGTGGCGGGCGGCCCTGGCGCGCGCGGCCGAGGCGGAGCCGGGCGCGGCGCGCGAGGCCCTGCTGCGCTGGTGTGACGAGCGGGCGAAATAGCGCGCGTTTCCCTTCCGTAGCAGGCCGACCCGGGGCGTGGCTTGCGTGTCCGGGGTCCCGTAGACTTTCGCGCCCATGTCCCCCCGCCGTAGCCGGCCCGCCTGCGCGGGTTCAGTCCTGCTCGTTATCCTCGCGCTTCCGGTCCAGGCACGGCAGGAGGCTCCCGCCCAGATCGCGGGTGAGCGCACCCTGCAACTCACGCTCGAGGATGCGCTAAGGGTTGCGTTGCGCAACAACCTCGACCTCGAGATCGATCGTCTGGCGACCGAGCGGTCGCGCTACGACGCGATCGGCAGCTGGGGCGCCTTCGACCCGGTGCTGACCCTGACCGGCACGGCCAGCGAGAGCGAGACCGAGGGCAGCACGGCTTTCAATGCCGGCACCGACGACGACCTGCGGCTCGACTCCAGCCTGGCCTGGCCCTTCCCCTGGGGCGGTTCGCTGCAGCTCACCCAGCGCCACACGAACTCGAAGACGGACAACCGCTTCGCGACCTTCGACGTCTCGACCACCGACGTCTTCAGCGTGGCCTACACCCAGCCGCTCCTGCGCGGGGCCTGGACGCGCTACGGGACGGTGCAGCAGAAGCGCAACCTGGTGGAGCTCGAACGGCAGCGCGAGAGCGAGCGACTGACGCGCGCGCAGATCCTGCTCGACACGACGAATGCCTACTGGGATCTGGTCAGCGCCGAGGAGGAGCTCGAGGTGCGCCAGATCGCGGTCGAGCTCGGCAAGCAGCAGCTGTCCCAGGACCGCCGGCGCCTCGAGGTCGGCGCGGGCACCGAGGTCGACGTGTTGCAGTCGGAGACCAACGTGGCCCAGCAGGAAGAGCAACGCGTGCGCGCGCACTATGCCGTGCGCCTCTCGCGCGACAACCTGCGGCGCCTGCTCTCGCCGCGCCCCGAGGGGCGTTACGAGGAATTCCTCGAGGCCTGGGACTGGCCGATCCAGACGCTGACGGAGCTGCCGGTGCTCGAGAACGAGGCGCGTGAGGACTGGCGCGTGTCCTTCCAGGCGGCGCTCGAGCGGCGGCCCGAGCTGGCCCAGCAGCGGCTCGATATCGCCGCGGCCGAGCTCGAGCTCGTGCGCGCGCGCTCCGAGCGCCAGGCACGCCTCGACTTCGACCTCGCGACCTCCAGCGCGGGCTTCGACGCGGATCCGGGCGAGGCCTTCAGCGAAGGGCTTTCGTGGGACTTCCCGAGCAGCTCCGCGGCGCTGACCTTCAGCATGCCGCTCCTGAACCGCACGGCCAGCAACGCCGAGCAGGCGGCGCGCGTGGCCCTGCGCTCGGCGCGCCTGACCTACGACCGCGGCGAGCTCGACATCCTGGCCGACGTGCGTAGCTCGGTGAACGGCGTGTCCGAGCAGCGCGAATCGGTCGCGGCGGCCGGCAAGAGCCGCGTGCTCGCGCAGCGCCAGCTCGAGGCCGAGGAGACGCGCCAGGAGGTCGGCCTGTCGACGACCTTCCAGGTGCTGCAGTTCCAGGAGGACCTGGCCCAGGCGCTCTCGACCGAGGTCGCCGCGCGGGCCGCGCTCGCCAAGGCGCGCGTGCGCCTGCTCTTCGCCGAGGGCGCGCTGGACCTCGAGCTCGCGCCCGAGACGGGCGAGGGGCGCTGACAGGTGCGGGCGAGCTCGGGCCTGGGCCGCGGCCTGGTCACGGCCCTGCTCGCCGCGGGACTGGTCGCCTGTGCGCGCACGGAGGCGCCGCTCGAAGAGCACGGCGCCCCGAGCGACGTGCGGCGTGAGGACCGGCGCATCGCGCAGCTCCTCGCGCCCTGCGCGCAGACGCACTTCTACGACCGCGAGCTGTCGCGCGTCGTGCCCGTCCTGATCGAGAAGCTCGAGCGCGCACGTCCCGATCCGCTGAAGCGCGCGAAGGAAGAGCTGGGCGAACTCGGCGAGGAGGTTTTCCCGGAACTCGCGAACCGCTTCCACGCGGACTTCGCCGACCCGATGCGCTCGGCCTTCCTCGAGAACGTGATCGATGCGCTGGACTTCAACCCCAGCGAGCGGGCCCACGGCCTCCTGCTCGAGGCGCTCACGCATCCCCAGGAGAGCGTGCGCTCGAAGGCCCTGGACGGACTCCTGCGCTGGCCGCGTCCGGGCGATTTCTCCGTGCTGCTGGCGCGGCTTCGGATCGAGACGCGCGAGCTGCGGCGCAAGAGCGTGGCCGTCCTGTTCGCGGCCGACCGGGCCCAGGCCGAGGAGCACTTCCTGACGCTGCTCGAGCGCGGCGACGAGCGCGACCTCTGGATCAGCGTGGCGCCGCTCCTGTCCGAGCTGGCGGACGCCAGCCTGGCGCCGCGCGCGGCGGCCCTGGTGGCCGACTCCGATCCGCTTCTGGCCGTGTATCTCGCGGCCGGAGCTGCGCGGCACGACGAGCCGACCTCGGCGGCCTGGCTGCGGGCCGAGTTCCTGAACGAGGACGGACAGCGGCGCCTGAATGCCTTCACCGCCGTGCAGCGCGCGGGTATCCGCGCACGCTTCGACCTCGCGCTGGTCGACGACCCGTACCCGGAGCTGCGCGCGACGGTGCTCGCGGGCTTCACGCAGGACGGCGAGCTCGGCCCCGAGCGGCGCGAGGTGCTGCTGGCGGCGCTGACCGACGAGGCGGACGCCGTGCGCGCCGAGGCGTTGCGGGTGCTGTGCCAGTTCGGTGACGCCGAGGGTCTGCAGCACGCACTGGCCGGACTCGACGGCTCGGGCGGAGCCCTGCAGGCGGCCCTGCAGGCTCTGCGCGGGCCGATGGCCGCGGACGAGGCGCTGGCGCAGCGCGCGCTGGCGCGCCTGTTCGAGCGCAACGCCCTCGAGGAGCACCGTCCGCTCGCGCAGCGCACGGCGATCTTCAAGGCGCTCGCGCAGTTGCCCCTGGCCGAAGCTGCGGAGTTCCTGCACCGCACGGGAGTCGCGGCGGGCGAGGAGTCGCTCGAGAGCCTGCGCGCGCACGACTGGTTGATGATCCAGGCGGCCAACACGGGACCGGCCGGGCGTCAGCGCCTGGCCGAGTTGCTGGCGCAGGAGGTCGATCCGCTGCGGCGGCTGGACCTGATCGATGCCCTGGCCTCGATCCGCGACGGGCTCGCGCGCGAGACGTTGCTGGCGCTGGCCGAGGACGCCAGCCGCGCCGCACTCGAGCGCGTCTTCGCGGCCCAGGGCGCGATCAAGGTCGGGCCTTCCTGGGAGGTCGCTCCGCGCCTGAAGCGCGTGTGCTACGCGCTCGATGGGGCCGAGGACCTGGAGGCCCGGCTCGCGCTGCAGTGTCTGCTCTGGACCTGGTACTGAGGTTCGTGAAGAAAGCCCTCGCCGCTTCCGAGCTCATCCGGATGCGCCGTGGGCCCGGTTGGCGGGGGATTCCTTGGCAAACCTGGAGGCGCGCCCGCGGCGGGGCGCGCGCTGGCCCTCACGGCAGGCGGCGCCATTCCGTCAGCGCGCCGGTGCTGGAGTCGGGATGCCGCTCGAGTCCGCTCCAGCGTAGCCCGCTGTTGGCGTGCGCGAGGACGGTGCCGCACTCGCTCGCGACGAAGACCGTGCGGCCGGTGCTGGCGCTCCACGGCCAGGCACGCACGGCGAAGCGCGGCGGACGCGCACCCGCCGTCGAGGTCAGCGCCAGGGACCAGCCGGCGAGCTGGAGCGGCGGCGGGGCCGGGCACAGCTCGAAGAGGTAGCCGTGGCGCCGCAGGAGGCGGCCCTGCTCGAGCCACTCCCCGTCCGCGAGGGTGCGCTCGAGGGCCACGCGTCGCACCAGCGGCTCGAGCGGCGCGTCGGGCGTCGGATCCTCCAGGCGCGCGAGGGCGCGCACGAGGAGCTCGGCCGTGGCGCAGGCATCGCTCTCGTTCTCGAGGCGCGCGAGGCCCTGCAGGCGCGGCAGCGAAACCACGAGCAGCACCGCCAGGACGGCGGCGAGCGAGAGGAAGCCCGAGGGGCTCAGCCCGAACAGACGAGGCGGCGCAACGGAGGCCGAGGCGGTGGACATCGCGCGGATTGTGCGCACGCGCCTGCTAGGCTTCAAGGTGATGGATGCAGCGCCGCCGCGAGCGATCGTGCGACCGAGGACCGAGGGGCTGGCTCCCGAGCTCGCCGCGGCCGCGCGGCACTGTGCCGAGGTGCTGCGCGCCCGTGGTGAGCGCGCCTGGCTCGTCGGCGGAGCGGTGCGCGACCTCGCCCTCGGGCGGACTGCGCGCGACGTCGATCTGGCCTGCGCCGCCGGGGCAGAGGTGATCGAGGACCTGTTTCCGCGCACGCATGCCGTGGGGCGCGCCTTCGGCACGGTCGTCGTGCAGACGCCGGGCGGGGTCGACGTCCAGATCACGACCTTCCGCGGCGAGTCGAACTACGCCGACGGACGCAGACCGGAGCAGGTGCACTTCGGGGCCTCGCTGGAACGCGACGCCGAGCGGCGCGACTTCACCTGCAATGCCCTGTACCTCGATCCGCTCGACGACACGCTGCTCGATCCGACGGGTGGGCTCGTGGATCTCGCCGCGGGGCGCCTGCGCTGCGTGGGCGAGCCCGCGCAGCGCTTCGCGGAGGACGGGCTGCGCCTGCTGCGCCTGGTGCGCTTCGCGGCCGAGTTCGAGCTTCGCATCGAGCCTGCCACCCGCGCGGCGGCGGGCCAGGCGGGCGAGGCCCTGCGCGGGGTGAGTGCCGAGCGTGTGCTGGCCGAACTCGCGCGCCTGTGCGCCGGCCCCGCGCCGGGCTGGGCGGTGGGCGAGCTGGCGGCGCTCGCGCTGCTGGCCCGCTTGCCCGGTTTCGCGCGGCTCGAGCGCGCGACCCTCGCGGCGCGGGTCGAGGCGCTGCAGAGACTCGCTCGGCCCGACCGGATCGAGCTCCTGGCCGTGCTCTTTCGCCTGCCCGGCGAGGAGCCCACGGAGCCGACGGCCGCACTGTCCGAGCTGCGCCCCGCGCGCGCCGAGCTCGAAGGCGTGCGCCGCATCTGGGGACTCGAGCCGGCCCTGCTGCTCGAGCTGCAGCCCATCCCGCCGCCGGGCCGCGCGCGGCTCCTGCGGCTGCTGCGTGACGAGGCCTTCGGGCGCGCCTGGCGCGTGCACCTCGCCTGGCGAGGCGCGCCGCCGCCGCGCGACCTGGCGGCCGAGCGCGCGGCCTTCGCGCCGGCCGAGCTCGCTCCGACTCCGCTGGTGACGAGTGGCGAACTCGCCCGCGCCGGCGTGCCGCGCGGGCCGCGCTGGGGCGAGCTCTTGCGCGCGGCCGAGGATGCGCAGCTCGAAGGCGAGGTGCGTGACGAGCGCGAGGCCGCGCTCTGGCTCGCGCGTCAGCTCGCGGCAGCGCCGGGCGAGGCGCGACCCGGGGGGCCAGTGGGGGGAGTCACGCATAGGAACCCATGTCCCGGGCCGTCTGCCCTCGCCGCGGCGTTGCGCCTCCACCGAGACTTGCACCGAAGTCGCGTCGTCGGCGCGCCTTGCGGCGAACGCAGGTGACCTCAGAACAAGGGCCCCTCTGCGTGACTCACCCCACCAGTGGGGTGAGTCAGAAGTTTCCATGCATAGGTCGAGCCCCGCAGCCGCGCCAGCTAGGCGCGACGACGACCGCGTATTCAGGGTACTACGCCGAGGAGGAGCAACGACGCTGGCGCGAGCGAGGGGCCGACATATGCATGGAACTTCTGACTCACCCCACTAGTTCCGCAGGACCCAGCGCATGAGGTCGTTGTAGGTCACGTAGACCATCAACGAGAGGATCAGCACGACGCCCACCGCCTGGCTCGTGCCGAGCACGCGGTTCGAGACCGGCGAGCCCTTCAGCTTCTCGATCAGCAGGAAGAAGAGGTGCCCGCCGTCGAGCACCGGGATCGGCAGCACGTTCAGGAACGCGAGGTTGATGCTGACGAGGCACAGGAAGAAGGCGAACTTCGTCCAGCCGCTCTCGGTCAGGCTGTAGGAGATGGTCGTGATCGAGATGATGCCGCCCACGTTCTTGGGCGAGACTTCCTGGGTCAGCAGGCGCTTCAGCATCAGCCAGGATTCCTCGAGGAAACGCCACGAGTAGCGCGCGCCGAACACCAGCGCCGCGGGCAGGCTTTCGGAGCGGTAGATGTACTCGGCCTGGCGTAACGACAGGCCGTAGTCGGCCACGGGCCGCGCCTCGGGCTGCACGCGCACGCTCACGAGGTCGAGCTCGCCCGCACGGCGCACGCGGAAGAGCGTGGCCCGTCCGGCCGTACCGGCACGTGCGACGAGGGTCTGGATGTCCTTCCACTCCTCGGTGGGCACCTCGTCGATCTCGACCACCTCGTCCCCGGTGCGCAGACCCGCGCGCTCGGCCGCATCACCCGGCTGGGTGGCGATGCGGGTCGAGCCCTCGTCGTAGCCGAGGGCGAGGTCGTCGGCCAGCGCCAGCGCCTCCGTGGCGGAGAGGGCGGGGCCCTTCAGCTCGAGCACGCGGCTGCCGCGCTCGACCGTGCACTCGAGGCCATCCGTGCGCGACAGCAGCGCGAGCTGCAGGTCACCGAGGCCGAGCACCTCGCGGCCGTTGAGGCGCAGGATGCGGTCGCCGGTGGCGAGTCCGAGGGCGTCGAGCACGGGCGACGGTCGCAGGGCCTTCACGAGGTTCTGGACGGCCGTGATCCCGACCCGGGGCGGATTCAGACGGGCCGTGATCTCGGGTGCGATGCGCACCGTGCGTTCGCCGCTCTCGTCGCGCACGCGCAGCTCGAGGGGGCGATCGCCGCGCGTGGCCAGCGCGATCTGGTCGAAGGTGCCGAGGCCGGGCACTCCGCCCACGACCTCGACCAGGCCCTCGCCGCCGACCAGTCCGGCGCGCGCCGCGGCCGAGGCGGGGCGCACGTCGAGCTTCGCGTGGCCGGCCGCATCGCGCTCGAAGTCGGGCAGGACGCCGATCGTGCGGAAGCCCTGCTCGTCGTCGGTGACGGGCACGAGCTCGTGCACGCTCTCGTGGCCGTCGGCCGTGCGCAGGCGCAGGCTCGCGCGCCGGGGATCGCCCAGCGCGACCTCGGTGAAGAGGTGCTCGAACTCCTGGATGCGCGTGCCGTTGACCGAGAGGATCTCGGCCCGCTCGGGGACGCGCGCCATCCAGGCGACACCGCCGGGCGTCGCCTCGCCGATCACGGGACGCGTGAAGGGCACGCCCACGCGGAACAGCACCGGGAACACGACCAGCCCGAACAGCATGTTCATCAGCACGCCGCCCGAGTAGATGAAGAAGCGCGCGCCGACGGACTGCGCCGGAAGCTCATCGGGCTCGGGCGGCAGGCCCTCGAGGCGCCGCTCCTCACCGGCCATGCGGCAGTAACCGCCGAGCGGCACGAGCGCCACCTGGTAGAGGGTGTGGCCGCGGCGGAAGCCGAGCAGCTTCGGACCGAAGCCGAGACTGAAGGTCTCGACTCGCACGCCGCACCAGCGGGCCGCCAGATAGTGGCCGAGCTCGTGCACGAAGATCACGAGGCCGATACCGAACACGACCTGCAGGGCGCGCGTGATTTCGAAGGGGCTTTCCATCAGGTGCGGGTCGGGGTAGGGGCGAGGCGCTCGATCTCGGCGCGGGCGGCGAGGCGTGCCCGGCGGTCGGCCTCCAGCAGAGCGTCGAGCGAAGCGTCACCGGGAGTACGGCCGTCCAGCACGGATCGACAGACCCGGTGGATGTCCTGAAATCCGATCCGCCCCGCGCGGAAGGCCTGCACGGCCTCCTCGTCGGCCGCGTTGAGCACGGCTCCTGCGTTGCCGCCCTCGCGCACGCAGCGGTAGCCGAGTGCGAGACTCGGAAAGCGCGCGGGGTCGACGGGCTCGAAGGTCAGGGTGCGGAACAGCGAGAAGTCGAAGCCGCGGAGCTCGGAGGGGCGGCGCTCGGGCCAGCTGAGCGCGAACTGGATCGGGCCGCGCATGTCGGGCGGTCCGAGCTGGGCCAGCACCGAGCCGTCGACGAACTCGACCATCGAATGCACCACGGATTGACGGTGCAGCACGACCTCGATGCGCTCGGCCTCCAGGCCGAAGAGGTGGTGGGTCTCGATGACCTCGAGCGCCTTGTTCATCAGGGTCGCCGAGCCGATGGTGATGCGCGGGCCCATGTCCCAGTTGGGGTGTTGCAGGGCCTCGGCGGGCGTCGCGCGCTCGAGCTCTTCCACGGGCCTATCGCGGAAGGCTCCGCCCGAGGCGGTGAGCAGGATGCGGCGCACCTTGCCCATGGGCTCGTCGCGCAGGCACTGGAAGATCGCGCAGTGCTCGGAGTCGATCGGCAAGACGCGCGCGTTCCGCTCGCGTGCCAGGGCGAGCAGCGCGGCACCGGCCACGACCAGGGATTCCTTGTTGGCGAGCGCCAGGGTGCGGCCGCGCTCGAGGATGCGCTGGGAGGGCCGTACGCCCGCCGCACCGGTGATGCCGTGCACGGCGAGGTCGTAGTCGGCCTCGAGGCAGAGCCGCTCGGCCGCATCCTCACCAAAGCGTAACGTCGTGCCGGCCGGAAGCAGGGGGCGCAGACGCTCGGCGGCGGCCGGGTCGGAGAGCCCCACGAAGGACGGCCGGAACTCCAGGACCTGTTCCAGGACCCGTTCCCAGGAGGAGCCGGCCGCCAGGGCCGTCACACGGTAGTCCGACGGGGCAGCTCGCACGAGCTCGAGGGTCTGCCGGCCGATCGAGCCCGTACTGCCGAGCAGGAGCAGTGATTTCATGGGCGTGGGCTCGGGGGGAAGGCGGGCGGGGGCCTGTTGCCGGCGGGAGACGACGGGCGCGCCTCCGGGGCGACAGGTCGAGGCGGAGCCACGCGGTCAGGCAACAGGGGACGGCGGAATGGGGCAGCGAACGGTGGAGTCAGGACACGAGTGGTGTGAGTCACGCAGAGGAGCCCTTATCCCGAGGTCGCCTGCGTTCGCCGCAGGGCGCGCCGACGACGCGACTTCGGTGCAAGTCTCGGAGAGGCGCAAGGCCGCGGCGAGGGCAGGCGGCCCGGGATATGGGTTCCTATGCGTGACTCACACCACTAGTCTAGGGCAAGCCTCGGGCAGGGGAAACCGCGCGGCCCAGGTGGTACTTGCGTGGGACAACTCCTGCTGCGTCATTGCCCGTCGTGTGGCGCCGCTCTCGTGGCGGGTGAGGTGGCCGGTCGCGCGCGCCCGGCCTGCGCGGCCTGCGGCTACGTGCACTACCAGAATCCCGCCAGCGCGGCGGCCGGCGTGGTCTTCAACGGGAACGGGGAGCTGCTGCTGGTGCGCCGGGCGATCGAACCCTTCCGCGACCACTGGGCCCTGCCCGCCGGCTACCAGGAGATCGACGAGGCTCCGGAAGAAGCGGTGCGTCGCGAGGTGCTGGAGGAGGCCGGGGTTGCAGTGGAGGTCCTCGGTCTGCTGGACCTCCTGCACGTGCGTGATCCGCGCAAGCCGGCCAACGTGGCGGTCTTCCTGTGCCAGGCACGGGGTGGCGAGGCGCAGGCCGGCGCCGAGGAAAGCGCGGCAGCCTGGTTTCGCCTGAGCGCACTGCCCGAGCCGATCGGGTTCGACAACTACGAGCGGATCCTGGCGCGGCTGTTGCAGGTCGATGGGTATTCTGACTCCCCCTGGAACCGGCTGCGCGTCCTGCTGAGGGCCCGCGGCATCGAACTCTGAACCCTGCCTTGGACGCCGCGACTCCCTGCGAGGACAGTCTCCACGCTGCCTCTGCGTCCTGCGCCGCGCGCGGTCGCGCATGAACGGCCTGCTGCTGCTGCTGCTCGGATGGGGGGCTCTCCAGGATGCGTGGGGACGCGTGTGGGCGGATCTGTCCGCGCTGCGTGGCGGCAAGCTCGGCGCCGCCGAGGCAGAAGTCGTGGAGCAGCGCCTCGCGCAGGCGGCGCGCGGGGCTGATTCGGGCGCGCGCGTCGAACTGCTGCGGGCGGAGCTCGATGCGCGCGCGGGGCTGGACGTCACGGCGCGCGCCCGCGCGCTGGCCGAGCTCGAACCGCTCCCCTTCGAGGGGCCGGAGCTGTGGTTCCTCGTGGACCTCTTGCCGCCCGGTGCACGACGGCACGGTCTGCTGCTCGCGGCCCTCGGCGCGAGCGCGGAGCTGGCCAGCTGGCAGGTGCTGCTGGCCTGGAACGGAGCCGTGGACGAAGCCCGCGCGCAGCGCTTCGAGGCCGCGCTGCCGATCCAGCAGGAGCTGCAGCGACGTTACCGCGCCGAGTGGAGCACGACCGACCTCGCCCTGACCTACCGCCAGCTCGGCCTCCGGAGCGAGCTGGAGAGCCTCTTCCAGGAAGCTCTGGCGAACTTCCCGTCGGGCGAGCTCTGGTCGCAGTACGCGATCGCAACGCTCGGCGCCGGTGACGAGCGCCGGGCCCGCGACTATCTGGGGCGTGCCCTGGCCCTGGGGTCGTCCGACGCGGCCCTGGTCCTGGCCCGACTCGACCTCGTCCAGGGCCGCACGGTAGCGGCACGGGCAGGGTTCCGCGTCCCTATACTGGATGCCCCTCCGCCGGACTGGGCCTGGCGCGGCTGGGGGACGACCCTCCTTCCGCGCGCCTTCGCTCCCGCAGTCACGCTTTCCACGCAGACCTCGCACGAATGACCATGCTCACTCTGCCTTCGCTTTCCGTTGCCTGCTCAGCCCTGCTGTTCGCCCTGGTTCCGCCCGTGGCCGACCTCAAGCTGAAGGAGAGCGACCACAAGAACCTGAGCAAGCTCGTGGCCGGCTACTTCGCCGCGCGCGACGAGCAGAAGGGCATCACCGAGTCACTGCAGAAGGTGCTCGACCAGGTCGAGGCGACGGACAAGCGCCTGCGCACGACGAAGGTCCTGTCCTCGGTCGGCGACTGGGAGCAGGTCTTCCGCCTGGCCGCGGAATCGCGCCTGAAGGAGACGCTCAAGAAGAAGGGCGAGGTCGCCACCCAGAAGTGGAAGAGCGGCAGCGGGATCGAGTTCTCCTTCGCCTACTGCGCGCCCAAGAAGCCCGCCAAGGGCGCTCTGCCGCTGATCCTGATCGCCTGCGACAGCGGCGAGTCGCCGACCGACCATCTGAACAAGTTCTGGAGCGATCCGGCCCTGCGCGAGGCTTCGTTCCTCGTGGCGCTCGAGCTCGGCGCCAAGACCGAGAGCTGGGGCGTGTTCGGAACTCCCGATGCTCCCGGCGGTCCGTTCACGCTGATGACCGCGCTCGGCATGCTGCAGAAGGATCTGCCCGTGGATCTGAACCGCACCTTCCTGGTGGGTTCGGGCAAGGCCTACGCCGCCGTGGAAGCCACCGCGGCCTCGTTTCCGCAGCAGTTCGCCGGCCTGATCGGGATCGGCGACGTCGTGCCCGTCGACCTCGCCAACTACGAGAACTTCCGCAACCTGCCGACCCTGTTCACGCGCGATGCGGAGGGCGTGAAGTCGATCCAGCAGAAGCTCGGCGAGCTCGGCTTCGCGAACTGCACGCTCACCCCCAAGGCCGCCGACGGTGGGGGAGAATCGGTCGAGGGCACTCCGGCCGACACGTGGGCCTGGGTCACCAAGGGGGCGCGCACGGCTTACCCGACGCAGGTGAGCTTCGCGCCGAAGAGCGACTACGCGCGCAGCGCGTACTGGATCTCGCTCGAGGGCATCACGGTCAGCGAGGGGCCGAAGGTCGTGGCCAGCGTCGACCGCGCCTCGAACACGGTCACGATCGAGGCCTCCAAGGTGGCCAACCTGGTCGTGTACCTGAACGACGAGCTCCTGGACCTCGAGAAACCGGTGATGCTCGTGGTCAACGGGAAGTCGTTCGAGCGGACCGTCGAGCGCAGTGCGGTCGAGATGGTCAAGAACCAGTACAGCGTCGGTGACTGGGGGCGGGTGTTCACGTCCTCCGTCATCCAGGACGTGCCGGCGAAGTAGCGGGTGGCCGAGCCCTCGACGGCGGGTCCCGTGCGCGGCGCGGGACTCGTGCTCCTGGTCGCCGCCCTCTCCGGGGCCGCCGTCATGGTGGTCGAGCTCGCGGCCGTGCGCCTGCTCGCGCCCTGGTTCGGGACCAGCCTGGTGGTCTGGACCAACGTGATCGCGGTGATCCTTCTGGCGCTGGCCGTCGGCTACCTGCTCGGGGCGCGACTCGCGGAACGCCCCGCACCGTTGCGCACCCTGTCCGGACTGATGGCCTGCGCGGCGTTCCTCGTGGCGTGGACGCCCGCGTGCACCGCCTTCCTGGCGGCCCGACTCGTTCCCGATGAGGTCGCGCTGCACGAGGCGGCGGGACTGGTCAGCTGGGGCAGCCTCGCGCTTTCCCTGGGAGTCTTCCTGCCGCCGGCGACCTTGCTCGGCACCGTGTCGCCTCTGGTGGTCGAGGCCCTCTCGCGGGCGCGCGGGTTCTCGGCCGGGCGGGCGGGCGGAAGCGTGCTCGCCGTCTCGACCCTGGGCAGCCTCTTCGGAGTCTTCGCCACGAGCCACATCCTGCTGCCGTCCCTGGGACTGCGGGGGACCTTCTGGCTGGCGGCCGGAGCCCTGTTCGTGGCCGCGGGGCTCGCCGCCTGGATCGGAGGCCGACTGGCCAGCCCGACCCTCTACGCCGGGGCGTTTCTCGCGCTCGGATCGAGCGCCTTCGACGGCCTGCGTGGGGAACGCGCCGGCGAGCACGTGCTGGCCCGCGTGGAGTCTTCGTACCAGTCCTTGCGGGTGGTCGAGCGCGCGGAGGAGGGGGAGTCCATGCGCTTCCTGCAGGTCAACGAGGGCTTCGATTCCTTCCAGTCGGTGTGGCAGCCCAGGCGCGGCCCGCTACCCGCGGGCTTCTACTACAGCGACTTTCTCCTGCCCCTGGCGTGGAGCGAGCCGGACGGGCCCTGGCACCTGCTCGTGCTCGGCCTCGGAGCCGGGACCGCGCTGCGGGTTTTTTCGGGCGAGCCGGAGCTCGAGCTCTCGTTCGTGGGCGTCGAGCTCGATCCCGCCGTCGTCGAACTCGGGCGCCAGTACTTCGAGCTCGGTGAGGAAGAGCGGCGCGGAGCCGTGTGGAGCGGACTGGATGCGCGCCTGGCGCTGCGCGTCACGCGCGAGCGCTTCGATCAGATCGTGCTGGATTGCTACTCGAACCAGGTCGAGATCCCGCCCCACCTGTGCACGCTCGAGTTCTTTCGCGAGTTGCGGGCCCGACTCGAGCCGGGCGGCTGGCTGAGCGCGAACCTGGGTGGCTTCGACTTCGGGGATCCGGTGGTCCAGGCGGTCGCGCGCACGTGCGCCACCGCCTTCGAAGCGTCCGTGCTGCTCGTGCGCGTGCCGGCCTCGCGCAACTTCGTGCTGCTGGCCCGTCACGAGGGGCCCCTCCCGCACGGGGCGGAAGGACTGCTGCCGGCCGGGCGCGAGATCCTTCTCGGGCTCGGTCCGCGGCTGTTGCCTGACTTCACGCGCCGCGTCGATCCCGCGTCGCAGGAAGGCGAGCTCCTGACGGACGACGACTGCCCGATCGAGCTCCTCCAGCAGCGTTCCATCCGCGAGGGACGGGAACGGCGCCTCGCGGGAGGCTCCTGAACCACCGTGCTACCCGTGCTACCCGTCCGGCTCGAATTCCGAGGCGGCCCCCTGCTCGCGCTGGTCCTGTTGCTTCCCCAGGAAGACTGGCGAGCGGCGCTGGAGCGGGGAGACTTCGCCGGCGCGTGGGGCGCGGTGCAGGCTCTCAAGGGAGGCGTCGAGCGCGCAAGGGCCGAGGCGAGCCTCCTGTACGGAGCGGGCGATCCGAGCGGCGCGTGGCGCGCGGCGCAGGCGGGACTCGCCCAGGCGCCCGAGAACCTGGAGCTGCACTTCTACTCGGCGGGCGCCGCGATCTGGCTGGGTGAGGCGGGGCGCGCGCAGGAAGCCAGCGCGGCCCTGGGCGCGGCCCTCGGACGGGCGGAACTCGCGCCTGAGGAGCGCGCGGACTGGGAACGAACCGCGGGGAGCCTGGCGGGAGAGGCCTCCGCGCTCGCGCAGGGAGAACGTGCCCGCGCGCGGGCGCTCGAGATCGCGCGCGCGGGTGCGCTGACCGGCCTTGCCGTCGCCGCGGGACTGCTCCTGTGGCTCGTCCGAAGCCTCACCGTCCGTGCGCGCTGAGCGCGCGGATCCGCGTCCTCAGCCCGGCTGATTCCTGGAGACCTCGTGACGACTCCGGCAGGTCAGTCGCTCGCGCGTCCGGTCGCCCGGTCGCATGGGGCGAGCTCGGGCCGCTGGGGGAGCGCGTGCCGAGCCGCGTCCACGGCTGCGCAAACGAAAGCGCCTCCCCGTGGGCGAGGAGGCGCCGCGAATCGGCCCGCACCGGGAGGCTTCCCGGACGGGTCAGGGGTCAGGGCAGGTCGAGCAGGCCGGTCTCGTAGATCGGCTCGAGGAGCGTCGGGAGCGTCACCTCGTACTGCACGTTGACCGAGTAACGCCCGACCCACGGCCAGCGGTCCTGGTCGCAGATGCGACCGAGGGCAACCGCCGTCCAGGCCCGCGCGGTGTCGTTCCGGCGGCCATCGGCCAGCATGCCGGACAGGTCACCCAGGGGGCGCGGATCCCGGATCCAGCCCAGGGCCGAGGCCACCGAGGACTGCACCTTCGGGTTCGCCGAGCGGTCCAGCACGCTGAAGAGCCGGGTGCCCGTCTCCTGGTCTCCGAGCAGAGCCAGCGCGATGGCGGAGTTCTCCACCGCGAAGGGCTGGCTCGCGCCGTTCGCGATCAGCTGACGGATGGGCTCGATCGCGCTCGAGACCCCGATCATCCCCAGCGCGAGGGCGGCATAGCCGCGCATGTAGCCTTCCCCCGACTCGTTGAGGCGGGCGAGCAGGACGTCGTTCGCCTCGGGGTCGCGCACGAGACCGAGCGCGATGCAAAGGGCGCCCCCGACCTCGACCGAGCGAGCCTTCTCGAGGGCCGCGCGCAGCGCCTTGCCCGAATCCGGTGAAGCGACCTCGCCGCGCGTGCCGGCGTCCTCCTCGAGCACGCCGAGCGCCAGGGCCGTCCACGCCAGCGTCATGCCCTTCGCACGCGCCAGGTTGCGCTGCAGGACGCGGCGCGTCGGCTCGACGCCGGCAAAGGGACTCGTGCCCTGGCCGCGCCGGGTGGCGGCTTCGGCCATTGCGATCATGGCCAGGTAGCGCGCCGAGCGGTCGGCGCTGGAGCGGTAGGCCACGCGCTCGAGATGGCTGCGGATCTCCTGGTCGAGGGGTTCCTCGCCCGAGTGGCCGATCTGACCGAGGGCGATGATCGCCGCGCACTGGACCTCGCGCATCTCGTCGGTCATCGGCCCGGAGGCCTCGAGCAGGGCGTAGGCCACCTGCAGGCGCAGGTCAGGCATGCGCTCGGTGCCCGCGAGCAGGCGCGCGAGGGCGTTGGGCGCCATCGAGCGCGCGTCGAAGGACTGCGCCGAGTCCTTGAAGAAGCTCAGGATCGAGACGATCTGGTCCGCGCGCGTGCGGCCGGCGAAAAGATCCGCGCTGCCCTCGATGTACTGGTCCCCGGTCGGCATCGGCACGAGGCCGAGGGCCAGCAGGCAGGCCGCCTGGACTTCCTCACGCTCGACTGGCAGCGCGGTCATCAGGGCGTCGTAGACCCCGGCGCGCACGGCAGCACTGGCGGTGCGCTCGCCGAGCAGACCGAGACCGTAGGCCGCGAAGGCGCGAAGGCGATCGCCGACCAGCGAGCGACCCACGAGATCGCGGCCGTCCGGCGCATCCGCCAGCACGCTGGCGAGGAGCGGCAGGTAGGCGTCCTCGCCGCGGATACCCAGGGCGAGCACGGCCTTCTCGGCGGTGTACTGGTTCGCGCTCCTCAGGTAGGGGCGCGCCACGGTCAGGAAGTCCGGCTCACCCTCGAGCAGGGGCACGCCACGGATCTTCGCCAGCGCATGCAGGGCGAAGACCTCGAGTTCGGCGTTGCCTCCCTGGGATAGGACACGGGTCAGGGCCGGCTGCACCACGTCGCGGATCTGATTCTGCGTGGCGCGGATCAGCGGGGCGGTCTGGGACTTCTCGCCGTGGCCGAGGAACAGGCCGCCTGAACCGGAGTCCGCCAGCATCGACCCGTCCACGGCCAGGTGAGCCCAGCGGTTGTAGTGCCACCAGGTCTGCCAGGTGTTGAGCGTGTCCGAGCGCGGCGGCGTGGTCGGCTTCGGGGGAGGCGCTTCCCCGACGGATCCGGGCAGCCCCTCGACGCCGGGGGGCGGAGTCTTCGGGCTCAGCGGGTTGGCCCCGTCCGCGTAGGTCGGGCCGGGAGGCGCGCCGGAGCCCGGCTGCGGAATGGGGGGCGTTCCACCTCCGCCACCGCCGCTGCCTCCGCCGGTATCCCCACCCGGGACCGTGTCACCCGGGCCCGTCCAGCCTCCGCCTGCTCCCGAACCCGGGCTCGGGTTGACCCCACCGCCGTTCGCGGGCGGTCCGCCACCCCCCTGACCGCGCTGGGCGGCGAGAGGAATGGAGAGCAGGACTGCGAACCAGGCCGAGGACAGGAAGGAGCTGGCTTTCATCGCACTACCTCGATGGGGACGCAGGAGCACAGGCCGAGGATCCCGTGGCACGCGCGGAACAGCAACGGGCACTGGCGAAATCCCTCGGGCATGACACGGGCGTCTACCGGGGGGAATCGCAAATCCTGTGCCTGGTTGGCGATTTCGCTCGCTGCGCCGGGGTGGTCACAGGTCAAGGGTGCGATTCCGCACGTGGCGCTTCCGCTCAGGTACCCCCGGCCCCCCGCACGGATGGGTTGCCTTGGGCCCCGGGTAGCCGGGCCAGCGGAACCTCCGAAGTCGTCCCCCCAATGCACACGGGCCGCCGGAAGCCTGTGCTCCCGGCGGCCCGTGCAGGATCGCGGAGTTCCTAGAGGATGTCGAGGATACCCGTGCCCGAGGACTGGTCCGTCAAGGTCGACGTGGAGGCCCGGTAGTTCAGGTCGACGCTGATCTTGGAGTTCCAAGGCAGGTCTTCCTTGTCGGCCACGATGCCGAGGGCGACGGCCGCGAAGCCGCGCGCGCGCTCGGTGATGCCGTCGTTCTGGAGCATGGTCACCAGCGGATCGATCGAGCGGTGGTCACCGATGAAGCCCAGGGCCGAGGAAAGGGCCGCCTGGTTGGCGAGGCCTTTCGCTTCCTGGAGCTGGGTGATCAGCAGTTCGACGACGTTCTTGTCGCCGAGCAGGCCGAGAGCAATGGCGCCCTGCTTCAGCAACTCGGGCTTGTACTTCGACTCGTCGACGATCTTCTGGATCTTCTCCATCGACTCACGGGCGTTCATCAGGCCCAGGCCGATGGCGATGTAGCCACGCGCGGTGGTGTCCTTCTGGGAGTCCAGGAGCTTCAGCATGGTCTCCGTCGCCTCCTGGTCCTTCATGATGCCCGCCGCGATCGCGAAGGCGCCGACGCGTTCGGCCGCCTTCTCTTCACCCAGCGCCGAACGAACGGCGGTCTGCAGGGTGCCGATCTTGTTGGCCTGGGGGTTCGAGAGCGAGAGCTTGTTCGCCATCACTCCGCAGGCAATCCCGGCCCACGCCGGCAGGTTGCCCTTGCCGCTGGCCAGCTGGCCCAGGATCGCCTTGGCGATCTCGTCCGCACCACCCTCGGGATCCTTGGCGCCCGGGGCCGTAGTGCCGCCGAGCTTGGCGAGGGCGATCATCGCGTAGTTGCGCGCCTGCTGGTCGGAGACGTCCTTCGGAACGGAGACCAAGGCATCGAAGATCTTCTTGTCGGTCGGATTGGCCTTGTCGTTCGTGCCGAGCAGGCCGAGGGCGACCACCGAGCTCTGGATGACCTCGGCGCGGTCCTTCGACTTCGAACCGATGCGAGCGATCAGATCGTCGGAGATCTTCTCGCGGTAGCTCTTGTGGAGCTCGTCGGGCAGGCCCGCCACGAGGCGCGCGAGCGCGGTCGGGCAGTGGGCGCGCACGAGGTACTCGTTCGAGTCGTTCTGCAGGTACGCGACCAGGTAGTCGAGCTGGGCGACGCGCGAGTTCTCCGGCGCGACGAGCATGCCCTTCTTCTCGGGCTGCACGCTGGCCGGGGTCTCGATCGTCTCGAGCGGCACCATGCCGAGCGCGATGATGCAGCTGACCTTCAGGTCGCGCGTCTTGGTCTGGTCCGTCTCGAGCACCTTGCGCAGGATCGTCACGACCGACTTGCGATCGTCTTCGCTGCTCGCGCGGGCGCCGATCAGGCCGAGGCCGTAGGCCGCGAAGGCGCGCGTGCGGTAGTTCACTTCCTGGGAGCTACCGACCAGCTTGCGCCCGTCCGGATGGTCCGTCAGCAGGAGTTCGAGCGTGGGGATCGACTTCGGGTTCGCGAGGATCCCGAGGGCCACGGCCGACGTCTCGCTGATCTCCTGGTTCTTGTCGCCCAGGAACTTCGAGATGACTTTCTCGAAGGGCGAATCGCCCGTCTCGCTGGCCGCATCGCCGATCTTGGCGAGCGCGATCATCGAGCCCGTGACGATGTCGTTGTTGGTTTCCTTCTCGAGCGCCGCGAGGAGCGCGGGAACGACCTTCTGGCGGATCTGCTCCTGGCTGGGGCGCAGGCTGTCCTTGCCCTGCTTCTTCTCACCCTGACCGAGGAACCAGCCTTCGCTGCCCGTCTCGGCGCCACCGCTACCCACGGCGGCCTTCAGGTTCAGGAACGGCTCCTTGTTGAACTCCCACCAGAAGCTCCACAGGGTCAGGTCCGCGCCGGCGTCGGCTCCGCCACCCGTCGTGGGGCGGTTGCCAGGCCCTTGTCCGGGCGCACCCGGAGCGCCGGCACCCGGCGTACCCGGCGCCGTCGGTCCGGGCGTCGAGGGACCCGCGGGACCCGAGGCCGGGCCAGCGGCGCCGCCGCCACTGCCGCCGCCGCCGGGGGGGACGGTGTCGCCAGGACCACGGTACTGACCACCGTGGGCGTGGCTCAGGCTTTGGAGGCCGATGCTGCCGCCAGCGAGGAGCGCGGCGGCGAGGACGAGTTTCTTCATGGGAGCTACGTCGGAAGAAGTAGTTGGGCTCGGTCGAAGGAGACCGCACTCGCCTCTGGCAAAGCACATACCAGAGCTCTACCGGCGGGCGAGGTGAGGAAGCGCCCGTAGGATAGCGAGCGAGGTCCCCGCTCAGGACCTTGAAAACACGGCCTTTTCGATGCGGGGAATACGCCGCGGACAAGGGCTCCACGGCCCACTCCCCGAGGCCGGCCAGGCTCTCGTTCCCTCCGGGTAGCGCACCTGTTCCCGTTCGGTAGATCGGCTGCCGCGGGGCGAATAGCGCCCCAAATGCAAGCGGACGACGCGGAGGGGGCTCCGCGTCGTCCGCCAGTGGACCCCTCGAGCTCAGAGCAGGTCGAGGATCCCTGTTCCGCTGCCGGGGTCGGTCAGGGTCGAGGTCGAGGCGCGGTAGTTGAGACCGCGGGAGATCACCGAGTTCCATGGCAGCTCGGAGCGGTCGCCGACGATCCCCAGCGCCACCGCCGCGAAGCCCCGCGCGCGCTGCGAGAGCGTCTCGTTGCGCAGCATCGCCACCAGGGGGTCGAGCGAGCGGCGATCTCCGATGAAGCCGAGGGCCGAGGACAGCGAGGCCTGCGTGGCGAGGCCCTGGGCCGTCGCGAGTCGTTCGGCCAGGAGCTCCGCCGCGCGCTTGTCACCCAGCAGCCCGAGGGCGATCGCCGCCTGCTTGAGGAGGTCCGGACGGTACTTCGAGTCGGCTACCACCGCCTGGATCTCCTCCGTCGCCTCGCGTGCACTCATGAGCCCGAGCCCGACGGCCACGTATCCGCGCGCACCATCGTCCTTCTGCGTGGCCAGTCGGCGCCGCAGCTCCGCGCTCGCCTCGAGGTCGTTCAGCAAGCCGGCGGCGAGCGCCAGAGCTCCGATCCGCTCCGAGGCGCGGGTCTCCTTCAAGGCGAGCCGCACCGCGGCCTGGAGGTTCGCGAGGTGCTGGGTGGCGCGGTGGGTGAGTGCGAGCTCGCGTCCGAGAACACCACAGGCGAGCGCGGCCCAGGAGGGCAGATCACCTTTGCCCTCGGCCAGCGCGCGCAGCAGTGCACGCGTGACGAGCTCGAGTCCGGCCTCCGAGTCGCGCCCGGCGGGGGCATTGCGAGCACCGGCCTGCGCCAGGGCCATCAGCGCGAAGCGGCGCGCCTGGGGCTCGCCTTCGCGCACCCGCTCGGCGAGCGTCTCGAGGACGCGCAGGTCGAGCGGACTGGCGGCGTCGTTCGTGGCCAGCATGCCGAGCGCCACGAGCGCGCTCTGCACGATCTCGGCGGATTCCTTCGAGCGCTCGGCGGCGTGGGGGAGCAGGGTCTCGACGATGCGCGCACGCTGGGCCGCCCAGAGGTCGTCGCCGAGGTCGCTCGTCAGGAGTCGCGCCAGGGCGATCGGCACGTGGGCGCGCACGAGGGACGGCCGCGTGGCGTCGGCGAGGAAGGCCAGCAGGTAGTCGATCTGGGCCGTGCGCGCGAGCTCCGGAGCGGAGCCGGCGGGGGCCTCCAGCGTCTCGAGCGGAGTCAGGCCGATGGCGATCAGGCAGGCGACCGGAAGATCACGACCGGTCTCCGCGCGCTGTTCGAGCTCCGCGTGCAGGGCCTGGACGATGGCGCGCCGCTGCTCCTCGTGCGGGCCGCGGGCTCCGATCTGGCCGAGGCCGTAGGCCGCGAAAGCGCGCGTGCGCAAGGGCACCTCGTGGCGGCCGACGAGCGTGCGTCCGCGCGGGCTGTCGGCGAGCAAGTCCCGCAGGGGCTCGATCGCGGCGGGATTGCCGAGGATGCCGAGGGCCACCGCGGCCGTCTCGCTGATCTCCTGGTTCTTGTCGGCCAGGAAGTGGGCGATGCGCACGCCGAAGGGCGAGGCCTGCGATTCCGCGGGCGCGTCGCCGATCTTCGCCAGGGCGATCAGGCAGCCGGTGACGATGTCGTTGTTCGACTCCTGCTCGAGCGCGGCGAGCAGCGCGGGTACGACCGTGCTGCGGATCTGCTCGCTGGTGGGCGCCATGGAGTCCAGCGTCTGGCTCTTCTCGCCGATGCCGAGGAACCAGCCATCGCTGCCCGTGACGGCGCCGGGATCTGCCAGGCGCCGCTTCAGATCGAGGTAGGGGTCCTTGTTGAACTCCCACCAGAACGTCCACTGCGTGAGGTCGAGACTCGGATCACCTCCCGGCGTGAAGGCGACGGAAGGACCAGCGCCCGAGCCGCCGGGCCCCTGGCCGCGCGGACCTCCCGTGACCGGAGTGCTGCCTCCGGGGCCGCTCGGACCCGTGGGGCCACCCGCGACTCCACCGGGGCCGCTACCGGTGCCGCCGGGCGGAACGGTGTCACCCGGCCCACGGTACTGACCACCGTGGGCGCTCAGCAGAGCGGGAACGTAGAGCAGGACGCCGGTGAGGAGCGCAGAGAAGCGAGCGAGCCGGATCATGTGGACCTCGGTGCGGAGAAAGGTGGGAACGAATCGCTCCACCTGCGCAAGCGTCATGCCCCCTCACGCCGTGCGCCGCGCGCGCGTCCTCACCGCTTGACCGTTGCGGCGCGCGGTGTGTGGCGCAGCCCACGCCGAGTACCGACAACCCGTCGTTGTCGGGCACCGGGGCGCGTTGGCCCGGGCTCCCTCTCCGAAAAAATCCGGGCATCCGGAGGAGATCCCGCACGCCGTGCCCCAGGCCTCATGTCACGCGAACGAAGCACGCCTGTTTCGACTGCGTAGCAGCCGGGCCGCCCGAAAGCAGCGCGGCCCCGGGGCACGGGGTGCACCGGGGCCGCGGTTCGTGCCGTCAGAAGAGAATCAGCCCGCGCCGCCCTCGGCGTGCGCGCCGGGGCGCTCGACGAGGGACGCGCGCAGGTACTCGCGGTTCATGCGCGCGATGTTCTCGACCGAGATGCCCTTCGGGCAGGCGGCCATGCACTCGAAGTGGTTCGTGCAGTTGCCGAAGCCTTCGGTGTCCATCTGATCGACCATCGCGAGCGCACGCCGCTCGCGCTCGGCTTGCCCCTGCGGAAGGAGCGCGAGGTGCGCCACCTTGGCGGCGACGAACAGCATGGCCGAGGCGTTCGGGCAGGCCGCGACGCAGGCTCCGCAACCGATGCACGCAGCCGCGTCCATGGCGAGATCGGCGGCCGTCTTCGGCACGAGGATCGAATTGCCATCCGGAGCGGTGCCGACGTGGGTCGACACGTAGCCGCCCCGGGCGATGATGCGGTCGAAGGCGCTGCGATCGACGACGAGGTCCTTGACGACCGGGAAGGCGTTCGCGCGCCAGGGCTCGACGTGGATCGTGTCGCCGTCGGCGTAGCGGCGCATGTGCAGCTGGCAAACGGTGGTGAGCGCCTCGGGACCGTGGGCCTGGCCGTCGATCACGAGCGAGCAGGCACCGCAGATGCCCTCGCGGCAGTCGTGGTCGAAGGCGACCGGGTCCTGCCCCTGGCTGAGCAGGCGCTCGTTCAAGACGTCGAGCATCTCCAGGAACGACATGTGCGGCGACACGTCGTCGAGGCGATAGGTCTCGACTCGCCCGGGTGCCGTGGGCCCTTCCTGGCGCCAGACCTTGAGCGTGATGCGCATGCGGTCGGAGGGACCGTGGGCGTGATCGTGTCCGGCGCTCATCTACTTGTAGCTCCTCTGGGCGGGCTTCACGTACTCGAAGGTCAGGGGTTCCTTGTGCAGGGTCGCGGGCTTGCCGACGTCCTGGTGCTGCCAGGCGGCCACGTAGGAGAAGTTGGAGTCGTCACGCTGCGCCTCGCCCTCCTCGGTCTGGCTCTCCTCGCGGAAGTGTCCGCCGCAGGACTCGGTGCGCTGCAGGGCGTCCTCGATCATCAGCTCGGCGAACTCGAGGAAGTCGGCCACGCGGCCGGCGTGCTCGAGGTTCTGGTTGAGGCGCGCGGCCGGCCCCGGAACCTTGACGTTCTCCCAGAACTCGGCGCGCAGCGCGCGCACCTTCTCGCGCGCTCCGGCGAGGCCCTTCTGGTTGCGGGCCATGCCGCAGTGGTCCCACATCGTCTTGCCGAGCTCGCGGTGGAAGCTGTCCACCGTGCGCGAGCCGCCGACGGCGAGGATGCGCTCGGTGCGCGCGCGCACCGCGGCCTCGCACTCCTCGAACTCGCGCGCCGAGGTGTCGACCTTCGCGAGCTTCTTGCCCGCGAAGTGGCCGCCTATCGTGGCGGGGATCACGAAGTATCCGTCCGCCAGCCCCTGCATCAGCGCGCTCGCTCCGAGCCGGTTCGCGCCGTGGTCCGAGAAGTTCGCCTCGCCCAGCACGAACAGGCCGGGGATCGTGGACTCGAGGTTGTAGTCCACCCACAGGCCGCCCATCGTGTAGTGCACGGCCGGGAAGATCCGCATCGGCGTCGAGTAGGGATCGTCGCCGGTGATCTTGGCGTACATCTGGAACAGGTTGCCGTACTTGCCGCGGATCGTGTCGGCGCCGTCGCGCTGGATCGCGTCGCGGAAGTCGAGGTAGACGGAGAGCTTCGTCTCGCCGACCCCGAAGCCGGCGTCGCAGCGCTCCTTGGCCGCACGCGAGGCCACGTCGCGCGGCACGAGGTTGCCGAAGGAGGGATAGCGGCGCTCCAGGAAGTAGTCGCGCTCGTCCTCGGGGATCGCGCTCGGCGGTCGAGGATCGTCCTTGGTCTTCGGCACCCACACGCGGCCGTCGTTGCGCAGGCTCTCGCTCATCAGCGTGAGCTTGGCCTGGTAGTCACCCGAGACCGGGATGCAGGTGGGGTGGATCTGCGTGAAGCACGGGTTCGCGAAGAACGCGCCCTTCTTGTGGGCGCGCCAGGCGGCCGTGACGTTGCAGGCCTTGGCGTTGGTCGAGAGGTAGAACACGTTCCCGTAGCCGCCGGTTGCGAGCAGCACTGCGTCCGCGGCGTGGCGCTCGTAGGCGCCGGTCACGAGGTTGCGCGCGACGATGCCGCGCGCGACGCCGTCGATCACGACGAGGTCGAGCATCTCGCGGCGCGGCAGGAGCTTCACGCGGCCCGCTCCGACCTGGCGCATCATCGTGCTGTAGGCGCCGAGCAGGAGCTGCTGACCGGTCTGTCCGCGCGCGTAGAACGTGCGGCTGACCTGCGCACCACCGAAGGAGCGGTTGGCGAGCACGCCGCCGTACTCGCGTGCGAAGGGCACGCCGAGCGCGACCGACTGGTCGATGATCGCGTTCGAGATCTGCGCCAGGCGGTAGACGTTCGACTCGCGCGCGCGGAAGTCGCCGCCCTTGACCGTGTCGTAGAACAGCCGGTGGATGCTGTCG
>Ga0172372_10001892_pt1 | contig 32202 bp, 39 predicted proteins | sample LakKiv5m_2_FD_114544 | JGI IMG/M metagenome (GOLD analysis project Ga0172372, IMG submission 114544) | Freshwater microbial communities from Kabuno Bay, South-Kivu, Congo - kab_092012_9.5m | ecosystem: Environmental > Aquatic > Freshwater > Lake | place: Democratic Republic of the Congo... | reverse complement strand
CCTCTGATAATTTATAAAAATTTTTAGTATTAACAAGTGGGTATTGATTTTTTACATTATTAAAACCTAATCGATGAAGTTCTTTTCTGGCAAAATCGCTCCAAGTCCAGTAATAATTAAGTTTTTTTGCGTTTTCAATCGTATCTGGTAATAGTGGTAGTGAGTCAAAAGTATTCCAACACACTGTTGGAATATTACCAAAAAATGGCTCATTAATTACAAATTGTGATCCCCATGTATCATTAACAGAAAAAATAACATCTGGTTTAAAATCTTTTACAATATTGGTAATTTCTAAACTTCCATACGCAGCCATTCTGGCTAAATTTGGGTCTTGGTTAATTTGTTGTACTTTTTGAGGATCAACTGGTAAAACACCAATAGTTTTCCATGGAAATTTATGTTCGTGACCACCATGTTTAGGCAAACCTTGGGCTGCATTTAATATTTCATACTTACCTGTCTTATGCAGATAATTAAGAAGCAATTTACATTGTTTTCCAAACCCTGTAAAAGCTCCAGCGTAATCAGTTAAAAATAAAACTCTTTTTTTACGCATATTAACGCATTATAGATACATTTGCTGTAAAGTCAATTTTAAATACTCTTGCAGTCTAAGAGTTTCTGCAAAATTTAGAGCAATTCCGATACCACCCAGCTTGATTAAATATCCAAGATGTTTTTCTTCTTTAATAAATGGTTCTATAAAAATAGGTGTTTTTCCAGCATGAACGGTTGACCATTTTTTTGCTCCGTTTGATTGCAGGACTAAAAGAGTTTCAGCAATATCATTTTCGCTTAATTTAATTCTTTTATGTTTTTCTGGGTTATTGACATTTTCTTTAAATGTTCCATTTTTAGTTTGGTCATTCCAACCAGCTTGTTTAATAACATTAACATAAAAACCGTTCTTCTTTTGGTCTTCTTGGTCTTGAGTTAATCCAAAAGTAATCCAAGACCCTGTAACAGATTTAGTAGGCTTGCAAAAATCTAATTTTTTCATAAGTAATTATATTTGTTTTTTCAAAACGTATCTAAGAATAAAATCTAGTATACGTAAAATAATAAATACCAAACCCGTATATAACAAATTACCAAAGATAATTGAAATTAAAAAAGATATCCAGACTGTAAAACAAGTAATACATGAAAAAAGTTTGAGAAAAAATTTCGTTTTAAATGATTTCGTAAAAGATCTTTTAACAAATAAATATTCTATATAACTATCAAATGAATAATTAGGATCTTGATTTTCTAAAAATTCATCTATCAATAACCATGCATAAATTTTCTTCGGTAGAAGAAATTTGATTGATTTTATATAATAAGCAAAAAAATCAGAATAAAACCATAAATGAATAATTAACGCCCCAAAAGAACAGAGTAAAATTAACAATAAGCTTGACATTACTATAAAAAAAATTAAACTAAAGGAACATTTCTATTTCGAAACCTCACTCCGTTCGGCTTCGATTTGTTCGCTTTGCTCACAAAGATAATATTATGTTTTTTTATAAAATCTAATTTTTATTGACCTTGAAATAAATATTTGTTATTTTGGTAAAATGAAACAAATTACTGATGAAGCATTAATCAAAAAAATAGTTAATCGTCAGTGCAACGATAGTCTTAAACAACTTACTGAAAGACATGGTGGAATGATTTTTAATATAGGTAAAAAATATTGCACATCTTGTAATATTGATTTAAATGAGTTAAACGACAATAAATATTGGATAGTTTTTAATGCAGCTAAATCTTTTAATTCTGAAAAAGGTAGCAAATTCTCTACCTGGCTTGGCAATCAAATAAGATTTTTCTGTCTTAATTACAAAAACAAGAATTCAAAACTTCTACCAATAGAAGACCAGCATTTAGAATTTTTTATAAACGATTTAAATAAAAAAAATAACAATTCAAATCAAAAAGAACTTGTTAATATTATTATTGATTTGTTTAATGAAATATCAGACCCTAATACAAAAAACGCTATCTATTATAGGTATTTTCATAATAAAGAACGTATTTTAAACTATTCAGAAATTGCAGAGATTTTAAACGTAACTCCCCAAACTGTATTAAACTGGCACAATAAATTTATTAACTTTGCTAAAAAAAAATTGACAAACAAAACAATTAATTCTAATATATAAAAACTATGGAAACAAATGATAAACCTAAACTCGAAGAAGCAGGCGCTTTTTGGATTAAAACCTCTAAAACCGGAAATCAGTTTTTGACTGGGAAAGTTAAGTCAAAATCTGGAGAAGAAATTAGCGTTATGGTATTTAAAAATAAATATAAGACCGAAGGATCTAATCAGCCAGATTATCGTGTTTATTTTGATAATGGTGCCCCTAAAAATTCTGCTCCTGAAGAAAAAGAAGTTAAGAAAGAAAATACTTCTAAAAAAGAAACTAAATCAGAAGAAATTCCGTTTTAATTTGTGTCTAAGTTAGCATTTCATTTGCCCTTAAATTCGACTTCTTTGGGACAAGTCTCTCTTGCCATCTTGAGGGAACTCCATAAAAGAAAGATTGATATAAACCTATTTCCTATAGGTGGCGTTGATATTTCAACGCAGAATCAAGACCAAGATTTTGTATCTTGGATTCAAAATTCAATATCGTCTTCTTTAAAGAATCACTCAAAGACAAGTCCTATTTTTAAATTGTGGCATTTGAATGGTAGCTTAGAAAGTTATTCTAATAAACAAGTTTTATTATCATTCTATGAAGTAGATTCTCCTACTCCAGTAGAAATTAATATTGCAAAAAACAATGAGAAACTTTTGTTGTCTAGTAATTATGCAGTGACAGTGTTTAAGTCTTTAGGTTTGAATAATGTTGAATTTTTACCATTAGGTTTTGATTCAACACATTTTAAGCAAGTTCCAAAGAAAAATATTAATGGTATCCAATTTGGACTGTTTGGAAAACTTGAGCCTCAAAGAAAGCGCCATTTAAAGATTTTATCTTTATGGGCAAAGAAATATGGCAATAATCCTAATTATAGTTTAAATTGTGCTATATTTAATCATTTTATTGACCCAAATGTTCAATCACAAATAATTTCTCAAGCTTTTAATGGCCAAAAATATTTTAATATTAATTTCTTGAATTATTTACCATCAAATGAAATGTACAATGATTTGCTTAACAATACCGATATTGTTTTAGCGATGAGTGGCGGCGAAGGTTGGGGCTTGCCAGAATTTCAATCTGTAGCTTTGGGTAAACACTGTGTAGGTCTAGATGCCCATGCATATAAAGATTGGATGACAGAAGAAAATGCTGTATTAGTAAAACCCAATTCTAAAATCCCATGTTATGATAATATGTTTTTTAGGCAGGGTGATAATTTTAATCAAGGAAATATCTTTGATTGGGATGAAAATGATTTTATGCAAGCTCTAGATCAAGTAGAAGCTCGCTATAAACAAAATCCTGTAAATACCGAAGGGTTAAAATTACAAGAAAAATATACATATTCTAAAATGGTAGATTCTATTCTAGAAACTATGGAAAATATTTAATATGGATACGTTCTCTCATATTGGGCAAAAAATTAAATTTAAAGATGGTACGGAATATATGCGTATGCCAAATGGTGAGTTACGTCGCATGTCACCAAAAGCCTATCAAATTAGACAGTCAGAAAAAAGATTAAAAAAGATTAAAAATACATAAAATGTTAGCGATTGCGACATATGCAACAAAATCATATTTATTTGCATGGAGGCAGTTTTTAACCAGAATTGCAGCGGCAGCTTCTCATAAAAAAGATGTTCATTTTATTTTCGCAACAGATAAAAGTATAGAAGCAAAAGAGGCGCACGAATTAGCAAAAATACTTTTACCAGAGAGCTGGAAGATCATCCTAATCAATCTTGATGTAAATGATCAGTTTGAAAAATATAAAGAAGAATCACAATTTTTAATTGCTAGTTTACAGGCAGCAGCTTTCAACTATGCGAAAAAAAACCAAGCTGAAATGCTTTGGAGTGTAGAAGCGGATACTTTAGTCCCACCAGATGCTTTAAAAATCAGCGAATGGGCTTTAAATATGCCCCAAGCGAATGGGGATCCATATTATGATGTAGCAGCCTGTACTTATTTTAATGGTTTATTCTTAGGCGGATTTGGCACACCTAATACTCAAATTAATGAAGACTTTCTTCCAGAAGAAAGAAACTTACCAGAAAGATTTAGTAATTTATATAAAAAATGTAGAGAACGTATAGATACGCTTGAAAAAAAATTAAAAGATAAATTTATAAATAAGAATAATGAAAAAATAGATGAAGATAAAGATTTTTTAAGAATAAATGAATCATTAGAAAAAGAAGGTAAACGCTTCCAAAGATTAAGAAATAAAATTAAAGAATATCCGCCAAATGGAAATATTTGGGAAATCATTGGTAAAAATGGATGGAGAAGACGCGGTTGGCTTGATTTTGCATATCCTGGAATCGGCAAAGGATCTATTGTACCAAGTGACTGGTGCGGATTTGGTTGCACCCTAATGTCTAAAAAAGCTTTATTATTAGCCGATTTTGATGGATATCAAGGAAAAGGTACTCAAGACTTATTTGTTTGTTGGAATAAATGGTATCCAGCAAATATTAAAATAGCGTGTATTCCACATATTGTTTGTGACCATGTTAAACATGATAAAGTTAAAGATACTAAAGCATCTGAAACTTTAGAAAAAAATATTAAATATGTTCATCATATAGGATATCATGAGACAGATGGCGAATTCAAAAACCATTTAAGAGTTAGACATCAACCTTGGATACCAATTTAATATGCCATATTATTTATTTAGCCATCCAGAAACGGAAGAAATTCGTGAAATATTTTTTCATATGAATGATGAGAAAATATATATCGATGAAGACGGCTTAAAATGGAATAGAGAATTTGTTGTGCCACAAGCTAGCATTGACGCTAATATTGATCCATATTCTAAACGTGCATTTATGGATAAAACTAATAAAGCAGGAACCTTTGGCGAAATGTTTGATCTTTCAAAAGAATTAAGCGAAAAACGTGGTGGTGTTAAAAATGATCCGCTTAAAAAACAATATAATAAAGAGTGGAAGAAAAAAAGAAATATGAAGCATACACCAAAATCCATTCAATAAAATATTTTTCAATTTGATAGTTTTTATTTTTTTGCACTACTAAACATATTGATGTATAATTTATAATTACAATGAGCACAGAAATTATTTCAGAAAAATTCGCAAACAAATACGCAAACAAACAACCAAATTGGGGTTTTAATGGTTTGGGGTATATTGTTTATAAGAGAACTTATGCCAGATTAAAAGAAGATGGTAAGACAGAAGAGTGGCATGAAACCATTCGCCGTTGCATTAATGGTGCTCAAAAAATTGGCGCAAATTATACACAAGAAGAAGCTGAACAGCTTTTTGACCTTATTTTTAATCTTAAATGCAATTTTGCAGGACGCATGTTGTGGCAACTTGGAACTCCGACTGTAGACCGTTTTGGCGCAAATTCATTGCTTAATTGTTGGAATGTATCTATGAATAGCATCAGGTCTTTTCTTTTTCTTTTTGAAAATTTGATGCTTGGTGGTGGTGTTGGTTTTTCTATTCGTCGTGAAGATATTCACGAATTACCACGTATTAAAAAAGGTGTTAATATCACACATAAAAATACTAAAGATGCTGATTTTATTGTTCCTGATAGTCGTGAAGGATGGATCCGTCTTTTAGAAAAAGTTCTTGAAGCTTTTTTTGTTAAAGGCAACTCTTTTAATTATTCAACAATTCTTATTCGTGGTGCTGGAGAACGGATTGGTGGTTTTGGTGGTATTGCTAGCGGACCACAGATTTTGTTAGATGGTATTGAAAAAATCAATAAAATTTTTCAAAGTAGAGAGGGAAAAAAACTTCGCTCGATTGATGTTTTAGATATTTGTAATATTATCGGCGGTATTGTAGTTTCTGGAAATGTTCGTCGTAGCGCGCAAATTGCTATTGGCGATCCAGATGATTATCTTTTCCTTCGCGCTAAAAATTGGTCCCTTGGAAATATTCCGAATTGGCGCGCCATGTCTAATAATACAATTTACGCAGACGATTACTCTCATATTTCTAATGAAATATGGAATAATGGATATATGTTAGACCCAGAAACTGGTTTTGCTAAAGGTGAACCTTATGGATTTTTTAATCTTCCACTTTCTCAAAAATATGGTCGCCTTAAAGATGGGCCGATGAAAGATAGTAATCTTTATCCAACAGATGAAGATAATGTTGTTGGAACAAACCCATGTATTACCGAAGAGACTTTAATTGCGGTCGCGGATGGTAGAAATGCTGTTACAATTAAAGAACTGGCTAAGAGTGGCAAATCTGTGCCCGTTTATTCTGTTAATCCATTAACAGGTAAAACTGAAATTAAAATGGGCAGAAATCCAAGGGTTACGGGAAAAAACAAAGAAATTTGGAAAGTGACTTTAGATGACGGGTCTTTTTTTAGAGCAACTCCAAATCACAAAATTTTATTAAAATCTTTAAATTATGTAGAATTAAAAAATTTAAAAATAAATGATTCTATTTTCCCATTTAATACTTTTAATAATAATAATTATAGACAAATATGTAATGTTGGTGAAAAAATGATGGGAGGGACAAGAAGAAATAGAAGGCAATATAGACTAATTCATGAATTTTTTAATGAAAAAGTTGATCCTAAAATTTATGCTATTCATCATAAAGACTTTAATTCTTTAAATGATTCTCCAGACAATTTAGAAGTTCTTTCTCACGGGGAACATACAGAGCTGCATTCAAAAAAAATGGTAGGACAAAATAATCCTTATCATAAAATGACAGAAGAATGGAAATTCAATTTTGCTTCTCACCCTTGCGAGAAAAATCCAAAGTATAGTGGTTTTACTAATCATGAATTAATTAGTTTTGGAAAAGAAATTTTAGAAAAAGAGGGCAAATTTACACATGGGCTATGGATTAAATATGCTAAAAATAATGGGTATCCACAATACTTAGGAAATTCTTTTAGATTTGGTTCTTTTAAGAAGTTTAAAGATATTGTAATTGGAAACCATAAAGTTAAATCAATTGAATTTTGTGGTTATGAGGACGTATATAATATAACCGTGGATGACAATCATAATTATTGTATTATAACTTCATATAAAGATAATAAATATATTGATTCTAGTGGTATTTGCATTAAAAATTGTGGAGAAATTTCTCTTGCGTCTTATGAATGTTGTAATCTTTCTGAATTATATTTGAATAATATAACTTCAAAAGAAGAACTTATTCTTTGTGCTAAACTTTTGTATAAAACTCAAAAAGCTATCGCAGCATTATCTTTTATACATGAAGAAACAAACAAAATTGTACATAAAAATATGCGTCTTGGTTTGGGGGTTACTGGAATTTGTCAATCTCTCAATAAAATTGATTGGTTAGACGCTTGCTATAAAGAACTGCGTAAATTTGATAAAGAATGGAGTAAAGAACGTGGATGGAATCGTAGTATTAAACTAACTACAATTAAACCAAGTGGGACATTAAGCCTTTTGGGCGGTTCAACCCCAGGTGTCCATCCAGCTTATTCTAAATATTATATTCGCAGGGTTCGCATGGCAAGCAATGATCAACTTGTATCATATTGCAGAGATCTTGGTTATAATGTTGAATATGTTTTAAATTTTGATGGTTCTGAAAATCATGATACTGTGGTTGTTGAGTTTCCATGTGAAACACCAGATGGCGCATTATTTGCAGATGATATGGGAGTAATTAAACAACTTGAAATGGTTAAAAAACTTCAAGAAGTTTGGTCAGACAACGCAGTAAGTGTAACAGCCTATTATAGCGAAGATGAATTGTCAACATTAAAACAATGGTTATCAGAAAATTATGAAAATGGTATTAAATCCGTTAGCTTCTTATTGAGACAAAAACATGGATTTAAGCAAGCTCCATATGAAGAAATTAGCAAAGAACAATACGAACTTAAAAAATCTAAAGTAAAACCAGTAATAAAGGTTAATCATAATATCGGCAGTGAAGCTTTAGAGGGTATTGAGTGTGAAGGCGGCGCTTGCCCTATTAAATAATGAAAGATAAAGATATACATAAATCCATTAGAGATTCTATGGACCAAACTTTGGAAACAAAGTTTATGCAAAATCTTCAATGGTCTATGTTATTTTTTTGTTTTAATCAAGTCGCCAACATAATTAATGAAGAGCATGAATTTAAAGACCAGCATGTTCAAAAACAATTTATAAAAACCTGGAAAAAATTTGCCCATAACAACATAGCCATGTCAGATTTAAAAATTATTAATGATATTTTAAATTCTCCTAAAAATATATTCTATTCGGCGCTTCAAAATAACGATGAAATAACTGAAAGTACTGAAATATATCAAGAAAAATATAATATTATTTTAAATAAAATTGAAAAATTCTTCATGGAAACAGTGAGTACACAAGAAAAATTTGAGCCCCCTGAAGAAAATGATGATAATGAGTATGCATAAAAAAGTTATTATTACTGGCGTAACTGGTCAAGATGGGAGTTATATGGCAGATCTTCTTTTAGAAGAGACTGATTATGAAATTTATGGAATGGTCAGAAGAACTTCTACAAAAAATTATAAAAATATAGAACATCTTTTAAATAACCCTAGATTTATAATCGTAACTGGCGACTTATCAGATTCACAATCTATAGATAATTTAGTTAGAGATATAAAACCAGATTATTTTATTAATTTAGCAGCGCAAAGTTTTGTAGGATCCTCTTGGCAAATACCAGAACAAACATTTGATATTGATGCGATTGGTGTTATTAGATGCTTAGAAGCTATTAGAAAACATGTTCCAAATTGTCGTTTTTATAATGCTGGATCTTCAGAAGAACTTGGGAATGTAGATTACAGTCCACAGGATGAAAAACATCCATTAAAGCCAAGAAGCCCATATGGAGCAGCAAAAGCAGCTGCAAGGCATATTGTTAAGGTATATAGAGAAAGTTATAATTTATATGCAATCCAAGGTCTTTTGTATAATCATGAAAGTGAACGCAGGGGCGAAGAATTTGTTACCAGAAAGATAACAAAAAATGTAGCTAGAATTAAAAAAGCTATAGATAAAAATGAAAAATTCCAGCCTTTAGAATTAGGAAATATTGATGCAAAAAGAGATTGGAGTCATGCAAAAGATTTCGTACGTGGTATTTGGATAATGTTAAATCAAGAGGAACCAAAAGAATATCTTTTATCTTCAAATGAAACTCATACAGTTAAAGAATTTATAGAAAAAGCTTTTAAATTAGCAGGTATTTACGGAACATGGAAAAATAACGGTGTAGATGAAAAATTTATTTTGAATAAAACAGACAATTCAATTTACTATGATGACCAAATCTTAGTTCAAATAAATTCTATTTTTTATAGACCAGCAGAAGTAGATCTTCTTTTTGGTAATTCCGAAGAAGCTAGAACAAAATTAAATTGGAATCCAGAAATCCCATTTGATGATTTAGTAAAATTAATGGTTAAAAATGATTTAAACAATAGTTGACATATTCAAAATAAAATGTAATATATAGATTATGTCTATAGAAGAATTAAATCCTGAATCTATAAATTTTCATACATGTAAATTTCGTTCAGATGAAGAACATGAACGTTTAGTTAAACGTTGCTCTTGTCAAGGTGGAGACTACACAGTAAGAGGATATTGGTGCGAACAAAGACAAATTTTCCAAGTTACAAATGAAATCTGCTCAACCTGTTCAGAATACCAGCATAAATAAAAAAGAATTTATAAAACGTCTTCTTAAAGAAGACGTGAAGATAGTTTGGCCAAAAGAAATGAAAATGGCCAATCTTTTATTTAAAATTTTCCCAAATCAAAATTTTTGGAATACTTTAGAATTAAATTTTAAATTAAATAGTTTGTGTTGGCTATTATCGGATGATGGTAGGAAATTTTTAAACAAAGAATATAAAAAGTTTAATCTTAATTTACCAGAAACAAAAAAATTTGATATAGAAAATAATAATATTGCTTTTGAATCCAAAAAAACATATGATTTAGATAAAGCTCTTAATCTCAGAGAATTTCTAAACCTATGGCAAAAGAAAACACTTTAACAGGCAAAAGTATATTATCTTCGCATCTTAAAGATAATAAAGATTCACATTATAATTTTGAAGACGAGCAAGTTTTCCAAGTATCTACCGGCTCACTTCTTTTAGATTCAGAACTTGGTGGCGCACTCGAAGTTCCAGCTATTGTTCGTTTTACTGGAGTAAGTGGCGGCGGAAAAACTAGTTCTGCCTTGCTTATTATGAACAATTTTTTAAAAACAGTTCCTAACTCAAAAGGATTTTTAGTTAAAGCAGAAGGTCGTTTAAACTCTAATGTTAAAAAAATCTCTGGCGTTAATTTTGTTGATGACCCCCAAAAATGGGATACGGGAACATGTTTCGTTCTTAGATCTAATGTATATGAGAATGTGGCTACATTAATTCTTGAACTTATTAAGAATAACCCAGAAAATACTCGTTACTATTTTCTTATTGATAGTATGGACGCTCTTATTTCTAAAAATGATTTGAGTAAAGGGTTTGAAGATAGTGCCAAAGTTGCCGCTGGAGCAGTTTTAACATCTAATTTTCTTCGTAGAATAATGCTTCCGCTTTCTACATTCGGCCATATTTGTGGACTTATTTCGCAGGTTCGTTCAAATGTCCAAATTAATCCATATGCGAAAGGAGACCCTAAACTTACAAATAGTTCTGGTGGAAATGCCTTACAGCATTATGCAGATTGGATTTTTGAATTTCAACCTAGGTATAAATCAGATCAAATTACAGAAGGAGACAAAATTATTGGCCATTGGTCCAAAATTCTTCTTCGTAAAACCACTAATGAAAAAGATGGTGTAGAAGTTACTTATCCTATTCGACATGGTAGAAGTGATGGAAAAAGCGTTTGGACAGAATATGAAATTGCCGACATGCTCATTCAATGGGGGTTCGCTAAAAAAAGTGGTGCATGGATTGCTTTTGACACGGGCTTAATTAAAGATATTAAAGAAGATATCGATAAAGATTTCCCAGAAAAGATTCAAGGAATGGATCAATTAAGAACTTTTCTAGAAACTAATCAAGAAATTTGTTCTTATCTATTTAATAAGTTTAAAAATATTTTAGCAAAATGAATATAGCTGTTCGTTTAGAGGGTGGCCTTGGAGATGTATTATGTGCAAATCGTTTTGTATTTGCTATTAAAGAAAAATATCCAGAAGCGCAAATAACTGCTTATATTGATAGTGAGGGAAAAACCTTTCAAAAAGAAGCTTTGAATATTTTATACCCATCTCTTTATAAAGAGATAAAAATTATACCCAATAAAAAATATAAAGAGTTTTGGGTAGATTGTCAATTTGGAACAGATAATTATTATGGAGCATTAGAAAATGTTCCCGATAATATAAGAAATGAAATGGAAACACAGTATGATAAATTTTATGATTTACATATTGATTCATTAAAATGGATAGATATGGATTTTGATTGGTTAAGATATTATAGATTTTTTCCAAAGCCAGAATTAAACATCGAAAATACAAAAGGTGAATATATTGTATTTCATCTAATATCCTCTACTTCTGTTGGCCACAGACTTGAAGATTGGTATATCGAGAGGCTTATTAAAGATACTGCGGAGAAACATAAAGTTTATATTATATCTACATCAGATACAAATCGTTTTTATGATAATATAAAAGATATAAGTAATGTAGAGTTATTTAATGGATCTATTAAAGAAGTTTGTGAACTTATCTCAAATGCAAAGTTTATGTTATCTACAGATAGCGGCTTTAGATATATAGCCTATGGATATGGAATTCCTACATTAACATATTCAAAACAGTCAACTCAGGCATTTTCTTCTATTCCCAGTCATCAAATCAGATGGTTGATGTATCCAGAGACATGTTTTCCATTAAATTATGATTGTACCAAAATAGTGGATATAATCAATAAAACTATAAAAAATAAAGGTTACATACTTTTACCATATCTACAAGACTTTAATATGCAAGCTATAAAAAGAATTTATAAAATAAATCAGGAAAGAAGTATAATAAATACAAATGCAAATAACTAATCCATTTACAAATTATATTGATTCGTATATAAAAAAACCAATAGAAACTATTTTTGATATTGGCAGTAGAGACTTAGATCAATCTATAGAATTCAATCATATTTACCCAAATGCAAAAATTTATGCAATTGAACCAAACCCTTCTCAAAAAGAAGAATGCCAAAACAAAGCTAAAAATTATCCAAATATATCATTTTTTCCAATAGCTTTTTCAAAATCTAATGCGCCAATAGATTTTTACGAAGTTATCAAAGAAGAACTACAAAAACTGCCTCATGAAACGCATGCTCCAGGTGCAAATATAGGAGCGTCTAGTATTTATGGACATGATCAATCATACATAGACTCCGTCATTAAAGAAGACGGTTTGTTTAGATGCACAGAGAGAAAACATATTGTAGAAAGTCAAACTTTAGATAATTTTTGCAAATCTCAAAATATTAATTCAATAGATGTAATATGGATTGATACTCAAGGATCAGAATTAGAAATTTTTAATAGCGGATTAGAAATATTAAAAAATACTCGGATTATACATACAGAAACTCAATTTAAAAAAATTTATAAAAACCAACCTTTATATGATGATGTTAAAAACTTCTTTGAGTCAAATGGATTTAAGATAGTTTATGATAGATATTCAAATGGCCCATGGGAAACAGATTTGATACTTGTTAACGAAAGGTTTATATAATGTCAAATAACGAATTTAATCTATATAGTTCTTATATTAAAGAAAATAGTGTTGCCTATGATATAGGCGCTCATATTGGAGAAATTGCGGTACAAATGAAAAATAATGGCGCTGATGTTTATGCATTTGAACCATCGCCTAATAATTTTCCAATATTAAAAAGTAATTGCGAACATTTAGGTATAAAATGTTACGATGTTGCACTACATGAAAAAATATACGAATGTGTTACTCCCTTTAAAGATTGTCGAACTGATTATATCGATAATACAGGCAAAAAATTAGACACATTACAGCCTATTAAATATACGACATTAGAAAATTTTATTAATTTAAATAAAATTCCATTACCAAATTTTATTAAACTAGATATAGAGGGTATGGAAAGTATTGTTCTTAAAACTTTTGAATTTTTATTTATTGGCATTAAACCAGTTATATATGTAGAAATTCATGCGCAGTCTAAAGAAATGGATAATCAAAATTATCCAGATAATCCACATTGGGTATGGCCAGAAGATGGTGGATTTAATTTTAATAATCTTAAAAACTTTGGATATAATATTATTATAAATAATAATACTTTGCTAAAAGATGATGATTGGAATCCTAAACCAGGATCACATTCAAATATGATTTTAATACCTAAATAAATAATTTATGAAACTAAATAAAGATCAAATTTCTTTTAAACCCAGAACCATATGTGAAGTAGGAACGGGGGGCTATACATGTGTTTTACAAACTGAGTATATATTAGATTTAGATTGCAAATTTATATTTGTAGAAGCAAATCCGGTTTCATTCGGCATTTTAAATCAAAATTTTGGTAATAATAGTAAATTTAAACTTTATAATGTGGCGGTCGCAGATGAAAATAAGAAGGGTAAATACTATACCCATCAAGCAAATTCAGAAGATGCTTCTGGTTATATAGAAGGTATTAATTCTTCAGCTATATTAAAAGGATATAATTTTCAAAATGTAATAGAAATTGATTTCATTAAATTTTCTGAAATTGATGATGGAACTATAGATATATTAATTGCAGATATTGAAGGAGCCGAATATTTTTTATTAAAAAATATGATTAGCCGTCCTAAAATTATTATTCTTGAAACCGTATTCCAAGATAAACTAAACGAAATTAACACATGGATGACAGATAATAATTATACTTTAATTAAAAGTGAAGGTGAAGATTCAATGTTTGTAAAAAATGAGAAATAAAATCTGTCTAGCATCAATTTACACAGAAGATATAGGGCCTTTAGCAAAAATAACTTGGGATCAAAATAAAAAGTTATATTGCGAAAAAAAGGGATATGATTTTCGAATTAAAAAACAAATAGAGCCATATCAAGGTTTTGATAAAATTCTTTTTTTAGAGACTATAATTAATGAAAATAAATATGATTGGATTTTTTGGTGTGATTGTGATACTCTAATAACTAATTTTGAAAAGAATATTGAAGACTTAATAGACGATAATTATCATTTCTTTTTAACAACAGATGTAAATGGTATTAACGGAGGAGTGTTTTTATTTAAAACTTCTATAGAGGGGTTAAAATATTTTTCCCATATTAAACAGAAAATGTATGAATATGCGGCTCAAAATACATATAAATTTGGAGAAGAACAAACGGCAATGATTAAAACTTACAATAATCCTGAATTTAAAAATATAATAAAAATTTTACCGCAAAAAACTATGAATAGCTATGATTATAATTTATATGGATATGATAGAAGTAGATCTTTAGATAAACTTGGAAATCAAGGTCACTGGGAAAAAGGAGACTTTGTTATTCATATCCCAGGATTTGGTCCAGACCTTTTTCATAAAAGAATGGAGCACTTCAATTACTATATCAATGAGGTTATCAAATGAATATCTATTTAAATAGACCAAATAATGCAGCTATAGACATTCCACACGGAATGTTAATCTTCTCTACATTACTGTCTGCAAAACCACTCAATATTTTAGAGATTGGTATAGGGACAGGATTTATTACAAATTTAATATTAGAAGGAATTAATTATAATCAATTAGGCCAATTAACATCAATAGATAATTTTCATGATTTGGGCGGAAATTTGCCAAATGCTACATTAGATCAATTAAAAATAAAACCAAACATTAAAATAGTTGCACCAATAGAAGAAAAAGAATTCGTATTTAAATCTTCAGAAAATCAATTTGATTTTTTAGTATCAGATGGAGACCATCTCCATGCGGGAGAATGGGTAGATCAAATATTTAAGATTATGCAACCAAATGCTTTTATGTTTTTCCACGATGTTAATAATGCTGGATATCCTAATCTTATGAACTATAAAATTCTTGCAGAAAGATATAACAAACCAAATTTCTTGTTTACAAAATCTTCGAGAAGTGATGAAGAATGCGAAAGAGGACTTTTAATGGTTATTAATTTTAAATAAATATTTCGTTATGATAGAAAAAATTAAAGAAATAATTTCTCAAAACAATATAAATCCTAAGATTATTTTTGACATTGGTAGTAGGGATTTAGAACAATCAATTGAATTTAAAAATTCATTTCCAAATGCTCAAGTATACGCTTTTGAACCAAACCCAGAACAGGAAGAATATTGCAAGCGAAAAGCTAAAGAATATAGTATAATTTTTAATAATTTTGCACTATCAGATACCGAAGAAGAACACAATTTTTTTGCTATACAAAAAGACGGACCAAATCCAAATATTGGAGCTTCCGCGCTATCATATTTTAGTGATGAACAACTTGATTATTGGAATGAGGTCGAACCAAGGTCAAAACCTAATGTTAAAGAATATCAAATAAAAACTATAACCGCAGATAATTTTTGTAGAATCAATAATATACAAAATATTGATGTTATGTGGATTGATGTTCAAGGATGGGAATTAAAAGTTTTAAACGGAGCAAAAGAGACTTTAAATAAAACAAAACTTATCCATATAGAATTAAGTTTTAAGAAATTTTATCAAGAAACATCTCTTTATCCCGAAGTTAAAAAATTTTTAGAAAATCAAAAATTTGAAGAAGTGTGGACAAACAATATATATAAATCTGAATATTCAATTTTTAGGAATCACCTGGAAATAGGATTAACAGATTCAATATTTATTAAAACATGAAAATAGCAAATAAAATATGAAAATTTATGATTGTTTTTTATTTTTTAATGAATTAGACATACTTGAAATTCGTTTAAATGAACTTTATGATGTTGTAGATAAATTTATTCTTGTTGAAGCAACTGAAAGTCATAATAATAAACCAAAAGATCTCTTTTTTTTAAAAAATAAATCTAGATTTACAAAATTTTTAGATAAAATTGATCATTTCATTATCGATAGTTTTAATTCAAATGAATGTTGGTCAAGAGAAAATTATCAAAGAAATTTTTTACAAAATGGAATATTAAAAGCAGAAGATAATGATATAATATTAATTAGTGATTTAGATGAAGTTCCTAAAAAAGAAGAGGTTTTAAATTTAAAAAACCAATCTTTATTTCCGTATGTCTTTGTACAAAGACACTCAACAGTATTTTTAAATCGAGTAAATAAATATGAGCATGAAGGTCGATGGCTTGGTACGGCGGCAGTTCTTAAAAAAGATATAACAACATTCCAAAACATTAGGAATGCAAAAAATAATTTTACTCAAATTGAAAATGGTGGATGGCATTTTTCTTATTGCGGTAATACGGAAAATATAGCATATAAAATTAAAAATTTTGCACATTCAGAGTATGAAAGTGAAGCAAACGATCTTAATATTTTAAATTATAGAATTAATAATAATTTAGATCTTTTAGGAAGAAATGGCGGAGAAACAAAAAAAATTGAAATAGATAATACTTTTCCCAGTTATTTAGTTAATAATATAGAAAAATATAAACATTTAATAGAAAAATGAAAATAGCTGTTCAAATGCCAGCAAATCCAAGGTCTTTTAAAAGATGCTATGATTCTTTTAAAAAAAATATATTAGACACATTAAATCCAGATATATTTATACATACATGGAAATTGAATGGATCAGAAAGACCTGATGTAACTACAGATGGAACTTGTGAAGAATATATCGATTTATATAAACCCAAAGCTTGGCAAATTGAAGAATTAAATTATAATTATGAACCATTAATGACAATGGTGCCCCATTTTACTTCAAGATATAAAGTAAATCAATTAAGAAAAAAATATCAAGAAGAGAGTAATGTCAAATATGATGTAGTTATTATGGGTCGTCCAGATGTTAGGCTTATTAATCCTCCATTGTCTGATAAATATTCACCAGTTTTGGGATCGGAATTTAAAATGGAATATGCCGAAATGGTAACAGAGGATTCTATATGGATTCACCACTTCAAAGGACCAGCCCAACCATCAACAAGAAATGCCATACCAGCAGATTATTTTTTCTATTCTAGTCCAAAATGGATGGATATTACAGCAGATTGTTATTTCGAGATGGATAAATTAAATTATTATCAGCCAGGCTCAGAACGTTTATGGTGGTATAAGCTAGAAAAAGAGGGGTTTAAATATGAATGGTTTAAATTTTATGGTAATTCTATCCATGACGAAGACCATAAAAATAACTCTTTTAGATTATTTGATATAGAATGCGTAAGATAATAAATAATATGATTTTTTTTAATAAAACAATAGACAATACATTTTTAGAATCTGTAAAAAATATATGCAATCCGATTTCAATGATAAGAGATGATAGATTTGTTGCGAATATCCTTGCGGTTGAATATATTTTAGATAATAATCTAAATGGTGATATAGTAGAAATAGGTGTTTGGAAGGGCGGGAGTATAGCTTCAATGCTACTGACGCTTCTAAAAAATAATAATGTATCGAAAAAAATTCATTTATATGATACTTTTAGTGGGATGACCCCTCATACAGAAAAAGATTTTGATTTAAAAGGACGAACCGCATCTGATTTGATCAATAGTGATCCATTTTGGCTTTGCGTTGCTGAATTAGATGAGGTAAAAAATAATATTTCAAAAATAGGTTATCCAGAAGATTTAATTTTTTACCATAAAGGGGACATATGCAAAACAAATTTTATACCAGATAAAATATGTTTCTTAAGACTCGATACAGATTGGTATGAAAGCACAAAATGCGAATTGGAAAAATTTTATGATAGTGTTGTATCTGGAGGTGTTATTATGATTGATGATTATGGTCATTGGCAAGGATGCCGAAAAGCGGTGGACGAATTTTTGTCAGACAACCCCAATATTGAAATAGTAAAAATTGATTATACAGGAATATATTTTACAAAACCATGAAAAATGCACAATACAGTTCTTTTTATAACACTAATGGTCATTCGTATCAAGAATATGAAAACTCACATAAAGCAAGATTAGATTTTCTTGTTGAGGATTTAAAATTAAACTCATTAGAAGATCAAAAAATTGCAGATATAGGGTGCGGTATTGGTTTTATATATAATAGATTAAATCCAATAATACAAAAAAATTATTATGGGTTTGATGGTGCAAATTTCGATAACCCACATTTTAATTATGACAAAGTTGATTTAGATAATTTTAACATTAATAAGCCAAATTTTTTCGATGTTGTTCTATGTTTTGAAACCTTGGAGCACTTAACAAATCCGTACAATTGTTTATTAGAAATTAAAAATATATTAAAACATAATAAACTATTATATTTAACAATACCAAATTCTAAAACTCAACATAATACAATATATCCTGGTCTATTATATCCAGTAGAAAATTTTATACAATTTTTAAATCAAATGGCTTTTAAAATAATAGATCATAAAATTCATGATAAATCTTTTTATCAAGAAGTCTTTATTTTAGAAAATAGAAGTTGGGAGGAATCAAAAATGTTATGGCATCGACATGAAGATAAATTTAGAAATATCCCTCCACATATATCTGTTAATTTATAATATATGAAAGTAATTGGTTTTAATCAAGGACAATTTGGGGATCTGTGTATGAATTTGGTTGCTTGTAAAGCATTTAAAAATATAAATCCAGATGGCCATTTAACATTTGGAATAAATAAAAAATATAAAGAAATTGCACCATTATTTCTTTTTAATTCTTTAATAGATAATATACATATATGGGATGGTTATGATGACTGGCCGACAGATAAAGATAAAAAATTTATTCAAGAATCCAATTTCGATAAAATTTTTCATCCAATGGCCCGTTTAAGACCAAGTTGGCAGCCAGTTAGACACCAAACAGAAGAAGTATGTTTAATCCATGGATTAAACCCGCCAGATAATTTACAAATTTCTTTAAATAAATATTTTAATATAAAAAATGGATATAAAAAATATATATCTATATGTCACAGCGGAGCAACGGATGGTCATAAAAAAAATTTATCAGAATCAAAAATTGATGAAATTTGTAATTTAATAACTAAATATGGTTATAAACCATTATTTTATAAAAATAAATATAAAGATTATGATTATATTGATGTTTCTTTTTTTGAAGCTGTTCAGTATTTATTAGCCACAAAATTATTAATAACAATAGATTCTGCAATGTCTTGGATTGCGTCCGGTTATCAATTTCCAACAATAGGTCTGTACAACCAAAATTATTATGCAGAATATGGCGCAAAAACTTCGGTAAATTGGCAGCCAATTAATAATAATGCGATTTACTTAGAAGCAGAATCTATGAATGAAATAAATATAAATTTAATTGAAAATGCTATCAAATCTATGTAAAATATAGATAATGATTCCTAAAATAACCTTACTTTTTTTATCATGTAAAAGGTTTGAACTTTTTTTTAAAACTTTTTCGTCTTTTTGGGAGAACTGTTTAGATAAAGATTTAATTGAGTCTTTTATCATAATGGACGATTCCTCTGAAGAGGAAGACCGTAAAAATATTTTAAGGGTAGCTTCTAAATTTGAAATTCCAAATTTAGTTTTATTTAAAAACAATTTAAAAACTTTGTGTAGAAGTTTTAATCTGGCTTTTGATATTTGCTCAACTAAATATTTATTTACATTAGAAGACGATTGGATATTTTTAGAACCTAATCATTTTATTAAAGATGCTTTAGATATTTTTCAAAAACATCCGCATGTAAAAAAAGTTATTCCGGACCTTTCTACTTCAGGAAAGCCAGAAAGCTTTTTTAACCAAACAGATTTTTATAAAACAAGTAATGGAACAGAATATGTGATAGATGAATATCGAATACAAAACCAAAATTATTGGGCTTCTTATTCAGACAGGACAGGAATAATAGATAAAGAAGATTGTTTAAAAAATGTAGGTTATTATACTTTAGAACCTAAATTGGTTCATGATAACTCAAAACCAACCACAGAAACTGATTATGCGATGAGGTTTTGCAATTCTGGTTTTAGAACGGCATATTTTAAAAAATCTTTAATTAAAGAAATTTCTTTTGGATATTCATCTGCTTTTGATTTAAATAATATTACTAGACATCATGATAATTGATTGTTTTCCATTTTATAATGAGCTTGATGTTTTAGAAATACGTTTAAATATTTTAAATGATGTTGTAGATAAATTTATTATCGTAGAAGCTTCTAAAACCCAATCTAAAATCGATAAACCATTCTACTTTGATGAAAATAAAAATAGATATTCAAAATTTTTAGATAAAATTATTCATATTAAAATCGAAGATTATCCAGAAGAAGATGGGTGGGCAATGGAAAATTTTCAAAGAAATTGCATTCAACGCGGCCTTGAACAATTAAATTTAGAATCTAATGATATTATTGCGGTATCTGATGTAGATGAAATTTGGACCCCAAATATTGTTAAAGATTTAGATAACTTACTTAATCAACATAATTTTTTATCTATAGATATGGATTACTTTGTTTTTTATTTAAATTTAATAACTGTTGATAAGAAATGGATAGGAACAATTTTTACTAAATTTAAAAATTTAAATTCACATTCTCCACAAAATTTAAGAAATATTAAGGACCAAGTTATTCATGTAAAAAATTCTGGTTGGCATTTTGGATATCAAGGAGGGAAAGAGCAAGTATACAAAAAATATTTATCTTGTATTGAGCCTCTGAATAAAAATTTGTTACCCCCAAAAGAAAAATTTTTTGAAGAATTCGATAATAGAATTAAAGATGGTGGATCTTTTATTTTTTCTGATAATTTGCAAGATAAATCAATAAAATTAGAAAAAATTAAGAATCTGAGTATTTTACCGCAGTATTTAATTGATAATTTATCAAAATATGATAATATGATTATATAATTTATATTTATGTTAGAAGATGAACCCAAACTAATTAATAAGCCAGTTTTTTATGATCATCGAGGAACTTTTGCCCCGTTGTTATTTGATTCTCATCGATGGATTCAATCAAATATATCAATTAATAATAAAAAATTTACATTACGAGGTTTGCATTATCAAGAAAATCCTTATTCTCAATCCAAGCTAATAAAAATCATACAGGGTAATATTTTAGATTTTATTGTTGATTTGCGTACAGATTCAAAAAATTATTTAAAATTATATATTTTTGATATGATTGTTGGCGATGAATTATATGTTCCCAAAAATTTTGCGCATGGATTTTTAACAAAAGAAGCTCAAACAGTAGTTCAATATCTTGTAGATAGTTCTTATAATCCAATCTCGGAAAGATGTTTTGTATGGACAGAATTTCCAGAATTATTAAATCATTTTAATTCTATACCAGAATTTTCTTTGGAAAAAATTATTATAAATGAAAAAGATCTTATTTCAAATAAATGAAATTTAAAAATATTTTTGGTAAAGAAGTTAATAAAACAATTAATAAATTTTTAATTGATTGGGATAAACCATGTAAAAGTAAAGTACAATTTAATGTCAAAAAATTTTTTGAGCATTGCTGGGGTACTCACGTTGTAGTAGAAGAATTCCCAGTTTTCGGCACAAGAATGAAATGTGATCTTATTAATTTTACAAAGAAAATTGCCGTAGAGACTCATGGTCTTCAGCATGATAAATTTGTTAAACATTTTCATAGAACTAAAACTGGGTTTAAAAATAGTGTTAAAAGAGATTTGCAAAAATACCAATGGTTAGAAATGAATGGTTTTCGTGTTATTGAGATATTTGAAAATGAACTTATTAATTTATCACCTGAATGGATAAAAGAAAAATTTGATATAGAAATTTAGCTTGAATATCAAAATAAGTTAGGCTATCATATATGTATGAGCGTATTGTATATTGGAATAGCTGGTGTTGCCAGGTCTGGTAAAGATAGTTTGGCACTTGAAATAGAAAATCTTATTAGAGGTTTTAAAGGCCTAACTATCTATAGAACTTCTCTGGCGCAACCCCTAAAAGAAGATTGCAAAGATTTTATTAAAGATTACCTTGGTTTAAACGTTTTTACAGACAATAATGAAGAAAAAGCAACCTTTCGTGAGTTTCTTGTTTGGTATGGTAAAGTAAAACGCCAACAAACAGAAGGTAAGTATTGGACAAATTTAGTAGATCAAAGGGTTGAAAAGTTTCAGCCGGATGTTTGTATTATTCCCGATGTTCGTTATCAGCAATACGAAGGAGATGAAGTTAGTTGGCTTAAAGCTAAACCTAATAATGTTCTTATTCACTTGCAAAGAATCGCAATTAATGGTGAAATAGTACCGCCAGCTAATATGGATGAATCAATTAACGATTCAATTATTCAAAATAGTGCAGATTATAAAATCGTTTGGCCGACTTTTACTGATGAAAATAAAGATAATAATATGAAAGAATTTGCCTCACAAGTTTTCAATGCGGTAATTAAAGATAAAATTTAGCATGAATTCTATTCGTAGCGTACAAATAGAAAAGCACGTTCTGGCTGGTTTTCTTAAATACCCACAAGTATATTTTGAGGTGTCTCATTTTATCAATGAGAATGATTTTTCTAATGGTCATAAAACTATTTTTAGTGTGATCAAAGGTCAAATCATGAAAAGCCAACCACTTGACCCAGTAATCATTGGTGAAAAGATCAAAAATCTTGGTATTAATTTTAAACAAGATTTTAATATTTTTGATTATATTGAAAGCCTTGCTTTTCTTAAAATTAGTCAAAAGTCACTTATTGATGCATGTAAAAATTTAAAAACAATTACTATTCGTAGAGAAGTTGCAGAAACTGCAACCATGATTGCAGAAGCTATGGAAAATTCTGGAGACAAATCTCCAGATGAAATTATTTCATTAGCAGATAAAATGTATAATGATCGTGTTACCGCATACGATTTAGAAGCTAATCCCGAAGATCTTTTTCAAGATATTGAAAAGATGGTTGAAGAACGTGCCAACAATCCAATTAGCGAAACAGGATATTTAACACCTTATAAACTATTTAATAAAATGTATGGTGGTTTAAGACCTGGAGAGCTTTATGCTTGGGTAAGTCGCCCAAAACATGGAAAACAACTAGCTATTAATACTAAGATTTACACAACAAACGGTTGGAAAAATCATGGAGATTTAAAAGTAGGTGATTTTGTGTTTCACCCATCTGGTAAACCAGTTAAGGTTCTAGCATATATTCCACAATCGCAACCCTGTACATTAGAGGTAGAACTTTCAAACCGTCAGAAAATTAAATGCCACGAGAATCACGAGTGGACGGTTATTAAAAATCAAAAAGCTTATACTTTTGAAGCTAAAGAGTTTTTAACTAAGCGCTTATACCGAGGGGTTAAGGGCAAACGTGGCTGTGAGTATATATACAGATTGCCACACAAGCAATCACTGGAGATTCCAGAAAAAGAACTCGAAATCGACCCTCACTGGTTTGGGTACTGGCTGGGTAACGGAAAAACTGAGAATACATGTTTAACTATATCTAATCAAGATAAATATTTAATATCTACATGGCCATATCAAGTATCTACAATCAATTTAAATGGTGCTAATAATGATTCTTTGCATTATAATTTTACAAAGCAAGGGCTTCATGAAAAATTAAAAGCAATTTTTCATGGTGGCTCTAAATATATCCCCGTAAAGTATTTAATAAGTTCAAAACAACAGCGTTTGGAGTTGTTGGCAGGGCTTATAGATTCTGATGGATATTTATATCCAAAATCCGGCCAATATAGATTTTGTAACACTAATAAACAGTTAGTTGATGATGTCTGCACTCTTTTAAGTTCATTAGGGTGGAATTATTCTTTGACTTCCGTTCCCCCGTGTTTGTCAACATCTGGAATACAGGGTAAGCTGACAAATTACCAAATAGGGTTCGTCCCCTCTGAACAAATTCCGTGTCGCGTGAAACGGAAACAGGGCTTGAAGACCATCAAGAGCAAAACTGTTTCGATAGTTTCAGTCCGAGCACTTAAAGAAAGTGAATATAAAAAAGGCAATTGTATTATGGTAGATAGCGAAGACGGTTTATACCTAGCCGGAGAAAAGATGATTCCGACACATAATAGCACAATCCTTAGTGATATTTGTTCTAAAGCAACTTTAATTAATCCAAACATGCAAGCGCTTATTTTGGATACAGAAATGCAAACAGATGTAATTCGTTTCCGTATCGCCAGTAGTATTACTGGCATCCCTATGTGGTGGCTTGAAACGGGTAACTTTAAAAATAACAAAGAACTCTTAGCAAAATGGAATAGTAAAAAATCTGAACTTGCCAAAGCGCAAGGTAAAGTAAAACATTTACAAGTTGCTGGCAAACCAATTGCTGAAATTGAGTCTATTATTCAAAGATGGTATCTTGGCCAAGTTGGTCGTGGTAACCCTGCTATTGTTGTGTATGACTATATTAAATTGACAGGAGAAATTGAAAAAGGTAAACAGGAGTATCAACTTATCGGTGATAAGGTTGATCGTCTCAAAGAACTATCTGTTCGTATGAATATTCCGATTCTTACAGCGTGTCAACTGAATCGTAGTGCTGAAAATGGTGCTGATGACTCTAGTGCAATTGCTCAATCTGATCGTCTACAATGGTTTGCTGCATATGTTGGTATTTTTAGACGTAAAACTCTCGAAGAACAAGCCGAAGATGGCGCGCAATTTGGGACTCATAAAATGATTGAATTAGCTTCTCGTTATCAAGGTCAGCATGCTCATGGTCATAATGATCTTGTCCGTGTTATTGAAAACAATCGCCCTGTTTATCGGAAAAATTTTATTTCATTTAATGTTGATAATTTTCATGTTGAAGAAAAAGGTACGCTTCAAGATATTGTTAATCATCAAAATGGTGTAAACGTAAATATTTTTGATCGTCCTAATAACGAACCTCAAGAAGAAATCATATGAGACTTTTAGAGCTTTTAAAAGATGCTGGGTGTAATCCTAGAAATTATGGCACTTATCTTACTTGCACTGCTAGCTATCGCGGTGGTGATGATCCTGGATCAGTAGGAATTTATTTACAAAACAATGTTGTTAAAGATTTTGTAACAGGACATGTTTTTTCTCTAGAAGAGTTTCTTAAACTAACTCTAAAACTTAAAGACATTAAACAGGTTGAGCAAATTTTAGAAGATAAAGCAAAATATTATACTGGCTTCAATAATGATGTCGAAGACCCATTTAATAAAACTGCTAAATATTATTCTAATGAAGATATTGTAGATTTGAAACAGGATGGGTCTTACTGGAATCGTCGCGGGGTAAGTGATGAAACATTAAAAGTTTTTGAAGGTGGGTTATGCACAGAAGGAAAAATGTACCAGAGATATGTCTTTCCAATTTTTGATGCTCGTAAAAAAATTCAAGGATTTTCTGGGCGTGATGTAACAGGAAAATCTAAAATTAAATGGAAACATATTGGCCGCAAAAACGAATGGGCATACCCATTTATTTTTAATCATCAGTATATTAAAGAAACAAAACAAATAATTCTTGTCGAAAGTATTGGAGATATGCTTTCTCTTTGGGAAAGTGGTATTAAGAATACTGGTATAACTTTCGGGACTGAGGCTGGTGGAGGCCTATTGAAAGCGATAATTCGTCTTGATCCCGATAAAATAGTCATTGCGACCAACAATGATGAAAACAGGGCGGGGCAAAAAGCGGCTATGAAAATACGCTCAACACTCATAGATTCGTTTTTTGACCCCGCCCAAATTCATATTTATCATCCATTTAAAAATGATTTCGGTGATCAGACAGTCGAAGAAAATAAGGAGTGGTATTCTAGTATATGAGAAGCACTTGGAAAGAACATGCAATGAATTTAGCTGCAATTGCCATGCGGCGATCAGAAGATCCCTATCAACAGGTTGGAGCTTGTGTTTTGGGTCATCATAATGAAGTTTTGGCTGTAGCTTATAATGGGCTTGCGGCTGGAGTTAACGTTACTCAAGAATTTTGGAAAGATCGTGATGCTAGAAGACCATATATGATTCACGCTGAAAGTAACGTACTTTCTAGAATCAAAATGGGCGAGGGTAAATTATTAGCTTGTACTTTGCTTCCATGTTCAGCATGTGCTACCAATATTGCTGCATATGGAATCAAAGAAGTTATTTTTAAAGATATTTATAATAGAGATACAAAATCTATAGATATTTTTAAATTTTATGGGATTTCTTGCACACAAGTAGATCCTACATATCCATTATGAGTGAATTAGTTAAACTTTCAGCTAGTAGAATTAAGACATTACAATCATGTTCTTGGATGTATTATTGCAATTATAATCTCAAATTGCCACAAAAGAATAATTCTGGGGCTATGCGTGGCACTGTAGCGCATTTAATCTTTGAAGTACTAGCCAATCCTCGGCACGAGCATTACGTTAAAAAAATTGTAAAAAGTAAAACATGTCTGAAGCAGCCTGCTATTTTTAAATTAATTATAAAAGCCGCCAAGCGCGAAGGGCTAGATTTAGATGAAATGGTACAACCCTTAAAGAAAAGTGGTCAAGAGATTAGCAATTTAAAATGCATAGATGAAATGATTCTTGTTGGATTAAAATTTGATTTTATTGGTGATTATAAATTAATTGGTTCTGAATGGGAATTCGATATCACAAGTGAACAACCAAAATACAGAATTGGTGGATTTGTTGATCGGATCTTTAAAGATAAAAAACAAATGGTTATTCGTGATTTTAAATCAAGCAAGAAAGCTTTTAAAGGCGAAGAACTTGAAAGTAATTTGCAGGGAATGATGTATTCACTAGCTGTTCGCAAAAAATATCAAAAACAAAAAGATGTTTTAGTTAAGTTTTTATTCTTGCGTTATCCAGATGATCCAGAAAGAGAATGTCCGCACTTTAGCGAAGAACAGCTTGTAGGTTTTGAACATTATCTTGAATATATTAGCGAATATTTAAAAAAGTTTGATGAAAAGAAAGCTCGTTCAAATTTTGCTTCTAGTGAGTATAGTCGTAAATGGATGTGTCAAACTAAGTCTGGATGGCGTTGCCCCTACTTAGACCCCATGGAATACAAAGTTCTTTTAGATAAAGATGGAAAAATTATTAAATCAATTTTTGCTAATGAAGAATTTAAAGAGCGGGATTTAAAACCAGGGTATCAAGTTGAAATGAGGGTATATGAAGGTTGCCCAGCTTGGAAGAAATCAAATAATGATTTTGACTTTTAGAAAAAGTTTTGATATCTTAAAGATTAATGCTACCCATATTTAGATCAAATTATTCTCTTACTTCTGTTTTGACGCTAGATCCGGCAACAGAAAAAGAAAGCCGATTGCAGAACCGGCCAGATTCTATCTTCGATATCTGCAAAGATTACGAATTAGCTGAAGTCTTTATTGTGGATAATACTCTGACTGGATTAGTCGAAGCGTATGAAAATGCCAAGAAAGCAAATCTCGATTTGCGATTTGGTTATAGAGTTAGTGTTTGTCGAGACATTACGGATAAAACACCAGAATCAGAATTAACTGAGAGTAAATTTATTGTTTTTGCCGCCAGAGGTTCTTTCACTGATCTAATTAAATTGCATAATATTTCTTCAACAGAAGGTATTTATAATGGTCGCCCAAGGCTTGACTTTAAAACTTTAAAAGAAAATTGGAGTAAGAATCTTGCTTTAGTCGTTCCATTTTATGATTCGTATGTTTATTATAATCTTTTGTATGGTCGCCAATGTGTTCCAGAATTAGATTTTACAGATCCTGCTTATTTTATTGAAAATAATGGATTACCATTTGATGGGTTGTTAATTAACCATATTCAAGAAACAATTAAAGATCATGAAATTATCTCATCAAAAACTATTTATTATCGTGATCGCAAAGATTTTAAATCATATATGACCTATCGTTGTATTCTTAACCGAACTACATTTCAGAAACCAGAGTTGAGGCACTTTGGAAGTCAGGAATTTTGCATGGAGGCATGGAAAGAAAATGCAGAGTAATCTTTTACGTTTTAATAAAAAGCAAAAATATATTGTTTTTGATACAGAAACAGAATCTTTGGCGCTTGCTTTGGCTAGACCTTGGCAACTTTCTTGGCTAGTTTATGAAGATCATAAAATTGTTAAGAATGAAGACCATATGCTTTATTGGAAAGATTTAAATGTATCTGCCGATGCAGCAAGAATTACTAGGTTTGATTATAACAACTGGAAGGAGAAAGCCGAAGACCCAAAAGAAGTTCTAGAACTTTTTGAAAGCTATCTCTACAATCCAGAATATCTAATTGTTGGTGCAAATCTTTTTGGTTATGATGTTTATGTTATTAATACATTGCGCCGACTCTTAGGAATGAAATCAGATTTCTCATATCTTGATCGTGTTTTGGATATACAATGTATTCAAAAAGGAATATATATGGGTTTGAAGACCATTCCAGAAAACAGAACGGCTTGGCAATATCAAATGTATCATTATGTTAAAAAAGGCGTAAAGACTTCCGTCAAACATCTTTGTGGACTTTATGATATTGAATATAATGATTTGAAAGCACACGATGCTGTTTATGATAATGAGAAATGTCTTGAAATTTTCAAGAAACAAATTTTGACTATTGAGGTATGAAATTTTTAGAACAATTTAAAAACATTGAAATGAAGAACGTCAACCTTGTAAGGTTGCCCAATATTTCTTTCACAAAAGAAGAAAAAGGTATCTTGGCCGAGAAAGCTGAGAATAACGAGCAGTTTCTTCAACAGCTTGTAAACGAAGGCTGGAAAAAGTTTCGTGATAAGATTCCAGAAAAGAAAAAGCCAGTTTATCTTGAGCGTATTAAAGAAGAATTTGAGATTGTAAAAGATCTTGGGTTTATTGATTATTATCTTCTTGTGTGGCGTGTTATTAATAAGGCGCGCCAGCTTGGGGCTTTTATTGATTGGGGTCGCGGTTCTGCGGCTGGTAGTTTGATTTTCTATTTGATTGGTGTTACAGGTGTAGACCCAATTGATAAAAATCTTTTCTTTACCCGTTTTATCTCCAAGACGCGCGCTAAAAAAGAAGTTATTGATGGTGTTACTTATATTCAAGGTGATCTTGCTCCAGATGTTGATATTAACTTGGGTGGTGTTCGTGACCAAATTATTGAATGGCTTAAGAAATGTTACCCGAATAAGGTTTGTAAGATTTCTTCAGTATCGACTTTTTCTGGTAAAATTCTTGTAAAAGATGTTTACAAAATTATTAATGAGGCTAGTGAAGAAGATGCCAGTCATTTGGCAGATACAATTGGGAAGGTTTTCGGAGTGGTTGAAGATATCGAAGATTCTTACAAGAATAGCGAAAAATTTCGTGATTGGGCGGATCGTTATCCAGAGACTTACCAAACTGCATTAAAACTGCGCGGACTTATTCGTGGGAAGTCAACTCATGCAAGTGGATATTTTATTTCATATTACCCTCTTGATAAATTTGTTCCAGTAGAAATTAATAAAGAAGGAGAGCTTGCCATTTCTTACGAAATGAATACTGCGGCGAAGTTTGGGATTAAACTTGATCTTCTTGGTCTTATTTGTAATGAGATTATTAAAAATGTATTTGAATTAATTCCCGAGAAATTTGAAGATATTAATCTTGATGATAATGAAGAAGTATATACTCATTTACAGCGTGAAGATTTGATGCCTTATGGCCTTTATCAAATTAGTGCCGATTGCGCTTATCGTGTTTGTAAAAATATTCGTCCAGCTAATATTGCACATTTGAGTGACGTAAATGCTATCGCTAGACCTGGAGCTTTGGCTTATGAAAAAGATTATATTAATTTTTCTGGGGAAGCGCCGCATGAAAAACTTGCCCCAGTTTTTGCGGAAACACGTAATCTTCCACTTTATCAAGAACAATTAATTCAAGCTCTTGTTACAGTTGGTTTTACTCCAGACGAATCTGAATATATTCGTCGTATTATTGGTAAAAAGAAACGTGATGAAATGCCGAAGTGGAAAGATAAGGTTTTTGAGATTTGCGAAAAGAATAATTTCGGTGAACAAGTTGCTGAAGCTATTTGGAAAGTCATGTTAGATTCTGCGGATTATAGTTTTAATAAATGCGTGAGCTTGGATACGGTTATTGAATCTCCAAAAGGTTATAGTTTAATCAGCGATATTAATATTGGTGACAAAGTAAAAGGATATAACCCTATAACTGATAAAGATGAATTTGTTGAAGTCGTTAATATTTATAATAATGAAGTTGAACTGTATGAAATTGAATTAGAAAACGGGCATAAATTAAAGTGTTCTTTAGATCATAAAATTATGTGCGAAGATTTAAAGATGAGGCCATTAAAAGAGATTATAAAATATAATTGGAAAATTATTACAGATTAGGTGTAACTACAATAGTATGAAACCTATTAAATTAACTTCAACTAATCACATACCTTATGAATTTTTATCTTATTGTCAAATTGATAAAAAACCAATTTCTGAAATTTTAAAAATATATTCTTATGCAGATGTTGAAAATTTTTTAAAACAACGTGCTACATGTATATATGCTAAATTTATTTTATATATTTGGGATAAATATCACCTAACCCTGCCAGAATATTTTCAAAAATTAGGCTATCAATGGCCGAAATGTTCCATAACAGGATTACCGCTAAATTATACATTTAGATCATCCAATAAAGATTTAGGGTTAAAAATAAACAAATTTCACGATAGCGCGGTGATTACAAAAAATAATAGTCCTAAATTTGCAGCTTTTTGTGAAAGACTCTCAAAAGAAAGAATGGGCAAAAATAACCCAGCTTATGGATTAGATCCTTGGAATAAAAATCTTACAAAAACAACAGATTCCCGTTTAAAAAGTATAAGCCATAAACTTACTGGTAGAAAAATGAGTGAAACTGCAAAACAAAAAATGCGTGAAGCTAGAGCTAAAAGCCCTATTAAAGCTCGGCATACCACTCCTCATTCGCCAGAAACAATTTTAAAATTAAAAGAACATACAGCTAAATTACATTCTACAGGAGTTTTTAAAAAAGTTACATCAATACATAGCAAAATGAAAGATTATTTAAACAAGCTTTCTCTTAAAGAATCCTATGAAGAAGAGTATCAAATAAAATATTATTCTGTAGATTTTGCTTTTCCTAAAAATAAAATTGTAGTAGAGTGTGATGGTGATTATTTTCATTGTAACCCAAAATTTTATCCGAATGGGCCTGAAACCACTACCCAAAGAAGAAATTTTGGCAGAGATAAAGCTAAAAATAAATATCTTAAAAAAAATGGTTGGAAGATACTTCGTTTTTGGGAAAATGAAATAAATTCTAGAATTTACGAAAAAAAATTATTATGCAAGTTCAAGAAATTAGATCTATTAGATCAATAGGCATTAAACCTACTATTGACATTGAGGTAAAATCGCCCTTTCATAACTTTTACGCAGATGGTATTGTTGTGTCAAATTCACACTCATATTGTGTGGCATATCTTGGCGCATTGACAGTTTATCTTAAGTATAAATATCCGCTTCAGTTCTTTACCGCTTGCCTGAATGCTATCCAGAAGCTTCCTGACCCAATGGATGAGATTAGACAGATAGAGCGAGAGCTACCGCATTTTAATATAAAATTGCTTCCACCGCATTTGTTGAAGTCAGATGTAGGATTTACGGTTGAGGGTGAAAATATTAGATATGGACTTAGTGCCATTAAGGGTGTTTCAGATAGTTCTATCGAAAAATTAGTTAAATTCCGTGGTGAATATGATAATAAGATTGATTGTTTCATGGCCGCTAAACAAGCTGGTTTAAATATTGGAATTGTTTCTGCCTTAATTCAGGCTGGAGCTTTAGATGATCTTGG
>Ga0172372_10001891_pt1 | contig 32205 bp, 22 predicted proteins | sample LakKiv5m_2_FD_114544 | JGI IMG/M metagenome (GOLD analysis project Ga0172372, IMG submission 114544) | Freshwater microbial communities from Kabuno Bay, South-Kivu, Congo - kab_092012_9.5m | ecosystem: Environmental > Aquatic > Freshwater > Lake | place: Democratic Republic of the Congo... | reverse complement strand
TCGCCCTGCTGGCCTGGTTCATCTCGCCGGCCGCCATGGTGGGGGCCACCCTGATCGTCGTGGCCATCCTCTACAGCCGGGAGTTCCGGTCTGAGGTGTTGCAGGTCTTGAGGGACTGAACGTTTACCCCTACGCTCCGTCGCTGCGCGGGTCGCTGCCCCAGGAACGGGCAGGGCCCCGGTCCTTGCCGATTCCGGGGGCTGGGCCTGCCTTGGGGTGGGCCGGCGGCTGGCCCGTGGGCAGCCACGCTCGGCCGCTGCGTGGGTCGCGGCCCTCACGCGCTCCTAAAATCGGGGCATGTTCGTACACCTGCGCCTGCACACCGAGTTTTCCGTCGTCGACGGCACCAACCGCATCGACGATGTGGTGGCCGCCGCGGCCAAGGACGGCCAGCCCGCTCTGGGCATTTCCGATCTCAACAACCTGTTCGGTGGGGTCAAGTTCTACAAGGCCGCGCGGGGTGCCGGCCTCAAGCCGGTGCTGGGCGCCGAGGTCATGCTGCAGGGTTTCACCGACGAAACGCCCGGGGCCATGCCCGGCGGCCCGCAGCCGGCGCCGCACAAGGTCATCCTGCTGGTGCAGGACAAGCAGGGTTACCTCAACCTCAGCGAGCTCATCGCCCGCGCCTGGACCAAGAACGTGGTGCGCGACCAGGCCCTGGTGCGCTGGGAGTGGCTGCAGGAACTCAACGCCGGCCTGATCCTGCTCTCGGGCGCGCACAGCGGTCCGGTGGGTCAGGCCCTGCTGGCCGGCGACACGCAGAAGGCGTCCGACGTGGCGCTGCAGATGGCGGCAGTGTTCACCCACCGCTTTTACCTGGAAGTGCAGCGCGCCGGCCGCCCCGACGACGAGCGCCACGTTGTGGCGGCGGTGCAGCTCGCCGCGCGCCTGCACCTGCCGGTGGTGGCCACGCACCCGGTGCAGTTCCTGGAGCCCGACGACTACGAGTCGCACGAGGCCCGGGTCTGCATCGCCGAGGGCGAGATCCTGGCCAACAACCGGCGCGTGCGCCGTTTCACGCGCGAGCAGTATTTCAAGCCCGCGGCCGACATGGCGGCGCTGTTCGCCGACATCCCGTCGGCCATCGCCAACACGCTGGAGATTGCCAAGCGCTGCAACCTCACGCTGGTGCTGGGCAAGCCGCAGCTGCCGAACTTCCCCATTCCGCCGGTGGACGGGCGGATCATGTCGGTGGACGAGTATTTCCGCCACGTGTCCTACGAGGGGCTGGAGGGGCGCCTTAAGCACCTGTTCCCCGACGCGGCGAAACGCGATGAGCAGCGCCCGCGTTACGTGGAGCGGCTGGAGTTCGAGCTCAACACCATCCTGAAGATGGGGTTCCCGGGCTACTTCCTGATCGTGTCGGACTTCATCAAGTGGGCCAAGGAAAACGGCTGCCCGGTGGGCCCGGGCCGGGGCTCGGGTGCCGGCTCGCTGGTGGCCTATGCACTGCTCATCACCGATCTGGACCCGCTGCACTACAACCTGCTGTTCGAGCGTTTCCTGAACCCGGAGCGGGTGTCGATGCCCGACTTCGACATCGACTTCTGCCAGTCCAACCGCGACCGGGTGATCGACTACGTGAAGGACCGCTACGGCAAGGACGCGGTGAGCCAGATCGCCACCTTCGGCACCATGGCCGCGCGCGCGGCCATCCGCGACGTGGGCCGCGTGCTGGACCTGTCCTACGGCTTCTGCGACGGCATCTCCAAGCTCATTCCCAACAAGCCGGGCATGAGCGTGACGCTGCAGTACCCTCCCGTGCCGAAGAAGGAGGGCGACAAGAACAACTACGCCATCGAGATGGAGCCCATCCTGGCGGACCGCATCGAGAAGGAAGAGGATGTCAAGACGCTGATCGAGCTGGCGCAGAAGCTCGAAGGCATGACCCGCAACATCGGCATGCACGCCGGTGGCGTGCTGATCGCGCCGGGCAAGCTGACCGACTTCTGCCCGCTGTACATGCAGCCGGGCAGCGAATCGGCCGTGAGCCAGTACGACAAGGACGATGTGGAGGCCATCGGCCTGGTGAAGTTCGACTTTCTGGGCCTGGCGACGCTGACCATCCTGGAGATCGCGCGCGAGTTCATCATGAAGCGCCACAAGGGCCAGGAGAACTTCCGCTTCGAGGACATTCCGCTGGACGACAAGGCGGTGTACGCGCTGTTCTCCAAGGGCCAGACCGAAGCCGTGTTCCAGTTTGAAAGCCGCGGCATGCAGGGCATGCTGCGCGACGCCAAACCCAGCCGCCTGGAAGACCTGATCGCGCTGAACGCGCTCTACCGGCCGGGCCCGATGGATCTGATCCCCAGCTTCGTGGCCCGCAAGCACGGGCGCGAGGTGGTCGAGTACCCGCACCCGCTGGTCGAACCGGTGCTGTCCGAGACCTACGGCATCATGGTCTACCAGGAGCAGGTGATGCAGACCGCCCAGGTGCTGGGCGGCTACAGCCTGGGCGGCGCCGACATGCTGCGCCGCGCCATGGGCAAGAAAAAGCCCGAAGAGATGGCCGAGCACCGCCTGATCTTCCGCAAGGGCGCGGCCGAGAAGGGCATCAGCCAGGAGAAGGCCGACGAGGTGTTCGACCTGATGGAGAAGTTCGCCGGCTACGGCTTCAACAAGTCGCACGCCGCCGCCTACTCGCTGCTGGCCTACCACACGGCCTGGCTCAAGGTGCACTACACGGCCGAGTTCTTCTGCGGCAACATGACCGTGGAAATGGACAACACCGACAAGCTCAAGGTGTTGTGGGAAGACGCGCTCAAGATGGGCATGGCCTTCGAGCCACCTGACGTCAATCGCGGCGGCTACCGCTTCGAGCCGGTGACCGACAAGCTCATCCGCTACGGCCTGGGGGCTGTCAAGGGCACGGGCCAGCTGGCCATCGAGGCCATCGTCGCGGCGCGCGAAGGCCGGGGCGAAGGACCCAACGGCGACGAGAAGGGCCCGTTCACCAGCCTGTTCAATTTCTGCCTGCGGGTGGACCGTCAGCGCATCAACAAGCGCACGGTCGAGGCCCTCATCAAGGCCGGCGCGTTTGACGCCATCTACCTCAACCGGGCCGAATTGCTGGCCTCGGTGGATGTGGCCTTCGAATACGCCGCCGCCACCCAGGCCAACGCCAACCAGGGCGGCCTGTTCGACATGCTCGGCGGTGACGACCACGGGTCGAGCACCCAGGAGCCCGCCTACGTGGCCACCACGCCCTGGGGCGTCAAGGAGCGGCTGACCCACGAAAAAACCGCGCTCGGCTTCTACTTCTCGGGCCATCTGTTCGACGAAGTGGCGGCGGAGGTGCGGCGGTTCGCGCGCACCGCGCTGGCCGATGTGAAGGAAAGCCGCGACCCGGTCATCCTGGCGGGCATCCTGTCGGAGTTCCGGGTCATCAACGGCCAGCGCGGCAAGCTGGCGTTCTTCAAGCTCGACGACAAGTCCACCGTGCTCGAAGTCAGCGCGGACGAGAACCTGATCAACACGCACCGCAACCTGCTCAAGGATGACGAACTCATCATCGTGCAGGCGGTGGCCCAGCCCGACCGCTTCTCGGGTGGTCTGCGACTGAAGATCCAGCAGATGTGGGACCTGGCCTCGGCGCGCTGCCGTTTCGGCAAGTACCTGCGGGTGGCGGTCAACGGGACGGCGCCCGCGGTGGCGGCGCTGGTGCGTGAGCATCCGCCCCGGCGCGAGATGACCGACCAGGGCGAGCGGGTGCGTGGCCTGCCCGTGCGGCTGGCCTTGCACCGCCCGGGCGCTTTCTGCGAACTGCAGCTGGACGACCGGGCGCTGTTCTTCCCCACCGACGCTGCCCTGGCCAGCTGGCTGGCCCAGGCCCACGACCGACGGGCCGAAATCGTCTTCGACTGACACGGCCGATGGCGCGCGCTGCGGTCCATCGCCCGAGGGACACATGCGCCCCGACCGTGACCTGAATCACCCTGATGCGGGTTTGCCCTCAAGTATGCTGGGCAGTTGCCGAAGGGGAGGGTAATCATGAAGTTGCAACACAAGGCCTGGGCGCTGGTACTGGTCATCGTCGGGCTGTGCGCGGGCGGTGCCATGCTGGGCGCGCGCCACATCGTGCAGGCATCGTTTGACCAGATCGAAGCCGAGCGGGCCGAGCGCGAGGGTGAGCGCGCCCGACGGGTGCTCGATCAGCAACTCGGGGCCCTGGCGGCCACCGCGCGCGACTACGCCTTCTGGGCCGATGCGGTGGCCTTTGTGCAGGGCCAGGCGCCCGGTTTCATGGCCGAGAACTTCGGCGCCGAGAACCTGGGTTACCTGCGCATATCGCAGGTGCTGGTGTACGACCCGCGGGGCCGTGTCCTGGCGTCGGTGGCGTCGACTGGTCAGGACGGCGCGTTGCAGCGCGTGCCACTGGACGCCCAGCTCGGGCTGGAGCCCTTTGTGTCCCCTGTGCTGGCTTCGGCAGATGCCAAGGGCGTGCTGCAGACCCTGCGCGTGGTCGATGGCGAACTGGAGCTGGTGGCCGTGGCGGCGGTGCACCATCCCGATCATCCCGAGCGTGGGGGGCAGGGCGCCATTGCCATGGTGCGGCGGCTGGATGCCGCCGAACTCGAGCGCTTTGCCTCGGTGCTCATGACGCCGGTGCGGCTGCTGGCACAACCCCATGCCGATGCGCCCGACATCCACCTGCAGATCCAGGACGAGCAGACCGAGAACCTGCACGCCACGCTGCGCGACCACCAGGGGCGTGCGGTGGCCGAGCTGGTGCTGCAGCTCGACCGGCGCCTGCACCAGCAAGGCCTCAAACTGGCCTGGGCCGGCATGGGGCTGGCAGCGCTGGCTGGGTTGCTCGCCGCAACGCTGCTGGTGTGGCTGCTCGATCGTCTCGTGCTGCGCCGTCTGCAAAGCCTGCACAGCGACCTCAACCGCATCACCGCCCAGGGCCCGCTGGCGGCCGAGCCGGTGCGCAGCAGCGGGCAGGACGAGCTGCAACAGTTGGGCGATGGCATCAACCGCCTGCTCGAACGGGTGCGCCAGGATGCACGACTGCAGCAACAGGCGCACCAGGAACACGATGCCCTGCAAGTGCAGCTGATGCAGAGCCAGAAGACCGAGGCGCTGGGCCGGCTGACCGGCGGCATTGCCCACGACTTCAACAATTCACTGGCGGCCATATCGGGCTGGGTGCACCTGGCCACCGAAGACCTGGAGCCCGATCACCCCAGCGGCGAAGCCTTGCAGCAGGCCAGCAAGGCGCTGCGCTACGCCGATGGCCTGATGCGCCAGTTGCTGGCCTTTGGCCGCCAGACGCCGCCCAAGCTGCGCCGCCTGCACTGGACCAGTCTGATCGAAGAGACCCGCCAGATGGTGGCCTCGGGCCTGACCCGCAACTGCGAGGTGGTGGTGGACTACCGGGTGGACGACGACGAGGTCGACGCCGACCCCACCCAGCTGCAGCAGGTCATGGTGAACCTGCTGATCAACGCATCTGACGCGATGCAAGGGCAAGGGCAGGTGCACGTCGTGCTCAGCGCGCTGGACCTGCCCGCCCCGGCGGGTCAGCCCTTGCCCCCTGGCGCGGCCGACCTGCCACCGGGGCGTTACCTGTCGCTGAGCATCTGCGACCAGGGCCCGGGTGTGCCGGCCGAGCACCTCGGGCGCGTGTTCGATCCGTTCTTCACCACCAAGGGCAAGGGGCGTGGCACCGGGCTCGGGCTGTCTGTGGCGCACGGCATCGTGCTGCGCCACCATGGCGGCATCGGGGTGGCCAACCGGCCCGAGGGCGGTGCGTGTTTCTGGGTCCACCTGCCGGGCAGCCGGCGTGAGGTGGCGGTGGATCCCATCACCGCCCCGGATGGCGGCCCGGGCCGTGGACGGCGCGTGCTGTTCGTGGACGACGACCAGCTGGTGCGACACGCCTGGAGCGCATTGCTCGAACGCCAGGGCTGGCAGGTCACCCGGGCGCGTGACGGTGAAGAGGGCTGGACACTCTACGACCGGCCGGACCAGCACTTCGATCTTGTGCTGACCGACCAGTCCATGCCCCGGCTCGATGGCGTCGGTCTGGCCCGGCGCATCCGCGCCACGCCGGTCCCCACGCCCATCATCCTGATCAGCGGTCATGTCAACGAGGTCGGTGCTGGCGATCTGCAGACGCTGTTCAACGCCGTGTTGCACAAGCCGGTGGACATGAGCGATCTCGGCCGTGTGATGGAAGAAGTGCTGACGAGCGGCACCTCACGGTATTGACGGCAGCACACCGCCGCCTCGCAGGCGCGCAGTGGCACCGCATGGCGCAGGGCCGCTGACCAGTGCCCGGGGGTGCGAGGGTGCCTCAGTCTTGCGGGCGAAGGCCGATTTCCAGCGTGGGCGGCACGCGGCCGTCGGCGTCGCGGGGCAGGCTGCCGGTGCGGTCGATGGCCTTGAGCACCGCGTCGTCCCAGGCGTCGTTGCCGCTCTTTTGCACAATGCGCCGACCGGCAATGCTGCCGTCGGGCAGGGTGCGCACTTCCACCACGGCACGCGGATTGCCTGAGATGGTTTCGGTGAACACCACGTTGGGCTTGATGCGCGCGGCCACCCGGGCGCCATAACTGGCCGAGGGGCCGCTGGACTGCTGCGCCGTGCCCGTGGCCTGCGCACCGCCGCTGGCACCGGCCTGCCCCAGCATCCGGCGGATGTTGTCCTGGCGCTGGCGCTCGGCTTCTGCCTGCGCCCGCTGTTCGTCGGCGCGCTGCCTGTCGGCCGCCAGTTTCTGTTCCTGCTGGCGCTTGCGGTCAGCGGCCAGCTTGTCCGCCGCCGCTTTTTCAGCCGCGGCCTTGGCTGCGGCTGCTCTTGCAACGGCCGCTTTCTCCGCCTCGGCCTTCTCGCGCGCCGCCTGCTGTGCCCGTTGCGTGGCGATCTGGGCCTCTGGCGGCGCGGGTGGCGGGGGCGGAGGGGCCGGGCGGGGCTCCGGTCGCGGCGCCGGCAAGGGGGCTGGGGGCGGCGCAGGCGGTGGGGCCTGCTCGCGCGGGGCGGCCTGCACCGGCAGGCGTGACCACAGCTCGGCTTCGTACACCGGCGTCTGCGCGTCGTGTTTCCAGCCCACGCCCCAGGTGAGCGCCGCCACGAGCAGGCCGTGCGCCAGCAGTGCCAGGCCCAGCGGCCCCAGCCAGTGCCCGTCGCTGGGGGGCGCCAGGCTCAGGTGCGCCTGCGCGGCCTGTGGCAAGGGGGCGTGGCGGTGCATGGCCGGGCGGGCGTTCAGCGGGTGGTCTGCACCGACAGGCCCACGCGGACCACCCCGGCGCGCTGCAGGGTGTCCATCACCTTCACCACCGCCTCGTACTGCACACCCTTGTCGGCGCTGATCACCACGGGCACCTGCGCGTCGCCACCTTGCAACTGCTTCACGCGGGCGGCCAGCTGGGCCATGGGCACGACCGGGCCCTCGGCGGCACCGGCTCCATCGCGAACTTGCAGCCGTTCTTCCTGGTCCAGCACCACCTGCACAAAGCGGTCGGGCTGGCGGCCCGCCTGCCCGACGCTGGGCAGGCTGATCTGGCTGGGGGTGATCAGGGGTGCCGTCACCATGAAGATGATCAGCAGCACCAGCATCACGTCGATGAACGGGACCATGTTGATCTCGTTGATGGTGCGGCGGCCCCGGCGGCCGCGGGCGGCGAGCTTGGCCATGGCTCAGCGCGCCGCAGGGGCCGGCGTTGCCTGCGCGGCCACGTTGCGTTGCAGTATGTTGGAGAACTCTTCCATGAACGTCTCCATGCCGTTGGCCACACGGTCGATGTCGTGGGCGAAGCGGTTGTAGGCCACCACCGCCGGAATGGCGGCAAACAGGCCGATGGCGGTGGCCACCAGCGCTTCGGCAATACCGGGCGCCACGGTGGCCAGCGTCACCTGCGCGAGCGAGGCCAGGCCGGTGAACGCATGCATGATGCCCCACACGGTGCCGAACAGCCCCACGTAGGGCGCTACCGAACCCACTGTGCCCAGGAACGACAGGTTGGACTCCAGCACGTCGAGTTCACGCTGGAAACTGGCGCGCATGGCGCGGCGCGCGCCATCGAGCAGGGCACCGCTGTCGGTGATGCGGCGCTCGCGCAGTTTGTGGAACTCGCGCATGCCGCTGGCGAAGATGCGTTCGGTCGGGCCACCTTCGCGGGCGCCCTGAGCGGCGGCGTTGTACAGCTCGTTGAGGTTGCTGCCCGACCAGAAATCGCGCTCGAAGGCGTCATTGCGTGCGCGCACCCGCCGCAAGGCGAACAGCTTGCGAAAGATGGCCGCCCAGCTGATGACCGACATCGCCACCAGCAGCACGACCACCGCCTGGACCACCCAGCTCGCTTCGAGCAGCAACTGGACAATGGACAGATCTTGGTTCATGGCGGTAAGCGATCAGGTTGAACGGGTGGTGGTTCCGGCGATCAGCGTCTGCAGCACCACGGGCGGCATGCGCTGGGGGCGCAGCGTGGCGGCATCCACCCAGCCGATGCGGATCTGGCCCTCGCACAGCAGCACGGGCTCGTTCGCTGGCTGCTGCGGTTTCAGGAGCGCGCGCTGCGCAATCGTAAGCGAGGCCTTGCCGATCTCGACCGGTGCAGCGGTGACCAGCAGTAAATCATCGAGCCGGGCGCTCTGGCGGTAGTGCAGCTGGCAGTCGCTGACCACGAACATGCCACCGGTCTGCTCGCGCAGGGCTTGCTGGCCCAGGCCGAGCTGGCGCAGCCATTCGGTGCGCGCGCGCTCGAAGAACTTGAGGTAGTTCGCGTAGAAGACGATGCCGCCCGCGTCGGTGTCTTCCCAGTAGACGCGCACATCCCAACCAAACGCGGCGCCGTGTGCGTTCACAGGGCGGCCTCGATGCGGGCCACCGCCTCCTGCAACTGCGGCATGGCATTGGCGGTGGAGAAGCGCAGCCAGTGCTGCGGATCGGCCTGGCCGAAGTCGCGGCCCGGGGTGGTGGCGATCTGGCAGCGGCGCATGAGCTCGAACGCCAGGGTCCAGCTGCCGCCGGGTTCGCCGTCCCGCCCCAGCAGCGGGATGCCCCAGCGCTCGCACAGGCCGCGCACGTCGGCCCAGGCATAGAAGGCGCCGTCGGGCATCACCGGCACCGTCAGGCCCAGGCGGTTGAGCTCAGGAATGAACCAGTCGCGCCGGGCCTTGAACTCGGCGCGGCGGCGCTCGTATTCGGCCAGGCTGTCGGGCGCGAAGCAGGCCAGGGCAGCATGCTGGGCGATGGTGCTGGCGCAGATGAACAGGTTCTGCGCCAGGCGCTCCACCGCGGGCACCAGGGCGGGCGGCAGCACCAACCAGCCCAGGCGCCAGCCGGTCATGTTGAAGTACTTGCTGAAGCTGTTGATGCTGATGACCTCATCACCCAGGCCATCGGGCAGGCCCAGTGCGCTGTGCCCGTACGCATCCTCGTAGCTCAGGCCGAGGTAGATCTCGTCGACCAGCGTCACGCCGCCCTTGGCGCGAACAAAGCGGGCAATGCGCTCCAGCGCTTCGCGGGCGATGCTGGTGCCGGTGGGGTTGGATGGCGAAGCCAGCAGCACGCCGCGGGTGGCCGGGCCCCAAGCCTGTTCCACCTGGGCCGCACTCAGCTGGAAGCGCTCTGCCGGACCGGACGGGATGAGTACCGCCTTGCCCTCGGCCGCCTGCACGAACTGGCGGTTGCAGGGGTAGCTGGGGTCGGGCATCAGCACTTCGTCGCCCGCTTCGATGAGGGCCAGGCAGGCCAGCTGCAGCGCGGCCGAGGCCCCTGCGGTGATCACGATGCGTGCCGGGTCGATGTGCAGGCCGAAGCGGCTGGCGTACCAGCCGCTGATGGCCTCGCGCAGCGCGGGCAGGCCGGTGGCGTCGGTGTACTGGCTGCGGCCGGTATGGATCGCGCGCTCGGCCGCGGCTTGCACCAGCGGGGGCGCGGTGAAGTCCGGCTCACCAATGTTGAGCCGGATCATCTTGCGGTCACCGGGCTGTGCACGGGCCGCCATGTCGCTGGCCGCCTTGGCCAGCTCCATCACATAAAAGGGTTCAACCCGTTGGGCGCGTTGCGTGATCCGCATGGACCGGGCGCCTCTTTCAGGGGCTGGCCGGTTTGGTGGCCCGCTTGGCCGGTGCCGGCTTGGTCGGTGCTGCGGCCACTTCCACCGGTCGCAACTGCGCCGCCAGCGGGTGCAGCACACCGTTGACGTACTTGTGCCCGTCGGTGCCGCCAAACGACTTGGCCAGCTCGATGCACTCGTTGAGCACCACGCGCCAGGGCACGTCGGGGCAGTGCTGGAACTCGTAGGCGCCAATCCACATCACCGCACGCTCGATCGGCGAGATCTCCGCCATCGGGCGATCCAGCCGCTGTGCAATCAAGGCGTCCAGCGCGTCTGCCTGCGCCACGCAGCCGTGTAGCAGCGCGTCGTAGTGGGCGCTGTCGGCCTTGTGAAAGCCCGAGAGGTCGCGCGTGAAATGGTCGATATCGCCCGCCTCGTTGCGGCCGACGAGATGCTGGTAGAGCGCCTGCAGCGCAAACTCGCGCGCACGGGTGCGGGCCGACTTGTCGGCGGCCTTGCGGGGCTTGGTGTTTTCTGTGGTCATGTGGTGTCGTCGCGGGCGGGGGCGGGCCACGCCAGCACGGTGCTGGGTGGTGGTTGCGCAGTCAACCCAGGCGCTGCAGCAAGAGCGCCATTTCGATGGCGACCTGGGCCGCATCACGGCCTTTCTCTTCCTGGCGCGCCACCGCCTGCGACACGTTTTCGGTCGTGAGGATGGCGTTGGCAATCGGGGTGTGCGTGTCCAGCGAAACGCGGGTCACGCCCGCGCCCGACTCGTTGGACACGAGCTCGAAGTGGTAGGTCTCGCCGCGGATGATGCAGCCCAGCGCGATCAGGGCATCGAAGTCGTCCTGTTCGGCCATGGCCTGCAGGGCGATCGGCACCTCCAGTGCCCCTGGCACGGTCACGCGCTTGATGTTCTTTTCCTGCACGCCCAGGGCGATCAGCTCGGCGTGGCACGCTTCGTAGAGCGCGTTGGTGATGCCTTCATTGAACCGGGCCTGGACGATGCCAATGGCCAGTTTCTTGCCGTCCAGGGGCTGGGTGCTGCCTTTGTCTGCGCCGAACATGGTGGGTGTCTTTCAGGAATGAAAAGGGTCAGGCGTTACGTGTCAGGTAACCGGTGATTTCCAGGCCGTAGCCGGTCATGCTGGGCATGCGGCGCGGGTTGCCCATCAGCTGCATCCTGTGCACGCCGCACTCGCGCAGGATCTGCGCACCCACGCCATAGGTGCGCAGGTCCATGCGGCCGCGCTCGGGCGCCTGGGCCGAACGGGCGGTACCTTCGAACTGGGCCAGTAGCTGTTCGGCGCTCTCGCCGCAGTTGAGCAGCACGGCCACGCCGGCGCCGGCTTCGCTGATATGGCGCAGGCTCGCTTCCAGGCTCCAGCTGTGCATGGCACGGCCGACTTCCAGTGCGTCCAGCACCGACAGCGGCTCGTGCACGCGCACCGCCACGCTCTGGTCTGCCGTCCACTGACCCTTGACCAGGGCCAGGTGCAGGGCGCCACTGGGCTCGTCGCGGAAGGCGTGGGCGGTGAATTCGCCAAAGGCGGTGTTCAGGCTGCGCGCGCCCACCTTTTGCACCAGGCTTTCGGTGCGGCTGCGGTGTTCGATCAGGTCGGCAATGGTGCCGATCTTCAGGCCGTGTTCGGCGGCGAACACCTGCAGGTCCGGCAGGCGGGCCATGGTGCCGTCGTCTTTCATGATCTCGCAGATCACCGCCGCGGGGGTGCAGCCGGCCATGGCGGCCAGGTCGCAGCCGGCTTCGGTGTGGCCGGCGCGCATGAGCACGCCGCCTTCAACCGCCTGCAGCGGGAAGATGTGACCGGGTTGCACCAGGTCGTCGGCCTTGGCATCGCGGGCCACCGCCACCTGCACGGTGCGTGCGCGATCGGCCGCCGAAATGCCGGTGGTCACGCCTTCGGCCGCTTCGATGGAGACGGTGAAGGCCGTGCCCATCTTGGTGCCGTTGCGCGGCACCATGGGCGGCAACTGCAGGCGTTCGCAGCGTTCCTTGGTGAGGGTCAGACAGATCAGGCCGCGCCCAAATCGGGCCATGAAATTGATGGCTTCGGGCGTCACATGGTCGGCTGCCAGCACCAGGTCGCCTTCGTTTTCACGGTCCTCTTCATCGACCAGGATCACGATGCGACCGGCACGCATGTCGGCCACGATGTCTTCGACCGGGGAGATGGCCACCGGGGCCAGGGATTGTTGGGCGTTCATGCGGTTTCCTTGCGCGTGTCGTGCAGTCCGGCGCTGAGCATGCGCTCGACATAGCGCGCGACGGTATCGATTTCGAGGTTGACCTCGCTGCCGGCCAGCAACTGGCCGAGCGAGGTGTTTTCAACGGTGTGGGGAATGAGGTTGATGCTGAACTCGCAACCTTGCGCCGTGTCGGCCACACGGTTGACGGTCAGACTCACGCCGTTGACCGTGATCGAGCCTTTGTAGGCAAGGTACTTGCCCAACGCGGGCGGGGCCATCACGCACAGCTCCCAGCTCTCGCCCACGCGTTCGAAGCGGCTCACGCGCCCGATGCCATCCACATGGCCCGAGACGATGTGACCGCCCAGCCGGTCGTGTGCACGCAAGGCCTTTTCGAGGTTGATGCGCTGGCCGGCGCTGTCCAACCCCGTGGTCTTCGACAGCGATTCCGCCGAGATGTCGATGGTGAACTGGTGCTGGGGCAGGTCCAGCGAGGTGACGGTCATGCAGGCACCGTTGAGCGCGATGCTGTCGCCCAAGCCGACGTCGTCGAGGTAACCTGGCGGCGCCTCGATCGTGAGGCGCTTGCCATGGTCCAAAGAACTGCCGAGGGCGTGCTGGGCGGCGATCCGCCCCACGCCGGTGATGATGCCGGTGAACATCGGCGTATTTTCGCAGGGTTTGCGTGCCCCGGCCGGCCTATGGGCTTGCCGCGCAACAAAAAGGCCCGCGACCGGACCCGCCGGCGCCCTGGTCAGGCGCTGGCTGCTTCGGGGCTCGGGCTGTGCAGGAAGCGGTCGCGTCCAGCCACCCGCGCTACGACGCGCAGGTCGTCACCGACCCGGTCAACCGTCTGGAACGCCAGCGCCAGGCCGTCGCTCAGGCGTTCGAGGGGGCCGAAATGGGCCAGTCCGTTGCCCATGCCCAGGAGCGTGGGGGCCAGATAGAAGAGACACTCGTCCACCAGTCCTTCACGCAGAAACGACCCGTTGAGCTTGAAGCCGGCTTCGACATGCAGTTCATTCACCTCCCGCCGACCCAGGTCCCGCAACATGGCGCCCAGATCGACCTTGCCCGTTGTACCTGGCGCGCTCCCGGGCAGGTAGATCACGGTCGCGCCTCGCGCCTGCAGGTCGCGGGTGCGTGCGGCATCTTGGCTGGCGGTGTAGATCAGGATCTGCCGGCTCAGGCCTTGGGCGGGCGGAGTGAACAGCCGCGCATTCAGCGGTGTTTCAAGCCGGCTGTCCACGATCACCAGATGCGGTTGCCGCGGTGTTTCGACCTCGCGCACATCCAGCATGGGGTCGTCCTCCAGCACGGTGCCGATACCGGTCAGCACGGCGCAGGCACGGGCCCGCCAGGCATGGCCATCGGCGCGTGCCGCGGCACCCGTGATCCATTGGCTGAGGCCATTGGGCAAAGCGGTGATGCCGTCCAGCGAACTGGCCATCTTCATCCGCACCCAGGGTGTCTGGCGAACCATGCGGCTGAAGAAGCCGATGTTCAGCTCGCGCGAGGCCCGTGCCGCGGCGCTGTCGGGGGGCAGTACATCGACGTCGATGCCTGCCGCCCGAAGGCGCGCAATGCCTCGACCAGCCACCAGCGGGTTGGGGTCCACCGTGGCCACCACCACCCGGGCCACGCCAGCCGCGACCAGGGCGTCGCAGCAGGGCGGCGTACGGCCATGGTGCGAGCAGGGCTCGAGCGTCACAAAGGCCGTGGCACCCGAGACGCTCTCCCCCCGCGCCTGCGCATCGCGCAGGGCCATCACCTCCGCGTGCGGCCCCCCCGCCCGCTGGGTATGACCCTGGCCGATGACACGGCCATCGGCCGCCATGATCACGCAGCCGACGCGGGGGTTGGGGTTGGATAGGCAGGTGGCCTTAGCGGCCAGATGCAGGGGTTCCGAGAACAGGTGGCCGAGGGGCAAAGTCAGCGCCCCCAACACTCGGTAGTGGGGTCTGCGCGGGGTGCAACGGCTGTCGCGCCAACACCCGCGCCCTTGCGGCCCGATTGATCCAACACCAGCGTGCCGCACGTGTCATTGACCTGGGGGCCTGCTGGCACCGCCAGCAAGGTGTAGGTCACGGCATCGGCGGGCGCGCCGCCGTTGAACACGATGTTGTAGCGGACGGTACCTTGGGTAGGAACGCGGCCGAAGCCCGAGACGTTAATCCAGGCGTTGTTGATATCGTCAGCCCCCGCGCCTTGCGTGCGCAGGTAAGTGCCCGACAGCGAGTAGTTCTGCTCCATGCGCTGGGCCACGGAGGTCAGGAAGTTCTTCGCGTCTGCCCGGTGGCTGCGCAGCACGTAGGCGTTGTAGCTCGGGATGGCGATGGCCGACAGGATGCCGATCAGTGCCACCACGATCAGCATCTCGATCAGCGTGAATCCCCGCGTGTGAGTGTTCATATTCAGGAAAAGCCAAAGAGGGGGTTATTTAAGGAGAATTTCCCGCCAGTTGTACCGGCCCCGGGGTGCCATAGAGGGGGTGAGTTTGGGCGGTGCGTCCTTACAGTCGTCCTGGTTGCACACCACCGTCGGCTTGCCCTTTTCGTCCGTGTAGGTGTTGCTCACCTTGACCACGCCGGACGAGTCAATGGCGATCCCGCCAACCGTGGTGCCATTGACCACCAGATTGCCGATACCGGCGGTGCAGAGATTGACGGCCATGATGAAGCCGGAATTGCCGGGTTCGCAGACATCGCCGGAAGGCTTCGTCGTACCAAACAGCACCGTGCCTGTATCGGGCGGCATCGTGGAGTTGGTCAGCACCCGCTCACCACCTGTAAAGAACATCTTCCAGCCCTTCTTGCCGGTCAGGTTGGGCGAAGCCCAGGTGCGACCCACGGCGCCAGATCCCAGGGTGGTGGGAGAGTAGGTGATAGTTGCAAGGTCGTTGGTGGAGACGGTGATGGTTGACGAGGGAGCTTTGTCGACCACCGCATAAAAGCCCCGACGGGAGGTGGTGTCGCTGTAGTCAACGTCTTCATTCAGCTTGCCAGAGCCAAATGCCACGTTCCAGCCAATGCCGTCACAGGCCGGTGCCACCGAAGGCGCGGTGGTGATGGGCTCGCCGCCGGCGAACAGCCTGCCTATGTACCGCCAGGCGCCGCTGGCATCACCCGATTTCGCCAGCACGTAGTCGGTACCCGCCAGCTTGGAAAACTGGAACTTGTGGACGTTGCCCTGCAAGTCGCCCGCGTAGATGGTGTCGATGAGGTTGTCGCGATCCGTGTCGACCGGGGTGGGCGCCGACAAGCCGTTGTTGGGACCCGCTTGGGCCAAGAGCTTGGTAGCGGCCGTACCGGTGTTGGCGTTGAGCATGAACAGGACAGCGTTGCCCGCAGATGACCCATAGCCATTGCCGACCAGCACGCGCCAAGCGCCGCCAGCAGTGGTGCTGTCGGCCACTTTTGCAATCTGCTGGTAGGCTCCCGTCACCGAATTGATGGACGGCTCGTTGAACGTGTAGCCCAGATCGCTGTCCTGCGCGGAGGTGAACTCCCACATTGGAAGAGCGCTGAGTGCAGACTCGCTGGACGCTGCAAAAGCGTTCTGGTTGGTTATGTCCAGCGCATAGAAACCCCGGCCGCCGGCCCCCAGGCCGCCGACCAGGATCGTCGCCCAGCCGCTGCCGGTTTCGATGTCGCCATACATCGGCGTGCTGTCGACGAAATACCGGTGCTGGAAATTCAGCGCCGTCAGGCCGGGCAGGTTGCTGAACACAGCACTCGGAACATAGGCAAAGAGTTCTTTGCCATCGGAGCCCGAAAAGGCGTGCAGCATGCCATCGTTGCCACCCACGTAAACCACCGGAACCCGGTTTTTGGTGGCGGTGCGGTAGGTGGCGTGGCCGGTGAAGCGCAAGGCGGGCGATGCGCCGGACACGTAAGTCACGCCGGAGTTGACGATGTCACCGAGCAGGCCCGCAGGCCGTGCGCGGAAAACGGAACCCTCCTGGCTGCGGTCGCCGCGGAGATAGGCCAGCCGTGCAGAACCCTGGTTGTCGTTGGATTGCAGGATTGCTTGCTGGCTTGCGTTCAGTGACGACCACTGAAAGGGCATCTTGTTGAAAGCAAAGGTACTTGTATTCAGCCATGAGGTCACAACTGTGCGCGAACTGGCGGTGAGTACCGAGGTGACGTAGGTGGTGGTCACGTTGGGGTTGAACCAGTTGGATGCTTCCCACACCGGTCTGTCGTTGCACTGCTGGGCGTTCTGTGTGGTGCTGCAGGCGCGCACCGTGCCTGACCAGTCTTTGGGGTTGTAGCCCGCATAGATGATCTGGCTGTTCGACGTCTGGCGACTGGACGTCACGGCCGCACTGGAGGCGGAGTTCGCGCTGGAGCGCGCGGCAATGTCTGCAAATGCGTTGGACAGGCCGGATTTGAGCAAGGATGGTGAGCTTCCTGCAAACCAGGTGTCCGGGACGCCGTTGCCGTCCTTGTCCCAGGAGGTCGAGCTCACGTTGGGGTTTGTGCTGCTGGCCACGGTGATGTCAAAACCCCCGTACTTGGCGGCTAGCCAGAACTGAGTTCTTAACCTACTAGCATTTAGGATGCCAACTACCCCATTGTTATTTTCCAGCACATCCACGAAGTAGGTGCTGATGGTTTGTGTCCCGGCGAGGTCCGACCGGATGTCGTTGGTGTTCGCCCAATGCGCTAGCCCTGCTACGTAAGGCGTTGTGTAGTTGATGTCACCACCGGCGCCGCCTGCCCAGCCATTTTGACCGGTGTTGTGGCGTGCGTCAGGCATGTTGCCCTCCATCGCACGGGTAGTGTTCCATAAGGACTGAACATTGAGACCGTCTGGGTCTGTTGGTATAGCTGCCGAGCAGCCCGTTTTGTTCGAACCAGGTAGGTTCCCGTCGCAATGGGTAAAAATATCGCCGATGGCCAATATGAAGTTCTTCTGGCAGGTGTTGATAATGGGGTCGCGTGCTCCCCCACGTTGATGTGTGGAGCCTGTAATAACCGGAAATCCGTCGATTTGTGAAGCGGTCAGATTGTTCGTGAATGCGGCGGGAAGCGGTCGCCCGCGAAGGTAAAGCTGGGCCGCATAAAACAACTCGCTTACGGGATCAATGCCGATATATCCTCGCGTGTACCCGAACTTGTTAAGGTAATTCATCAGCCCGGAATCAAAAACCCCGCTGGCCGTAGCGTCTGCCGAATTCGGATTTTTGAACATCACGCCTGTGGTAACGTCCCATTCAAGCGCGGGATTATTAGCCAGCCCACTGGCTGTCGCAGCGACTGGGCCAACGCTCTTCATCGCAGCACGAATAACCGCTCCATCGCGCGTATTGGGTCGGTCGTTTAAATAGGCGACTGCACCGAACCGCAGGGACTGGGCGTATTCTTGGATGAGCCCTTCGGGTTTTGCGATCACTGCGCCGTTGACAGGATTGACATACCTTGCGCGGCAATTGGGTTCAATGCCTACACCCCCAATGCTCTCACAGACCCTTACCCGAACGTTCATACAAGTATCGCTTGCATGCAGAGAGCCAGTGCCGCCATAGTCCGCACAACTTTGCAGTTGGCCGGCCAGTCCTGGGACATTTGGAAAGGAATCGTCTGTAGAGACGATGATCTTGGTTCCGTAACCCGCGGTGCGGACAAACCGGTTGGTCGTCAGCGGCATACCCGGGGTCCCGGCAGTCAGCCGTTTTCGGGGTGTGATGCTTGCACCGGGAAACCGGTCGGCGAACGAACGAATTAATACAGTACTGGTGGTGGAGTCGCCAGATGGGGTTGTCTGAACGCTGGAGACCGTATCGCGTGTGCCACCGGTGAGAACCGAGCGAAACTGATCCAGGTTAGTCATCGTTAGCCAGTTGAGCAGGTTGCCGCTCCACCAGTTGGCATTTGTGCAACCCCTTCCTGCCGTTGTGGCACCGGCTGGCTCAAACACTTCTGCTACTTGGTTGTAGTGGTAGCACTTCCTAGCATCAAAGTAACCCTCGTAATCGGTCAGAACCGTATAGTCTTGGGCGGGGTAGCTGGATTGCAATCCGGTAGGCCACTCCACCGAAAGTGCCAACAAAACGTTTCCCGGCACCGCAGTGCTTTCCGGCGGCTGCTGGCTGGGTGTAAACGACCAGGAGGTCAGCGCCGCAGCCACCATGGTGGTGACAGCGAGGGCCTGGAACAGATGCTTGACGGTTTTCATTTCAACTCCCCAAAGGTCGATCACTGCGGAGAAAAGACCGATTGCAGCGTGACGGATACGCGTCCGCGCGGGCCGATCGTGCGGCCGAAACCGACAGCGGTGATGCGGAAAAAGAGCTTGTTGGACGAGGCGATACCCAGGTCATCGGCCTTGAACAACTCGATCAGGTAGCGGGGGGGCGGTACGCCGGGCGGACCGGCAAAGACCGCGCCGGTGAAGGTGCCGTACGGAACGGTCGGCACCGCCGCGTTGATGGTGCCCGCGCAGGATCGCGCCGGGATGGCGTTGTCGTTCCAGTCGGCGCCGCTCCAGACAGGCATGCCACAAGCGGTGGCTGCGGTTGCCGAGTAGACACCTTGCATCGCCACGCCCTGGCCCCGTCCGCCATCGTCCAGGCCAATCTCGTCGACAACCGGGTTGGCTGCGATCCAGAAGTTGCCGGCGTCCACGGCATTCGCGGGACGGGTGCCGGCAGTGCGCAGGGGGTTGCAGCCCACAGCCGAGCAGTAGGCGCCATCGAACCGAAGCCCGAGGATGTCGCGCTCTGCGTCGCGCAGCGCGAGTTCTGCGTACTCCCGCGCCAGACCCATGTCTGTATCGTTCGACGCCATGCGCTCTTCGAACAGTGACCCTCTGACCGACATCACGGCCAGCAATGACAGGACGATCAGGAAGATCAGGCTTGAAACCAGTACAAAGCCTTGCTGAAGAGGGCGTTTCGACGGCTTCATGTCACAACGGGCTTGCATACACTGCATTGCGCAAGGAGATAACACTGACAAAACGCTTCCACAAGCGGGTGTCCCCAGCTGCCCGCGCAATGTTGGGCTGGAACAAGCCATTGGCGTCTCTGAGGCAAGTCGGTCGTGTGGTCTGAAGGTCCACAGTGCCTTGAGCGGCCGGGCCACGGGCAGGGTCGGTGGCCGACACCATGCAGATTTCGACGGCGGTGACCCCCGGCCAGCCTTGGGCGCTGGCGGCGACCTGTGTTGCGCTCAGGTACCTCTGCTGTGCACCGCCTGCGGCTTGTGGATTGGCTGCGGAGCCGGGGGCTGACATCTGGTAGCGCAATACAAACTCCTCAACGCCCAGTGCAAGATCTTGAGCAGCGAGGTTGCCGGTGCCCGCACAACGCAGTCGAGAGGGGAGCCCGCCTCCCGCGTTCTCGATGGCGAAGCGATTGATGATGATGGAAACCCCCAGTGGCGGAAGTTGCTGCAGGCAATCCACACCGACGCCAGTGGCCGTGTTGGCTTGTGTCAGGCTGTTGGTCGGGTTCATGCTGTTGGGGACTGCTTGGTACGCCACCTGGAGGGAATGCCTGGTCGCATTCGCGGCACCACACGCTGGCGCGGCTGGCGGTGGGTTGCTCACGATTCCGTTCGGCGAACCCGCCATGGCGCCGTCGCAGCCAAAAACCGGCGTCAGGCCGGGGAAAACCACCCCGATGGGCGTACCAATAGGGGTGGCCGGATCCCGCACAAACATGTTGGCAAGGTTGTCGTTGCCCGGCACGAACACACTGGCCGCTTGCGGCCGGTTGGCGGCGTCCAGGTCAAAAATGTCGACGTAACCCGCGCGCATAAGGTTGCTGCGCAGCATATTGAGCGCCACTCGGGCGGGCTCGTTCAGTTGTGCCTGGTCTTCCCGTTGACGCGCCAGGTTGTTGGAGCTTACGTAGGCTGTGCCGATGGCTGCGAGGATGATCAGGCCGATCGTCAGACCGATCAAGACCTCGATCAACGAAATGCCTCGCTGCCGAAGTGGTGAGTGGTGGTGCATGACTGTGTTCATGGGGTCACCAGAATGTCGAGACAGCGGATGCCCGGTACGCGTGGTGGTGGACAGGTGTTGTCGATGCGGTTCACACCTTGCTCGGCATCGGTCAGGATCTCTGAATCGACCTTTTCACGCCACATGACGACAATCCTGCGTGCGTTGGCCTCTGTGTTGCCTCCAACGACTACCGGAAAAATGGAGCCTCTGCCTCCCGGCAGGCTCAGATTGAGTGATTCGCGCCATTCCCGCAGATCGCGCTGTGCCGACTGGGCTGCGGTACAGATGGCCTGCCCTTGTAGCCCACAGGCAGGATCCGGAGGAAGGACATCTGCCGTCGCGTAATCATCGGGCGCGAGGTAGGCTGTTTGCGGTGCAGCTACTGCATTGGGCAGGTTGGCGATTGTCAAGTTCGTGTTGTTGACTCGAATTTTCTCAATGATGTACTCAGCTTGGTGCAACGCCTGGGTACGGTAATGCGCTGTCTGCTGGAAGCGGGTGGAGGCCAGTTGCAGTCCGGCAGCACCCAGCAACCCAACCGCCACGACGACCATGGTAATTAGCACTTCGATCAGCGTGACGCCACGCTGCAGGCTATGGCGAGGTTGCATCACGGAATCTCACAGACACCAGGTTCGGTCACCCGTGAGCGACCTGTTTGATTCACCACAATATTTCGAGAGAGGGTTTCCATTCCGGACTTCACGGGGCAGACGCGTACCGTCTGTATAGGCAAACCACTGGGTTGGCCATTGGGCAGGAAGGTGATGGTGCGAACCTGATTGGCAAAGCCTGTGCGAACATGGTCTCTCGCAGCGTGGTCCTGTAGGACGCGTGGGGCGGGGTCGTTAGCGACCCCAATGGCCACGATCCAGCCATCATCCAGTTCGCTGTTGGTGCAGTTGATGCCGTTGTTGCTAGGGCAAATGGTGACAGGCGCGTTCTGGCGTACGGCTTCGGACCTCGTCAAAAGAATTGACATGGTGTAGTCGTTGACCAGCGAGCGTATGGAGGCCCTTGTTTGCATCTGGTTCCAACTGGGTGCAGCCAACGTTGCCAAGATGGCAATGAGCGCAACCACCACCATCACCTCGATCAAGGTGAAGCCTTGAGCAGGGCGCCGCATGGGGCGTGTAAGGGGCTGCAAGTGGCACATGTTGACAGTCTGCCAAAGTGAAACGACCTGCATGCAGGGGGGGCGACAGAAGAGCGGGGTGCCCGACCGGCGGTTGTTAGCTACTAAGAATTAAAAATTAAGCTTGCCGAGGTGACTTCAGCGTCGCACTTCGTCCACAAGTGCCCGGAACTCGTCGATGTCTTCGAAGCTGCGGTAGACGCTGGCAAAGCGGATGTAGGCCACTTTGTCCATTTTCTTGAGTTCGCGCATGACCATTTCGCCGAGTTTGGTGGCGGCGACTTCGCGAGAGCCCAGATTGAGCAGTTTTTCCTCGATGCGTTCAATGGCCGCATCAACCTGTTCGGTGCTGACCGGGCGTTTGCGCAGGGCCAGGGTGAACGAGGCGCGGAGTTTGGCTGGCACGTAGTCCACGCGCCGGCCGTCTTTCTTCACCACCGCCGGAAAGCTGACTTCCGGCCGCTCGTAGGTGGTGAAGCGTTTTTCGCAGTGGCTGCACTGGCGGCGGCGCCGGATGAAGCCGGCATCTTCGGAAACCCGGGTCTCGACGACCTGGGTTTCCAGATGACCGCAGAAGGGGCACTTCATCGCGCAGCGGGGGCGCGTGAAGACGACGTTCCGCCGCCGGGCCGCCCCAAGGCGGAACAGCCCCCTCGGGGGGCAGCGACCCGCGAAGCAGCGGAGCGTGGGGGCCTCATTTGTAGACCGGGAAGCGCGCCGTCAGCGCGTTGACCTTGGCGCGCACCGCTTCGATGTTCGCCGGGTCGCGCGGGTTGTCCAGCACGTCGGCGATCAGGTGGGCCGTCAGACGGGCTTCTTCGTCTTTGAAGCCGCGGGTGGTCATGGCCGGGGTGCCGATGCGCACGCCGCTGGTGACCATTGGCTTTTCCGGGTCGTTCGGAATCGCGTTCTTGTTGATGGTCATGTGGGCGCTGCCCAGCACGGCTTCGGCTTCCTTGCCGGTGATGCCCTTGGCGCGCAGGTCCACCAGCATGACGTGGCTTTCGGTGCGGCCCGACACGATACGCAGACCGCGCTGGGTCAGGGTTTCGGCCACGATCTGGGCGTTTTTCACCACCTGTTGCTGGTAGGCCTTGAATTCGGGCGTGAGCGCTTCCTTGAAGGCCACCGCCTTGGCGGCGATGACGTGCATCAGCGGACCGCCTTGCAGGCCGGGGAAGATGGCGCTGTTGATCGCCTTCTCGTGCTCGGCCTTCATCAGGATGATGCCGCCGCGCGGGCCGCGAAGGCTCTTGTGGGTGGTGGAGGTCACCACGTCGGCAAACGGCACCGGGTTGGGGTAAACGCCCGCGGCGATCAGACCGGCATAGTGGGCCATGTCCACCATGAAGATGGCGCCGACTTCCTTGGCGATCTTCGCGAAGCGCTCGAAGTCGATGCGCAGGCTGTAGGCCGATGCGCCGGCGATGATCAGCTTGGGCTTGGTCTCGCGCGCCTTGGCTTCCATGGCGTCGTAGTCGATGGCTTCGTTCTTGTCCAGGCCGTAGCTGACCACGTTGAACCACTTGCCCGACATGTTCAGCGGCATGCCGTGCGTCAGGTGACCGCCTTCGGCCAGGCTCATGCCCATGATGGTGTCGCCGGGCTTGAGGAAGGCCAGGAACACGGCCTCGTTGGCGGAGGCGCCGCAGTGCGGCTGCACGTTGGCGGCATCGGCGCCAAACAACTGCTTGACGCGGTCGATGGCCAGCTGCTCGGCCACGTCCACGTATTCACAGCCGCCGTAGTAGCGCTTGCCGGGGTAACCCTCGGCGTACTTGTTGGTCAGTTGGGTGCCTTGGGCGGCCATCACGGCCGGCGAGGCGTAGTTCTCGCTGGCGATCAGCTCGATGTGGTGTTCCTGGCGGGCGTTTTCGGCCTGGATGGCGGCGAACAGCTCGGGGTCGGTTTGCTCGATGGAATGCTTGCGGTCGTACATGGTTCGGCAGTCTCGGGACGGTGTCGGGAGGTCGGGACCCCACGCACTCGGAAGGAGTGGCAGGGACTGCCCAGGCGAACGGCTGAACGCCCGCTGATCGGGCGGTGCGCTTCCCAGTGGTTGTCCCGTCCGGAGAGGGCGGGGGGCCACGTCAGCGTTGGCGGCAGGTGCTCTGCCGCGCGCCTATCGCCAGTCGCGCACCGACGGATTTTATCTGAGCGCAGCGGTGCTTGCTGTCGAGTTGGGCAGGGGCTCAGGAGTTGGACAGGGGGGCGTCGGCCGCTGCGGGCACCAGACCGGTGGGCGTCGGGCCCGGATCGGCTTCCAGCAGGCCGGTCTGGGTCGGCAGTTCGGCTGCCTCAGGGTCGGGCGTGACCGCGGGCGCAGCGCTGTAGACCGGGAAGCGGGTGGGCATGGGTTTGCCCAGGGCCACACTCTGGATGCGCAGGTGTTCGGCCATGACCTTGTTGATGTACCAGCTGCCGTCCGAGGTGACGGCACCCACGTAGCAGCGCAGGCCGCCTTCGACGGACCCATCCCGCTTGATGCAGTCCTGCAGGACTTTGACGCCCACACGCAGGTTGGCCACCGGGTCGAAGGCCGCCATTTCGCCGCCGAAGTGTTCGTATTTGTCGGTGTGCACGCGCGTGAGCACCTGCATCAGGCCCTGGGCTCCCACCGGACTTTGGGCGTAGGGGTTGAAACGCGATTCGATGGCCATGACCGCCAGGATCAGCGTGGGGTCCAGGCGCTGCTGTTGTCCGATGGCGAACGCTTCGGCCACCAGCACGCTCAGGGGCTCGGGGGCGACACGGTACTTGCGGCTGAGCCAATGGGCCACTTTGGCCTGGGCTTCCGGCAGGGTGATGGTGTCGCTGGCATTGGCGGTGCTGTTGCCCGCCGGCGGCGACAGCACGGCGATAGCCGCCGGGTCGTGCCGCTGCAGCAGCCAGCCCAGTACCTTTTGCTCGGCGTCGGTGCGCAGGTCGCTGCGGGCGATCAGGACGATCAGGGCCACGGCCAGTGCGGTGCCCAGCAGCGCCATGCCATTGTGGCAAACCTCCACGAAGCCGCGGTAGGTGTCCTTCAAGATGGTCTGGATCGGATGGCCCGGTGCAGGGCGGGGGTGCGAGATCGCTGTCATGTTGTCTCTCCGTTCAGGGCTGGGCGCAGGCCGGTGGGTCTGTGGCAGCTGGATAGGGGGGACGCCATCAAGGCACGGGCCTCATGGGCCTTTGGGTGCGTTGAATTAGCCGGATTCGGCAGCGCAGGGTTTACCCGGGGGGTAAGGCTGGCGCGAATGGTAGGGGGATGCTAATGCCAAGTCAATGTTTAAGATCTTATTTGATAGATCGAATGAGCATATAAAAACCGCCTTGATCGGACAACAGGAGCGTGCGCACCAGCGCTGGCGCGGCCCGGAGTGGTGTCGGGGTGGGTTGACCGCTCGTCGGTTAAGAACGACCTTTGGCGCGCAGTCGGCTGCTTTCTGCCCCCTGATGGCCCGCTGCTGGGCGATTGAAATTCCCCATCGATCGGGTGGTCGAACGGGCTTGAAACCGGCCGCGGGCTGGCGTAAGCTGGAGTTGCCTGCCGAAAGGTGGGCATTTCCCGGTGGCGCGGCACGCCGCACCACCGGCCCCAACGGGAGCAATCTCTTGCTTCCAGGCTGGCGGGACATTTCCCCTCCCACCGCCAAAACCGACGGCAAGTGCAGTTCGCCCGCCGTCAACCCCGACGGGTTCAGCCCGTCGGGGTTTCTTGTTTATGGGGTACCGGGGGGCTGATGCGTGGCCCGCGCTTCGGCGACACTCGCGCCATGCCACCCGCGACACCCCAACCCGAACGCCCTGTTGTTTCTGCTGCTGGCCGTTGGCGGCGGCGCCTGATGTGGTCGCTGGGCGGTCTGCTGGGCCTGTGGTTGCTGGCCTGGCTGGCGGTGCCGCCCTTGCTGAAATGGCAGGTGCAGCAGCAGGCCGGCGCATTCCTGGGGCGCGCTGTCACCGTGGATCGCGTGGTGTTCAGGCCCTGGTCGCTGGAGTTGGAGCTCAACGGTTTGGCGGTGGCCAATGTCGCTGGCACGGGGCCGCAGTTCTCGCTGGCACGCCTGTATGTGGATGTCGAGCTGCAGTCGCTGCTGCGGCTGGCGCCGGTGGTGGACGCGCTGACCCTGGAGCAGCCGCACCTGCGGCTGCGTCACCTGGGGGGTGGGCGCCATGACGCCGATGACGTGCTGCAGCGCCTGATCCGCCCCGATACGGGCGCGTCGGGTGCACCGCTGCGGTTTGCGTTGTTCAACCTGGTGCTCACCGACGGAGCGCTCACCTTTGTGGACGAGCCGGTGGGCGTTACGCACCGGTTGGACGGGCTGGTGGTCCGCCTGCCGTTTCTGAGCAACCTTGCATCGCGCCGGGAGGTGAAGACCCAGCCACAGCTGGCGTTCAGGCTCAATGGCAGCGCTTTTGACTCGACCGGTGAGACGGCGCCGTTCGCTGATGCGCGCGAGACCCTGCTGCGCTTGCGGTTGCCCGCGCTCGACCTCAGCACCTATGGGCCGTACTGGCCGGCGCAATGGCCGGTGCGACCGCAGGCGGGTGTCCTGCGCATGGACCTGCAGGTGGCCTTCGAGCAGCGCGGGGAACCCCAGGTGCTGGTGTCGGGTGATGTGGCGCTGTCCGGTGTCCGGGTGCAGCAGGTGTTGCCGGGGGCCGCCGCGTCGGACTGGCTGGGCTTTGACCGCTTGAGTGTGGCGATCCGGCGGGCCGAACCGCTGGCGCGGCAGGTGCATCTGGGCCGGGTCGCGTGGGACGGTCCGCAATTCATGCTCGACCGCGATGCGCAGGGTCGCGTCAACCTGCAGCGGATCGCCGGTGCCTGGACATCGGGGCGCGTGGCGAAGGCAGAACAGACTCCCGCTGCGGCCGATGCGGCGCCTTGGCGCTTGCAGGTCGACGAGGCGCTGGTCAACGACGCCGCGTTGCGCTGGGCGGATGACGCTGTCCGTCCGGTCGCCCGGCTGGCGCTGACAGACCTGAACGCCTCGGCGCGGGGCCTGAGCTGGCCGGTGCAGCAGGCCGTGCCGCTGGCGCTGAGCGCCCGGCTGGACAACAGTCCGCTGCGCGTGCAGGCGCAGGTCACGGCGGCGGGTGCCCAGGCCCAGCTGAGTCTGAGCGCGCTGCCCTTGAGTCCTTGGGCGCCTTATCTGGCCCAGGCGCTGGCCTTGCCGCTGAACGGACAGGTGGCGGCCGAACTGTCGCTGGACTGGCAGGCCGCCCGGGCCGACCAGCCGGTGCGCCTGGTGTTGGAAACGACCCAGCTGGCGTTGGCAGATCTGACCCTGGGGGCGCCGCGCAGCCCGCAGGCCGTGCTGCAGTCGCTGCAGATCAAGGGCGCCGAGGTGGATCTGATCGGCCGCCGTGTGCGCATCGAGCACCTGCAGCTGCAGCGTCCCCGGGTCCAGCTGGCGCGGGACGCGCAGGGTCAATGGTCGGCGCAGCGATGGCTGCGTGCCGGCACAGACACCCCACCCACCGGCGCGCAGCGCAGGCTGCCGCCCTGGTCGGTCGCCTTGCAAAACCTGCAGCTCAGTGGCGGGGCCCTGCAGTTCAGTGACGAGCTGCCCGCGGAACCGGTGCGTCTGGCGGTGACGGATCTGCAATTGCAGCTGCGGCAGCTACAGCCGCTGGCAGCACGCCAGCAGCCCATGCCGGTGTCGATGGCCTTGCGGGTGGCGGATGTGGGCGGCGGGCCGTCCGAGCCGGGCCGGCTGGTGTATGCCGGGCGTTTGCGGCTGCCCGGTCCCATGCCGGGCGGTGAAGGCTTGTCCACCCAGGGCGAACTGCGGGCCGATCGCCTGCCGTTGCACGCGCTGGTGCCGTATGTCGGCGAACACCTCAACCTGGAGCTGCTGCGTGCGGACACCAGCTACCTTGGCACGGTGGCCGTGGCGTTTGCCGGGGATGGGATGACACTGTCGCTGGCCGGGGACGCGGCGCTGGAGGACTTTCGCGCCAACACCCTGGCCCCGAGCGAAGAGCTGCTGGCCTGGAAGGCCCTGAACCTGCGCGGGCTGGCTTTGTCGCTGGCGCCGGGGCAGGCGCTGCGTCTGGCGGTGGGCGAAACAGTGCTGAGCGATTACTTCGCCCGCCTCATCATCACCGAACAGGGGCGGCTGAACCTGCAGGGGCTGATCCAGGACACCGCTGGCGACGCCTCGGTACCGGCCGGCACGGCCACCATCGCCGCGGACACGACGGTCGGGCCGAGGCCCGACATCCGGTTTGGCCCCGTCCGGCTGGTCAACGGCCGGGTGCTGTTTTCCGATCGCTTCATCCAGCCCAACTATTCGGCCAACCTGAGCGAACTCGGCGGAAGCCTGAGCGCCTTCAGCAATGCCAGCGTGCCACTGGGTGGAACGCCGCAGCTGGCCGATCTGGATTTGCGTGGCCGCGCCGAGGGCACCGCAGCGCTGTCGATCGTGGGCCGGCTCAACCCGCTGGCCCAGCCCCTGGCGCTGGACATCCAGGGCACGGTGCGCGACCTGGAGCTGCCCCCGCTCTCGCCCTACAGCGCCAAGTACGCCGGGTATGGCATCGACCGTGGCAAGCTCAGTGTCGATGTGCAGTACCGCGTTGCGCCCGATGGTCAGCTCAGCGCCCGCAACCAGATCGTGCTCAACCAGCTGGCCTTCGGCAACCGCATCGAGGGCAGCGAGGCGCCCAACCTGCCGGTCAAGCTGGCCGTGGCCCTGCTGGCCGACCGCAACGGCATGATCGACATCAACCTGCCGGTCAGCGGGTCGCTCAACGATCCGCAGTTCCGCCTGGGGCCGATCATTTTCAAACTGGTGATCAACCTCATTGGCAAGGCCATCACCTCGCCCTTTTCGTTGCTGGCCAGCGCCCTGGGCGGTGGTGGCGACGAACTGGGGCAGGTCGTGTTTGCGCCCGGCAGCGCAGCGCTGGACGCCGCGGGGCGCCAGCGGCTCGATGCGGTGGCCAAGGCGCTGACCGACCGGCCGGCGCTGCAATTGACGGTGATCGGCCATGGCGACCTGGAGGTCGAAAGCAACGGGCTGCGCCGGACGCGGCTGGACGCCCAGGTGCAGGCCGAAAAACGCCGTGCCCTGGCGCGCAGCGGGGCCGCCGTCACCGGCACGGTGGTGGTGACCCCGGACGAGTATCCGGCGCTGCTCAAGGCGGTCTATCAGCGTGCCGACATCCGCAAGCCACGCAACGCCATCGGCCTGGCGAAGGCGCTGCCGTTGGCCGAGATGGAGGCGCTGCTGCTGGCGGCCATCCCGGTGAACGCCGACACCGTGCGTGAACTGGCGGTGGCGCGTGGCGTGGCGGTCAAGGAATACCTGGCCAGCCAGGCCCTGCCCGAAGACCGCATGTTTCTGGGGGCACCCCGGCTGAACCAGACGGGCCAGGGCTGGGTGCCACAGGCCGAGTTGCAACTGGCCGTGCGCTGAATTCACAGCCAGGCCCCCGGTATGGCCACGCCAGCGGCGACAATACGGAGTTGTCGCGCGCCCGCGGGTGCGTGAACCCTGTTGCTTTTCTTCTGCTGTATGTCGCTGTTTTCCCTGCGCAAGTCTCCGACCAACGCCCCTGCTGCCGTGAACACCCCCGCCACACCCAAGCCGGCCACCGCGCCGCACCCCCTGGACGCCGTGACCGGCGGTGCCTTCTCGGCACCCACTTCGGGCGAACGCGCCGCGCGCATCCGCGAGTGGCTGGCCACCGAGCCCGGACTGGACCAGATGAACGAGGTGTTCAAGGAACTGTCCCACCGCGACCGTGGCGCCGCCAAGCCGCTCAAGGAAAAGCTGGACGAACACAAGCGGCAGAAAGCGCAAGAACACATTGCCGCGGAATGGGCGCAAAAGGCCGAGGCCCTCATCGGACAAAGCCGCCTGAACCTGGCCGACGCCATGGCCTGGCAGCGCGACGCCGCGCGTGCCGGCGCGCCGCTCTCGCGCGAGCCGCTGGCCGGCCTCAAGCAGGCGCTGACCGAGCGGGTCAAGGCGATCGAAGACCTGCAACACCGGGTGCAGGTCGAGCGCGAAGCCGCGGTACTGCTGGCCCAGCGCATCGAGGTGCTGTCCACCAAGTCGTGGCGCGATGCGCAGCAGCAGGCCGAGGCGCTCAAGAGCGATGTGGACCAGTGGCTGCAACAGTCGCAGACCCTGGCCGCCGACAGCCAGTGGCCCAGTGTGGAGGCCAAGTTCCCGCCCATGCTGGAGGCCTCGCGCACCCAGCTGCAGATCGTCTGGGACGCGTTTGCCGCCGCCCTGGCGCTGGCCGTGGCGGCCGACGCCGATGTGGCCGCGCCGCTGCCGGCCGTGCCCGTGTGGGCCGACGAGCTGCGTGTGGCCCGCGGCGAACCCGCAGCGGCCAAGGCCGAACAGGCAGCACACGATGCGCAGGCCGCGCAGGAGCGGCGCGCCAAGGTCCAGGCCGAGCTGGAGCGCCTGCTCGCCGTGCTCGAAAAAGAGCTGGCCGAGGGCCATGGCAAGGCCACGCCCAAGGCGGCCGCCGATGTGCGCCAGCTTCTCAAGGCCCAGGGGCGTCAGATCGGCCCGGACCTGGAGGCCAAGGCCCACGCCGTGCTGGGCCAGGCCGGTGAACTCGAAGACTGGCAGCGCTGGCGCGCCGACCAGCTGCGCGAAGAGCTGGTGAAAAAGGCCGAGGCCCTGCTGACGCCGCCCGAAGGCCAGCGCATCGGGGGACGCAAGATGCAGGAGACCCTGCGCACCCTGCGCGAGCAATGGAAGACCACCGACCAGGGCGGGCAGGCCAATCACGCCCTGTGGAAGCGTTTTGACGCCGCCTGCACCGAAGCCCACAAGACGGTGGAGGTCTGGCTGACACAGGTGCGCCAGCAAGCCGAAGCCCACAAGGCCCAGCGCCTAGCGATCATCGAAGAACTCAAGGCCTGGACCGCCGCCCACGCCCAGAACACCGACTGGAAGGCCCAGTTGCGCGAGCTGCATGCGTTCTCGGAGCGCTGGCGCGAGGCCGGGCACCTGAGCGAGAAGGTGTTTGCCGAGCTGCAGCCGGTCTGGAAGACCGCCATGCACGAGGCTCATGCCGGCATTGAAGCGGCGCAGGCCCAGAGCGTGGCGCGCCGGCAGGCCCTGATTGACGAGGCGGTGGCGCTGGGCGCTGCGCCGCAGTTGCGCATCGACGCCGTCAAGGCCCTGCAGCAGCGCTGGCAGGCCGAAGCCCACGCCGTGCCACTGGAGCGCAAACAGGAACAGAAACTGTGGGACGCGTTCCGCAAACCCATCGACGAAGCCTTTGCGCGCAAGAGCACCGAGCGCGAAAAGGTCAGCCAGGCCTTGAACGCGCACGACCAGCGCGTGCTCGACGCCGCCAAGGCCCTGGATGCGGCCAGCGCCGGGGGCGACGCCACCCAGATCCGCGCGGCCATGGCCGCGCTGGAGGCCGCGCTGCGCGGCCAGGCCGAGGCTGCGGCTTCGACGGCAGCCCCCTCGACGGCGTCGGCACCGGTGGTGCAGGCGCCGTCGGCAGCCGGCGGCGAGGACACGGCCGAGGCCCCGGACGACGCGGCTGCCGGCGAAGCACCGCCGGCGGCGCCAGCCAAGCCGGCCGCACCGCCCAAGAAAATCGTCGCCGTGCGCGGAGATGACCGCCCCGGCATGAAGAAGGCCGAGCCGGCCGGGCGCGACGAACGCCGGGGTCCCGGTGGCCGTGATGGCCGGGGTGACCGAGGCGGTTTCGGGGGCCGTGGCGACAGCCGCGACGGCCGCGACAGCCGTGGTTTCGAGCGCGAGCCGCGCGAAGCCCGTGGCCCGCGCCTGGGGGATGCGGCTTTCCGCGCACAGCGCAACGCCCTGGAGTACGCCGAAGCCGCCCTGCGCAAGCTGGCCGCCCAGGCCCACGGCGAGGTGCTGACCCAGCTGCTGGGCGCCTGGGAGCAGCGTGACGCTGTCCAGCTGCCCGCCGCACAGGCCCTGGGCAGCCGGGTCAACGCGGCGGCCCGCAGCGCCTGGGCTCAGAGCCTGGCCGGTGCAGCCTCGGCGCAACCGGGCGAAGCGCTGCTGCGGCTGGAGATGGCGGCTGAAGTGCCGACGCCGGCCGAGCAGTTGGATGCGCGCCGCGCGTTGCAGCTGCAGCTGCTCACCCGCCGCCACGAAGCGCCGCCCGCCCAGACCTGGGCACAGGATGTGGCGCGCGTGCTGTCCGGTCCTTTTGACGCCGCGGCGGCCCGTCGTCTGCAGGCCGCTCTCAAGGTGTTGCTCAAGAAGTGAGGCTGCCCGCGGCCGTCGGGTCCGCGGCCCGGAAAAAGCCGTCGTACAGCGGCAGCAGCGTGGGCAGTTCCTGTGCGAACCGCTCGCGCTGCACGAAATAGGCCTCGCTGGTCACGGCAAAAAACTCGGCCGGGTGGGTGGCGGCGTAGTCGTCCAGCCAGGGCGTCTCGCCGCCGAAGCGTTCGGCCATGGCAACCGCCTCCCGGAATCCGGCATACGCCGTCTGCATGGTGCTGCGCCAGTGCTGGCGCGCGGCGTCGGCGTCCAGCCCCAGAAAACCGGGGGGAAGGGGCGGTGCACCATCGGGGTGTTCGCCCGGGCGCATGCCGTGCATGTCCAGCTTGTGGGCAAATTCGTGGATCACCACGTTTTTGCCCAGCGGCGCCAGGGTGGCAGCCCGCGCCACCTCATCCCAGCTGAGCATGACGGGCCCGCGGTCCATGGCCTCGCCGGCCAGCACCTCGCGGTAGCGGTGCACCACACCGGTGCCGTCGGTCACCTCGCGCTGTGCCACCGCGGCCCCGGGCTGCACCACGATGCCCACGAAATCCGCGTACCAGTCCAGGCGTTCGGCCTCGTGCCGCGCGGGCGCGCCGTTGGCGCGGTGCATGTGCAGCAGCGGCCGGCAGGCCTGGGCGGCGATGCTCAGCGCCATGCGGTCGGTGATCTGGAGGCCGTGGGC
>Ga0172372_10001890_pt1 | contig 32228 bp, 33 predicted proteins | sample LakKiv5m_2_FD_114544 | JGI IMG/M metagenome (GOLD analysis project Ga0172372, IMG submission 114544) | Freshwater microbial communities from Kabuno Bay, South-Kivu, Congo - kab_092012_9.5m | ecosystem: Environmental > Aquatic > Freshwater > Lake | place: Democratic Republic of the Congo... | reverse complement strand
TCACATTTTTTAATCGTAGAGTATTAACAAACAATGAGGTGATGGGGTGAGAAGAGGGATCACTTTGATTAGTAGAGATTTAGAGGCCTAAGCGTTCTACAAGATCAAAAAAACAATCAAATTAAAACATCTCAAGCTGCTGAAAGCATGGGAGCTAGCTTGAGAGATGTTTATCGATTAAAAATAACCTTACCAAGGAGGGTGAAGTAACCATCAAATGGATAAGGGTCAAATGGAGCTTGTTCTTGCTTTTTTTAAAGCGGCGGTGGAGAGATTTTGGCTCCACCAAGCTCATGAGTATTTTGTTGAGGAATCAGGGTTAACTATCTGTTTAAGTTCTGTAATGTCTATCATAATAAACCACACCATATGCAAGGCAAATCAGCCAAAACGGGTAAAAATCCATCCACTAAGGCAGAGAAAAGCTAGAGGGGGAAAACTCATTGAAAAGCTTACTTGTATATGTGGATGATGCATCATTGGAGCTTATCCATCTAAAATTTGTATAATCTGAAAATTTATGGGACTACTTTGAAGCTACCAAACAGTCTGTGCAGATGCATGGAAGGCCTTAGGCATTTTACGCTGATAAACATGCTCTATTTAGGGTAAATAGAGAACACTCTTTTAAAAAGCAAAGGTTTAACTCAATTTGGCCGAGCTAAGCAAGAGCTGGATATCAAATTGATATGCACTAATTCTAAAGAGGAAAAACAGGGGCCTTCAAGATCAACTCGTGAAAGCCTTAAGGATAGCCAGTATTAAGGAGATGGAAACCGCAAATACGTTTCTTCCTCTATTTTTGTTAAAGTTTAACGACCGCTTTTCAAAAGCACCTGATGTGCCAAAGAGCCCATACAAACCAATTTTATCTACACATAGGAATAATAGACCCAGGAAAGTTCTTAACTGGCCTACACCTTTAGAAGAATTCACATATCTACCAGGTGCGCTTGAAACTTGAATTCAGTATTTTGTTTCGATTGTTAAAAAAAGATTGATGAAAAATTAATTCTCAGGTATCTCTGATTTACTAAATCTAGGTAACGTATGCTTAAAAAACCAAAAATAAAAGATTGTTTCACGATTATGAATGATAAAGGTCTTCATACAAGACCTGCTACAGAGCTTGTAAGGTGTGCATCTACATTCAAATCCTCTATTATGTTAAATTATCAAGATCTGGTTGTGAACGCTAAATCTCTTTTGGGTATTCTTATGCTAGCAGCATCAAAAGGAGCTAAAATCCATGTAGAGGCTGAAGGGGATGATGCTCAAGAAGCCATTGAAGCAATTTTAAGGCTTGCAAAAGGTAGATTCAATATTAATTACTAATCCTCAATCTCTTCTACTTTATCTAGCAGCTCTTTCGTGCAAAAAATTGGCGCGTCATTCATCAGAGAAAGTGTCAAAGAATCAGAAGGTCTTGAGTCAATTTCAACAATTTGTTTTTTTTCTCCTGTAGTTTGTTCGAAAAAGAGTTTGCAAAAGTAGATGTTTTTTTCTACTTCATAAAAAACAGTTTGAATTAAAGTAACATCAAGCCCCTTAAGTAAACCTTCGATCAGTGAGTGAGTCATAGGCCTCGGTTTTTGCCGCTCGGCTAATAAATTTTGAATGTTCTCTCCTGCAGATTGATCTGCATATACCCCAAATTTTTTATCACCAGCTGATAAAATAAAAAGAGTATAAAATCGAGATTGCATGATTTTATAAATAGTTGTTGCAACTAAATTTGAATTCATAAAAACACCTAGAATTCTTTGATTTCTACTACTCCGCTTTCATATCCAATTATTAATTTTTTAACCAGATTGAAAAAAAAACCAGTTTCAATCACCCCAGGAATCATTTTAAGTTTCAGATGATCCTCTTCGGGACTTTCTATGGTTTTTTTGTAATCAATATCATAAATATAGCTGCCGTTATCTGTTACAAAAAGTGTTCCATCTTCTTTTTTTCTAAGGCGCCCTTGGAAATTGAGTTTTTCGATATGAAAAATTGTTGCGCTCACACCAAATGGAAGAATTTCTACAGGAAGCTTGATAAACCCAAGGTGTTTAGCTACTTTGGATTGATCTACGATGATAATGACCTCTTTGCTGCAAGATGCTAAAATCTTCTCTCGTAAAAGAGCTCCTCCGCCTCCTTTGATCATGCGTCCTTGAGGGTCGATTTGATCCGCTCCATCAATTGTTAAATCGATTTGTTTTATTGAATTTAAATCACCAAAGGTTATTCCACCCTCTTTAGCTTGAGAGGTAGATTTAGTAGAACTTGAGACTGCAAGTACATCTAAGCCCTCTCTTGTTTTTTTTATCAGCTCATCTATAAAGTAAAAAACGGTAGAGCCTGTGCCTAAACCAATTAACATCTTTTCTTTTAAAAATTCGCAAGCTTTGATGGCGGCAGCCTTTTTTCCTTGATTAGTACTCATATTCTCCAGAGCTTCAAAATAATATTATTTGGACTTATATTAGATGAAAATTTACTTTTAGAAACTAAAAAGAAAAAAAATCAACAAGAATGTTTTTGAATTATAATGAGAATATCTTTACGATTTGATAAAGTAGTTCACCTTTTTAACAAAGGAGTCTTTAAATGTCTGAAAAAACCTTAGTTGAAGAGAGTTTTAAGACAAAAAAAGTCAGAGAAAAACTTATAAAACATTTTCGAAAACTTGACGCTCAGGTAACAGAATATGAACTAAATAAAAAAATTAGCGATATCCATAGATGGATTTCAAGACATGCGCCTGAAAGAGTCAGTTTCAAAGAGAAGTCATTCTCCCTATTCGATGAAAATCAAAACGCAGCCCACGTAAGCGATAAGGTTGCCACATTGATTGTTCACTTAAGAAAAAAAATCGAAGAAGAACAGGATATTCATATCTGATAACACCCTTGTTAAACTTTTAAATGAAGAGAGCTTAACTTCTTAGTTTTTTTTCAAAATTATAGACATTCTTCTTTCTTTTTTGTATCTTTTTTCCATCTACTAATGGGAGAGAGTTTCGTGAAACAGAGTGTTATAGAGGTTTTAGAAAAACGAGGGTTTGTTGATAGCCTGACTAGTCAAGATTTAAAAGAGATTTGCCAAAAGCCTATTAGTTTTTACATTGGTTTTGATCCGACCGCTGAGAGTTTGCATCTTGGAAATTTGATGGGAATTGTCGCTTTAACATGGTTTCAAAGATATGGACATAAGCCCTACATTTTAGTTGGAGGAGCCACAGGAAAAATCGGCGATCCCTCTGGAAAAAGTGTAGAAAGACCGATTCTAACTAAAGAAGTTTTAGATCATAACGTTGCCTCTCTAAGAAATCAGCTAGAGCGTTTTCTAGATTTCAATCACAATACAGCAGCTCCCGTGTTACTCAATAATGACACATGGTTCTCAAAAATTTCTTACACTGACTTTTTAAGAGATGTTGGTAAGCATTTTCGCATCGGAGTGATGCTTGGAAAAGAGAGCGTTCGAACAAGAATTAACTCTGAAGAGGGAATGAGCTACACTGAATTTAGTTATCAGCTTCTTCAAGCTTATGATTTTTATTACCTCAAGGAGAATCACAATGTGATTTTACAACTTGGTGGAAGCGATCAGTGGGGTAATATTACAGCAGGAATAGAGTATACAAGAAAAGTGGCTCACAAGAGCCTATATGGAATGACTTTCCCTCTTCTTACAAGAAGTGATGGGAAAAAATTTGGAAAATCAGAAGGAGGGGCTGTTTGGCTCTCTTCTAAGCTCTACTCTCCATATAAATTCTATCAGTATCTTTACAGAATTGCAGATGAAGATGTGATCAATTTGCTTAAAAAATTAACTTTTTTAGATCTTGATGAAATTGAGCAACTAGAAGAGGGTTTGAAAAATAAAACATCACCTCCAAATGCAGCTCAGAAAAAATTAGCAGAAGAGGTGACTAGGTTTGTGCACGGAGAGGAGGGGTTAGAAGTTGCTATCAAAGTGACAAAAGCCGCTCTCCCTGGCTCTGATGCGGTTCTTGACAGCTCTACTTTAGAGGAGATTAAAGGAGATCTTCCCTATATTACCCTTTCAAAAGAGGCTATTTTAGGGAAAAAAGCACCAGAGCTTTTTGCTGAATCAAACATCGCAGCTTCTAAGGGTGAGGCAACTCGGTTAATTAAAAATGGTGGCGCTTACATCAATAATAAAAAAGTAGATTCTTCAGATCTTTTGATTACTGAAGATCTTTGTATTGATGGAAAGTTTATTTTGGTTAGTGTTGGAAAGAAATCTAAAACTTTAGTTGAATTAACCTAATAAAAAAAATTCAAAAGTTTTAAAAAAGAACTTGTTTGAAAATCAAGATGATACAACAATGGGCTTTTTATAACTAAAGTTTTAAAAGCAAGCTTTCCGATGCTAAACCAATAAGGAGAAAGTTATGGCAACTGTAACAAAAAAGAAGTTGATCCAAGTGATTTCACAAAAACAAGGAGTTCATCCTAATGAAGTAAGAAACATTATTCAGTCTTTTTTAGATACGATGACTGATTGTTTAGCGGAAGGGGATCGACTAGAGTTCAGAGATTTTGGAGTTTTTGAGGTTGTAAAAAGAAAACAAAAAATCGGAAGAAATCCCAAAAACGCTTCTGTTCCAATTGTTATTCCTTCAAGAAGTGCTGTAAAGTTTACTCCTGGGAAAAGAATGAAAGAGGTGATTGAAGGGGAAGAGTCTGAGCAAAGTTCAACTGAACCAGGACGCTCTTCTACTGTTTAAATTAAGTGAGCTTTAAATGACATCTTCGATTGGTGAAAAATTAGCATCTTATTCTCAAAGCCTTAAAAGTAATAGCTGGGACTTGGCGGTCTCTTTGGCGGTGAATCATAAAAACATCCCTCTAGATCTCTTTTCTCAGCTAATTCATGAAATTTTAGCAGACACCCTTTCCTCAAAATTTGAAAAAAAATCCTTTGTAGAAAAAGCATTATTTTTAATTTTCTTTATTTCAGAAGATTCTAGAGCTCTTGCTGATTTAAAAGATGATCTAAATGCTGTTTTTTTTAAAATTAAGGAGATTTGCAGCGTCGAATATCACCCATTAAATAAAGTTTCAAAAGCTATTTTTGGATTTCTACTTCATGAAAAAAAAGAAGATTTTAATCTTGCTTTTTCTGAAAGTGGATTTTTACTGATTGAAAACTTTTCAGAGGGCTCAGAAGATCTCCTTTTCCATCCAAGAAAAGATGCACAGCTTGGGGTTCTTAGTTTGTTTTATGCAATTTTGACACAAAACTCCTCCTTGCTTTTGCAAGTCATTCAACTGGGGAAAATTCAAAAAGCTTATTTTGAGCCAGCTCAGAAAATTTTTTCTGGTGTTTTTATCAAGGAAGAAGAGTTCTCAGAATCTTGGATTCTATTCATCAACGCTCTGTTTTTTTGGGTATTATCTTTGTTTGAGAACGAAACTGGTTTTGAAGAGCTTTATAAAAACCTTTCCTCTCAGCTAAAATTAGAACTCAAAGAGAGCCCTTATTTTTCTTCTATTTTATATCCGGCTCTATATGCCTACTTAGAAAAAAGCAAGAAACTTAATTTTTCCTCAACAATCCTTGAGAAATCGGCCCTCTCCTACCCAATTTCTTTTGAAAAGGGGCTCGGAGCTACCTTTTATAAATATGACTCATTGACTGCTCTTTTTTCTCTTTCTGGAATTGGAACGGGTTTTTGCTCTCTTGAGAAAAATGGGATAGAAATCTCTTCCATCGGTCCTCAATTCCTTCCACTTGGAGAAATGAGAAAATTTGGTCTTTTCCGTACAGCATTGTGCAAAGAAAATTTATTTAGAGATCTAAAAATTGATAGAGCAGAGTCCTATATTAATTTTCAAGGTTGGACTCGTCTATCTTCTGACACCTCAGAGGAGCTAAGGCCTGGAAAAGGTTGGATGCATCTTCAAGCTCTAGCAGAAAAGTCTTCTCTCCATCTAGCTGTAAAATGGATCGATTTTTTTGATTCCACTGAACTCTATCTTGTTTTTTTTGTAAAAGCAGAAAAAGTTATCATTGATAAAACATTCCATCTCCATCCTCATACACTAGATAGATACGAAGGAAAAAGCGCTAGCTTATCTTTTCAAAAAGCAAAAGGATCTATTTCTGTTGCATCAGACTCTGAGGTCAATATGCAAGTGATCCCCCTTTCTGGAAAAGATCATTTTTGGGGTTCTCAATTTCTTGTCGCTTACCATTTCCCAAAAGATCAAACCATTTCTTTTCAGATTAATTAAAATTCTTTCTTAATAATCTTTTTTTTTGAATAATAACATCTTCTATGCAGACTTTTATAAGTCGTCATTTTAATGCAAAATATAAAATAATAATTAAAACAGGTTCACCCATCTTTTAGGGAGGTTGCTATGTCTGCCTTTAAATTTTTTGGAATTACAACGCTTTCTTTATTTGTGGTTGTTGGGGCGGTAGGGGTTGTCAAAAAAAAGAAAGAAGCTAAAATCGCACGAGAAAATTTTTCTTATCAAGAAGGATTGAAAAAAGAATTTTCCTCTCAAGAAACCACCTCGTTAAACCTTGGTAAAGAGATACCAATGCCTAAAGAGCCCCTTCTTGATTACATTACTGCTCCAATCACTTACGAAAAAGTTTTGATAGAGGAATCTAAAGAGCAAGAAATTCTTTCAGAGCATGAGCAAGATAGTGAAGTAGATCGGATCCATAAACTTTTTTCAAAAGGATCCACAAAATTTCCTTTTATGGAAACAGTGACATATAAAAGTCGAGTCCCTTGGCTCCAGGGTAGACCTGCTTGGATTGCAGATTACGCCTCCTACTATCAAACCTCAAGACATTTTATCGCAAGAAGCCTAAACGGAAAAAAAGATTATTTCACTCAAAAGGTTGGCTCTGGAGATCAATTTAATGTTTTCCAAAAAGAGAGTGATATAAGATTTCACCTTGTTGTTGATCTCTATAAACTAAAAATGTGGTTTTATGTCTACGATGCAAATTCTAATTTTAGATACCTTTTAAAAACATATAAAGTTGGATGCGGGAAAGTAGATAAAGACTCTGCTTCTGGATCTTTAACCCCTCTTGGGACATTTACACTTAGCGATAAAGTGGCTATTTATAAGCCAGGTGTAGAGGGGTATTTTAAAGATCAAAAAGTTGAGATGATACAAATCTTTGGAACAAGATGGCTCCCTTATACTGCAGAGCAAGATGAAACAGCTGCGATGATTAAAGGCTTTGGAATGCATGGAGTCCCTTGGTTTAGAAATGAAGTGACGGGAGAGCTTGTAGAAGATACGCAAACTGTTGGAAAATATGACAGCAGTGGGTGTATAAGATTGCTTCAAGAAGATATAGAAGAGATATTTTCGATTGTGATTACAAAACCCACTTCTGTTCATATTGTGAAAAGTTATCAGGAAGCTAAACTTCCAGGAGTTGAGTGGGTTGATCATTCTGATTCAGCGCTAAATTAAGGAAAAGAGTATGCAAATATTAGACCACGAGAAAAAAATCCTAGAAAATGAATTAGCTCTTAGACAACTAAAAGATCAAAATCAAAAAGGCTCCGTTTGGTCTGAGCAAGAAATTAAAAATCTTGAAGATCAACTTGAAAAAGCTAAAAAAGAGATTTATGAAAATTTATCCTCGATGGATCGTATCGCTATTTCTCGCCACGCAGAAAGGCCAAAAGCGCTAGATTATATCACTAATCTTTTTACACAGTTTGAGGAAATCCATGGAGATAGGCTCTTTAGAGATGATCGTGCAATTGTTTGCGGTCTAGGTTATCTCGGACCTCAAAAATGCGTTGTGATTGCCCAAGAAAAGGGGAGTGATACTGATAGTAGACTGCAAAGGAATTTCGGAATGACTTATCCAGAAGGGTATAGAAAAGCTTTAAGGGTGATGAAGCTGGCAGAAAAGTTTGATTTACCAATTATTACCTTTGTTGACACGCCTGGCGCCTATCCTGGACTTGAAGCAGAAGAGAGAGGACAGGGGTGGGCAATCGCTGAAAATCTTAAACAGATGTCAACTCTTACGGTTCCAATTGTCTCAATTCTGATTGGAGAGGGATGCTCTGGAGGAGCCCTCGGGATCGCTGTTGCCGATAGAGTGATCATGCTAGAGCATGCTTATTATTCGGTCATTTCTCCAGAAGGATGTTCTTCAATTTTATGGAAAGATCCCTCATGTAAAGAACTTGCTGCAAAGGCTCTAAAACTTCATCCCGAAGATCTTCTCCCTTTGGGGATTATTGATGGGATCATTGAAGAGCCTCTTGGAGGTGCTCATTTAGATCCAGCTTCTATGTATGAAAGAGTTAAAGGAAGGCTTGTTTTTGAGGTTGACGCCCTCATTGATCTTTCAAAAGATGATCTAATTGAAAGTAGGTATAAAAAATATAGAAAAATTGGAAAATTTATTGAGGACTAGATTTCTCTTTTAATAGGTTAATTTTTTCCCTAAGATGCGTTTGTACTAGAGCATTTTCAGAAATAAAAGAAGTTATGTATGTGGCTGCATTAAGATCTGAGGGTGTTTTATAAGCTTCATATCTTGTTAGATATTTATTACACAGATAAGAAAGCAAGGTTTGATCAGACTCTCCACTTTTTTTGATATTTCTAATTAGATAAAAAGCAGAAGGGTACGAAAATAATTCGAGTGTTTTTTGAATACAGGAAAGATTTCGCCCCATAACTCTTGTATGGACAAAAGAAAATGGGATTTTATTTTTTTTGATAGCCTCTTCAAGTTCGTTTAAAAACGAAATAGAGGCTTCTTTTGAATCTAGAAGTGCCAACTTTTTTTCTGTAATTTTTGAGATAAGGATTTTAACAGAATCAGACGGAGAATGTCGCTTCTCTAGACTTATTTGTTCCATCCTTTGACATAAAGAGTCTATCTCTAAAGAGTTCCCTGGTAAAAAGAGCAGAGAGAGCCTTTGAATAGATTCTTTAGTAAGATTTGAGATGATCCTCTCCCGATGATTGTCAAATGTTTTGCAACTTCTTACGATGGATGGTAAATCTTGCCAAGAACAATATTTAAATATATGCTCAAGCAATTCAGAAGGAAATTCTGTGATGTTATAAGGTGTTTTGGATGTAATTTTTAACGCCCTCTTTTGCTCTATAAAAAAAGGGATGAAGTTTAACAGTTTTTTGTTTTTATTTAAATTTTTCTATTAGTTGATATGAAATTACTCTTTAAAGCTGCTTTTTTTAATAAAAAACACTTTCTCCTAATGTGTTTTACACTAGCTTCTCTTTTTTTTTTAACTCTCACATCTTCTCTAGAAATGTTTGCCCTTGGAGTGATTTCAGATAAAAACAATCAAATTTTTTCTAAGTACGAAAGTGAGTCATCCTCAGATCCTTCTTCATTTAATAAAAAAGTCAATCCAATTCAAAAACTTTTTTTAAAGCTCGATTCCACCTTTAAGCTCAATCATAACGATATGACAGGGAAAAAACTCGCCTCAGTTTTATCCATGGTTGCATGTGTTGTTTTTCTTAAAGCACTAGGACTTTTTTTTAGTAGATTTTCGACACAGATGCTCTCTGTCAATGTTTCAAAAGATCTTCGCCAACGCTACTTTGAGCATCTACAAAAACTTCCTATGTCTTTTTACCAAAAGTATAATATCGGAATGATCGCTTCAAGAGTTGGTGTTGATGCCTCTCAGATTGCTTTTTCTATCAACGCTTTTGTCACAAATTATTTTCATACACCAGTTAAGATCGTTTTCACTCTTCTTGTTTGCTTTTTGATTTCATGGCAGCTTACCTCTGTGATTTTTATTGGCATTCCTCTGATTGTTTTACCTGTTATTTTTTTAACTAAACGAGTTAAAAAAATAACGCGAGAACTTCAAAAAAACCAGGAAAAGTTCACAACTGTTTTAATTGATTTTCTAGCTGGGATTCAAACTGTAAAAATTTTTTCAATGGAGAAATTTACCCTTTGTAAATACAAAGAGCAAAACGATGAAATGGCGCATTTAGAGATCAAAACAGCAAAATATGATCTTCTTATAAGACCGATTTTGCACATAATCACAATCTTTTGTGTGATTGGGATTATGTTTTTTGGTCTTTATACTTTGAAAATGAGTCTTTCAGAGCTTCTGATGTTTTGTGGTTTTTTGCATCAATTCTATGAGCCTGTAAAAAAGTTTTCAGAGGAAAACGCAATCATCCAAAAAGGAGTTGTAGCAGCAGAGAGAATGTTTGAAGTTCTTGAGCTAAATGCTCAAGATGAAGATGGAAAAGAAAATGAGCAGATTCATTTTAATAGTGAGATAGAATTTAGAAATGTTTGGTTTAGATACGAGCAAAAATGGATTTTAAAAGATCTCTGTTTTTCTTTAAAAAAAGGGCAGACCTTAGCAATTGTTGGCGCAACAGGAGCTGGTAAATCAACAATTGTCAATCTTCTTCCAAGATTATACGAAATCCAAAAAGGGACTATTTTAATCGATGGAATCCCAATCCAGGACCTTTCAAAAAAATCATTAAGAAAGGTCTTTAGTTTTGTTCCACAAAAGCCATTTTTGTTTTTTGATACTGTTAAAGCAAATATTAATTACGGAGAAGACTTTTCCGATGAAAAAATCAAAGAAGCTGCAATAAAAGCGCAAGCTCACGAATTCATCGCAAATCTACCTAAAGAATATGAAACAATGCTCTCTGAGGCTGGAAAAAACCTCTCAGGAGGTCAGCAGCAAAGGATTGCAATTGCAAGAGCCCTCGTTAAACAGGCTCCAATTTTGATTCTTGATGAAGCGACCTCATCGCTTGATTCTTTAAGTGAGCATGCAATTAAAAATGCAATACGGAATCTTCACGGAGATGTGACTCAAATTATTATTGCTCATAGACTCTCAACGATTGAACATGCTGATAAAATTCTATTTTTAGAAAATGGAGAAGTAGTTGCAGAAGGAACAAAGGATGAACTTCTTAAAAAATGCCCTCTGTTTAAGCAAATGTGGGAGCTTCATTTCCTCTCTTCTGAAAAAGAAAGGATTGTGCAAGAGAGTATGCTTTAAATGAGCGCTCTTTTAGGATAGGTAAAGAGAAATCCTTCTTTTTTAATTTTTTCATTTGAAACGATTTTACTGCCCATATGGTGAGATCTAAGGGTTGGATCAAATATGACGTGAGGTAGGTTAAATTTTTCAGAGATTTTTTCATAAAGTGATTTTCTCGAAATCCTCTCATCATCTGATAAGTTATAGACGCCAGATAAGCGGCTATTGCATGCAAAGATAATAGCAGAAACAATGTCTGCTTGATGAATCATGTTAGCTTGTGATAGACCATCCCCTGGAGCTTTTTTATTTTGAAGATGTTTTACTCTTTGAGAGATTTCTCTATTAGGTCCATAAATTTCACTTAAGCGAAAAATGCAAACCCTTCTTTCACTTGATTGCAAAGAAAGTAGAATGTTTTCTGTTTCAATAAGAATTTTCGATGCTTCAGATTCAGCATTTAAAGTGGATGCTTCATCTACAACTCTTCCATAGCATTCTCCATAAACACTTGTTGTACTTGTATAGATGAGTTGTTTCACAGATGGATTAAACTCAAGAGCCTTTTTTAAAGAGAGCGCTCCCTCTAAATAAGTAGATCTGTAGTCTAAAGAGCCCTTTGCTGCAACAGTGAGAATCACAGTGTGTTTATTTTCTAGAAGATTTTTTAGTAAAGAGACATCGCTTGACTTTAAAACATAAACATCTGAGAAGGTTTTTTTAAGTCTTAAATAGGACTCATCACTTTTGCATGTAACAGTAAGGTTGCTGGAATCATCAAGAGCTAAAGCTAGAGCTTCTCCAATATAGCCACATCCAATAATTAGACTCATTGAGTAACCTTTGGCTCTAAGAGTTGTTTTAGTAAACCAAGTTTTTCAAGACTCTTTTTTAATCCATCATTATCAGGCTTCTCAAGAGCTCCATTTTCTGATAGCCACTTAATATATTGGAGTGGAACGTCTTGTAAAAGAGATCCTTTATATTTACCAAACGGCATATGTCTAATTGCAGACTCTACTTTCATTAATTCAAGAGCTGTTTCCATTGATAAATCTCCAACCATAAAAGAGAAGACCTTATGTAAAATGATCACGTCATCTAAAGCTCTGTGTGCTTGGTTCGCTTCGATACAGTATACCTCTCTTAAATGCTGAAGAGAGTGCCTTGGCAGATCGGGTCTATATTTTCTTGCCCATTTGAGTGAATCTAAATAATTCCACTCCGGAATAAGAAGGTTTGATCTTTTAAACTCTGCTTCTAGAAAAAGTTTATCAAAAGCATCATTGTTATGAGCAATTAAAACAACATCGCCGCTGCAAAATTCTGCAAATTCTTTTCCGATTTCAGTGAAAGTTTTAGCGTCTTTCACCATTTCATCTGTAATGTTGTGAATCATGGTTGACTCTTTGGGGATGCTCATTTGCGGGTGGATTAAAGAAACATAGGATCTATCTAGAATCGGATCGTATGCAGCGATTTCTATGATTCTATCTTTATCTGATTTAACGCCGGTTGTTTCTGTATCGTAAAAAATTGCCCTTTTTCCCATTAGATCTCTATTTTTAAAAAAGTATTTAACAAAGAAATTAACTAAATATAATAGTTTTGTTAAACTCTAACATTAGAGTTAAAAAAAGGGCAAGCCCCTATTTAGTTGGAATTTATGATGAAATCTTTTTTGTTTTTTCTTTTCTTTTTATCGACGATCTCCTGTTTGTTTACTAGCTGCTGTCAGATGTCAAATAGTGATTGTAATTTGAGGACTGTACCTGTTACAAATAATCCAAACGCGCTTGGGGGAAGGCAGCCTTCATCTGGAGCTTCTTTTTAATCCAAAATAGAAATAAAAAAGTCTTATTAAGAGCAAATGTGGGAGTTAGAAATAACTATTATGAATCTATTTTCGTCGGATAACAAACAGCTGATAGGGCAAATTGGAAAGGATTCTCTAATTTCCTCATTAAGGTCTATGATTGGAATTAGGCAGTTTGAGCTGCGCGCGGAAGCTGCTTACCAACAGGGATTTATCGGTGGCTTCTTCCATGCTTATATTGGGCAAGAAGCTATACAAACTTCTTGCGTTAATCTTCTTGGTCAAAATGCATGGTATACTACAACCTATCGCTGCCATGCTCTGGCTCTTTTACTTGGTGTAACGCCAAATGAAGCGATGGCCGAGCTTTACGGAAAGGCAACCGGAAATGCAAAAGGACGTGGCGGTTCGATGCACCTTTTTTCCGATAGGATGCTTGGTGGATTTGGTATAGTTGGAGGACATGTCCCTCTTGCTGCAGGAGCTGGTTTTTCTTTGAAATATCTAAAAAAAGATGGCATCTCGATTTGCTATTTAGGAGATGGCGCTGTAGCTCAAGGTGCGGTTCATGAAACATTAAATCTTGCCTCTCTTTGGGATCTGCCTTGTGTATTTGTTGTAGAAAATAACATGTGGGGAATGGGAACAGGTGTTGAGAGAGCAATTTCAATTTCTCCGATTGCAGAAAAACTTGGACCCACTTATGGGATGAAGGGTTACTCTGTTGATGGAATGAATTACCTAAGCTGCTATGGATGTTTTGATCATGTATTTAAGGAAGTAAAATCGACTTCTCGACCGGTAATTGTGGAAGCGTATACGCAAAGATTTAAAGGTCACTCCGTTTCAGATCCAGGTCTTTACAGAACTAAAGAAGATTTAAAAAAGGTGATGGAGCTTGATCCTATCGAAAAACTCTATCAAGATATGGTAGAAAAAAATTTTATCACTGAAGCCCTTTATAATGAAATAATCAAAGAAGAAAAGGAAAAAGTTGTGGAAGCGATGAAGTTTGCACAAGCAAGTCCTGATCCAAGTCTTTCTACTTTAGAAGAAGATGTTTTTTGTCCCTATTAATTGAGAGATAAATAAGATGAGCAAACAATTAGTTGAGATGAGAGAAGCTATTCGCCAAGCCCTCGATGAGGAGATGACATTAGATCCTACTGTCTTTATTCTTGGTGAGGAGGTCGCAGAATATAACGGAGCTTATAAAGTCACAAAAGGTCTTTTAGATAAGTGGGGAAAATCAAGAGTCATTGATACACCGATTGCAGAAAATGGATTCGCAGGCCTTGCAATTGGTGCTGCGATGACAGGTCTTAAGCCAATTGTAGAGTTTATGAGCTTTAATTTTTCATTTGTTGCGGCAGATCAGCTCATTTCTAATGCTTGTAAAATGTTTTATATGTCAGCTGGAAGATTTAGTGTTCCAATTGTTTTTAGAGGTCCAAATGGAGCTGCAGCCCAGGTTTCTTGTCAACACTCTCACAGCGTTGAAGCGATGTATGGAATTTTCCCAGGTTTTATTATTCTAGCCCCAAGTAATCCCTATGATGCAAAGGGACTTTTAAAAAGTGCAATTCGTAATCCAAATCCTGTCCTTTATTTAGAAAATGAACTCGATTATGGAATGAAAATGGAAATTCCAACGGAGGAGTATCTTGTGCCGATTGGAAAAGCTAAGGTTGTAAAAGAGGGGAAAGATGTTACATTAATTTCTTACTCAAGAATGTTCAATCTCTCTCAATCTGCAGCTGAAATGGCAAGACGGGAAAATATAGATGTTGAACTAATTGATTTAAGAACAATTAAACCTTTAGATATAGCAACGATTGCTCATTCTATTAGAAAAACTAATCGATGTGTTCTTGTAGAAGAGGGACATAGTTTTTCTGGAATTTGCTCAGAAATTGGATTTCAAATTCAAGAGCATTGTTTTGATTTTTTAGATGCTCCAATTGTTCGAGTGTGTCAAAAAGAGACACCCATGCCCTATTCTAAAGTTTTAGAAGCGGAAACCTTACCAACAAAAGAAAAGATTTTAAGCGCCCTTAAACAAGCTGTTAAATAAGATCAGGAGATTAAAGTTTATATGCCTACAACACTTATGATGCCCAAGCTATCTCCAACTATGGAAAATGGAGTCATTGTAAAATGGATGAAAAAAGAGGGCGATTTTGTGAAGGCCTCTGATGTTTTATTTGAAGTTGCAACAGATAAAGCAACTGTTGAGCATGTAGCTTTAGATGATGGATACCTTAGAAAAATCTTAGTGAAAGAAGGTGAAGAGGCAAAAGTCAATCAAGCTGTTGCAGTTTTTAGTGAATCTCCTTCAGAAAGCATTGAGGGGTATCAACCTATTTCAATGATAAAAGAGGAAAAACAAGAGTCCTCTAAGGAACCTGCATCTAGCCAGACTGAAATTAAAACAACTGATCTCGAAAAGGGCACGAAAATGACACAGATGACATTTTCCCCATCCGCCCCTCTTGAAAATTATGAATTTGAGTGGCCAAGAGATCAAATAAGCTCAAAAATTTTAGCATCACCCCTTGCTAAAAAGCTTGCAAAAGAAAAAGGAATAGATCTTGCAAGCATCAAAGGAAGTGGTCCAAATCAAAGAATTACCAAAAAAGATATTGAGCTTTCTCAAAAAAATGCAACAGTCTCTTTTGGACGGCAAACCCCATCAGAGCATAAAGCTGGCGCATTCGAGTATGAATCTTTGACACCAATTAGAAAAGTAATTGCAGAAAGACTTCAAGGATCAAAATCTTTTATTCCTCATTTCTACGTTAAGCAAACAGTTGTTGTTGATGAGCTTGTTGAAATTAGAGAGCAGCTTAAAGCATGTGATATATCGCTGACTTTTAATGATTTTGTGATTAGAGCTTGCGCGATTGCACTCAAAGAGCATCCTTCAATTAATAGTGGATTTGATTCAAAAGCACAAAAAATAGTTCGTTTTCAGACAGTAGATATTTCAATTGCAGTGAGTATAGCAGCTGGATTAATCACTCCAATTATAAGACATGCAAACTATAAAAATATTGGGGAGCTTTCCTCAGAGTGCAAATTTCTTGCTAAAAAAGCAAAAGAGGGAGCTCTAGAATCGTATGAGTATCAAGGAGGCTCATTCACAATTTCCAATCTTGGAATGTATGGAATCGATGAGTTTTTTGCGATCATCAACCCCCCCCAGGCAGCAATTTTAGCGGTTGGAGCTATTCAAGAGACTCCAATTGTGAAAGAGGGAAGTGTTGTGGCTGGCAAAACTCTAATTTTAACTCTTTCAGTTGATCACCGCGTTGTAGATGGGGCAGATGCTGCTTTATTTCTTCAAACAGTTAAAAAATACCTAGAAAAACCCGCAATTTTGCTGATTTAATCATGGAAAATTCAAAAAAAGATCTTTGCAAAATGGAATTTACGCAAGATGCATATGGCAAAGAGATCTTGTTAAAAGATGGTAAATTTCAAGTAATGATGGAGTGGGAGCGTCCTTATATGAAAGCCTGTATCGATAAGCTTTCTCCATCAGGAGACGTTCTTGAAATCGGATTTGGATGCGGTTATTCAGCAACCTTTATTCAGCAGCATCATCCAAAATCTCATACAATTATTGAGTATCATCCAGTTGTAGCAGAACATGCAAGAAAGTGGGCAGAGAATTACAAAAATGTCACCATCATAGAGGGGACATGGCAAGAAAAGCTTAAAGAGCTGGGATGGTTTGATCAAATTTTTTTTGATGATTATCCTTTAGAGAGTGAATCTGAGATTCAATCTATCAATGAAACAAGCAAAAAAGCCTCTTGGATAGTAGATAAAGGAAAAAAGTTTTTAAGTAAAATTCAAAACAAGTTTTCTTTTCTTAAAGAGATTAAATATAAAGATGAAGATTTAGATTTTTTCTTTAATAATCTAACGAAAAAAAAATCCATCAACAAGGACCATTTTCTTCCTTTTTTTTATGAGCTTATGGCTTCATCCCAAATTACAAAAGATCAGTTTGAAATGGTTGTAGCTCGCCTAAAAGAGGAGGGTTTAATTGATGATGAGACTGTAAAAAGCTTTGAAGAAAAGCAAGCTAAACTTAGTCTATCATCTAAGGTAAAAGATCTTAGAGGCAATCGTTTTTTTGGGTTTTTAGAGGAGGCTCTTTCTTCTCATCTCAAGAAAGAGGGAAGATTCTCTTGCTATATTGAAAATGGAGTTTCTAAATATGAAGATCAAGAATTCTTCGATAAAGTGATTTTAAACCCTCACGTAGAGTATCAAGAAGAGTGGATTGATATTAAGGTTCCAGATAATTGCGTCTATTTTAAGGGAGATAGAGCTCTTGTAATTTTAATTACTAAAAAATAATCTAGAGCCATTTTTTTCTTTGAAACAGATAAAAAGCCCCTGATCCTATGCAAACAATCGATAAAATTATATAGATAAAAGCAAAGGGGTTATTTGCATTTGGAAGTTTTATGTTCATACCATATAAACTTGAAATCATAGTCGGAATACTAAGCAAAATCGTAAGAGCTGTAAGAAGGCGAATTGTCTTATTCAGCTGATTTGTAAATATGATCTGATAGGAGTCTCTTAAGCTTCTAATGGTTCTTAAATTTGTCGAGCAAAGATCTTCAGATTGCATTGCTGTATTTAATAAATCTTCTAGAAGATTTCTATCTTCTTCTGTTAGCAAAAGGTGTTTTCCTTGGGAGATTGTCTCTAAAAGCTTTTTTATTGGAATTAATGATCCAAGGTATTGATTTAAATTTTCTTCATTAATAATTAAGATTTCTATGTCTTCGCTTTCAATAAAATGAATTTCTTTTTCTTGCTTGAGAACGCTGTTTCTAATTTTCTTAATTTCGTAGGTAAAGGATTGGGAAATCTTTAAAAGTAGGAAAATCATAAAAGCAGCTGTAGCTTCAATATTTACCTTATCTGAAGAAGAGATAATCGTTTCAACTAAAGAGGATTGAATAGGACAGATGGTGATCACATAATCTTTTGAAAGGATCGTTGTAAAAGTAATTGTAAAAAGACCTGATTCTCTTTTAGAAATAGGGTGCCTGGCATATACGACACATATCTCATTAAATTTTTCAATACGAGGTATCTCATATTTATCCATTGAGTCTTGTAGGTCTTGAACTTCTATATTCAAAAGGGCGGAAATATATCTTAAATCATCGATTTGAGCAGAATCTACATGGATCCAGCATCTAGGGACTGGATGATCAAGGCTTTGAAATGACTCGTTTTCTCCTTTTTTTAAATAGAAAGATAGCATCTCTATTTTTACCCCGATTATTATTACAATCTTTAATTTTCAAGGTATTCGCGAGATTAATTATTCACAAGTTAATTTGTTGAGCTATGAAGGGTAGATTCTAAATCTTTAATTCTCTTTTCGAGCTCTTCGATTTTTTTCACATATTTTTCAATATTTCTTAAGTAAACCTTTTGCTTATTGTGCTCTTGCAAAGGTTGAAGAGGAGACCCTCCATATTGCCCCCCTTTTTGTAGAGTTTTAGTCACCCCTCCGCGAGTTGCAATTTGTGTATGGTCTGGTACTTCAACGTGTCCAACTACTCCAGCTTGTCCGCCAAAAACGACATATTTTCCTGTTTTTGAAGACCCGGAGATTCCAGTTTGAGAGACGATAATATTATGCTCTCCCAAGATAACATTGTGCCCGATTTGAACTAGATTATCAATTTTAGTTCCTTTGCAAATTCTAGTATGTTTAAATCTTGCTCGATCAATTGTTGTATTAGCTCCGATTTCAACATCATCTTCGATAATTACGTTTCCTAGTTGCTCTATTTTTTCATGTTGCCCTTTTGCATCGGTGATATATCCAAAACCACAAGATCCGATGATGCATCCTGGCTGGAGGATAACTCTATTATGCATCTTTGTTCTCTCCCGTATCACAGCACCTGGATGGATAATGCAGTATTCTCCTATTTCAGCTTCAGGACCTATAAAAACGTGACTAAAAATAGTTGTTCCCCTTCCAATTTTTACATTTTTATCAATTGTTACATTAGGTCCAATTCTTACATGTTCTCCAAGAACACAGCTGGAGTGTATCACAGCAGATTCATGAATTAAATTAAAACCACTTTCGCAAGATTCAATCACTAAGTCGGTGATTTTCTTAAAAACTTCAGAAGGGTTGTTAGATACCAAATAATTTCTATTTTCAATAGGAGCTTCACAAGAGTGAAGACAAACGGCCCCAGCTTTTGTAGATTTTAATAGATCTTTATAGCGATTATTACTTAGAAAAGAGACTTCATTTTCTTGTGCAGCATCTAGGCTGTTTATGCCAGAGATTTCATGATGAGGATTTCCGATTAAAGAAGAGTTTGTTAGCTTAGCTAATTCTTCTAATGTGAAAATTTTGCTCATAAGAAAATAGAAGTCTCCGTGTAGGAATTAGTTTGGTTTGTTTTCGCTAAATGAAACTTGTTTTGAACTCTCTTTAGCAGATTGCTTTTCTAAATCTTCAAACACTTTATCCATTTCAGCAATCACTTCCTGAGTAATATCAAATGTTTCTCTAAAAGAAAAACAAGCATCTTTATTTACAACTAAAGAAAGATTTTTGTTTTTTGCAATTTTATCCGTTGCAGCGTTCACATAAGAGGAGACTGTTTGGACAAGTTTCATGTTTGCTTGCTGCATCACTTGGTAAAATTGGTTTTGATAACGATCGTACTCTTCCCTTAATGTTTGATACTTCATTTTGAGCTCTTGCTCACCTTCAGGAGATAGACCATCGATAAAGTCTGGATCGTTAAACTTAGCAGTAATATCATTGAGTTGATCTTCAATGTCTTTAATTAAGCTTGTCATTTGTTGTTTTACGTTTTCTAACGATTCTTGCTCTTTTTTTCCAAGCTTAGATTCTGTAATACATGACGTAAAATTAACAATTCCAATTTCATTTTTAGCTTCTTGCTTAGCTTCAACTTTATTTTGAGAAGCAGCCTGAAGGTTGCCACCAAAGATAAAACAAGATAAAGCTAGTGCTAAATTAGATAAATTACGTTTCATAACATCTCCTTAAGGTTACTCATTATGAGTAACAGTTTACTAAAAATTTAAAATTGTCCACCCATCGCGAAGAAAAATCTCTTGAGGGGTTCGTTTCCTGCGTGAACAGGGAACGCATAACCAATGATCACAGGAGATCTTGGAGAGACTTCTAATCGAAGGCCAACCCCATAGCTCATACGAACTGTTCCTATATCAAACTGCTCTTGACTGATGGAACCACTATCAAAAAAGACAAAAGCATCGATCGGTTTGTAAATGCTCTGTAGGTATTCCACTGAGAATAGGAAGGAAGAAATACCCCCAGTTGGTTCATCTTTTTGAATTTTTCCATCTTTAATGTATTTTGGACCGATCTTAAAAGGTTTATATCCACGAACTGAACTATCGCCCCCAAGGAAGAAACGCTCACTTAACGGAATATTTTCAAAGTTTCCGTTACCACCGAATGGGTAAATGTATTTAAGATCAAATCTTGTTTTAAAAGTTCCTTTTCTCCAAACAGGGTAATAATAGTTGTTGATGAAAGCAAACCTTAAAAAAGGAAACATTCTTTGAAAGCTATCATGCCTTCTAATTCCTGCAAGTTCAGTTTCAAAGATCGATCTAAGACCCCGACGAGGTTTAAATGCGTTATCTGTTGAGTCGTAGTTTAAGCTTCCTGAAATCCCGGACACAAGACCACTGTTTTTATCCTGAGCTCTCGCTTCAGCCCCGGCATTTTTTTTGATATTTATGATAGCATTGTTGATTCTAAATTTCCACCCTTGAGTTAGGTAAGGTGTGATTGGGTAGTTGGCATAGATTGCAAGTCCCAAGTTGTGAATCATGTACTCTTTAGATTGGAGTCGGCTATTTGAGTAGTTGGCGTCAAATCCAAATCTCCAAAGAGTATCTCTAAGGTATGGAGTCATCCAAGAGATCCCGAAGGCTGATTCTTTTACCCCAAAGCTCGCTCTTGCGTGGAAATATTCTCCTCCACCCCTTAAGTGAGAGAGACTTCTCCAAAATTTATTTAACCCTTTATAGTTGAAGTTGCTCTCAGTGAGATCTAACCCTCCGTAGATCGAATCGACTGAGCTAAAACCAAAAAATAAACTTGCATTTCCAGTCGAGGTTTCTTCTACTTCAATGATGACATCTCTATAGTTTGGTCCAAGTCCTCTATCGTCTGATGTTCTAACTGCATAAACGTTAACGGATTTAAAATATCCAACAGCTTCAAGTCTTTGCTGAGTTGCTTTGAGTTTTCTAGAATCAAACACTTCTCCTGGGACTAAAAGAGATTCATGCAAAATCACGCTTGTGTTAGTTTGAACGTTTCCAAGAACTTTAACCATCCCGACTTTAAACTGCTCATTTTCTTCAATTTGAAAATGAACGCTGTAGCTTGGAGCAGATTCCGAGAGTTGAAGGGTGTATTGCACATCTGTTTCTATATACCCTTTTTTTCCGTAAAGATCCTTAATTTCTTGGATAGTACTTCTTACTTTTTCAGGGGAATAGGTAGTTCCGTTCTTGATGAGCATCACTTTTTTAACTTCATCATTTGTAAAAAGCGTATTCCCTGAAAAAGTAATGTTTCCAAAATGAAAGAGCTGCCCTTTTGTTGCCTTTATCACAACATTAACCCCGTTATTTACGTCAGTTGTTGTAATAGACACTCTTGCATCTGCATAACCTTGGTTTTGAAGGAAATCCACAATGATAAGTTTATCATGCTCAAGAGCCTCTTCATGGTAGATCCCCTTTCCAGTTAGCCAACCTGTGAACAGGTTAAACTTTTTAGTATGAATCATCTCAAGAATCTGACTCTCTTCGCTCTTAGAAAAGCCTTGAAAGGAGAGTTTTTGAACTTTTCCAGCTCTTCCTTCGTTGACCTTGATGATAATGTTCATCTCGTTTTTGTGTGGAATCGGGACAATTGTATACTGGAGCTCTGCTTCAAAATACCCTTTTTTAATATAAAATTCTTTTAATTTATTGAAAGCTTTATTGAATTCATCTCTGTTAAATACAGAATCCTTCTTGATATCAAGTTCTTTTTCAAGAGTGTGGGTTTTAAATTTTTTATGAATGAATTTAATATTTTTAATGAGAGGTTTTTGCCAGAGCTTAATTGTAATTTGAAGCTCCCCATTTTTCATTTCTATGGAAGGCTCTGCTTTGTCAAATTCTTGCGAAAGGGTTTTTAAGTCTTGGTCGAATGTGATCTGAGAAAATGGATCACCGACTTTAGTGTTAAGTTTAGTTAAAATTTGTGAGGAGTTGAAAGAAGATCCAGAAGGGAGATTTTCCACTTTTAATTTAATACTTCCAACTTTTTTGTATTCATAGGCTTCAACAGAAATGGGATTGCTATAAACCGGCTTAAGTGGTGCCCCAACAAGAAGAAGAGGAGTAATGTAGAGGAGAAATTTTTTGTTCATGTGCCTTTTTTGTCTTTGAGTCTTCTAAATCATTAGCGCGAATTATAGAAAACTTTTTGGAATAAATGCAAGAAAACCTGGTAGTTTATTATTGAAAAGAATGTCTTGCATAGAATGCTTGAGAGAGAGTTGTTTCATCTATATACTCAAGAGATGTTCCAATTGGAACTCCTGATGCAAGCTTTGTCACCTTAAGTCCTAGCTTGTAAAAGTTCTCATAAAGATACAAAGATGTAGCATCTCCTTCAAGAGTCGAATCTAAAGCTAAGATCACTTCTTGAATCCCAAGTTTTTCAATTCGCTGTTTAATTTTCTCAAGTGGAAGATCACTTGGAGTTTTTCCATCAAGAGGTGAGATAAGACAGCCAAGTACATGGTAGTGTCCTTTAAATAGTCTTGTTTGCTCTATTAAGTAAATGTTTTTGCAAGAAGCAACAATACACATAAGAGAAGATCCTTGTCTTGATGTGCAAAAATAACACTCTGAATCTTCTTTTAAAGCACCGCACTCTTCACATTTCTGAATCGATTTTGAAATTTCTAATAAGATCGAGGAGAAGTGAATTAAATCTTTTTGGGGCCACTCAAGAAGTTTATAAGCGTACCTCTCCGCTGTTTTTTTTCCAACTCCGGGGAGTTTTTTTAGCTGCTCGACTAATATTGAGATAAGTTTCGGAGTGTAAGACATAAGAATTTTAGGTTTTTTTTCTATGAATTTATCAATTAAAGGTTAAAAAGTCTACGGTCTGTTTCTTATATATTAAGCTGTAATTTATATGAGCCATTTTGTAAGATATAGCAATTAAATTTTAATTTAGTAAGGGCGTTATGCATAAGGCGAAAATCGTGGGAACTGGAAGTTATCTTCCAGATAAAATCTTATCTAATGCAGACCTGGAAAGAATTGTTGAAACATCAGATGAGTGGATTACAACAAGAACTGGGATGAAAGAAAGAAGAATCGCTTCCTCCGTAGAAACGACCTCATTTATGGGAGCGCAAGCTGCTAAAAAGGCTTTGTCTGAAGCTTCCCTTACAGCTGAGCTTATTGATTTAATCATCGTTGCAACAATTACTCCTGACTTTCCTTTTCCAAGTACTGCAAGTTTGATACAAGCCGATCTTGGAGCGATAAATGCTGGAGCTATGGATGTTCAGGCTGCATGTTCTGGATACATTTACGGACTTTCCTTAGCTAAAGCTTATGTTGAATCTGGAATGTATAAGCACATTTTAGTGATTGCCTCAGAGAAGCTCTCAAGTTTTACCGATTATCAGGACAGATCTACATGCGTGTTGTTTGGGGATGGTGCTTCTGCAGCAGTTGTTAGTTCAGAGGGCCTTGGATTTTCAATTAAAGGTGTTGTTCTTGGGGCTGATGGAACACAAAAAGATCTTTTGTATCTGCCAGCTGGAGGGTCTAGTTGCCCAGCATCAGAGGAGAGTGTTCAAAAAAGACTTCACTTTATCAAGATGGAGGGAAAAGAGACTTACAAACACGCAGTTAGGCGGATGGAAGCTGCAGCAACCCTATGTCTTGAAAAAGTTGGCTGCCATCAAGATCAAATTAGCTACATGATTCCCCATCAAGCCAACATGAGAATTATTGAGGGGTTAGCAAAAAGGTTCGATGTATCCTTGGAGAAGGTCTATATAACAATTCATAAATATGGGAATACTTCGGCATCTTCATGTGGAATTGCTTTGGATGAGCTTGTAAGAGAAAAGCCTTTTCAAAAAGGGGAAAATCTTTTGCTTGTTGCCTTTGGAGCAGGATTGACCTGGGGTGCATCAGTGTTAACAAAGGAGTAAGGATTACAATGAATAAAAAGATTGCATTTTTATTTCCTGGTCAAGGGGCGCAGTACCTTAAAATGGGCCAAGATGTTTTTGAGTCATCTCAAGGTGCAAGAGAAGTTTTTGAGGAAGCTGAAGAGATCTTGAATTATCCAATATCTGAGCTTATTTTTAATGGAACCCAAGAGAAGCTCACTCAAACAAAATATAGTCAACCAGCTATCTTTATCACCTCAGTTGCTTTACTAAAGGCTTTTACCGGAAGATATCCTGAAATCCAACCATATGTTTGTTCAGGACTTAGTCTTGGAGAGTATACTGCCCTTTTTGCAAGTGGCAAACTTTCTTTTTCAGAAACCTTATCTCTTGTGCAACAAAGAGCTAACTTTATGCAAGAGGCTTCTGAGAAATATCCAGGCTCACTTTCTGTTATACTTGGTCTAGAGGAACAGGAGGTGAAACCCTTAATTGCTCCTTTAGAAAACAAAGTATGGGTTGCAAATTTAAATTGCCCGAAACAAGTTGTGATTTCAGGAGGATTTCAAGGGTTAAAAGAGGCTGAAGCACTTGTTAAGCTCGGAGGAGCAAAAAGGGTTTTACCTCTTGAGGTGTCAGGGGCTTTTCATAGTGGACTTATGCATGAAGCTCAAGTAAAGCTTAAAGAAAAAATTGAAAAAGTTCAGTTTTTGGATTCTCAAACCCATCTTGTAATGAATGTTGTTGGGGATTTTGTTTCATCGAAAGAGGAAATTAAAAAGTATCTGATTGAGCAAGTTGCAAATACAACTCGTTGGGAAAAAGGGATTCACTCGATTGAGCGAGAGGGGATAGATGCCTACATTGAAATCGGTCCTGGAAAAACCCTTTCAGGAATGAACAAGCGAATTCAAGTGCTACAGCCAACATTAAGTGTTGAAAATTATAAAGAAATTGAAAACTTTGAGGCGCTTTTTTTGCAGCCTACTTAATTTAAGGAGATCGCATGTTAAATCAAAAAAAGGCACTTATTACAGGTGGAACAAGGGGAATCGGAAGAGCTATTGCAGAGTGCTTTGCAAAACATGGGGCAAGTGTTATTATATTTGGAACGAATGAAGAAAAGGCGAAAGAGGTGATAGCTTCAATGCAAGCCTTAGCTGTAAATCCAACTCAAGAATTTTCATACGCTGTTGTAGATGTAAGCGATCATATAAAAGTGATTGAACAAATAGATGTGATTTTATCAAAATGGAAGAGTCTAGATATCGTAGTTAATTGCGCAGGAATTACAAAAGATAATTTTCTTATGAAAATGAGTGAGCATGACTGGGATCTAGTTTTAGATGTAAATTTGAAATCTGTCTATAATGTCTGCCATGGAGTTATTAAATCCATGATGAAAAATCGCTCTGGTAAAATTATCAATATCACCTCTGTAATAGGCTTGACAGGAAATGCTGGACAAGTTAATTATTCAGCGTCAAAATTTGGAATGGTAGGGTTTACAAGATCTCTTGCAATCGAAGTTGCAAAAAGAGGCATTTGCGTAAATTGCATTGCTCCTGGATTTATAGAAACTGACATGACTTCTGCGCTAACTGAGGCGCAAAAAGAATACATTTTAAATAAAGTCCCCATGCAAAAACTTGGAAATGGCGAAGACATAGCTCAAGCGGCTCTTTATTTAGCAAGCAGCATGAGTGATTATGTAACTGGCCAAGTTATCACAGTGGATGGGGGAATGCTAGCTTAAATCCATTAAATATTTTTAAACATAAAAACATGAAAGGAAAACTTTTATGACATCTATTGAAAAAGAAGTAGTAGATATTATTGTAGAGCAACTAGGTGTTGATGCTGCAGATGTAACTTTAGAAAAATCTTTCGTTGAGGATTTAAATGCTGATTCTCTTGATTTAACTGAGTTGATTATGACTTTTGAAGAAAGATTTGGTTTTGAAATATCAGAAGAGGACGCAGAAAAACTTAAAAAAGTTGGTGATGTTGTCTCTTATATTACAAAAAGAAAAGGGTAATTACCCTTTCTTTTTTTAAAAGGACTTAGATCGTAATCTGAGTCTTTTTCTATGACTTTATTGTGACCCAAAGTTCTCTTAGTTTTTGATCACTCAGAAGATGTTTGCAGAAGAAAAGCTCATAGTTCTTATCTGAAATTTTTTCTTGAATTTCTAGAAAGTCTTCTTTGTATTTCAAAAGATCAGTTGAATCAAGTGTAGATGGAAAGACCCCAAAATCGTTACACGCTTTTGAAATATTTTCTTTTCGATATAAGAAATTGATAAATTTATAAATATTCTCTTCGTTTTGATTCCCAGCTGGAATAGAGATGTTCTCTATGGAAATAGTCGTATGCTTTTCTGGAAGAACAAATTTAATAAAAGGAAAGTATTCTTGAGATCTAAGAATATAGGCGCTCAAGCTAAATGCTAGAGCTGCATTTTTAGATCCTAAAACATAATCAGAGCGAGGAACAGCATAAGCTTCAACTGATTTTTTTTGGGTTTTTAACAGCTCTTCTACTTTTTTAGCTTCCAGATCTTTTAGCTCAGTTTTGTTCCCAAATAGATAATAAGATGCAAGTGTAAAAGCTTCAATTGGATCGTTTGTCATTGCGATTTTGTAATCTATTACGTTCTCATTAAAAAGATTATCCCAGGTAAAGGGAAGATCACTTTTTTCTTTGAAAAAGTCCTTATCGATTCCAAATCCACCGATATCCCACTGATAGGGGATGCTATAGGTGTTGTTTGGATCATATTCAAATCCAAGAAGTTTGGGATTTAACTGATTATAAAACTCAAGCTTAGTTTTGTCGATCTTCTTAAGAAGACCTTCTCTGGCAAGCAGAGGAACTGCGTAATCAGAGGGAACAACCAGATCATAACCTGAATTTCTTATTTTCTTTAATTTAATAATTAACTCTTCATTGGATGAGTAGTAATCTATTTTTACATTTATTCCGGTCTCTTTTTCAAATTCTTTAAGAAAATCATTCGAGAGAACATCGCTCCAGGTAAAAATATAAAGTGTATTTTTGTCTTTCTTAAATTTATTTTCCAGATTTGTAGAAAGCAAAAGTCCAAAAATTGCGATAATCCAAATAGAGATAACAAGAACTTTTCTTAATAGATAACTAAGAGTTAGGCTCATTTTTAAAAAACCCTTGGTTTAACTTTTGGAGAGAAAAAGTACATAATTAGTAGGCTCGTAAGACCTATTAGAAAAACCGATAGGGCGTTTACGACAGGCGATATTCCCGTTCTAATTGTGCTAAAAAGGTAAATGGAGAGAGTTTGAAAAGCAGTCCCAGAACAAAAATATGTTACAATAAAATCATCAAACGAAATAATAAAAATTAGCACAGCTGTAGCGATTAAGCTTGGCTTAAGAAGTGGGAGGGTAATTTTAAAAAAAGTTTTTCTAGGTGAAGCTCCGAGTATAAGTGATGCTTCTTGCAGCTTTGGGTCAAGCTCTAGGTATCTTGTATAAACAATTGGAATCACAAAACCAAGACCTAACATTGCATGGGAGACAACAATAGTTGGAAGGCCAAGTGGTACATGGAAAATCGAGAAAAAAGAGAGAAGGCTTACAGCAAGCACAGTTTCAGGGATGATAAGAGTTCCATAAAACAAAGGAATAAACTTAGAAATTCTTCCTCCGCTTGCTCTTAGGAAGATAAGAAGGATTCCCATGGTAATGCTAAGGGTTGTTGAAGAGCTTGCTACAATCAGAGAGTTTTTAAAAGATCTCCAAAGATCTTCAGAATTAAAAAGCTCTTGATACCAAGAAAAGGTAAATGAGTCCCAAGGAGCTGGAAAGGGCTTAGAGTTAAATGAAAAGACAAATAAAACTAATATCGGAGTGTATAAAAATACAAATGTTAAAAAAACAACAAGGATATTTGAAATTTTACCAAATGAAGATTTTCCATGTTTAATCATCCTTTTATTCCCCCTTTAAGCGCTTTGGTCATTTTGTTTGTTAACCATAAAAACAGAACAATTGCACAAACTAAGACAATACTACATAAAACAGTAAAAGCTGCCCCAATGGGAGCTGTGTTGTCTCCAAGCATAAATAAAGTCACCACATTTCCGGCGAAATAGTGCTTATCTCCTCCCATCAGTTCAGGAATTACGAATTCACCAAAGGATGGGATAAAAACAAGTAAAAATCCAAGACGGATTGCTGGCATCGTAAGCGGAATAAGCACTCTTTTGAGTGTTTGCAGCCAGGTAGCTCCGAGGTCCGAGGAGGCTTCATAAAGAGAAAGGTTGAATTTTTCAAGCGATGAAAAGATCGGTAAAATCATAAATGGAAGGTAGTGGTATACCATCATTAACATCACAGAAAAAAACGAATTCAAAAAGTGAATTGGCTCAGAGATAATATTAAAAGAGAGCAAAAGGTTATTTAAAAACCCATTTCTTTCAAGGACAAAAAACCAAGCGCAAACATGAAGTAAAAAATTAGTCCAAAAAGGAATGATAAGAAAAAATAAGAGAATCGTTTTATAGCGGCCCCCCTTAAATGCCAAAAAATATGCAAAGGGAAAAGCAATCGAAAGGCAGATAAAAGAGTTTAAAATAGCAACCCCTAAAGACTGCAGAATAATTTTAAAATAGGTGGGGTGAGTCACAAGCCTAAAGTGCTCAAATGTAAGGCCAGCAAAATCTCCGGTTTCAGAAAGCTTGAAAAAGCTTGTAAGGACCATAATAACAATTGGTAAGTAGAAAAATAAAATTTGCCAAATCAGAGCTGGGCAACCTATTGCAAAAGGGATTTCTTTTGTTGAAAAAAATGTAGACCAAAGAGGCTTTTTCTCAACTTGCTTTTGAAATGTTTTTTTTTCCTCCATCAATAAATCCCCCTATTTTTCAAGCAATACGACATTTTCTTTTTGCCAATAGAGAAACACCTCATCATCATAATCAATATTTTCTTGAGGGAAGTGTTCTTCGTTTTGCTCAAAAACTTGTAGTTTCATTTGATTTTTAAGCAAAATGTTGTACTGAGTTGATCTGCCGTGATAAACAATAGAGGAAACGATTCCGGTCAGCGTGTTAGAGAAGTTTAGAACAGGCTTTTTGGAAATGAAAATTTTTTCCGGACGAATGCTCATATAAACATCACACCCTTCATCCATCCATTCCCTTTTGTGAGGGATGTCTACTTGAAACTCTCCAAGATTTGGAGTTTTCATGTAGGGGGATTGTTGAATGTTGTGAAGGGTTCCTTGTAAAATATTTGTCGTTCCGACAAATTTTGCAACAAAGGAAGAGATCGGAAATTCATAAATTTGTTTCGGAGTTCCTATTTGCTCAATTTCCCCAGAATGGTTCATAATAGCCATATGATCTGCTAAAGTAAGTGCTTCAAACTGATCATGTGTGACATAAATAAAAGTTGTTTTAAGCTTGTCTTGGAGCTCAATCAGCTCAATAAGCATCTTTTCTCGTAATTTAAAATCTAGCGCTGCTAAAGGTTCATCCAGCAGCAAAACATCAGGTTCGTTGATGACAGCTCTTGCTAATGCTACACGCTGCTGCTGCCCCCCAGAAAGCTGACTTGGAAATTTAAAGATGTGAGCTTCAATATGAAATGCTTTAAGAATCTTAAGCACCCGGCTTTCAATTTCAGCTTTATTCATTTTTTGAACGACTAAGCTATAGGCAACGTTGTCAAAAACATTTAAGTGAGGAAAAAGAGCGTAGTTTTGAAAAACAATGTTAATGCTTCTTTTGTGAACAGAAAGATCAGTGATATCTTGGTTTCCTAAAAAGATCTTACCCTTGTCTGCTTTTTCTAATCCTCCGATTAATCTAAGCAGGGTTGTTTTGCCGCAACCGCTGGGTCCAAGGAGTGCAAAAAAACATCCTGAAGGAATATCAAGATTTATATTATCAACAATTTGCGCTCCAGTAATGGACTTGCTTAAGTTTGCTAACTTTATACTTCTATTTTTTGTCATTTTTCCCTTGGTTTTTCAGAGGATTAAATTAATAAGAAAACTAAAGAAATTCGAGCAGATTTTACTATTTTAAAAGTTATTATCCTACATATTTATTAACAAATTTTATCTTCATTTTTTTAAATAGATTCTTAAGGAGATTATTAAACTTTTTTTGATAATAAATATTTTTTAAAAATCTTTTGTTCAGTTTTCTTGCTTTTTTCCTTGGTTTTTAGAAAAATGTCATCTCAAGATGAAATTTTTGTGATATTAAGGAACAGAATGAAAAAAGCAAAGCTTGTGATAATAGGATCAGGACCTGCAGGTTATACATCTGCAATTTATGCTGCTAGAGCGAATTTAGAGCCGATTGTATTTGAGGGTTTTTTCTCGGGGCCTGCGGGAGGACAGTTAATGACTACGACTGAAGTGGAAAATTTTCCAGGATTCCCGGAGGGGATAACAGGGCCTGCGCTAATGGATAATTTTAGAACTCAAGCATTAAAATTTGGAACAGAGATGATTACAGAGGACGTTACCGAGTGCGATTTCTCAAAATATCCCTATATTGTTAAGTCTTCTAATCATGAAGTTGAAGCGCTTTCAATCATAATAGCAACTGGGGCTACCGCTCAAAGATTATTTGTTCCAGGAACTTTAGATGGGGAGTTTTGGCAAAAAGGGGTAACGGCTTGCGCAGTTTGTGACGGGGCTATGCCAATTTTTAGAAACAAAGACCTCTTTGTTTTTGGAGGAGGGGATACTGCAGTTGAAGAAGCTCTTTTTTTAACTAAATACGCCTCAAAAGTCTATATAGTACTCAGAAGAGATCAGTTTAGGGCTTCAAAAATTATGACTCAAAGAGCTCTTTCTCATCCAAAGATTGAAGTGATTTATAATCATGTGCTAAATAAGGTGGAAGGGGATAGCGTCGTAAGAAGTGTGACATTAGAGGATCTCAAATCCAAAGAGCTAAAAACTATGCAAGCAGGTGGCGTATTTTTTGCAATTGGGCACAAACCCAATGTCGATTTTCTTCCAAATGAGCTGCATCGCCATGAAAATGGATACTTAAAAGTTACGCCTGGTACATCTCAAACCAATGTTGAAGGGGTTTTCGCAGCTGGTGATGTTCAAGATCATGTATATAGACAAGCAATTACTGCAGCGGGTTCTGGTTGCATGGCTGCGCTAGAAGCTGAAAGGTGGCTTGCAGCAAAAGAAATGTAAAATACGAGGGTGGGATGAGTTCAAAAAAAGCTCTAAACTGTTTTTTTGTTCATATAAAAAATCTTCTCTCACCTTTGTCTATCCTTCTTTTTTCTTTTTTGTGTCAGCACTTTCTTATAGGGTTTGAAACCAAACCCTGGCTTGAGGCTCCTTTTGAGATTTATTCAACCTCTTCCATTCTTTATAGAAAGTATCCTTCAGTTAATGGTGGGTATAATCCTAAAAACTATCATTCGAGGGATCGATTCTATAAGCAAGATTTTAATGTAGGGTTTTCAAGTGATATTGATGTAGGAGTCTTTATTGAGTTTGCTGATACAAGAAAACAAAAGCTTGGAACTCAAGCGATGGGCATTCAGGGAAGGTATCAATGGCTTGATGATATTTGCGGGGATTTTTTAGCTACAACTACCTCTTTCTCTCTCATTCATGCATCAACAAGAAGTTTAAAAGATGTAAGCTGCCCCTATAGTGGTCCGTGGAATTTTATATTGGGCCAATCAATTGGAAAGGAATTTAGTTATTCAGAAAGGGGGTTTTATTCCACCTACTTGTTTTTGGGAGTCGGACAAGCAACAATTGGAATGCCCTGGATTTCTGCAGTTGCGAATTTTAAAAATGTATTTTCTAAAATTCATTCGATTGAGACTTTTGCAGAAGGATATTTTGGATTTGGAAAAAGAAAAAAAGTGGATGTTTCAGAGTTTTATGGATGGGGGAGGATATTTCATCAATCCATTGATTTTGGGATAAGATATACCTGCTATTTCAGTGAAATTTGGGGTCATCTATCCTTTTCTTACGCATATCGAGTTTTTTCAAAAAACTATCCTGATCATGCAAATTCATTTGATATAACTTATCAAATTCCTTTTTCTTTGTTTTGAT
>Ga0172372_10001889_pt1 | contig 32251 bp, 27 predicted proteins | sample LakKiv5m_2_FD_114544 | JGI IMG/M metagenome (GOLD analysis project Ga0172372, IMG submission 114544) | Freshwater microbial communities from Kabuno Bay, South-Kivu, Congo - kab_092012_9.5m | ecosystem: Environmental > Aquatic > Freshwater > Lake | place: Democratic Republic of the Congo... | reverse complement strand
TCGAGGATGAGGCCCACCACCCACGGGCCGACCGCGCCGCCGAGGTTGCCCATCATGTTCATGCTGCCGGAGAGCGCGCCCGCGTGCCGGCCGCCCACGTCCATGCACGCGCCCCAGCCGCTCGCCATCGCCAGGTCGTTCGAAAAGCTCGCCAGGCCCAGCGCGACCATCGCCCAGACCGGGTCGCCGAGCTTGGTGGCGACGATGAGCATCACGCCCGCCGCGACGAGGCCGGCGGAGGCGACCATGCGCCGCGCCCAGCGCACGCTGTCCCACGACTCGGCGAAGCGCTTCGCCAGCCAGCCGCCCACGAAGCACCCGATGCCGCCGAAGAACAGCGGCAGCCCCGCCAGCACCGCGCTTTTCTCCAGCGACACCCCGCGCGCCTCGCGCAGATACGTGGGCAGCCAGGTGATGTAGAAATACCAGCCGTAGCTCATGCAGAAGTATTGCAGCCAGAGCAGCCAGACCGTCGGGCTGGCGAGGAGCCTGCCCCACGGCATCTTCCCGTGGCCGGGGGCGTTGGCCTCCGCGCCGTCCATGAGCGCCAGCTCGGCGGCGTTGACGGCCGGGTGCTCGGCGGGCCGGTCGCGGAACCAGCGATGGAAGCCCACGGCCCACACGACCCCGAGCAGGCCGAACAGCACGAAGGCCACGCGCCAGTTCACCAGCGCAAGCACGCCCGCCACGAGCAGCGGCGTGAACGCCCCGCCCCACCGCGCACTGAGCCAGAGGATGCCCTGCGCCCGGACGCGCTCGCGCGTGGGCAGCCAGATGGTGAAGATCTTCGTCACGTTCGGAAAACACCCGGCCTCGCCCACGCCGAAGAGGAACCGGCACACGAGCATGGAGGCGTAGTTCCAGGCCGCGCCGGTCGCGGCGGTGAAGAAGGACCACGCCACGACGACCTTCATCAGCACGCTGCGCGGCCCGAAGCGGTCGCCCAGCCAGCCGCCGGGGATTTCAAACAGCGCGTAGGCCAGCGTGAACGCGGAGAAGACCGCGCCCATCTGCTTCTCGGAGAAGCCCAGCTCGCGGCGGATTTCCGGCGCGGCCTGCGAGATGCACACGCGGTCAATGTAGGTGATGACGGCCAGCAGGATGACGAAGGCCATCATCGTGTGGCGCGCGCGCGTCGGCGCGGCGGCGGGGGCGGACATGCGGGGAGTGAAGCCGATTCAACGCGAGGCCGCCAAGCCGCAAAGTCGGGCGCAAAGTCGGGCGTGAACCTGCCCACCGTAGCAGCCGACGTGAGGAGGCTCTGATCGCGGTGCCACCATCAGCCTCGAACGCACCGGGCACGGCTCGGCATTCCGACAAATACCAGCCACTGGAATGGTCCGGGAGAAGGGAGTGGGTGTTGACTGCGTGGCCGTTCTCCCTCACCCCGGCCCTCTCCCGCTGGGAGAGGGAGAAAGTCAGCCCGCGCTCGAAGTGCTGCGGCGTTCCTGTCAGCCGAATGCGGAAGGCGTTCCTCCCTCTCCCAGCGGGAGAGGGCCGGGGTGAGGGAGAGCGCACCCGAGAACCCACCAGCACGATTCACCCAAAGTATTGCCGTAGTTGGTAGAATGGATCCGCCCCGCTCATGGCATCCCCTTCGCCCGCTGATTGGAACCTCCTCACGTCGGCTGCTACCGACCATCTCACTCAAACGCCGCGCGCAACGGTCGGCCGATGGCATTGGTGGACAACTTCAAATCCAGCAGCCACGCGATGGTCGCGGCCGTGTCCGGCATGGTGATTGCGTTGGTCAGCGCGTGGCCGCGCCGCACGCCCGCGCCCCACGCGATCCACGGGATCGTCATGTCCTCGGGCCGGTCCACGCCGTGGCTCAGGCCCGCGCCGCCGTGATCGGCGGTGAGCAGGAACAGCGTGTTCGTGACGCCGCTGCGCTCGATGCCCGCCCGGAGCGCGGCCAGCGCCGCGTCGCACTCCGCCAGCGCGGCGAGATACTCCGGCGACGGCCAGCCGTTGAAATGCCCGGCCAGGTCCGCATCGAGGAAATGCACGAACATCAGCCGCGGGCGCTTCGCGAGGAAGTGCTCGGTGGCCAGCGCGGCCACCTGGCGCGCGCCTTGCAGATGGTTGAGGCCGCTAAAATCCCCCCGGGTGGGCATCGGGTAAGACAGGTGGCTCACCGCGCCGGTCGGGAACAGGTAGGCGAGCTTGTCCTTGCCGGAAAAGGCCGCCGTGACGAAACCCTTGGTCGTCGCCAGCGAGAGCACCGTCGGCACCCGCAGCGTGCCGAACGCGGGAATCCATTCGTTCCAGAACACCCCGTGCTCCTCGGGGCCGAGGCCGGTGAGCATCGAGGTGTGCGCGGGCAGGGTGAGCGGCGGGACGATGCTCTGCGCGGTCCACGAGGTCGCACCCTCGCGGGCCATCGCCTGCAAGGTCGGCATCGCCGCCTGCTGCGCGGTGTCGGGCCGCGTGCCATCGAAGCTCACGAGGATGATGTGCGCGGGACGGACAGGCTCGGGCTTTGGTGGCGAAGCAACCGGCTGCCCGGCGCCGGCGGCGGCAGGACTCGGCGACGCGGGCTGGTCCTTGCAGGCGGCGAACAACGCCGCGCAAGCCAGCACGACCACGGGCAGATGACGCGCGAACTGGTTCACAAAATTTCCCAGCGGTCGAACATCGCCGCCTGGCCGCAATGCGCGCCGCCTTCACCAAGCAGGTTCCACACGATGGCTTGTTGGATGCGGAAACGCCGGCCCGACTTCGATATCCGCACACCCGCGTAGTTGGCGATGTGCCCGTGCGCCGTGACCTCCGCCAGCAGCCGCGCGCGCTCCTCGCGGGCGACCGGCTCGGCGGTGAGCCGCGACGGCGTGCGGGTGAGTTCGTCCCACGACATCTCCCACAGCGCGAGCGCGGCGCGGTTGCCGTAGTTGAGCACGGGATCGGCCTGCGTGCCGTGCGAGACGAGGACAAAGGGCGCGTGGAACAGGGCCTCCACCAGCGCACGCGGCTCCGTCACGCCGGGCACAAGCTCGCGGCCAAGCCAATGCCGGAAGCTCCGCGCGAGCGTGGCCGCGTGCGCGAGCCCCCAATCGGTTGACCACGGCTCGCTCATTTCAACTTGGGGAAAAACTCCCGCGCGGTGCGGCACGTCGCGGCGCTGAGGTCGTCGAGCGAACAACCCTTCGTTTGCGCCACTGCGGCGGCGATTTCGCGGACGTAGGCGGATTCGCAGCGCTTGCCGCGATACGGCATCGGCGCGAGGAACGGCGCGTCGGTCTCCAGCATGAGCCGGTCGAGCGGCGTGGCGGCGACGGTGGCGCGGACTTCGGCGGCGTTCTTGAAGGTCACGATGCCGGTGAAACTCACGAGCGAGTTCATCGCCAGCACACGCCGCATTTGCTCCGGCGTGCCGACGAAGCAGTGGAACACGCCCCGCACGCGGCTGGCGAACGGCTGCATGATCGCCAGCGTCTCCTCGAAGCACTCGCCGCGCGTGTGGATGACGCAGTTCAAGCCCGCCTCCGCCGCGATTTCGAGCTGCTGCTGGAACGCCTCCGCCTGCCGCGCCTTGACGTGCGCGTCCTGCTCCGCCGTGCCGCCGTTCGCGCTCGGCAGCCGGTAGTAGTCCAAGCCCGTCTCGCCGATGGCGATGACTTTGGGATGCTGGACGAGTGCGCGAAGCTCGGCCCGGAAATCCTTCGGCGCGCGCACCGCGTCATTCGGATGCCAGCCCACCACCGCGAACACGGAGTCGAACCTCTCTGCCAGCGCCACCGCTTTCGCGCTGCTTTCCATGTCGGTGCCGATGCTCACCAGCCGCGTGATGCCCGCCGCCGTCGCGCGCTCGACGAGTTGCGGCAACTCCTCGGCGAAGTCGGGAAAATCGAGGTGCGCGTGTGTGTCGTAGAACTCAGCCATGTGCGAAGCCAGCCCGGCTGGCGGGGCTTTCCATAAGGGTGGCGGTCGCGCGTTGCAACCGGCATTTCGCCGGAAATCAGCGGGCGAAGCGGGTTTGCGATTGCGTCGAGCGCAAGGCGTTTGTTATTTCTTCGCGCGACAGCGCAACCAACAAAGACCGAACTGCTATGCCTCAACCGATTTACCATCCATGTCTCGAATGCGCCCAGCACGGCGGCAAGTCCCTCGCCGAAGTGCTCGACTTCGCCAAGGCCGCCGGGGCCACCGGCATCCAGCCGAGCAACTACCACCTCAACGGCGGCAAGCTCTTCAAGTCCGCGAAGGAAATCCGCGACACCTTCGAGTCGCGCGGCATGACGCTGGACGGCATCTCGGCGCACTGTCCGTTCTGGGTCCACACCAGCGCGTGGACCGGCACCAAGTCCGGCAACCCGTTCATCGCGCCCGACGTGGCCAAGCTGCCCCCCGACAAAATCGAGAAGTGGCACGAGAACTACCTGCTTAAGCTGATGGACCTCGCCGCCGAACTGGACGTGAAGATCATGCCGATGTTTTGGGGCGTGGCGTTCGGCTGGGAACTCGCGACCGGCTACCCGTGGGGCTTCTGGGCCGGCGGCGGCTTTGATTTGCTCGCCGAGGGCAAGGAGCGCTTCGTCAAGAAGACGGCCAAGCTCCGCAAGCACGCGAACGAACTCGGCATCAAGCTCTGCCACGAAATCCACCCCGGCACCGCCGCCAGCACGGCGGATGACTTCAACATGCTCGTGGACATCTGCGACGGCGACGCCTCGCTCGGTGTGAATGCCGACCCCTCGCACTGCTGGGAAGGCGAGACGTGGGAGTCGCGCTTCCTCAAGGTCGGCAGCCGCATCTGGGCCGCGCACATCAAGAACTTCGTCGTGCGCTCCGGCTTCCCGCTCCGCGCCATGCAACCGGACTGGGGCAAGCGCGCGATGCAGTTCACCGACCTCGGCAGCGGCGACCTGAACATGCAGCGCTACGCCGAGCTGCTCATCCACGTCGGCTACCCGCAGCGCTACATGAAGCTCATGGGCACGAAGGACGCCCCGCTCGTCGTCGAGGCCGAGAGCGCGCACAAGGAGCTCGACTACTGCTCCACCGACGGCGTGCGCTACGTGAAGAACAATCTGCTCTTTCCCGTGGCCGCCGGCTCCTTCGAGGACGGCATGGGCGCGTAGGCGGAACGCAACGCAACTGACCCCGAAGGGCGCGGCGCAAGCCGCGCCTTTCGCGTTTCCCGCGTAGCAGCCGACGTAAGGAGGCTCTGACTCGTGTAGCTCGACATTCCAATGTCGAGTTCGGCTCCGGCGACCAAAGACTCGACATTGGAATGTCGAGCTACCCATTCACTTGGGCACGCAGCCGAAGAAGGTCAGATATGGCTGGCCCTGCGCCTCACGCTGGAGGAGCAGCGCGAGTTCGAGCGCGTGGTAATCGCCCCACATGGAGCTTTCGCCGTTGGGCACCTGCTGGCCGGGCGCGATGTGGTCCCAGCCGTTCGGGCGATGATAGACCGAGTGCAGGATGAGGCCCTGATGCTTCGGGTTCGTGGAGAGATACGGCTCGGAGAAGAGCGTGTCCGCCACGGTCAAGCCTGCCTGCCGGTAGCGCGCGCCGTTCTTTCGGTCGCCCTTCGCGATGAGGTAATTGCCGAGGCGGATCAAGCCCTGCGCGGCGATGGCGGCGGCGGAACTGTCCACCGGCTCGTGGGCGTTGAACGGGTCAGCGGGCTTGCTCAGGTAGTTCGCCGGCAGCCGGTGCAAGTTCGGCGCACCCGTGTCCCACATCGGTATGCCGTCGGCGCAGGAGTTGGCGAGGTAGAAGTCGGCGGTGGCGGTGGCGGCTTTCGCAAAACTCTTGGCGACTGCGCAAGCTACCGGGTCAGGCGCGTTCATTGAGTATCGGCTTTCGGCCAGTTGTGCGTGCGATACTCGAAGGAACTCGATAATGGATTCAGGCAGGAATGAGCCTTCCGGGAACAGTTCAACCCTCCGTCTCTGCAACTCACTCAATAGCTCCAACTCCTCCGCAAACCCGCACACCGCCCACGCCAGTCCGCGTGTCCATGTGCTGAAAGGCGCATAGCCTTGCTGCGAGTTCGGGCAACGGAACGCCCCGTTCGCGACGTTGAACACCGCTTCGTGTGATGTCCGACCCCGCACGTCGTAGGCATCCCGGCCTTCGCCGTAATACACGTTGTAGCGCGCCGTGCTCACTGCATGGTCAACGAGCCGCCTAAGCAGCGAGACTTTCGCGTCCTGCTCGCCCATCAGCACATGACCGAGCTGGTGCGCCACCGCCAGCGTCCGCACCGTGCGGATCGTGTCCACGAAGAGCGAATGCGCCCCATTGAAGCTGTGGATGAAGCCCGTGCCGTCCGCGAGCTTCGTCCACCGCGCCGCCTGCACGGCGCCGCTGATCTTGAGCGCCAGCTCGTAAAAGTCCTGCTCGCGGTCGTCCTGCGGGATGCGGCCCTCGCGCATCAGGCGCAGCAGATTGCCGTAGGTGGAGACGTTGTTGAACCCGTGGTCGTGCACGCCGATGTGCGAGACGTGCGACGCCATGTGCCGCCGCGTGCCCTCGCGCCCGATGCGCAGGAACCGCTCGTCGCCCGTGGCGTCGAACTGGAGAATCGCCGAGCCGAACTGAAAGCCCTGCGTCCACTCCGTCCAGCCGCGCGAGGTGTATTTGCCCTTCACCGTGAAGACCGGCGTGCCGTTCGCCGGCTTCCACGACTTTTCGAGGGCGAGGATTTTCTGCCCGGACAGCTCGAAGAGGCGGGTGATTTTCGGGAGGAGCTTCTGCGGGGTGAGCTTGGGGTTGATTTTCGTTGGCATGGGTGGGGGGCGTAAAACGTAACGCGTAATGCGTAATCAGAGAGTGTGTTCGTGAGCCAGTGGTTCTTACGTTTTACGCATTACGCATTACGGTTCAGAGCCGTCGCACATGGAACCCACCGTCCACATTGATCGTCTCCCCCGTGCTGTAAGGCAGGTAGTCCAGCGCGATGGCGGTGATGGCGCGGCCCACGTCCTCGGGCGTGCCCCAGCGGCGGATGGGCGCGAGGCCGTCGGCGAAGAGCCGGTCGTATTTCTCCTTCACCGGCGCGGTCATGTCGCTGGCGATGACGCCGGGGCAGACCTCGAAGACGTTGATGCCGTGGTCGGCGAGGCGCGTGGCGTAGAGCTTGGTCATCATGCCCAGCGCGGCCTTCGCCATGCAGTAATCGCCGCGATTGGTCGAGACCGCGTAGCCGCTGATGGACGAGACGATGACGATTTTCGGGCGGTAGCCGCCGCCAGGCGGCGCGGGGTCTGAAGTCTGCGGTCTGCGGTCTGCGGTCTGTCCCTGCTCAATCATCCAGTTCGCCGCAAGCTGACTGAGGAAGTAAGGCCCCTTGAGGTTGATGGCCATGAGCGCGTCGAACTCGTCTTCTCGTGCCTCCAAGATGTCCCGTCGCCCGATGCTCGTGATGCCGGCGTTGTTCACGAGCAGGTCGAGCCGGCCAAACTGCTCGCGCGTGAAGGCGATGAGCCGCTCGCGGTCGGCAGCCTTGCCCACGTCGCCCTGACAAATCTCCGCGCGGATGCTTTTGCCCGCCGCCTTCGCCGCCGCGACACACTCCGCCGCCGTCGCTCGCGCGCCGTCCGCATTACCCGCGAAGTTCACCACGAGGTCGTGGCCCACCTTCGCCAGTTCCAACGCGATGCCGCGCCCGATGCCGCGCGAGGCACCGGTGATGAGGGCGACGGGGTTGGTTGTCATGTGCCTGCGCAGGCTAGCCAAACCACCCGCGCGCCGGAACGCAAAAATAGTCCGATGCCCTGCCCGGCACTGCCCGCTGGCAGCGGCGGCAACGCGCACCGAAAGGAATCAAGTCCACTCTTGCCAAAGCGAATGCCGCTCGGCAATTTACGCCCCGCTTTGCGCGGTTAGCTCAGTGGTAGAGCATTACCTTGACACGGTAGGGGTCGCAGGTTCGAACCCTGCACCGCGCACCACCCCCGACGATTTGCCCGCTCACTTCACCGCAAACCGCCGCGTGAAGTCCACGAAGCCCGCCGCCTGTTTGCGCAGCCGGCCGACCAGTTCCTCGTCCTTGAGCCGTCCGTCCGCGCCGAGCTGGCCGCCGATGCCGGGGATGAAGACACGCTCCGGGCAGATGTGCGCGTTGCGGTAGCCGAAAATCTGCTGGAGCTGCTCGACCGGCCGCAGCGCGCCCCATATGCCCGCCGCCAGCCCCGTGAAGCACACGGGCCGCCGCTCGAAACTCTCGGGGAACTTGAGCAGGTCTATGAAATACTTCAGCACGCCGGGCATGGAGCCGTTGTATTCCGGCGTCACGACGTGCAGGCCGGAGGCGGTCAGCACCGCGTCGGCGAAGGGCGCGAAGCTCGCGGGCTTCTCCGCGTAGGCCGTGGGCAGGAAAACCTCCGGCGGCAACTGCGCGAGGTCCAGCACCCGCACGGGATGCTGCAACTCGGCGTAAAGGCCCTCGATCTGCCGCGCGACGAGCCGCGTGCTGCTGCCGGGACGGTTGGTGCCAACGAGAAGGGTAATCATGGGAGTGGTTTGTGAATCCGCGTTGCGCGAAGTGTGGGGAACCGCCGGAGGTTGTCGAGCCGTCATCCGGCGCGAAGGAGCCTTGCGCGGAGGGCCGTTCGGCAGCAGCATTGGCACTGTCGCTTGAACACTGTCCGACCAATTCTGCTCCTGCTGACCCTGCTCGCCGCAGGTCGCGCGGCCACGCCCAGTCTGGAGGCGGGACGCAAGCACTGGGCGTTTCAGCCGCTGACGAAAGCTCCGATCCCCGCCGTGAAGGACGCGGCGTGGGCGCGCAATGACGTGGACCGGTTCATCCTTTCGGCTTTGGAGGCGAAGGGGCTGCGTCCCTCGCCCGAGGCGGACCGGCACACGTTGATTCGCCGGGTGACGTTTGATCTCATCGGCCTGCCGCCAACGCCGGAGGAGGTCGAGGCGTTCGTGCAGGACAAGTCGCCGCAGGCTTGGGAGCGCGTGGTGGACCGGCTGCTCGCGAGTCCGCACTACGGCGAGCGGTGGGGCCGGCACTGGCTGGACCTCGCGCGTTACGCGGACAGCAGCGGCTTCCACAACGACCTGGACCGCCCGCACGCGTGGCGTTACCGCGACTACGTCATCCGCAGCTTCAACGAGGACAAGCCTTACGCGCGGTTCATCGCCGAGCAACTCGCGGGTGACGAAGTGCCCGGCGCGGACGAGGAAACGTTGGTTGCCACCGGCTTCTGCCGCAACGGCCCGAGCAACGAGGACAACATGGGCAACAACAAGGAGCAGTATCGCCTCGACGAGCTGGACGACGTGATTGCCACCACCTCGACGGTGTTCCTCGGCCTGACGGTCGGCTGCGCGCGCTGCCACGACCACAAGACCGACCCCATCCTCAGCGCGGATTATTACAGCCTGCTCGCGGTCTTCAACGGCACCGAGAAGCGCGGCGTGCCCAAGGAGAGCGACGAGAAGGACAAGGCGAAGGCGCCGGTGAAGTTGCAGGCCCTCGTCGAGACGAAGGCGAAAGTGCCGCCCACGTATCTGCTGCGGCGCGGCAGCCTGCAAAACAAGGGGCCGGAAGTCCCGCCCGCCGTCCCGCTCGTGCTGGTCTCGAATCCACTTCGCTTCCCGCAGCCGGAGCCAGACGCGAAATCCTCCGGTCGCCGCCGCACGCTGGCGGAGTGGATCGCCGCACCCGAGAATCCGCTGACGTGGCGCGTGCTCGCGAACCGCATCTGGCAGCACCACTTCGGGCGCGGGCTGGTGGCCACGCCGAGCAACTTCGGCTTCAAGGGCGAGCACCCGACGCATCCCGAGCTGCTCGACTTCCTCGCCGCCCGGCTCATCGCGGAGGGTGGGCGGTGGAAGCCGTTGCACAAGCTGCTGCTCATGTCGGCCACGTATCGGCAGTCTTCTTCCCCTTACGCATTACGTGTTACGCATTACGAGCCAGTAAAACGTAAAGACGTAACGCGTAAGGAAGGCGTTCCCGACCCATCGGCTCTCGACCCTGACAACACCCTCCACTGGCGCGCGAACCTCCAGCGCCTCTCCGCCGAGTCATTGCGCGACAGCATCCTCGCCGTCAGCGGAAAGCTGAACCCGCAGCCCGGCGGGCCGGGCATCAAGCCGCGCATCCGCGCCGACCTGCTGCCGGCCAGCCAGCGCAACAAGTGGCCCGCGCTCGCCGCCGAGGGGCCGGCCCAGTGGCGGCGCAGCGTCTATATCTACGTGAAGCGCCAGTTGCTCATGCCGATGATGGAGCTCTTCGACGCGCCGACGACCACGGACAGTTGCGCCGAGCGGATGCAGAGCGTGGTGCCGACGCAGGCGCTGGTGCTGATGAACGACGAGTTCGTCGAGGACCACGCGGGCTTCCTCGCGCAGCGCGCCGCGGCGGGGGCGGACGGGGATTTGCCCAAGGCGATTGAGCGGATGCACCAGCTCGCACTCGCCCGCGTGCCGATGTCCGAGCGGCTGAAGCAGGCGACGGCGTTTGTCGCGGCGCGGGAATTGGCCTACGAAAAAGAAGCCGGCGCGAAGGAGCCACCGCGTCAGCGCGCACTCGCCGACCTCGCGCATGTGCTCTTCAACAGCAGCGAGTTCATCTACATCGAATGAGAGCGCCCACCAAATTGCTGACAGAAACAAAGGGGCAGAAACAAGGAAGCCCTCTTTTTCTGCCCACTTGTTTCTGTCAGCCCTCCCCCTCTCTATGTTGACCCGCAGACGAATGCTTCAGTTGGGCGGCGGCGGCTTCGGCGCGCTGGCGCTGAACTCCTTGCTGCACGCGGACGGCGCGCTCGCCGCAACGGCGAACCCGCTGGCCGCGCATCCGCCTCACTTCGCGCCGCGCGCCCGGTCCGTCATCTTCCTCTTCATGTATGGCGGGCCGAGTCATGTGGACTTGTTCGACCCGAAGCCCGAACTGGAAAAGTGGCACGGCAAGGCGATTCCCGTGTGGAAGCCCGAGGACGCGTTCATGGGCCGCAAGACGCAGAACGTGGCGATGAAGGGCTACTACCAGTTCGCCAAGCACGGCGCGGCGGGCATTGACATCGCGGAGACGTATCCGTTCCTCGCGCGTTACGCGGACGACCTGTGCGTCATCCGCTCGATGCACACGGAGAGCAACAACCACGGCCCCGCGCTCTTCCAGATGAACAGCGGCTTCACGCTGCCGGGCCGGCCGAGCATGGGCTCGTGGGTGACTTATGGACTCGGCTCGGAAAGCGAGAACCTCCCCGCCTACGTCGTGCTGCTCGACCACCAGGGCGCGCCGGTGAACGGGGCGTTGAACTGGTCGAACGGCTTCATGCCCGCCGCGTTTCAAGGCGTGCCCTTCCGCCCCACCGGCGACCCCATCGCCTACCTCACGCCGCCGAAAAATGTTTCCGCCAGCCAGCAGCGCGCGCGCCTCGACCTGCTCCGGCAGTGGAACGAGGAATACGCCGCCGCGAACCCCGCCGAGTCGAGCCTCGCCGCGCGCATCGCGTCCTACGAACTCGCCTTCCGCATGCAGATGAGCGCCGTCGAGTGCGTGGATGTCGCGCGCGAGCCGGAGTCCATCCGCAAGCTCTACGGCCTCGACCGCCCGGTCACGGCGCACTTCGGCCGCAACTGCCTGCTCGCGCGGCGGCTCGTCGAGCGTGGCGTGCGCTTTGTTCAGCTCTACAGCGGCGGCAACGAGGGGCCGAAGGCGTGGGACGCGCACGACGACTTGAAGAAAAACCACGACCTCCACTGCGCCGAGACGGACCAGCCCATCGCCGCGCTGCTCAATGATTTGAAAGCCACGGGCCTGCTCGACACGACGCTCGTCGTCTGGGGCGGCGAGTTCGGCCGCTCCCCGGTCGCCGAGAACGGCAAGGGCCGCGACCATCACCCGAAGGGCTTCACGATGTGGATGGCCGGCGGCGGCATCAAAGGCGGCATGATTCACGGCGCGACGGATGAGTTCGGCTACAGCGCCGTGGAGAAGCCCGTCTCCGTCCCCGACCTGCACGCGACGATTCTCCACCAGCTCGGCCTGAACCACGAGCAGCTCACCTATCGCAACACCGGGCGGGACTACCGGCTCACCGACGTGAGCGGCGAGGTCGTGCGGGAGTTGCTGGCGTGACCTTGCCGGGCGGCGGTTGGGCCGCCGCCAGCCCGGTGATTTGAATGGCAAACCTCCGGCGGGCTTTTACGCTCCGACCGTCGCTTATGAAACGCATCGCCAGCCTCGCCCTGCTCCTGCTCACCACCGTCCTGCTCTCCGCCGCCGACAAGCCGCGCAAGCTCGTCCTCATCGCGGGCAAGCCCAGCCACCCGCCGGGGATGCACGAGTTCCGCGCCGGCTCGCTGCTGCTGGAGAAGTGCCTGCAAGCCGTGCCGGGCTTCAAGATCGAGGTCCACACTAACGGCTGGGTGCGCGATGAGAAGACCTTCGCCGACGCGGACGCGGTCGTGATCTACGCCGATGGCGGCGGCGGCCATCCCGCCGTGCAGGGCAACCACAAGGAAGCCCTCGGCGCGCTCATCAAGCGCGGCGTGGGCTTCGGCGCGATGCACTACGGCGTCGAGGTCGTGCCCACGCAGGCGGGCGCGGAGTTCAACGAGTGGATTGGCGGCCATTACGCGAAGGACATCTCGGTGAACCCGATTTGGGAGCCGGATTACCAGAAGTTTCCCACGCACCCCATCACGCGCGGCGTGCAGCCGTTCAAGACGAAGGACGAATGGTATTTCAACATGAGCTTCCGCGAGGGCATGAAGGGCGTCGTGCCCATCCTCGTGGCCAAGCCCAGCGACGCCACGCGCGACGGCCCCTACGTCTATCCGCGCGGGCCGTATCCGCACATCCAGGCCGCGAAAGGCCGCGACGAGACGATGATGTGGGCGGTCGAGCGCGCGGACGGCGGACGCGGCTTCGGCTTCACGGGCGGGCACTTCCACGCGAACTGGGGCAATGACCAGCAGCGCAAGGTCGTGCTCAACGCCTTTCTCTGGCTCGCGAAGGCCGAGGTGCCGAAGAACGGAGTTGAGTCCAAGGTTTCCGAGGCGGAGTTGAAGGAGAACCTCGACCCGAAGCCCGCGCCGAAGGCCCCGCAGCCAAAGAAGACGGAGCCGAAGCCGGAGAAGAAGTGACCGCCGGTCCCGTCGCCGCGTGGCTTTCAGCCCCGGCCCGCTACACCCGCTTGTGGCTGCCGTCGCAGTGCGCGCCGTTCTGCGAGTGCTTGCACATGCACCACGCGACCTGCTTCGCCTCGGTGATTTCCACCTTCGCCGGGCTGAACGCCGTGCCCTTGTGCGAGCCGTCGCAGAAGGGCTGGGTCTTCGAGAGGCCGCAGGCGCACCACCAGTAGGTGCCGGGTTCGACTTTCTGAACGAGGGGTGAACGCTGGCAGATGTTGGGCTGGCTCATGCGGCGAGCGTGCCGCCTCCCTGCGCTGCGAGCAATCCAGAATCAGCAGTTGAAAAACCACGGAAAACGCAGAACCCGCGGAAGGAAGGATTCTACCTTCGATGCAAACAGTGGTGGCTGAACTCAGCGGTAACGGACGGATTAGTCATCTTCCCATTCCGCGTATTCCGCGTGCTCCATGGTTCACATTGGGGTTTCGAGTTCAGGGCCGCTGGGCGCGCAGCAACGCCGGATCGTTCAAGTCCAGCCGGTAGAGAATCTGGTTGTAGTCGTAGCGCGGCGTGGGCGTGGGTCTGTTCGCGAACTGCATCGTGTAAGTGCCCTCGAAGAACAGGTGCGGCGAACCTTCCGGCGTGAACTCAATATGCAGGCGCGGGTTGTAGAAGGTGTAGTTGTCGTGGCTCAACACCTTCACCGCCGTGCCCCACGGGCCGGTCGGCGCGTCGGCCTCCGCATACCACAGCTCGCCGAAGGCCGACGGCTTGCCGAACGCCTGCATGAAGACCGTCACCCACCGTTTGCGCCACGGATGCCACGCGATGGAGCCGGTGTGCGGCTTCACGGTCTCGCCGCCCGCGCCCGTTAGGCTCGCCTGCGGCTTCAACACTTCCCAAGTCTTCGCGTCCTGCCACGCATCGAACGTCGCCGGGCAGCGCAGCGTGGGGAACGGGTTGCCGAAGAACAGCCACTCTTTCCCCGCCGCGTCCTTCCACGACACCGGATGGCCTTCGGGAATCGGCGGGGCCTTCGGTGCGGCGTCGGATTTGATCCAGACCGTCTTCAGCTTCTCGAAGATGTTCTTCTCCTCGTTCCACGTCGCGAGGCTCCACTCGTAGGCTTCGAGCGGCGGCTTGATTTTCATGTAGGCACACACGAGGTGCGGTGTGCCTGTCTTGTCCGGCAGGCTTGCCAAACCAGTCACCCAGGTCGGCCCCTTGCCGGGCATGGGCGCGATGCCGCGTGGTGCGCCGGCGGCGTTGGTGAAGTAGGCGAGCGGGAAGTTCAGCGGCGGCTCCAGCTTCATCTCCGGACGCACGGCCGTCGTCGCGCCCGTGCCGTGAAAGATGCCGAGCGGGTATTTCGCGAGCGTCGTGTCGCCCCAGAACCAGAAGAGCCGTCCGCGATGCACCACGTTCTGCACTGAGTCCTGCCCGACGAGGCCCGACTCGCGCCAGTCGCCTTCCAGTCCGAGCTTCTGGCTTTCCGCGAACAACCCCGCGCCCGTCAGCCGCCCGACGCGCTGCGCGAGAATGGTGCGCTTCACCTCCACCCGCAGCGTCTTACCCGGCTCCGGCGTGAGGCGGACGCCGCGAATGCCGAAGCCATCGGCCTTCACCTCGTAGCCGTGCCCGTGGACCTCGAACCACGTCTCGCGCCCCATCAGCTCCGGCAGGTCGAAGGCGATGTTGCCCGCGTTGTCCGAGACGAACCGCGCGTGATGCGTGGTGCGCAGCTCGACGAGCGGCACCGGCCAGCCCGTGCGCTCCTCGACGATTTGAATCCAGCAGGGCCGCACAGCCGCCGGTTCGGCGGCGCAAACCGTGAACGCCAGTTGAAGTGACATCCAGGCCGACATCAACTGCACGACTCGAGCGTGGCCGGGCTTAGGCAGTTGGCTCATGCGGGCGGAAGCGAACACGCCATGATTCCACGATGGCAAGCCGGCCGGGCAATCGAGCCAGCAGCGCTGGATTGCCCACAAATGACTGCAATGCGCGGTTCACTTGCGAGGCCACGGCATCTTCGGGCAATTCCAGCACCACGAGGCCGGCGAAGTTTTGCGGCGGGTAGTTGCGGATGTCGGCGAAATCAAAGTCACGGGTGACGAGGATGGCCTGCTGTGCGACGGCGCGCGCGGCGACTTCGGCATCCGCAGCTCCAGCAGGCAGGACATCGCGGACGTCCTCGACCTCATGCGCCAATTCGCGCAACAGACCAGCCGCCGAGCGGGGCATGTTGGCGTCGAGCAGGAATTTCATCAGGCCGGCACGCCGAGCGGGTGATGCTCCTCCTGCTCCACCAGTTCACCCGCGAACTTCAGCGCGGCGCGGATCTGTGCGCGGGTCAGGCTGTATTCCCGTTCCACTTCCTCGAAACCCATGCCGCCCGCGAGGCTCCCGACGACCAGCGAAACCGGCATCCGCGTTCCGCGCAGAACCGGCTTGCCGTGGCAGACCTTGGGGTCAATGACAACTTGGTCGTTCATGCTTGTAGAATAGGCGACCCAAGCACTTTGACCAGCCATCTGTTCGGCCCGTCACAAGTCAGAGTGCCTTCAAGTTTTTCGCCCCGTTGACCGTCGAGTTCACGCGCAGGCGCAGGCCGTTGAGGCGGATGAAGCCGGTGGCGTCGTCCTGGTTGTAGGCCTTGGTCGGGTCGGCCTCCATCGTGGCGATGTCTGGGTTATACATCGAGAACTGGCTCAATCGCTCAATCAGTCCGGGTGAAGTTCAGGATGGAAAGCAGCGTTTGAACGCCAGCAACCACTTTGGGTTTCCTTGCAGCCGAATGCGGCGCGTGAGCAACGCCCACAAAAGATTCCGCTCGCCAGCCAGGAATCCCAGCCACGTTTCCGAATCGGCAACGACTTTGATGTTTGGCTCTCCAAGCAATCCATTTTCAACGGTCAGTTTTCCGTCGCGAATCGTCACGGTTGCCTCGGCTGGCTCGAGGCCGGTGAAAACGAAATGGTAAGTGGCGTTCAGTTTGCCGGCGGCGTGACGTTGAAATGACTGCGGCATTCCAAACAGCAGGGCGGCGATGCTTCGCGGACGCAACGAATTGCGCACGTGCCGGACGGTCTTGTGCGGATAACGCTTCTGGACATGCGCCTCGGCATCCGAGCCGCTCACAACATAGATCGGCTCGCGCTTCGCCTGCAACGGGCGCATCACGTCATCGGCAAAATCCTTCTTCGATGCGAGGTAAGGCCCGATCACGTCTTCGCCCGCCGGACAAACCGCCATGCAATACGCGGCCTTGTAGTTCGCGCCAAAGGAGAGGCTTTGCCACACCGAGACAGATTCCGGTTCCTTGACCCGCCGCCGATAATCCAAGCCGTGCTTGCTGTCGGCAATCGTTTCGACCCAATCCTCAAATCCGCCCATGAACTCGCGGTAATTATGCGTGTAACACGCGGAGAAGTTGAACGCGCCATCCGCTCCGATCGCGCCGACCGGGCACGCCGCCACGCACAGCTTGCATTCAAGACACGGGTTGTAATCGAGTCCCTGCGAATACGTGCTGATCTCCGCGCCAACGAGGATCGTGCCGAGTAAAATGAAATTGCCGAAGCGCGGATGAATCACGTTCCGATGAATGCCCATGCGGCCCAACCCCGCCGCGACCGCAATCGGTTTGTGCGCCACAACCCAAATTCGCTCGGTCATCCAGCGATCCGCCTCCATGGGAAAACCCATCGGCGGATTCAGCGCGCGAATCCCCGCGTGCTCCAGCGCCATCGTAATGCGCCGCGCCACGTCGTTGACCGCGTCGCCCGTGTGATGAAATTCCGAGTTGGCGACCGAGCGCGCCGGGTTGCGCACGTTGTCGCGGTTCATGCGCAGCACGATACTGATAAGACTGCGCGCGGGCGGGAACGTCCGCTCGATGTGTGGCCGCTCCCCCGCCAGCGCCGGACGGTTCACTTCCACAAAGCCGACGTCATCCGCGCCCGCGTCAAGACACAACCGCCGCAGCCAGGCGGCGTCGAGCGGCGCGGAGACTTTTTCCGGCGCTGGCTTTAGCCGGTGCGCCGCAACCGTGGGATGTTCTTGGCGTGACGTGCTCATGGAATCATTCGAGGTGAAATTGTTTGCGGAAACTATTGTCGAAAATGCCGGCGGGCACGAAACGGCGCAGTCGGCTGAGGGTGGCACCTTTGCCGACTGGATGGCGCAGCCGAGGCGACTTCGCGGTCAGGGCCTGGCACACCGCTTCGGCCACCAATCGAGGGTCGTCTCCGTGCTCGATGTTTTGCTGAACTAGGCCGGTCAACCGCTTCCGCTCATCCGCGTAAACGTCGAGAGAGACCTTCGCGAATTTGGAGTTCCCTCTGATGTTGGTCTTCGTATAAGCCGGTTCGACCAACAGCGCCCGCACACCGAATCGCCGGACTTCGTGGTCAAGCGTTTCAGTGTAGCCTTCCACGGCATGTTTGCTCGCGGCGTAGATTCCCCAGTATGGCGCGGGCAATAAGCCCAGCACGGAACTGATGTTGACGATGCGCCCAAAGCCTTGTTGCCGCATTCCCGGCAGGATGGCGTTCGTCACCCGCAGCACGCCGAAGAGGTTGGTTTCAAATTGCTGCCGGGCCTCGTCAACGCTGGTTTCCTCCAGCGCGCCCATGAAGGAGTAACCGGCGTTGTTGACCAGAAGCTCAATCGGTCCGGCTTTCTGGACGATGCCTTGAACCGCCTCGGTGACGCTGGCGTCGTCGGTCACGTCGAGGCGGACGATTTCCACCCCGCGAATCGCGCTGGCCGACTTCGGATTGCGCGCCGTGCCGAACACGCGTGCGCCGTGTTCCGCGAGCAGTTGCGCGATTTCCCGACCGATGCCGGAGGAAACACCGGTGACTAACATGGTTTTGTTTTTCAATGATGTGTGCATATACACAGTCAAGTTTCTAACTTGCCGCCTTTGGAGGCGTTCAGGGCTTTTAGCTATTTGTTCAGAGCCAAGGCCGCCGTTTCGAGATCGGAAAGAATGGCCGACCAACGCTTTTCACCGAGCGTTATGACGACGGCGCATTGGGCGGACTTCCAGGCCGGCGTCAGTTTCTCAACCTGCTTCCGGCCTTTGGCGGTGATGGAGAGCTCCACCAGATTACCGCGCCCGCCGCCACCGACCTCCACGAAACCGTCCCGCTGCAATGGTCGAAGATTCCGCACCAGCGTCGTGCGCTCCATCCCCAGCCAGTCGCTCAACTCCGCCATGCTCCAACTCTCCTTGGCATTCAACGACGCCAGAAGGGTTCCCTGCGTCGGGCGGATGCCGTGCCGCCGCATTTCCGCGTCATAAAACTGCGTCACCGCCCGCGTCACCCAACGCAGGTTGAAGCACACACAGTTTTCCATCGCCGACATGTCGAGTTCTTTTGACATCGTTGTGTGTATATGCACTACTAAACCGAGCCCGTCAAGGGGGATGTTTGGCTCGAATTGAATTGTCAGGCTTTGTTGCAAAGCTCGCCGGCCGCCCCCGTTTCAAACTGCGGCCTGTGCTCGAAGTCGGCCGGACTTGAAAGCAATTTGCCCAGACGCATTTCTTCCCCAGCGTCTTCGCCGTGGTCTTCAACCGCAGCGCGTGCGCCGGATGAAACCCGTTGCGCCCCCTCAGAGCGACTTCAAATTCTTCGCCCCGTTCACCGTCGAGTTCACGCGCAGGCGCAGGCCGTTGAGGCGGATGAAGCCGGTGGCGTCGTCCTGGTTGTAGGCCCTGGTCGGGTCGGCCTCCATCGTGGCGATGTGCGGATTGTAGAGGCTGAACTGGCTCCGGCGGCCCGCGACGTGGAGGCCGCCCTTGTAGAGCTTCACGCGCACGGTTCCGGTGACGTTCTTCTGGCTCTCCTCGACGAGCGCCTGCAACGCCAGCCGCTCGGGCGCGAACCAGAAGCCGTAATAGACCAGCTCCGCATACTTCGGGATGAGCGAATCGCGCAGGTGCATGACCTCGCGGTCCATCGTGAGCGACTCAATCTGCCGGTGCGCGAAATGCAGGATGCTGCCGCCAGGCGTCTCATACACGCCGCGGCTCTTCATGCCCACGAAGCGGTTCTCGACCATGTCCACGCGGCCGACGCCGTGCTTGCCGCCGAGCTTGTTGAGCGCCCGCATCACTTGCAGCGGCGAAAGCTGCTTGCCGTTCACGGCCACGCAGTCGCCCTTCACGAAGTCGAGCGTGACGAACTCGGGCTTGTCGGGCGCGTCCTCGGGCAGCACGGAGAGCGTGGTGAAGTAATCGCGGTTCTTCAGGTCGCCCGCGTCATACCACGGGTCTTCGAGGATGCCGGCCTCGTAGGAGATGTGCAGGAGGTTGCGGTCCATCGAGTAGGGCTTCTTCGCGCTGGCCTGCACGGGGATGCCCTTGGCGGCGCAGTAATCAATCATCTGCTGCCGGCCCGGAAAGTCCTTCCGATACCGCTCGTCGCGCCACGGGGCGATGATTTGCAACTCCGGCGCGAGCGCGGCGGCGGTCAGCTCGAAGCGCACCTGGTCGTTGCCCTTGCCGGTCGCGCCGTGGGCGATGGCGTCGGCCTTCTCGGCCTTGGCGATCTCAACCATGCGCTTGGCGATGAGCGGGCGCGCGATGCTGGTGCCGAGGAAGTATTGGCCTTCGTAGATCGCGCCGGCGCGGAGCATCGGGTAGATGAAGTCGCTGGCGAACTCCTCCTGCAGGTCATCAATGTAAATCTTCGACGCGCCGGTTTTTCTGGCCTTGGCGTTGAGGCCCTTGAGTTCGTCTTCCTGCCCGATGTTGGCGCAGAAGCAAATCATCTCGGCGTTGCCGTAGGTGTCTTTGATCCAAGAGAGGAGGACGGAGGTGTCGAGGCCGCCGGAGTAAGCGAGGACGATTTTCATGAGTTCAAAGCCAGTTCAAACAGGGCGCGACTAAAGGGCAAGCCGCCGGGGGTGAAAAGCAGAAAGTGTGACGGGGCGCGGCCCTCCGGCGAGGGGTGGGGCGAGCGTCCCCGCGAGCCGTTCACAGGTGGGCGCAGGTTGGCTCGGCTCGCGGGGACGCTCGCCCCACCGGTCACACCGAGAAGAAGTCCTTCATCTTGTTGAGGAAGTCGTTGGCGTATTCCTCCTGTGATTTCGGGACGATGGTCTTGCTGCGCTGGGTCTGCGACTCCGCGAGGATGACCTCGGTCTCCAGCCGGCGCAGGGCGAGGATTTCGCTGAGGCGCTCGACCAGTTCGGGCGACTCGCGGAGCACCTCGGCCATGCGGTCTCGCTCGATGAGGACGACCTCGCAGTCCTTGGTGGCGACGACGGTGGCGCTGAGTTTTTCGCCCGTGAGCAGGGAGATTTCGCCGAGGCAGTCGCCGGTGCGGACGACGTTCACGCGCGTCTGGTGGCCCTCGGCGTCCACAAACACATCGGCCTCGCCCTCCACCACGACGTAGAGCGAGCCGCCCTCCTCGCCCTGGCGGAAGATGCGCTCGTCCCGGCCGAAGAGCTGCTTGCGCGCGCCGGCCACGAGCTTCTGCCGCTGGCCGTCGTCCAGCACGCCGAAGATCATGTTGCGGCCCAGGATGTCGGCAATGTGCTGCGCCTGCGCCTGATCGTCGTCCTTCGGCCGCACGTAATGCACCACCCGCTGCGGCAGCGGGATGCCGACGCCGGCGCGGCGCAGCTCATACCAGGCGTCCGTGCGGATGGCGTCGAGGATGTTGTCCTGCCGGGCGTCCCGTTCGATCCACACCTTGATCTCGTAGCCCACGCGGCTTTCCCCGAACTCCTTGAGGAACACCTCGGGGGCCGGCTCCTTCAAGACGCCCTCCACGTCCGCCGTGGCGCGCAGCAGGATGCGGCGGACTTTGTTGGGCGGCGCATCATAGTCCACGGGCACGGTGAGGCGCACGGCGTGGTGCGGCGTGGGATAGCTGAAGTTCTGGAGGTGGCTGTTGACGAGGTCAACATTCGGAATCTCCAGATAGGTGTGGTCCAGCGTGCGCAGCCGCGTGGTGCGCCAGTTCAGTTCCATGACCTCCGCCATCCGGTTGTCAATCAGGAGCCAGTCGCCCTGCTTGAAGGGCTTGTTCATCTGGATGGTCAGGCCGGCGATCATGTTCGAGATGACCGGCCGCAGCGCGAGACCGATGGCGACACCGCCGCCCGCGAGACCGGCGAGGATGCCTGGGACGCGCTTGTCGAAAACGAACTCCAGGATCAGCACCACCGCCACCGTCAGGCCCACCAGCCGGGTGGCGTGCATGAAGAAGCCCGGCACCACGCTCATGTTGCGCTTCTTCTTGAAGTAGCCCTCCCAGTAGATCCGGTTGAACAGCGTCAGGATCAGCAGCGAGTCGAGCATGACCACCACGGCCAGCAGGAAGCGCCGCTTCTCCAGCGGGATGCTGATGAAGCTCGCCGCCGCCAGGATGCCATTGGTGACGGCGATGAAATGGTAGGGCGCGCCCATCCTCATCCCGAGCCGGGTGCGCAACTGCCGGCCCAGGTAAAGCATCGCCAGATAAACCGGGATGAACAAGAAGACCGCTGGTGAGAAGAGATTCATGCCTGCGGACGGATAGTGGGAAAGTTGCCGCGCACCCGCAACCCGTATTTCACGGCCCTGTCATTTCACCAGGTTGAGGCAAACCAGCTTGTCCTCGCTGCGCAGGTAGAGCCGGCCGCGCGACAACACCGGCCCCGCCCAAGTGGGATAGCCAAGCATCGGAGCCTGCCAGCGCGAGAGTTCCTCCGGCTGCTTCGAGTTGGGCCGAAAAATCCCGATCAAACCAAACTCGCCGAGCACGTAGAGCTTGCCATCCGCGAGAATGGCCGCGCCGCGCCCATACACGGGGAACTGCGAGCCGTGCGGCGGATTCTTCTGCGCCCGCTCGTCGCGGCTCCATGTCACCTTGCCCGTCTTGAACTCCACGCAGCGGAACGTCGCGTCCGGCTCGTCGCGCCCGCTGAAGGCGTAGAGGTGCCCGTCGAGCAGGATGGGCGTGTTCCAGTGCAGTTCGAGCGCCGGCACCTTCCAGCGGCCCGTCGCGGGGTCGCGGTCGGCCATGTCAAACGGGTGCCGCGCGGGATCCTTCCAAATTTCCTCGAAGGTCTTGCCGTCCGGCTTCACGCGCAACAGCACCGCGCCGCTGCGGTAGTAGGCCGCCGAGATCAGCACGAGGTCGTCCTGCACCACGGGGTTCATCGCGTTGACCGAGTCGTTCGCGAAGGACTGAAACCACCGGCTGAAGTTCACCGCGCCATTGGTCGGGTTCACCGAGACCAGCCCCTGCCGCATCAGGCAGAAAATGTGCCGCCGCCCGTGGATCGTCGCCGCCACCGGCGACGCGTAGCTCGCGAGCTTCTCCTGCCCCGTCCACTCGTAGGGCCGCTCCGCCCGCCAGCCCAGCGTGATGACGCCCTCCCAGTTCGCCTTGCCCACGCTCTGCCACAGCGTCTTCCCGGTCGCCGCGTCAAACGCGACCATCCCCGCGTTGGGCTGCCCGCCGACCATCGCGATGAGCCGGTCGCCTTCCAAAATCGGCGTGGAGCCGACGCCGAAGAACGCCTCCGGCACGTTGAAATCCTTCGCCGTGTCGCGCTGCCAGACGAGCTTGCCGGTGGCGAGTTCAAGGCACAGCAGCTTGCCCTCCGCGCCGAAGGTGAAACACCGGTTTGTCGTCAGCAGCGGCGAGCAGCGCGGGCCGTTGTTGTAGCCGAACGGGTCTTGGTAACGGCTGGGATACGCGTGCCGCCAGACTGGTTTCCCCGTCGCCGGGTGCATCGCCTCGACGACCTCCTCGTCCTTGACGCGGTGGTGCAGCACCAGCAAATCCCCGCGCACCGACGGCGCGCTGTAGCCCGTGCCGATGTTCCGTTGCCAGACCACGGGCGGGCCGTCCTTCGGAAACTTGTCGAGCATCCCCGTCTCGCGCGAGGTGTTGTCGCCGCGCGGGCCGAGGAACTGCGGCCAGTCCTCCCCCACGCCGGCACAACGGGCGGACAGTGCGGACAGCAGCAGGACGAGCAACGCGGCGCATTTCATGGTTTGTCTTCGACGAGTCTGGCCGGCGGCTCTTCGCCCGGCGAGCGTGTTCTTGCGCGGATGGCTCCAAGCGGAGCGCGGGCGTCCTCGTCCGCTTTGCGTATCCGGGCGTCGTGGCGCGGGCAAGTCGCACTGATGCCAGGAAGGTGCAAGCGGCCCAGCGGGCCACGCTCCACGCAAGCCGCAGTTGGACACGCGCGCCACCGCTTACTACTCTGCGCCCGATGAACCGCCGCCGTGTGTTGCTGACGCTGCCGCTTGCGCTCGCCGCGCTGCCGGCGCGCGGGGCCGGCGTGAGCTACGTCGCGTCGAAGGAGCTTCCCCCTGCCCTGCCCCGCGAGTTTCGCGGCGCATGGGTCGCGACGGTCGGCAACATTGACTGGCCCTCGAAAGCCGGCCTCACCACGCAGCAGCAGCAGGCGGAACTGCTCGCCTTGCTCGACAAGGCCGTCGCGCTGCGGCTCAACGCCATCGTCCTCCAAGTCCGCCCCGGCTGCGACGCGCTCTACGCCTCGAAGCTCGAACCGTGGTCCGAATACCTCACCGGCACGATGGGCCGCGCGCCGGAGCCGTATTACGACCCGCTGGCCTTCGCCGTCGCCGAGGCTCACCGTCGCGGGCTGGAACTGCACGCGTGGTTTAATCCCTTCCGCGCCCGGCACGCGGCGGCGAAGAGCACCGTCGCGCCCACGCACATCAGCCGGACGCGGCCCGAACTCGTCCGCAAATACGGCGCGCTCCTCTGGCTCGACCCCGGCGAGGCCGCCGTCCACGAGCATTCCCTCCGCGTCATCCTCGATGTCACGCGCCGCTACGATGTGGATGGCGTCCACCTCGACGACTACTTCTATCCCTATCCCGAGAAGACGGCGGCGAAGCAGGTCATCCCGTTCCCCGACGACGCGAGCTGGCGCAAATACCAGAAGTCTGGCGGCAAGCTCGCGCGCGACGACTGGCGGCGCGACAACGTGAGCCGTTTCGTCCAACGCCTCTACGCCAGCGTGAAGGCCGAGAAGCCGTGGGTGAAGGTCGGCATCAGCCCGTTCGGCATCTGGAAGCCCGGCCACCCGCCCGGCGTGCGCGGCATGGACGCGACGCAGGAGATTTTCGCCGACGCGCTCAAGTGGTTTCACGCCGGCTGGATGGACTATCTCGCGCCGCAGCTCTACTGGAGCATTGACGCGCCGGAACAGAGTTTCCCCGCGCTGCTCAAGTGGTGGGCCGGCCAGAACCCCACCGCGCGCCACCTCTGGCCCGGCCTTTCCGCCGCGAACATCGGCACCAACCGCAACGCCGACGAAATCATCCGGCAGCTTCAGCTCGTGCGCTCCGAGGCCGGCGTCTCCGGCAGCCTGCAATGGAGCATCAAGCCGCTGCACCAAAACCGCGACGGCCTCGCCGACAAGCTTGTCCGGCAAATCAACCAGACGCCTGCGCTCGTTCCCGCCTCGCCGTGGCTCGACAAAGCCGTGCCCGCGAAGCCCATCGTCGCCTTCGGCCAGGACGCGGCGGCCACCACCTCGGTCTTTCGCTGGGAACTGCCGGGCGGGACCGCGCCGGGCTGGTGGCTGGTGCAGATGCGGTTCGCCGGCCAATGGCGGAGCGAACTCATCCCCGGCGGCCAGCCCACGAAGACCATCAGCGGTGGAAACGCACCGCTGCCCGAAGTCATCGCCGTCGCCGCCGTCAGCCGCTTCGGCCAGCTCGGCCCAGCGTTCGTGGCCCAGCGAGTGTGATACCAACTCGCAATGAGTTTCGGGGGCTTGGCTGAACCTCGTCGGAGCCGTTCTCCCTCACCCCGGCCCTCTCCCGCTGGGAGAGGGAGGAACGCCTTCCGCTTCGGACTGGCAGGGACGCCAAAGCACTTCGAGCGCTGGCTGACTTTCCCCCTCTCCCAGCGGGAGAGGGCCGGGGTGAGGGAGGACGCGTGGCTTGGGCGGCAACGTGCCGGCTGGCTTTGGCAATCAGTATGAGGAAGCGGCGGAAGGGGGAGATGGAGCAGTGGAGTGATGATGGGATACTTCGCCGCATTCCATCATTCCATCATTCCATCACTCCACTTCTCCACCACTCCATTGCCCCCGCATCACTTCTCCACCGTCACGTCCCCGCCGATGATGCGTTCCAGCCGGCCGTGCTGCGTGCGCAGCAGCAGCGCGCCCTCGGAGTCGAGCGACTCGGCCACGCCGGTTTGCGCGCGGTCGCCGATGCGGATGGTCACGGTGCGGCCGAGTGTCGTGCATTGCTCCTCCCACTCGTCCGCCACCGCCGCGAACTGCCCGGCCCGCGCGCGCGCGTAGTCCGCGTCCAGTTCGCGCAGGACGGCGGCGGCGAGTTCCGGGCGCGACACCGCCTGGCCGCTCTCGATGCGGAGGGAGGTGGCGGTCTTCCGCAAGTCCGCCGGCAGATCGGCGCTCGTCAGGTTCACATCCACACCGATGCCGATGATGAGATATTTCACATGGTCCAGTTCGGCGCTTAGTTCAGTGAGGATGCCGGCGACCTTCTTGCCGCGCAGGAGAATATCGTTTGGCCATTTGATTTCCGGCGTGAGGTTCGTCTGCCGGCGGATGGCGCGGGCCAGCGCGGTGGCGGCGACGACGGTGAGCTGCGTCGCCGCCTGCGGGCGCAGGTCCGGCCGCAGCAGCACGGAGAACCACAGGCCCTTGTGCGCGGGCGAAAGCCACTGCCGGCCCAGGCGTCCCCTGCCCTTCTTCTGCGCCTCGGCGAAGACGACGACGCCTTCCTTCACCCCGTCGCGCGCGAGCTTCTCGGACACGTCGTTCGTCGAGTTGGTCTCCTCGAAGACGCGGATGTCGCGGCCCACGATTTGGTTGTCCGGCAGGCGCGCGAGCAAGTCGTCGGCGTGCAGCGCGTCCGGCGTGCTGAGGAGGCGGTAGCCTTGGTGCGGGTTGGCGGTGATTTCGTAGCCGAGCTTGCGCAGCTCCTCGATGCGCGCCCACACGGCGGCGCGCGTCATGCCAAGCTGCTGCGCCAGGTCCGCGCCGGACACCGAGCCGGCCCCGGCCCGGCGCATCGCCGAGAGGATTTGGGCGTCAACGGTCATGGCGCGGGAAATGGAACCACTAACTGGCACTGACCGGCACTAATCAAAAACGCAAACAAACCAACCAGTTGGCCGCTGACTTGCCCTTCCTGGATGGATTCCGTCTTCATTAGTGCTGGTCAGTGCAGGTTAGTGGTTCAGCTCACCCTCAAAATCCAACGCGATGTCCACGGCGCGCGCGGAGTGCGTGAGGGCACCGACGGAGATGAAGTCCACGCCGGTTTCCGCGATGGCGCGGACGGTCTGGAGATTCACGCCGCCGCTGGCTTCGGTCTGCGCGCGCCCGCCGACGAGGGCGACTGCGGCTCGCAGGTCGGCGAGGTTCATGTTGTCCAGCAGGATGATGTCCGCGCGCGCTTCGGCGGCTTGACGCACCTGCTCCAGCGTGTCGGCTTCGACCTCGACCTTGAGCTTGGGATGCGCCGCACGAGCTCGTTGCACGGCGGCGGCGATGGCGTTGGGCTGCGCGTCGCGCAGCGCGGCGAGGTGATTGTCCTTGATGAGCACCAGGTCGTAGAGGCCGACGCGGTGGTTCTGCCCGCCGCCGCACTTGACCGCGTATTTCTCGAAGCGCCGCCAGCCGGGCGTGGTCTTGCGCGTGTCGAGCATCTTGGCCCGCGTCCCCTTCACCTGCTCGACGAACTGCGCAGTGAGCGTGGCGACGCCGGAGAGCCGCTGCACGAAGTTCAGCGCCACGCGCTCGGCGGTGAGGATGGCGCGGGCCGAACCGCTCACGCGCAGCAGCACGTGGCCTTGCTCGCACGGTTCGCCGTCCGCCGCGTTCGGCGTGACGGCGAGCGAGGCATCCAACTCGCGGAAAGCCGTCTCGGCGAACGCCAAGCCCGCGAGCACCAGCGGCTCGCGCGCGACCATCGCGGCACGCAGCATGGCGGACACCGGCACCGTCGCCTCCGTCGTCACGTCGCCCGGCCCGATGTCCTCGGCCAGCGCGGCGCGGACGGCGGTTTGGATTTCAGCGGCGGTCAATTCCACGGAGCGAAGGTTGGCGCAGCAGCGTAGCCGGCTCAATGCCCAATTCCGCGCGTGCCCCACTGCCACGCCGCCGCTCGGGAAATCACCTTTCGACAGCGCTGCCCAGCTGGCCGGGTCAAGGCCGTTCCGCCGCCGGGATATGGACCACGGTGATCGCCGCCGATTCCCAGCCACGGGGCTGTCCCTTGCGCCAGCCGTCCCACGAGATGAAGAAGCGCTCCCCCTTTTCATCGAGCGCGTTGCCAAACGAGCCGTCGAGCGCGTAGCCGTATTTGTCCCAAAAATGCGCGTGCAGAAACGCGAGCACCTTGCGCCGGCCGGTCTTGATTTCGTATTGCACGACCGGCGTGCCATCCGAGGCGGCCCCGCCGTGGGCACCGGGCACGTAATAGAGATACTTCCCGCTCGGGTCGGCCTCGAGCGACGCGATGTATTCCTGCCCGGCCACGCCGCAGTTCCCGAGCTGCCGCACCGCACCCGACTTCACGTCGAACGCCCACAGGTCCGCCTTGGTGCCGGACGTGCCATAGACGACGCCCTGCGGCGTCTCCCGCGTGGCCGAGCGGACGTTGGGCACGTTGGATGCGGTGATCGTGTTCGACTCGGGATCGTAGCATTTGCCTTCCCAGAAGACCTTGCCCGTCGAGGGCGAAAAGATGAGGACGCGGTAGGGACCGTCATCGGCGACCAGCAGCAGCTTCCGGGTTTTGAGATCGAGGGCGAAGAACTGGATCTTCTGATTAGGCGCGTCCCGGCCGACGGCGGTGCCGCCATAGAAGATCATGCGCTTGGGATCGAGGGCGCTGCACGGGATGGTGTGCTTGGCGATGGGATGGGTGGCGACAATCTGCGTTTCGCGGGTCTGCGGATGCGTGCGCAGAATCCATTCGCCGAGGTAGCCATTCTGGTCGTGGGTGACAGTCGGCGAGCCGCGATCCGTGGCGTAGTAGAGCCAGCCGTCGCTGCCGAGATCGATGCGGCTTTGCATTTCCCCCGGCCGATAGTTCATGCCGGGTGGGAAGGCGTTGACTGATTCGAGGAACCGCGAGGTGTCCACAAGCTGCCGGAATTGCTTGAGGCGGCCGTCGTATTCCCAGAGATGCGCCGTGCCCTTGGGGGCCAGGTGGTCGTTGCTGGAGGAATAGTATTTGTCGCCAATGACGATGCCGTCGGAGCGGTGCGACCAGGGGTTGCCCGGATAATTCTGTTCGGGATAAAAAGCGAAGTCCACGACCGGCGCGGTCGTGGCGATGACCACGCCGTCGCGCAGATTGGCACCCGGCTTCAGGAACGACGGAGAAGATTCGGTGACAACAATCTGGCCATCCGGCAACCGCGGCGGATACGGCAACGGATAGCGCGCATTGGCCTTCGGCGTCTGCCCGTGCGCGCCCGGCAGAACCAGAACCACGGTCAGAAGGCAGAACAGGCGGATGGCGGTCATATGCGTTGGGGTGACTCGGGCGGCTTGGCGTCGTAGCCCACGCCGTTGGACTGGCCGGCGATGAGAAGCAAGTCGCGTGTCTCGGCGGCGGGGAGTTGGCCGCAAAGAACGTAAAAGAGCGCCAAAAGAAGTGTCGTGGATCTTTTCATTTGGGTGACTTGTAGGGACCGAGAAACTTGTCGCCGTCGAAGTGAATCAAGTGGTCGGGGGCGTCAGCAATCCACACCTCAGTTTCCCAGGCGATGTCGGGAGCGAACTTGCGAAAGGTGTCGCGGTTCAGGAACGCGGTGACGAAGACAAGGTCAGCGGTGCAGTCCTTCGCCAAGCGCTGCAATTCGACCAGACGCAGCGGAGAGATGGGACCGGAGCTGTGGACTGCCTCGATGAGATAAAGCCAGTTCTTGGCTTGGGAGTAAGCGAGAACGTCGGGAAGTTCGCCGTGTTCGAGCTCAAAGAACTTGAGCGCTTTCAACTGCCGCTCATCCCGCACCAGGAACTTCCGATCAGTGTCTCCGACATAAAGCACGGCTGCGCCCTGGCCGTAGCGCGGCAAAAACTGTTCGATGACTGCCTTCTGAAGCAGGTTGTGTTCGCCGGGGCTGAAAGAGAGCGTCTGCCCGTCGGGGAGTTTGATGGGGACTTGCTGAATCTGCCGCTCCGCCGCCAGGCGCTCGGCGAGCGTTGGCCGGTCGGCCATGAATTCATCCACCTCCTCAGCCCAACCCGGCTGCTGGACGCGCCGGATGATCTCAACGAACTCGGGTGAAAGAGAATAACCGCGCGTGGGGTCGTTGCGCGCGGCGTTGGGCTTGTTCGCACTCGCGATGATGATGCCGGCGACGACGGGCATCTTCAGGTCTTTGCGCCGGATGTCATCGTAAGAACCCTTGGAGATGTCCTCACCGAAATGCTCGTTCAAGTAAGCGATGACCTCGCGGGACTTGAGCGTGTCCTTGCCTTCGCGCAGCCGCGCCTTGGCCCAGTCCCCGCTCCGCTTCACGTCAGCCACCGCCAGGAAGGCCATCGCCATCTTCTCAAGCTCACGCGGGCTGAGGCCGTCGAGTGGAATGCCGAGCTTGGACAGGATGAAGAGCGCCTCGTTAAACAGCTTGGCGAGCTTCGGTGACTTGTCCTTGGGGGTGACGAACTGCGGGGTTTTCATGTCGGGCGTCTCCTTGAACTCCAAGGCGAGGGCAAATTGGTCCGGTAGGTTGCGGTAAAGGATTTCGGACGAGGTCAACCGCCGCTTCGTATCGAGGTAATCGCGCACGGCTCCCGCCAGATGCCACGCGAAGAGCGGCGCGACGGCGTTCCCGATTTGGTTGAAACGGCTGGTCTCGGCCCCCACGAACTCGAACGCGTCGGGAAAGCTTTGCAGCCGGGCGGCTTCATGGAGCAGCAGCCGGCGGCGGCGGCCGTCTGGCAGCCGGATGCGCTGCATGTCCCCGGTCGCCCCCGCCAGGTTGCGGCAGGTCAGCGTGCGGGCCGGTTGGTCCGGATGCAGGTCGCGGGGACGGATGCAAAACGACGCGCGTTCATATTTGGCGACGTATTCATCCATGCTCGGGGTGAGAAACTTGGACTCCGGTGGAGCCGCGTGAAGCCAGTTGCCAAGGGCGTCCCTAACTGTCACCCGCACGTCCCTCTCCTGCGGAAAGCGAAATGTTCCGCGGTGCCCCACCACGACAACGCGCTCGCGATTCTGCGGGACTCCGAAATCCACCGCGTTGAGCAGGCGGACTTCCACGACGTAGTTGAGCGCTTTGAGTGCCGCCAGAATCTGGTCGAAATACCAGCGGTTGCTGTAGAGAACGCCGCGCACATTTTCAAAGAGCCAGAGGTCGGGTTGCAGGCGTTCCACAGCGGCGATGAAAATGGGGAACCCATCGCGCGAGTCCTTCAGGCCCAACTGATGACCGCCGACGCTGAAGGGCTGGCAAGGCGGCCCGCCGATGATCACCTTAGCCTCGGGAAAGACCGTCTCCGGCGTCAGGACGGTTTGCCGGCAATCCCCGGTTAGATTCTGGCGATAGGTGGAACAAGCGTCCGCATCCTGCTCGAAGCCGAGCGTCGCGAAGCCTTGTGCCTCAAAGCCAAGGGCCAGCCCCCCGCACCCGGCGAACAAATCCAGCACGAGCGGATTTCCCCGCTGCGCTGGGACAAGGAGGGAGTTAATCCGCTCCGAATAGCTCATGGGTTTCACCAGCACCTGATTTGGTGGATGCCCCCCTGACGCACCGTGGCCGCCCACTACTGCCGGACATCGCTCGGCACACGGTCCACCGGCGGGGAGCTTCCATTTCATGGGCGGCAGACTAGTCAGTGCGCCGACGAGGGTCAACGGGTTGCACCGCTTCACTTCGCCAATTCCGCCACTTCGCCCACCGGCAAAGCCCGATGCAACACCAGCGTCCGGCCAAGCAGCCCGCGATAGTAGGCGTCGTGGAAGTAGAAGATTTCCGCGCCGAGGATGAGCGAGGGGACGATGGGCGATTCGGCGGGGAACTTCTTGGTCTGGCCTTCGCCGACGGGCTGGCCGTCGAGGTAGAGGCGCACGAGCCACTGGCCGTCCTTCGGCTCGGCGGTCATGGCGACGTGCTGCCACTTGTCGGCGTCGAGCTTCGCGGCGGAGACGATGCTGTCGTTCACGTTGATGCGCGCGGCGAGTTGATACGGAGCCTTCTGCCCGTGCAAGCCGAGGATGAAGCGGCGCGCGCCGTAGCCGATGATGTCGCCGCGTCCGCCGTGGTGCGCGCTGCCCATCGCGGGCGCGGGCTTCACCCACGCGGCAAGCGTGAGGCCGGGAATTTTGCCGCCGCCGCCGTGGTGGCCGGTGAGCGCGATGGGCAAGGTGTCTTTGCCGACGTAGCCGGCGTGGCTGAGATAATGGCGGTTCAGGCTGCTGTCCAAACGGAATTCCTTCCGCCCCGTCGCGTTGTCCGCGAAGCGCAGCGCGGGGCGGCCGGCGTCCGTGACCCAGTCGAGGTTCGCGAGGTCGAGGTGGCCGAGGCCGCCGCCGCTGCCGTGGTTCAGCACCACGAGGCCCCTGCCCTCCAGCATCCGGTAGTCCGCGACGGCCCCGGCGGGTGCGGACGGAATTGCGGCAGGCGTATCGTTTGCCTTTGCCAGCACGCCGGTCGGCAACGCCTCGCCGTCCGCGAGCCGGCGGAACTCCACTTCCGTCACGAGGAAATCGCCCGTGCCCGCGTTGCCGAAGGCCAGCTCCAGCGCGCCCGCGTCCTCGGGCACGTCGAACGCGAAGCCCTGCTTGCGCCAGTCGAACGTGCCGTTGCCGATGAAGTGCCGCGCCTCGGCGAGCTTCTTGCCCGTCTTCGCCTGCGTCGCGGTCAGCTCGATGCGGCCGCCGGGGCCGTGGACATTCGCCGCCTTCACCAGCGCGGTGACGGCATAGCGGCCCTTCGCGAGCGGAGCGGCCTTGGACAAGTTCGCTTTGCCGAATGACGCCGGGCCGAGCTTCATCGCGAAGCCGCTGCCCGCGCCGCAGCTTTTCTCCAGCTCGTAAGTCGGGCGCACGTTGTGCGCGGTCATGAACGGCGTGCGCCCGTAAATCCACGTCTCGCTCATCGGCACATGCTGGCTGAACGTCAGCTTCGGCCACTCGTCGGCGAAGATGTAGTGGTGCTTCGGGTCGAGCGTGGGCGCGTCGTAGATTTTGGATTCGTCG
>Ga0172372_10001886_pt1 | contig 32271 bp, 31 predicted proteins | sample LakKiv5m_2_FD_114544 | JGI IMG/M metagenome (GOLD analysis project Ga0172372, IMG submission 114544) | Freshwater microbial communities from Kabuno Bay, South-Kivu, Congo - kab_092012_9.5m | ecosystem: Environmental > Aquatic > Freshwater > Lake | place: Democratic Republic of the Congo... | reverse complement strand
TCTCGCGCGACCCAGTCAAGGACATTACCGATCTGCACAATGCCGAGCTCGCGGCATGCTCGCGACACGCCAGGCCGACCACCGTCGATCATGGCGAACACCACATCGGCGCCCTCCTCGTGGTGGCGGCGCATGAGCGCATAGGAAAGCTCCGGGGCGTGCTGATGGCCGCAGAAGCCAGTCACAAGCCGGCAGTGGCCGCCGGCAGCACGAACGCCATCGGCAAACGCTGCCCGGCCTTTGAGACCCGGTCGCACCTTCTCGCCTGACAGATGAGCCACAACGCCGGTACGCGAATGAAGTGCAGCCAGCACACCCGCCAAAAACGCCGACTGCTCCTGAAGGACTTCGTAGCTCGCGCAGTTGGGAGCAAGCCAGCCCCCCTGCGTAATAGCAAAGGAACGATCCGGGTACGAGGGTGCCACACGACTCACCGGCGCATCGCCCTGGCCACCATGAGCGACCACCAGATCCCATCCCTCTTCGCAGAACCTGGCGAGCGCAGCCGCCCGCGCATCAGGTTCTCGCGGTTCGATCCACACCGTTTGGATGAAGTGCTCGGGCGACTGCAGACGCGCGCGCTCCGCACCGCTTGCCCCCGACTCATTGAAACTGCCCTGGCCTTCGGGGCCAAACAGCACGACCAGAATACGTTTGGCACTCAAAGTGTTGCTCCCGATTCACGCACCACGGGCGCCCATCGCTGCCACTGCGCGCGTATGAAGTCGGTGAATTGCCCTGGCGTTTTCCTTGCCAGCACAAAACCCTGAGCATCGAGCTTCTCCCGCACCTCGGGCCGCATCATCGCAATGTTTACTGAGTCGGCGATTCTGGCTGCAATGGCCTCGGGCAGTCCCGCTGGCGCCGATATGCCTACAAAATTTTCGGCTACCAGATCGGGGAGCCCAAGCTCAACCACGGTAGGAACATCGGGCGCGGCAGCAACCCGTTCCTGAGACGTGAGCGCAAGCAGCCGAAGCTTGCCGGACTTCATCAGGGGAATGTTCTGGGGCAGGGCATCGACCGCCATGGGCAACTGCCCCCCCAACAAATCGGTCCGCATGGGGCCTGCGCCCTTGTACGGGACATGAAGAAGCCGGATACCGGCCTGTTTGGCCAGCAATTCACCAACGATGTGCCCCACCGACGCGGTTCCGCCGCTTCCAAAAGGCACGGGATCCTTCTGTCGACGAGCCCATGCGATGAACTCGCCAAGCGTTGCAGCAGGTACTGACGGATTAACGACCAGCACGGTTGGGACCGCCCCCACGTAGGCGAGGTGCGTAAAGCTGGAGAGCGGGTCGTAGCTGGGTTTGGCCATCAAGGCGGGCGAGATCGACATGGGTGCCGAGTTCGACGCCAGCAGGGTGTAGCCATCAGGGCGGGCCTGCGCAACCGCCGCCGCACCAATGGTCGCCCCGGCTCCCGGACGATTTTCGACAATCACCGCCTGGCCCAGAATTTCCGCGAGCGCTGGCGCCATCTGGCGCGCCACGATGTCGCTTGCGCCGCCAGGGGGAAAGGTGACAACGATACGGATAGGCTGCGTCGGCCACGCCGCCAGGCCGGTCTGCGCCGAGACATGACTCGGCCACGGTACGAGCGGAGCGAGGGCCAGCGCAGCAGAAAACGCGCGGCGCGATGAACGTTCATCTGACATGGTGCGGATTCCGTTGGAGCGCTTCGAGACCTTCGAAGCGGATCAAGTGTACCGTTCCCTTGAGGGCATACTGCTCGACATATCCGACGCACCAACGAGCAATCCCGTGCCCGACACCACCAACCTTTTCCTCTTCATTGCAGCCGGGTGGCTGCTCAACCTCACCCCAGGACCCGACGTGCTCTACATCGCCACGCACGCGGCACGAAGCGGGTGGCGCGCTGGGTTGCTTGCGGGGCTGGGAATCACCCTGGGCTGTCTGGTGCATGTCGCCGCTGGCGCCTTGGGGGTCAGCGCACTGATCGCAACGTCGGCCGTTGCTTTCACCATGCTCAAGTGGCTGGGTGCAGCCTATCTGCTCTGGATCGGGGTTCGGATGCTGCTCTCGCCTGCTGATGCGTCTCCTGCCATCCACAACGAAAGCGTCATGGCACGTGATCATCGACATGCCCGTCAGATTTTTCTTGGAGGATTCTGGACCAACGTGCTGAACCCCAAGGTGGCTCTTTTCTTTCTCGCCTTTCTCCCGCAGTTCATCGCACCCGATTCCGCGGACAAGACGCTGGCCTTTGCGCTGCTTGGCCTGCTGTTCGTGCTGAACAGTCTCCCGGTCACCCTGGGATGGGTGATATTCGCCGCGGCAATCGCCCGAGGACCGGGAGCGCGACGTGCCATGCGCTGGATCGATCGCACCGCAGGCGCGATGTTTGTATTTTTCGCCCTGCGCCTGGCGCTGGCAGAGCGGCCGGATTGAACGGGCGATAATGTGATTGATTGCATGCGGCGCCCAACATGAGCAAGCTTCTCCCCGAGCAACCTGAATCCGAGGCCAGCGCAGAAGCAGTGATACATAGCCCATAGCCCCGGGTTCTGTGTGGCAGCCTCCCGAACCCGTGCGCGATCTCCTGCCGATGGTGGACCCCGCCAATATCCAGGGCGACGCGCGCACCCTGATGCACATCCTGAATGACAGGGGCGACGCCTCCAGGCGCTCAACGATCTGGCCCAGCCTGTATCGACATTTCGCGGCACACCCGCCGCTCCTGGCGGTATCCGCCCTGGTGGTGCCACCGGCTTTTGATGCAATCGATGCCGCCGCCGATGCGATCAGGCTCGATGCGAGCCGACGGGCAGACGCCCTCGTTGATGCACGCGAGATCGCGGGCGGTCTACCCGGCCCCCGCGGCCATCATCGACTCGCGATCGTACGGGCGATCGAGCTCTTCACCGTGCGGCTACCCGAGTTGATTGCGATTGGCACACTGCTCGAACGCAGCTTTCCCGGGCCAGTGGCTCACTGACTCATTTTTGCGAACCAGTGCGATCCGAACCGGAATCGCACCGTTACGCCGCCCCGCGCAAGGACATCTCGTTGCGCACCACGCCGAGCACGCCAACCAGGACCAGGATCAGGCCACTAACCGACGCCAGGCCAGCGGATTCGCCCAGCAACACGACCGCCAGCACGAACGCCACAACCGGTTCGGTGAGTGAAAGCGTGACCGCTGAGGCCGGTCGCATCGAGCGCAATGCGGCGCTAAAGAGCAGATAGCCCACGCCCGCCGTCACGACGCCTGTATAGGCCACAGCGAGCAGGTCGCGACCACCCAGGTTGGGCAGTCCCGTCTGAAGCGCGGCGGCTGGAAGCGAGATGAGTGCTGCCACGGCAAAGGCAGCCAGGGTGATCGATGAGGCTGGCGCCTGTCCGACCATCCGCTTGTTCAGCAGCGTGTAGACCGCATAGGAGAGGCCCGAGGCGAGGCAGAGCATTACGCCGGGGACCGAGACCGTCATCTCCTCATGACCCGCCGATAGCAGTACGCCGCCGGTGATTGCAACCGCGGTGGCCACCCACCACGCAGGGGTCGTCACCTGCCGCTGGAATACGGTCTGCAGCAGCCCGGCCCAGATGGGACCGCTACCCAGTGCGATCGCAGTGCCAACGCCCACTCCGATGAGCTTCACGCCCGCAAAGAAGCTCAGGTTGTAAGCCGCCATGCAAAAGCCCGCGCCCAGGGCTGCACGCAGTGACAGCCCCTGCCAGGCGCTCCTCATGAGCGCCCCGGAGGCGAGTGCGAAAGCAAAGAAGAACAGGCTTGCGAAGGCTAGGCGCAGGGCGCCGAACCACACCGGCGGCAACACGCCTCCTGCCAGCGCCTGCGCCGTGCCGGTGGTGCCCCAGAGGGTCGCCGCGCCGATCACGCAGGCGATACCGGTAAGTGGACGTGAGGTTGCGCTCATGGCTGGACATCATAGAGGGGCGGCGGCCTGCCCCCCGCTGCTGATCGTCACCGGGCTCTGGCAACTCATTCGAATTGACGGGAATCCACAAATCCTGCTTAATATGGGAAACTTTCCCATATTTAATCAATTCAACAACAAGGGGCTGAGACATGAGTTCAATGGATTCCTCACGATTCGGAGACTTCGGATCCGCAGCGCGGCTTCTCGCGAGCGGCGTTGCAACACTCGCCCTGACCGCGTGCGGCGGTGACGCGGGGAGCCCTGCCGCGGGCCAACCCATTGCCGCTGCCACCGCGCTTTCGGTATCAACCCTCCTCTTCGAGGAAAAGGCACTTTCAGCGAGTGGTCAGCAGGCCTGCGCCTCGTGCCATGCCAACGAAACTGCTCACGCAGACCCCGCCGGCACCACGCTGCCAGTTGGCGGCGCGTCCATGAACCGTCAGGGCTCACGCAGCAGCCCGTCCATGCTTTACCTGGAGAGCAATGGCCCCTTCCGATTCGCATCCGATGGCGAACCCGTAGGCGGATTCACCTGGGATGGTCGGGCCAACACGCGGGCTGATCAGGCCGGCGGGCCCCTGCTGGACGCCGCGGAAATGGACAACGCAAGCGTCTCAGAAGTAGCCGGTCGGGCACGGAAGCTGAGCTATTACGCGGATTTTCGTACCGTCTTCGGACTTGCGTCTGACGCGGGCGACCAGCAGATCTTCGACACCCTTCGTCTGGCCCTCGAGCAATACCAGAAACTTGATACCGACTATCTGCTCTTCAACAGCCGCTACGACCGCTGGATGGATGGAACCGGCACCCTCACGGCGCAGGAGCAGCGCGGACTCGCCATTTTCGAGAACCCCACCCGGGGCAATTGTGCGAGCTGTCACCCCAGCCGGCCCGCAAGCGACGGCTCGCGTCCAGTCTTCACAACCTTCGGCTATGCGGCGCTCGGTATACCGCGCAATCCGGGCATTGCAGCCAACGCCGACCCTGCATTCTTCGACATGGGGCTGTGTGGCCCCAAGCGCACCGATCTGACAACACGAACCGATCTGTGCGGGAAGTTCAAGATTCCCACGTTGCGAAACATCGAACTCACCGCGCCGTATTTCCATAATGGCGCGGTGGCAACTCTGAGCGAGGCCGTGTCGTTTTACGCCACGCGCGATATTGATCCGCAGCGCTGGTATCCGCTCACGGGAGGCGGCGTCGACCGGTTCAATGATCTGCCGCTCAACCTTCGCGGCAACGTCATTCAAAGCGCGCCCTTCGGTCTGCAGCCCGGCGACCCGCCACGCCTGACCGCCGCAGATACGGCCGATCTGGTCGCATTCCTTCGCACCCTCACCGACGATCGCACTGCACCTCAGGCGTCGGCCCGGGTGGCAACGCCCTGAGGAAGGTGTCGCTACCGCTCGAGCTAGCCTGGCTTCCAGGCAAGCAGCCGTTTTTCGATCAGCGTCACACACCAGTCGAGAAGAAGGGCAAAAATGGTCAGTACGATGATCCCTGCAAACACCGCGCTCACATCGAACACCGCTTCCGCCTGCAGGATCAGATATCCAACGCCACGCGCCGATCCCAGATATTCGCCAATCACCGCCCCCACGAACGCCATGCCCACCGATGTATGCAGACTCGAGAACACCCAACTGGTTGCCGACGGCAGATACACGGTGCGGAGCAACTGCCGGGAATTGGCACCAAGCATCCGCGCACTGGCCAGGATGTTTGGGTTTACCTCCCGCACGCCCTGAAACACATTGAAAAAGACGATGCAGAAAACCAGCGTCACCCCCAACATCACTTTCGACCAGATACCCAGCCCAAACCACACCACGAAAATCGGCCCGAGAATCACGCGGGGCATTGCATTCAGGGCCTTGATGTAGGGGTCAAGCAGCAGCGAGGCGGTATGGCTGAGTCCTAGCCACAAACCCACCAGCACACCCAGGACAAGTCCCACGAAAAAGGCGAGTAGCGTTTCGAGCAAGGTGATGCCAAGGTGCGGCCAGATCTCTCCTGATGCAAACCAATCGAACATCGTGGCAAACACCTTGCCCGGTTCGCCAAAGAAAAATTTCGGCAGCATTCCCGTCTGAACAAGAACATGCCAGAGCGCCAGCATCACCAGCAGAAGCAGCACCTGGTAAAGACGGATTCTGCCAATGAGCGAACGCGATACGGCGGGCTTCTTCATGCGGTCACGGCGCCACTCGATTGAACGCGTAAGCCTTCAAGACCTCATCGCGCATCGTGCTCCAGATTTGCTGGTGCAACTCGAGAAAGCGCTGTGTCAGGCGAATTTCCGAAACGTCGCGCGGACGCGGAAGGTCGATGACAAAGTCGCTGATGGGGTGCGTGGCAGGACCGGCCGATAGAACAACGACCCTGTCCGAAAGCGAAATGGCCTCTTCGAGATCGTGAGTGATGAACACCACCGATTTTCGATCCGCAGACCACAGCTCCAGCAATTCGTTCTCCATCAGCTGCCGCGTCTGAATGTCCAGTGCGCTGAATGGTTCATCCATGAGCAGAATTCTCGGATCGAGAATAAGCGTCTGCGCAAGCGCGGTGCGCTTGCGCATTCCCCCCGATAGCTGGTGCGGATAACGATGGCCATGACCGCCCAGACCGACACGCTCCAGCCAGTCAGCCGCGCGACGCCTTGCTTCTTCCCCAGGCACACCGCGATATTCGAGTCCGACCATCACATTACCAAGCGCCGTTCGCCAGGGCATGAGCGCATCGGCCTGAAACATATAGCCGGCCATCGAATTCAGGCCCAGCAGAGGGGACCCAAAGACCTCTACACGACCCTCGGTAGGTTCGAGCAATCCCGCAGCGACATTCAGGAGCGTGGATTTTCCACACCCCGTGGGTCCCACCACGGACACGAATTCGCCGTCGGCCACAACCAGTGACGTGTCGGCCACCGCAGTGTAGTTTTCAAATTTGCAGGTGATGCCATGCAATGCAAGCGCCGGGCTTCCCGCAACAGGTTCGCGCCTCATCGGGCAACGCGATATTTTTCAAGAGCCTGAATGACAAATCGATTGTCGTACGTCTTGGTCAGATCGATTCTGGCGCTTTTTACTTCCTTGTCATAAGACAGCAGACCCTCGAGAACAGTGCGCGCAGCGTCGGGCGAAATCAGACCATCCGGGGAGAATCCAAGCAGATTCATACGAATCGTGTCGAGGTAGAGATCTTTACGCGCACGCCAATACTCTTCGGGAACAGCGGCGAGTATCTCTTCTGGCTTGACCGTCCGCATCCATAGAAGCGCGCGAACGGTGCCGTTCACCAACGCCTGGATGACCGCCTGATTTTTTTCGATGTAGTCGCCGTGCGCGTAGGTACTGAGAAACGCGAAATCCGATTTGAAAAACTGGCGGGTCTCATTCAGTGCCCGAAGATCGAGAATCAACTGCACATCGCCGCTTGTTGTCAGTTCGGTCAACACGGGGTCGTAATTGACGATCGCCTGCAACTCGCCGCCGGTGCGAACCGCAGCCACGGCGCCAGCCGTATTGCCGATACCAAGAACTGAAACATCATTGGGTTGTAGACCGTTTTGCACCAGGAACTGGTTGAGCAGAAGATGCGTTGCCGAGCCCGGGGCCGACACGCCGATCCGGGTCCCCTTGAGATCCCTGGGTCCTTTGTATCTCGAGGCGAACTGACGCGTGATCGCGATCGCTATGCCCGGCGCACTGCTGTGAAGCACCACGGAGCGGATATCCATCCCCTTCGCCTGCATCCTGATGGTGTGTTCATAAACGCCGATCGTCATATCGACGTTGCGACCAATCAGTGCCTGCAAACCCTTCGCACCGGACCCAAAATCCGTCACGTCGAGATCAAGCCCTTCATCTCGGATGAACCCCTTCGAGCGTGCCACGTTCATGGCCAGCAGCACGACCTGCGAAGATGAGCCGCCCACTGCCAGCGAAGCTTTCATCCGGGCTTGAGCCACTGATTGACCAGGAATCGCCAGGACCCCCCACGCCAAAACGGCAGCGGTAATGATTCCTCTAAGGCTCATGTTGATTCCCCTTGAAAGCCATCCTGGCATCAGGCCAGCCCCCGGAGGAGCATGAAAGAAGCAGGCCTCGCGCGATGAAGCGCTCGCCCATCTTCAGCTGATTGGTCTCTCCTGTCCTGTCTGGAATCCAATTCGTGAAACGCGCGCGACCGATCGAGAAGATCCCTATCGAGGCATTATTCGACGTGCTACGATCAAAGAGACCTCGCGCTGTCGGCGACCATTTTTACTGATCAACGGTGGAGAAGTCGTGAACAGACTACCCTGGCTTCACCTCGGTGCGTTGGCCTTTGCAGCCGTGTCTGCAGGCGTCGTTTCAGCGCAAAGCGTCTTCCCTACAAGGACAGTCACCATCACTGTTCCAGTGGGCACTGGGGGCGGAACCGACCTGGTTGCCCGGCGACTCGCCAAAGCGCTTTCAGAACAATGGGGCCAACCCGTCGTCGTCGAGAACAAGCCTGGGGCGGCCGGAATCATCGGTGCCAACCTGGTGATCAGGAGCACGCCCGACGGCCATAGCCTGCTCCTGGTCTGGGACGGTCCCATTGTTGCCACACCAGCACTCTTCAAACGACCTGACTACGAGCCGCTCAAGCAGCTGACACCGCTTTCCCAGGTCACGACGCAGGGCTACGCGATGATGGTCCACCCATCCGTTCCAGCCAGGAATGTGACGGAGCTGGTCGCGCACATCAGGAAGAAGAATGCGGAGAAAGAGACCTTCGGATTCGCAACGTCATCCGTCGGCGCGGCAGACCATCTCAGCGGCGAGCTGTTTCGGGCAATGGCCGGGGTGGAGATCGTGACTGTGAACCATGCGGGTACCGGGCCCGCGATCATCAATGTTTTGGGCGGTCATGTTCCGTACGGGCACTTCTCGTTCACGGCGGCTCTGCCCCATATCAAAACCGGCGCACTTCGAGTGCTCGCGATCACCTCCGACAAGCGCTCGGTACTGCTTCCGGATGTCCCCACCATTGGGGAAACCTTACCCGGTTATCACTACCATTCGTGGATCGGTGTCTTCGGGCCCGCAGGCATGCCGGACAACCTGCGCGACCGCATCAGCCGCGACATTCGCAACGCAGTCACGTCGACCGAGGTCAGCAACGCACTGACCAATAATGGACTGGTCCCCACAGTATCTGACCCAGTCACCTTTTCCGAGTTCATCCGTCGGGACGCGGTTCGAACAGCCGAGGTCATCCGGCGCGCGAACCTCAAAGTCGAACAGTAGTCAGCGCACATCGCAAAAATTTCGCCCTACCTGGCGCCATCCCTGAAGGAGTCATTCCATGTCCCACTCCAACCAAGCAGGATCGATTCGTGCCTGCGTTGCAAAAATGATCCGTGCCGTCGAAATCTACGAGCAGGACGGAAATAGCATCAGGCTACGCCAGAGCCTGCTGGACGCCACCCTGCCGGTGTCACAGAGAGAAGACCTGTACAGGTTGGGGACCAAACGCCAGGCGAACCACATCGAGAACGCCAAGTGGCTGTATTACGATGATCAGCTGACACTCGAACTCGATGAATTTCCCAAGGGTAAGTTCATTCCCCCGCACGACCATGGCGTCTGGGAAGCTCTGGTACTTTGCAATGGAACGCTCAAGCACACCACATACGAGCGAGTCGACGATAAGAGCGTGGAAGGACATTCTGAACTCAAAGTTGTCGAAGAAGTGCTGATGAAGGTCGGCGATATCGCCATGGTCGTGCCACCCAGTGACATCCACAGTTTTGAGGCAATGACCGACTCGACCTTTGCCCTCACGATCGTTGGCGGCGAGTATTCGCCACTACGGCATTACTACAACCTCCAGAACAACACCTATGCGGTGCGTACGCCGAGGGCCCTGCGTGAGAGCGGAGCGCTTGCTAGCGCTCCGAGGTGATCAGCGATCCTCCAACTCGCCGGCGAACCGCGCATGTTGCAGCCCAGGCGGCAGGGGAAACCTCTCGCATCGTCAATCTCTTCCAACCACTGACGAGTCCACCATGCCCCAGCCTCTCAAGCTTGTCCTGTGTTCGCGCCACTCATCGCAACAGGCCGAGCTTCAACTCGAAACCGCCGTCATCGCGGGCTGGACAGGTCGCGATCAGGCCGCGGTCGAAAAACATATTCGCGAACTTGAGGAGCTGGGCGTCAAGCGACCTGCGACCACACCCATTTTCTACCGCGTGGCAAGCGCCCGAGTCACCACAGATGACCATATACAGGTGAGTGGCGACGACTCAAGCGGAGAAGTTGAGTTTGTGCTCGCCCGGATTGGCGGCGGGCTTTATGTCGGCGTGGGCTCCGATCACACCGATCGCGTCGTTGAGACCATCGGAGTCACGGTATCCAAGCAGATGTGCGACAAGCCCATCGCCCCGACATTCTGGCCGTGGGAAGAGGTGTCGGTTCACTGGTCGAAACTGATGCTGCGTTCCTGGATTGTCGAGAACGGCGAGCGTCGCCTCTACCAGGAGGGGTCGGTCGCGAGCATGCTCGAGCCACTGGACCTGATCTCCCGATGGAAGGATGGCAACAGTGAGCTTTCCGATCGCTGTCTGATGTTCTGCGGCACGCTGCCTGCGATCGGTGGCATCCGGAAGTCCGCCGTCTTCGAATTCGAACTGCATGACCCGATCATTGAGCGCTCAATTCGGCATCAATACACGATCGAGACGCTTCCTGTTTACGGGTAGGAACGGAACGGGTTATCGACACTGAGCAAGGAGGTAACGATGCCGACAGATTTCGGAATCGCGGGAAGTCGCAACTACCAGGCCGACCTGGCCGCCATCGACGAGAGCAAGGCCCGCTCCCTGCTTCTGGAGGTCAAAGCCCAGATCACGGGCACCCATGGCACGAAGCGTGGTGTTCTGAAGCTCGTCAATTTACGGGGTGAGGGCAACATCACACTTGAACGCAAGGGCCTGTTGACGCGCATGTTTCAGCGCGACGGCCGTGACATGCGAACGACGGCCAACACCTTGAAGGACCTCTTCGCCAAGGCGGGATTCAGCGATAAGGTCCAGCAGGACTTGTCGAACTATCTCGATCAGCGCACGAACCGCGCCGGAACGCGAACCATATCGAGCCTGATCAAGGAGGGCTTCACCGGAATCGGTGCGGCGTCCGGCGCCAATCTTCACGAAGCCCTGCACAAACTGGGCGTCGACCTGCCAGGCGACGGCTCGGAACCAGAGATGAAAGGCGGACGCGGCAAAGTGGTGCAAGCCAACCACATCGCAGAACGGCGCCTGTTCAAGGCGAACAACCAGCCGATCGCGTTGAAACTGGACGGGGTCAACACACGAGGTGAGCCACGCCTCGAGCGCGGGAGGGGAGCGGGGTCGGCCTATCTCGAACGCCGGGTGCCCGGCATCGTCCGGCCGGAGATCTACACCCTGGTCGAGACGCACGCTGACAATACAACGACGCATCACGCAGTGGCGGGCGACAAGCACTTCAAGCGCTGGGCGGCTCAGCACCTTGCTTCGAACCCTGGCTCGACGCTGGCGGTGACGGGCACCGTGATGTCGCGCGCCCGAGGCGTCGAGATGATGAACATCAACAACAAACCGCCGATCGTCGCAACGGTGCAACCCGAGGTGCTCCGCCAGGCGGCTCTCAACGGTCTGGAAACCCTGAAGAACATGTCGGAGGGCGGTTTCGTCCATGGCGATCTGAAATCCCCCAACATGTTTATCGACACCGAGACTCAAACCCTCCAGTTCATCGACGTCGATGAAATCTCGAAGATGCGAAAGGGGGATGCCGGCATTCGGCCTCCGGGCGTTACCTCCGCCTTTTCGCATCCCAATGCCATGAGCGCCAGGGGCGAAGTCGGCTTCGAGCAGGATCTGATGGGCCTTGGCGTCTCGATACTGCATACGGCGCTGGTCAATCGCGGCGACGGCACCGCCGCCCGACGCCTTCAGCGCGGCATCAAGGATTACAACCAGGCGTTCAACAAAAGCGCTCGTTCCGGCAACGCGAATGCCATCGATCCTGGCTTCATGAAGCTGCGAGCGATCATCGAGGGCGCAGTCCAGGCGAATGCCTCGCCCGCGGAGATCCTCGCGGTGAACTGGATCAACGCGGCACTCGACCACTCCGTGCCCGTAGCTGGTCGCTACGGCACGCAGGGTGATGCTGAGCACCTGCTCGACCGGGTCGACCCGAGACGCAATCCGGCTGTTGGCGAGCGGATCGACCGCCGCACAGGAGCAGTCGCAGCACCGCAAAGACCGGTTCCGCAACCAGCGCGGGCTGCGCAGGCGAATCCACCCCAGCCACCCCGACAGATGCAGGCTGCGATCAAGCCTGTGGCAGCGCGCCCCGACCCGGCGAAAGGGCTGGCGGCAACCGTGGAACGAGAGCTCGACGCTCTTTCAGTCGCCATGGATCAGACGGTGCCGTCCAGGACATCCATGTCCATCTACATCAAGGTTGATGCCTGGACCAAGGCACTCGAAGGCAGAGCACTGGCAGCTACCGCGGCGTCCGAAGCGAGTGGCCCCGATGACCTCACTGCCCGAATCCGCGTCATGCTGACCGACCGTTTCAATCTAGAGCATCTCCGTCTGACGATTCAAAACGATGCGATCCTGAGCGCCCTCCCCGAAGAAAACAAGCGCGTATTGGAGGAGCAGATCAACCGGCGGGCAACCTTCGAGGAGTCTTCCTTGATGAACCCCGAACAGCTTGCCGCGCGCATCGAGCGGATCCGCGAGCGATCGAAATTCTGAAACTGACACCTGCGACTCAATCGCCGAGGATGCCCCCCATATGAGCGCCACCCCTGCTGATTTCGCTGCCCTGATGTCGGATTTTCTTGCACGGTGCGGCGGAGCCTATGACCCTGATGCCGCTGGCATTGAATTCTCGGCAGATGCCTGCACAGCCCGTGCGGTACCAGACCCCGATCGCTCGGGGTCTGTGCTGATCGAGATCGAGATCGGCGAACTCGATGTTGAAACGCTCGCTGAGGACGCCGCCGCGCTGTTGGCTCTCCATCGTTTCAACGCGGTCTCGGACTGGATGTTCACCATCGACGCCGACGACATACCGCTGCTGCGTCTTGTACGGTCGATCGCGGAGACGGATGGCGCGATGCTGGAACGGCTGTTTGCCGACGGCATCGAAACAGCACTGGCCGCAGCCGTTATTGCCAGGCCACGTGAAGTCATTGCGGCAGAGACACGCTTTCACGGAATCGAAGCGGGCATCGTCCGCGGCTGAAACTCAAGACCCGACCAACAGCAGGTCACTACCGCTCAGCCCGCCTGCTCGCCCCAAAGCGCAGGACGAGGCTGCGGGCCCGCAAGCCGCTCGAGGTGCGCCGCCATGCTCAACACCATTGCATCGTCGTAGCGGCGGCCGACGACCTGAATGCCCACCGGCAGCCCACGCACCAGGCCGGCAGGGACCGAACACGCGGGGGCCTGGGCGTAATTGAACAGCGGCGTAAACACCGCATGACCGCGGGGGCCTGCGGGCTGACCGCCGATTTCAGCTGGGCCCAGTTGCTCAACAGGCCACGATACGGTGGGCGTGGTGGGACAAAGCAGCAAATCGATTCGATCGAAAAACGTCGCGTAAGCGGCGTAGATGTGCTCGCGTAGCAAAAGGAGCCGTGCAATATCGACCGCACTGTGCTCTCGGCCGAGCCGGATCTGCGCTGCAATGTCTACATCCAGATCATCCGGGTTGGCATCGAGGGCAGCGCCGTGCAGCGCGGCGAGACCTGCCTGCTGCAGTTTGAGGAGCGGATACTCGCGCACGCCCGCTGGCCAGTCCGGTGAGGCCTCGACAATGAAATAGCCATCGGCCTCAAGCCTTGCCACCAGCTCTTCGAGACGATCACGCACATCGGCGTCGATTGAAAAATCACACCCAAGATCGTGTGACCAGGCAATACGAAGCGTCCGCGGCGGCGGCCTATCCAGAGCAATGTCAGAGGCAGGCACACGCTGCGAGCCCCAGTCCGCCGCCACATGCCCCTGCAACTGCTGCCACATCAGATTGACATCGGCCACGTCGCGGCCAATCTGCCCCAGCACTGACAAGCCGAAATTGGGTTCATCAAATCCGGGCCCATAGGGAATCACACCAAACGTTGGTTTCATCCCGACGAGACCCGTGTGGGCAGCAGGACGACGGGTTGACCCGCCCGCATCCGTGGCAAGCGCGAGCGCCCCGATACCCGCCGCCGTTGCGCTGACCGCGCCCCCCGACGAACCGCCTGGCGTGAGCCGCGTGTCCCAGGGTGAGCGGGTGCTGCCGTAAACCAGATTGTTGGAGACTCCTTTGCAGGCGAACTCCGAACAGTTGGTGATCCCGACCATTACCGCGCCCGCATCGGTCAGTCGCTGTACCGCCCAGGCATCGCAGGGAGCAACAAACGATCGAAACACACGCGACCCCTGCGTGATGCGCTGACCGCGAACCCAGATGTTGTCCTTGATGGTGATCGGCACGCCGGCAAGCGGCAGCCTTTCACCAGCGGCCACCCTGCGATCGACTGCCTGCGCCTGCGACAGAGTCCACGCTGCATCATGCTGAACCACTGCGTTCAACTGCGGGTTCACCGCATTCAGGCGATCCAGCACACTTCGTGCAACCTCCTCCGCGCCCAGTTCACGCGCAGCCACTGCGGCGGCGGTGGCCTGCGCACCCATCTGCCAGAGCTTGTTCATATTGGAGTGCACCCAGGTCAGATCAGTTCATCAAACAGGCGTCCCCAGCCACGCAGGCGGCGAGGATCGACGCCCGCCAATTCGAGCGCCTTCCACACCACCGTTGCCACACTGTCGTAAACCGGGATGCCGAGCTCCGCTTCCAGTTGCGGCACAAGCTCCGCGCAGCGCAGGTTGGTGCACAGCACTGCGATGGCATCGGGCTTGGCACTCGCCGTCTCGCGGCACATGGCGATCAACTGCTGGGCCGAGACTTCGCTAAAGGAAAAATTGTCTTCAATGCCCAGATGCGACTCGGCCACCACGTCAACACCGGCACTCGCATAGTTGGCGATGATCCGAGACTGCACATCGGACAGATAGGGCGTCACCAGACCGAGGCGCCGGGCCCCGGTACGCGCCAGGATTTCATTGAGGGCTAGCACCGACGTGCAACCCTTCGCGCCAGTCTGTGACTCAATCGCATCGCACAGCCGCTGATCGGCATCAAAGCCCAGCCACGAAGACGACGTGCCGCTCCACCCGATCACCTGACAGCGCGCATGCGAGAGCAGATTTGCCGCCTGCAACACCCCAGGCGTATCGAACTGCGCCAGAGCCCCTTCGCTCAGCGCGATTCGGGTAACCGTAAACCGACCAAAATGCGCGCTCACCTCGGGAAGCCCGCGCAGCATTTCAGTGGTGACGGGTTCGAGAATCGTGTTCGACGACGGCGTGAGCATTCCCAGCAGGACTCGGTTCATAGGCGGTCAGATTTCAGTGGTCATGGGTGAGCGACAGTGCGCAAGCTTCGCGCCAGCGCCGGATTGGCAATTGGTGCCCGGGCGGTGCCTTTGCGGTGCACTTTTCGACATTTTGCGCTTTTGTGGTGCAATGACCCGCGAAATGGGTTGTCAAGCCAAAAGTTCGGTGCGCTAGCCATACCGGTACGACTCGATTTGGTGCGCGCTCAGTGCGCACCGCTTGGCACGCTAGTTGCGGTACCCCCTCGCGATCCTATTCCTTCCAACCAGGTCAGGCGTATGCCACCGTCCCCCGCCTCCCCAGCTGCAGCCTACGACCTGACCCTGGATGCAATCGTGCAGCGCTACGGCGGCGGCGGCTCTGCCCCTGCAGTCGACGGCGTAACCCTGCAGATCAAGGCCGGCGAACTGGTGGCGCTCCTCGGGCCCTCGGGCTGCGGCAAGACCACCCTGCTCCGAATCATTGCCGGCTTTGTCGAGCAAACCGAGGGGCGCGTCATTGTTGGCGGACGCTCGATCGACGACCTCCCCCCCAACATGCGCGAGGTGGGCGTGGTGTTTCAGAAGTACGCGCTCTTTCCGCACATGACAGCAGCGCAGAACGTTGCCTATGGCCTTGCGTGCCGCGGCGAGTCGCGCGGTCGGCAGGAAGCGCGTGCGAGAGAGATGCTCGACCTGGTACAGATGAGTCACCTCGAGGAGCGACTGCCTCGAGAATTGTCGGGTGGCCAGCAGCAACGGGTGGCGCTTGCCCGAGCACTTGCGGTCAATCCGCGCATCCTGCTGCTTGACGAACCGTTCGCCGCACTCGACAAAAGCCTTCGACTCGACATGCAGATCGAGGTCAAGCGGCTGCAGCGCCTCGCGGGCATTACCTGCATCATGGTGACGCACGATCAGGAGGAAGCGCTTTCCATGGCCGACCGCGTCGCGGTGATCAACAAAGGGCGCCTCGAACAGTTCGCACACCCCAATACCGTCTACGACGAGCCTGCCTCGCTATTCGTCAATCAGTTTGTCGGCACGGCCAACAGCCTCATGGGCCGGGTTGCCTCGGCAGACGGCCAGGTCACACTCGCCGAGTCGACGGTGCCAGCCCGTCTGGTATCGCCCGGACTCAAGGCAGGCGACCCGGTCACGGTCTGCATCCGCCCTGAACATCTCAGCCTTGCGGCGAGCGGCCCGGGCCTGGGCGGACAGCTTGCCCTCAGCCTGCCGCAGGGCGCGCACATCATCCAGGAGGTACGCCTTGACAGCGGTGACGCCGTCAAGGTCGTGCAGTCGCGCGGCGACAGCACCACCACCTGGGCACCCGGTTCGCGCGTGTCGGTACAGCTTCGTCCCGGCTCGCTCACCAATGCTTTTTCGGTCTGACCCCGCCCCCTCTTCAACAAGGAGAACCCGATGACATCGCGACGCAAGCTGATCCAGACTGGTCTTACTCTGGGTGCCATGCACCTCTTCCCTGGCATGAGCCAGGCCCAGGCCAAGCGCCTGGTCTTTGCCACGTTTACCGGCAGCTGGGAGGAAGCCCACCGCGCCGTGCTGGTTCCGGCCTTCCGCGCAGCGACCAAGTCGGAGATCGTTCTTGATCCTATGCTTTCGGTGGATCAGATCGCCAAGGTCAGCGCCGCCCGCAACAACCCGCCGATCGACATCATGCTGCACGATCCGGGCCCCGCGCTCACCGCCATCGGTCAGGGGCTGACCGAGGACTACCCGGTGGCACAGAGCAAGTACTACAAAGACCTGATTCCCGAAGCACAGGAAGGTACCGGCCCGGCGGTGTTCTTTCAGGTGGTGGGCCTCACCTATAACCCCGACAAGATCAAGACCGCCCCAAGCTCCTGGCGTGACCTGTGGAAGCCCGAGTTCAAGGGCCGGGTGGGCATCACCAATCTGAACTCCACCCTGGGCACCGGATTCCTGGTTGAAATCTCCCGCATGTTTGGTGGCAGTGAATCCAACGTCGAGGCGGGCTTCAAGGCACTCAACGACCTCAAGCCCAACCTGGCAGCGGTGGCGGCGAATCCAGGCGCACTTGCGGCGCTGTTCCAGCAGGGACAGATCGATATCTCTCCGGGGAATTTCAACGCCATACAGATTCTGAAAGCGCGTGGCGTACCGGTTGAATTCGTGACCCCCAAGGAAGGTGCCATCGCCTTCAAGACCACCATCCACGTGGTCAAGAACTCTCCCAATCGCGATCTGGCCATCGCACTGATCGAAGCCGCCATGTCGCCAGAGGTGCAGAGCAAGCTGATGGCGAGCCCCTTCCTCATCGTGCCCACCAACACCAAGGTCAAGATCGCTGGAGAGGTCGCCAAGGTGCTCGCCAAGGACCATGACGACATGAAGAAGCGTTTCGTCTTCCAGGACTGGAAAAAAATCAACGAACAGCGCGCCCAGTGGATCGAGCGCTTCAATCGCGAGATCCGGCTGTAAGTCGTTCGTGACCACGTTGCGTCGTCTGCCAGTCACAGCCTACTCGCTGTGGCTGGCCTCGCCCCTGGCAATTGCCATGCTGCTGTTCTTCCTCGCGCCGCTCGGGGTGCTGGGGGTGGTGAGCTTTTATGGCGACGCGGCCATGACGCAATGGGGAACGCTCGCCCAGTGGCAAAAAATGTTCGATGCGTTCGGCCTGATGGTGTTGGCCGACACGCTCTGGCTTGGGATACAGGTCACGCTTCTCAGTCTGGTGCTGGGCTACGCTCTCGCCTGGGTATTCGTCAGAACCCCGACCTCACTGCAGCCGCTCATCATTTTCATTGTGATGCTGCCGCTTCTCACCAGCGTCGTCGTCAGAACCTTTGCCTGGATCGTGGTGTTAGGCCGTCAGGGCATCATCAATAGCGCCCTGCTCGACCTGGGGTGGATTGATACGCCGCTCAAGCTCCTCTACACGCGCTGGGGGCTGGTGGTGGCACTTGCCAACGTGCAGTTGCCATTGATGGTGCTGCCCCTCATCAATTCGCTTCAGAAAATTGATCGCAATCTTTCGGATGCGTCCGCCTCGCTGGGCGCAAGCGAATGGCAAACCTTCAGAAAAATCACGCTGCCGCTTTCCATGCCGGGAATCATCGCGGGTTCGCTTCTTACGTTCGCAGCAGCCATCACAGCCTTCATTTCGCAGTCACTGATTGGGGGCGGGCAGATGCTCTTCATGCCCATGTATCTTTACCAGCAGGCGTCTGCGCTTTCCAACTACCCGTTCGCCGCTGCGATATCGCTCACGTTTCTCGCAACGGTCATCGTCTGCGTCAGCGCCTTGAATCGCCTCGGGAGCCTCTCCCGCTGGCGCGCCGCCTGAGCGAACGCCTATGGCACGCAGAAAATCATTCTCTACGCTGGTGTTCCGGGGCACGATAGGGTCCCTCGCGGCCATCACGCTGTTGCTTCTCATTGCGCCCACCGTGGTGGTTCTGGTGGTCTCGCTCACCAACGGTTATTCCCTCAAGTTCCCGCCGCCAGGCTACTCGCTTCGCTGGTATGTCGAGTTGCTGCAGGCCGAGCATCTTCATTTCGCCGCCTGGAACAGTTTCAAGGTGGCGGTTGCAACCACCACGCTGTCGGTCACACTGGGCGTGGGCGCAGCGCTTGCCATCGCCCGCTCGCCCACCCGAATGGCCCGCATCCTCGACTCCACCTTCCTGTCGCCACTGGTGCTGCCGGCGCTATCGTTCGGGTTCGCTGCCCTGATGACCTTCAGCGCAGTGGGGCTGGGCGTGTCTGCCACCACACTGATCATCGGCCACACAGCGGTATGCGTGCCCTATGTGATCCGCACCACCACCGCATCCCTCGCACAAATGGATCCTGCACTTCTCGAGAGTTCCGCAAGCCTGGGCGCCTCGCGCTGGTACGGCTTTCGCCGCGTGACCCTTCCTCTGATCCGGCCCGGTGTCGTCGCCGGTGCCTTCATCGCCTTCATGTCTTCATTTGATAACGTGCCGGTATCCCTCTTCCTGCGCGATGCTCGCACCGACATGCTGCCCATTCGCATGTGGCAAGACCTGGAAGGCAAACTCGATGTCACCATCGCAGCGCTGTCAGGCGTCATCATCGTCTTCACATTCGTGATGATGGTGTTGATGGAGCGCGCCACCGGCCTGTCACAGCGCCTGCGCCAGTGACTCGCTCTGCGCAATGACCCAGGGTCCCGACCGCAGCCTGTTCGTCGCAAGCTGGCTGGGGTGGGTGCTGGCCGTGTGCGCGCTCTCATTCATGGGGGTTGCCACGCTTGCCCCACAAATCGCCGCCGATACGCAACTGCCGCGCGAAGCGGTGGGCTGGTTTGCAGGCCTGGTGTGGGGCGCGGGTCTTGCAGCCTCGCTGGTCACCGGCGAGCTCGTTCGGCGCTGGGGTCCATGGCCGGTCACCCGTCTCTGTCTGGCAGCCTGCGCCCTCGGTGCCCTCGCCATGGCTTCCGGTGAAGCCATGCTGTTCGTGCTCGCAGCGCTCCTGATCGGGGTCGGACAAGGGCTCGAGGCGCCGCCAGCATCACAGTTGCTGTCCGCTCACGTCAGGGTCGATCGCCGGCCCTTTTATTTTTCCCTCAAGCAGACCGGAGTCCAGATCGGTGCGGTCACCGCATCGCTTCTCATGCCCCTGCTGGCGCTTGCATTCGGCTGGCGTGCGGCGTTGTTGGCCATCGCGTTCGTGCTGCTCCTCACATTGATGGCGCTGGGACGGGTGTCGCGCGCGGCGCCGCAACGGCGCGCATCAAGCCCGAGCGCGTCAGCCGGATCACAAGCATGGTGGGCGCTTCTTCGAGAACAGCGAGACATCCGGAGACTCGCGTTTGCAGCTTGCGCGTTCGGCGCCACGCAGGTGTGCCTCAACACCTTCATCGTCACCTGGCTGATCGCCGACCGCGAACTCAGCCTGACCTCGGCGGGCCTGTTCGCAGCGGCTGCGCAGGCCGCGGGCCTTCTTGGCCGTCCGCTATGGGGGTGGCTCGCGAGCCAGACGGGGCACTCAATCCGGGTTCTGCAAGCGCTGGGGGCGCTGATGTCGCTCTGCGCAATCACCTTGGGCGTCCTGGGCAGTTCGCTCAACGATATTGCGCTCTGCGTCTGCGTGGTGCTGTTTGGGCTGAGCGCGAGCGGATGGAACGGCGTGTTTCTATCGGAGGTGGCCGAGCGCTGCACCGCCGTACCGATTGCCGCAGCGACTGCGGCCGCCATGGTGCCGCTCTACCTCGGCCTCATCGCCGGGCCGCTGCTCTTCGCAGCCATCAGCCAGGTGGCGCACTTCGCATCAGGCTTTATTGCTCTGGCCATCGCGGCAGCGCTGGGAACCCTATGGCTCCCCGCTGCACGTCAATAAGCTCGATTCAACGTTCAACAGACTATTCGGGGGCGAGGCATGACAGGTGGAATTTCGCTACACGCGGTTGATGTAGCTACTGGCGTGCCAGCAGCAGGCATGCGCGTGCAGATCTTCAGGCGTGACGGCGACACGCTACATGCCCTGGCCGACGGCGTTCTGGAAAGCGGCGGACAGCTGAGTCACCCTATCGTGTCGGGCACCGGCGTTCAGCCTGGCACCCACGAAGCCTGGTTTCACCTGGGTGACTGGTGGCGTTCGCGCCAACAGTCTTCAGCGCGCCAGTTTCAGGAAGTGGCCGTATTCAGGTTCGAAGTGCTGAGCATCACCGAGCATTATCATCTGCCTATCAAGTTCACCCCCTGGGGCTTCGCCCTTTTCAGAGGCGCCTGAGCGCGTGCTAACCTTCATTGGCACGCTGAATGCATCAGGTCAGGATCGCCGCAGCGCTTTGCCAGCGTGCACCGCCCCGCGGCACCAATCATCGTGCACGCACCTTTTCCGGGAGATTTTCATGTTTCGCACCATCGTAGGTTTAGCCATTGCGGCCGCGCTTGCTTCCAGCGCTCTCGCGCAGGACCGTGTCCGCTTACGCGTCATGGGCCTGCCGCTTGCCACCGGAAAGATTCAACAGGCCGTTGAGCAGCCCTTTTTCGAGTCGTTCGCGTCCCGCACTGGGCTACCGATTGATTTTGATTACAAGCCCCTCGACTCCACGGGTGTCAAAGAGTTCGAGCAACTGAGGGTCATGCGCTCAGGCATCTACGATGTCGTCACCCTCCGCCTCGGTCAGGTCTCGCGCGACGAGCCCACCATCCTCGGGCTTGACCTGGTCGGCATGAATACCGATTACAAAACCGCGCGAGCCAACGTCGCGGCCTTCCTGCCGGTGCTCGACAAGCAGATGCAGGCCCAGCACAACCTGGTGATGCTGGGTGTGTGGCCGTTTGGACCGCAAATCATTTTCTGCAAGGCACCGGTCACCAACGGCCTGTCCGATCTCAAGGGCAAGAAAATCCGCGTGCTGGATGGCGTGATGGCGCGTTTCATGGAAAAGGTGGGCGCAACCCCCGTCACCATGGCTTTCAGTGAAGTGGCGCAGGGCCTGCGCCTGGGCACCATCGATTGCGGCGTGACCGGCCCCAGTTCTGCCAATAGTGCGGGCTGGATGGACAGCGCCACGCATGTGTACTCGCTGGGTCTTCAGGTTGCGGTCCAGGGCTATGCCATCAGCGTGGCGAGCTGGAAGAAACTCTCGCCCAGCCAGCAGGCGGGGCTCAAGGCCCAGTTTGCGGCGCTTACCGAGAACGCATGGGCAAAATCCGAAGAGCTCTGGTCAGACGGTATTCGTTGCTCCACAGGTCAAACACCCTGCACCGACCATAAACCCTTCAAGGCGGTGCTGGTGCAGCCGAGCGCGCGTGACATCGAGATCGTGAAGGCGGCCGTCCGCGACATCTCGCTCCCGGCGTGGGCCGAGGTCTGCGACAAGGCCAACCCAGGATGCTCAACCGCATGGAAATCGTCGGTCGGCGCTCTCATGGGAATTCAGTAAGCCCGCCTGACCATGAAGCGAATCGAGCTCATCGCGGCCTGGCTTTTCGGGTTGGCCTTCACGGCGCTTGGCATTGCGGTCACCGTCGAGACCGTTTCCCGAAAGGTCTTCAACTACTCGCTCCAGGGCGTGGATGAGCTCGGTGGCTATGCGCTTGCAGTCGGGTCAGCGCTCGCATTTTGCGTGGCGCTGACCGGCAAGGCTCATATCCGTATCGATATCCTCCACGCGCTCCTGCCGCGGTGGCTGCGAATCGGGATGAATCTCGCCTCGGTCGTGTGCCTCGCGCTGTGTGCGGTGGCGCTCCTCGCCATGGGCTGGATCAGCTTCTCGGACACGCTCGCTTTCAACAGCATCGCCCAAACGCCCTGGGCGACGCCGCTCAAGTATCCGCAGGCGATCTGGATTGGCGCGCTTGCATTGTTTGCCGCCATGTCATGCGTGGCTGTTGCTTCCATCGCGATCATGTTTCTTGCGCGCCGCTGGCAGGCCATTGACAGCGGATTTGGACCCAAATCAACTGGCGACGAATTGCAGGAAGAGCTCGCCGATCTGCGCAAACGCGCCGGAACGTCTGCCTGATGTCCATGGAACTCGTCGGCTTGTCGGGCTTTGGGCTGATGGTAGGCCTGATGCTACTGGGGCTTCCCATCGCGGCCGTGATGATGCTTCTCGCCGTGGCAGGTGGCATGCTTGCTTTCGGCCACGGCTTTCTCATTTCCTCGGCCTCAATTGCCTGGGGCACCCTGAGCGACAACAACCTCACGGCCATTCCGCTCTTTGTGCTGCTCGGAGAATTCCTGCTTCGCAGTGGCATGGCAGACCGAATGTATACCGCGTTCGCTGCGCTATTCGGTCGTATTCCAGGTGGCCTTCTTCACACCAATATTGGCTGCTGTGCGCTATTCGCCGCCACGTCAGGTTCCTCGGTGGCTACCGCCGCCACAATCGGAACTGTGGCCCTGCCTTCTCTGCAGCGACACGGTTACGACATGCGGCAGGCGCTGGGCAGTCTGGCAGCCGGGGGCACCCTTGGCATCCTGATCCCACCCTCAGTCAACCTGATCATCTACGGGTCGATGACCAACACCTCGGTAGTGAAGCTCTTCATTGCCGGCTTCGTTCCGGGCATCCTCTTGTCTCTCAGCTTCATGCTCTGGATCTGGCTGCATGCAGTGCTCAGCGGCCAACGCGTCGTGCACGAACGAGTCAGTTGGGCAGAGCGGGGCAGACTCCTTGCGGGGCTGTGGCAACCCCTTACCATTTTCATGGTGGTGATTGGCAGCCTTTATCTGGGCATTGCCACCACGGTCGAGTCCGCCGCGCTGGGCATGGTGGTGGCACTGGTTTTCATCATTGCCCAGGGAAAGCTCTCAACCGAGTTGTTCACCCAATGCTTTCTTTCGAGCGCCCGAACCAGCGGCATGATTCTGTTGATTGTCGTGGCAGCCTTCGTTCTGAATCTCGCGCTCTCACTCACCGGTCTGGGTGAGCAGATGACGAGGTGGGTCACGAGTTTCGGCTTATCCCAGATTGAAATGCTGCTTGCGCTGATCGTGTTTTATCTCATTCTCGGCATGTTCATGGACACGCTGTCCATGATGGTTGCCACCATTCCCCTCACCTTCCCTGTCATCACACAGTTGCAGGTTGACCCGATCTGGTTCGGCATCTTCATCGTGCTGATGTGCGAGCTTGGCCTCATCACGCCACCCGTCGGCATGAATCTCTTCGTCGTACAGGGCATTCGCAAAGATGGAGGGGGCGTAGCCGATGTCATTCGCGGTGCGATCCCCTATGCGGTGATCATGATTCTCTTCACCTTGCTTCTGATTGCCTTTCCAGACATCGTCACCTGGTTGCCCACTCAGATTGACTGAGCCAGACCGGGCAGCCTTCTTCCAGCTCAGGACCAAAGCTTTCTGAACTCTGCCTCCATGAAGTTCATGAAGGCCTTCACCTTGGCGCTTGGCAAACGCCGCGAGGTGTGAAGTGCCCATAACTCCGACGGCTGATCGGAAGCCGCGCCCCAGGACACCAGGCGTCCAGCGGCCAGGTCGTCAGCAACAATGAGTCGTGGAAGCCTGGCCGCTCCGAGACCTGTCAACGCAGCGTCGCGAATCATGGTGAACAGGGGCAGTTGAAGCACTGTCTGCACGGCAATTTCTTTGGCAACCGTACCACTCACGCTCCAGGTGCTGTGGCCCGCTGCGGAGGGTCGAGTAATGACCGGCAAGGGTCGCTGAAATTTCGAACGCACGCGTGCGAACCGCTTTTTCAATTCGGGTGTTGACACAAGCAGCACCTGATCCCTGGCAAAACAACGGCCAACGAGTTCGGAGCTCGGTTCAGGATTGACGCGAATGACCAGGTCATAGCCCTCGCCCACCAGATCCACCTGACGATCTTCGAGCGTGATTGACATCTGGACATCGGGACAGGCGAGCGCGAACTGAGCGGCAAGGCGGCCCATCATCAACTGACCCAGCAGGGTCGGTGCGCTGATTCGCAGCAGCCCATGGGGTTGCGTTCGTCCGTCACGCAGCACATCAGCCGCTTCCGAAATTTCACGCATGGGCCCGCTGGTGCGCTCAAGCAGTAGCGTGCCCTCCTCCGTCAGGCGAATCGTCCGGGCACCACGCTCGAACAGCCGAACGCCCAGTGATGCTTCGAGATCCATGACCTTGCGCGAGAGACTGGCTTTAGGCCGTCCGCTCGCACGGCTGGCTGGCGCGAAGCCTTCATGGGTTGCAACAAGGAGAAAATCAGACAAGTCATCAAGATTCATAGCTGTTCTGCATTTGGAACGAACTGTCTTGATTATGGGGTTCTGAGTTCGAATTTGAAACCCTATCATTGATCAGATGATCGCGACCAAACAGGAAGGCATCTCCATGTCAGCTGAAAAAATTCTGGTGCTCAACGCTACCGGCAAGGTCGGTCGCAATGTCTGCCGGGCACTGCTCGAGGCAGGCTACGACGTCTACGGCACCACACGTTCAGCCCAGGGCCCCCTGGCTGGCATGGGTGTCACTCCGGTGGTCTGCAACTACACGTTGCGAGCGGATCTGGATCGTGCGTTTGCCAAAACCGGAGCCAGAAAGGTGTTCGTCATCACCGACTATTTCGGTGCTGCGAAAAAGAGCGCGGAGCTGGAATTTGAACAGGGCCGCACCGCCATTGATGCTGCACGCGCCGCGGGGGTGACGCACCTGGTGTTCATGAGTGTGGCCGACGCCGAGTTCTTTGACCACCACGTCAAGCATCTGCATGCGAAGGTGGCCCTTGAAAAATACCTGCGCGGATCGGGCGTGCCCTTCTCCATCCTCCGGCCCTGCGCCTTCTTTGAAAATTTTGATGATCCCGCCAACTGGAACCCGCTGAAGAAGGGCGTGGTCAAGTTTCTGTCAACGCAGGACTGCAAGTTCTGCGCAACCTACGATATTGGGCGCGCCGCCGTCATCCAGCTGAAAGATCCAGACACGTGGCTTGGCAAGACGCTCGATGTGATCGGCTGGCAGGGTGACCTTTCACAAGTGGCAGCGGCCCTGTCCAAGGTGAGCGGCGTGCCCGTCAAGGCGCGCTTGGCCATGCCGATTTTCCTGCGCCGCCTGCTTCTCAAGGATTTGCACCACATGTTTTTGTATTACGAGGTGCAAAAAGGTCCGCGTGGCACACCGGAGGCGTTCAGAAAGATATTGCCGGACGCACTATCAGCCGAAGACTGGTTCCGCTTCCACGGAAAATATTCGAACGGCGAAAAAATCGCCTCTGGCGCCTGACAGCGCCTGGTCACTCAACCTGAACCTTCAACTCTGACAGCGTGCGGCGCCAGCCCTCGGCCTCGCGAGCCAACTGGGCACGCATCTGCGCAGGCGAATTGCACACGGGAAGCACGCCAAGCTGAGTCAGTGCCTGCGCATTCACAGGCTCGCTGAGAACCTTGCAGAACGCGCGTTGAAGCCGATCAATCAGCGCTGCCGGGGTACCCGCAGGTGCGGCGACACCCCACCAGTTGCTGGCGTCCACACCGGTGATGCCCGCCTTTTCGAAGCTCGGCGTATCGGGCAGAACCGACAGCGGCGAGCGCGAGGCGACCGCGAGCGCGCGCAATTTGCCGCTACGGACATGCGGGGCACCCACCCCGGCGCCAACCAGATAAAACTGCACCTCGCCCGCCATCAGGGCGGTGATGGCCTGTGAGGCACCCTTGTAGGGGATATGCACCATCCCAAGTGAAAAAGCCTGGTTGATCGCCTCAGCCGACAGGTGGGGGGTGGTGCCGCTCCCCGGGGATCCGTAGTTCACCTTCCCGGGGTGAGCGCGTGCCCAGGTCACGAAGTCGGCAAATGAGCTGACCGGCAGCCCCGCCGGCACAAAGATGACGGAGGGCACATCCACCAGCAAGGTGACCGGCTCCAGGCGTTGCAACGGATCGAATCCCAGGTCCTTGTAGAGGAACTGATTGATGGTGAAATTGTTGGAGGCAGCGATCAGCAGCGTGTAGCCATCGGGCGTAGCCTGCTCGACAGCACGGGTCCCAATGTTGCCACCCGCTCCGGCGCGGTTTTCCACCAGCACCGGCTGGCCCAACTCCTGACGAAGGCCATCGGTGAGCCGGCGGGCGACCATGTCGCCCATTGCACCCGCCACATAGGGCACCACAATTCTGAGCGGACGGCTCGGCCACGCGTCGTTGGCCTGAGCAAGCGTGCGCACAGGCATACAGGCAGCAACGATTGCAAGCGCAAGGCCAGCCAGCCAGGCAGACCCTTTAGGTTGTCGAGTGGTTTCAGCAGACAGCATTTCAGAGACTCCTCTACGCGGCAGGGTTGGGTTCGAGCAATCAGACGTCAATCCTCAGCAGGTCGGTGGCGATCTGCATCGGCCCCTGGTAGTGACGACGGATGTCGCGAACCACTTCGTCAATGAGGTGCGGCCCCATCTGCTCCACCGGGAAATGATGCGTGGCAACCTTACGGATCAGCGCGTGGGTGGATTCGAAGTGTCCGAAGTGGGTGGGGACCAGGCGCTTGACCCCCGCACGCGCGGCAATCTGTCCGAGCTCGGTCGGGCTGGTATGCGCGAAGGTGCCCACACCAGACTTTCGCCGGTGTTCGATGAACGACTCCGGAAACGTGCACTCGTGAATAAGAAGATCTGCCCCCTGCGCGAGCCCGACCATTGCCTCGCATGCAGCCGTATCGCCTGAAAACGCAATCACCTTGCCCTCTGCTTCCAGGCGTACGCCAAAGCATTCACTGATGTCGCGCGGAATATGTTCGACCCAATCGCACACGATGCGCACATGCTCATCCTCGTAGGCGACACCCGGGGCGGCCTCAATCACTTTGGGTCGAACCGCAGCGAGGTTTTTCTGGCGTCTGGGATAGCTGCTTCGGGCGTCGAAATCGGACTTGAAAGCACCGCCCTCAAACAGATGGCTCACAAAGTGCTGGGTTCCACGCGGGCCGATCACGACCGGCGAGTCAGGCCTGTCCCACATCCAGCCGGTGATCACGAAAAGCGGGAAATCACAGATGTGATCGTGGTGCATATGCGTGAGAAATACCGCAGTGACCTCAGCCGGGCTCACATTGGCTCGCACCATATTTCGGGTGATGCCCGCGCCGCAATCGAAGAGATAGTGGCGGCCGTTATCAAGGGTCACAAGGATGCCGGACTGCGCACGGTCGGGGTCAACGAAGGCCGCGCCGGTGCCAAGCATGGTGATTCTCAAGATGGGGTCTCCGTGAACAGGGGTGGATCAATTCTCAGATGTCGCGATTTGCGCGGCAATCATCGCCTGCAACGCCAGCGGGGTCGAGTCGCAACCCAGGGAAACCGGTCCACTACACCGCCCCCAACGCGCCGGGGCGAGGTCGGTTGAGATTCGTCCGCCCACTTGTCTGACGATTGACGTCCGTCAGGAACACAGCTGGCAGGCTCGGAGACAGTGAGGAGGCTCGCAACGAAACCTTGCTCACCGAATCGGGGTCGACAGCTGAATCGCCTTCAACACACATTCGCCCTGCTGACGGGCGGCTTCGCGAAATGCTGAACTCGCCTCATGCGATGGAGGGTGCCGACTGCCTGTTGGCAATCGAGTCCACCGAGTCAGGCCTCAGTGCGGAGGGGGCCGTACATCGCCTGAAGATCTACGGGCCAAACCGTCTGCCCGAGGCCAGAGCGCGTGGTCCGCTCAAGCGCTTCATTCTGCATTTCCACAACGTATTGATTTACGTGCTGATGGGCGCAGCGCTCGTCACGGGCGCCCTTCAGCATTGGGTCGACACCGCCGTCATTCTCGCTGTCGTCTTCGCCAATGCGTTGATCGGCTTCATACAGGAGGGCAAGGCCGAGACTGCCATGTCGGAGATCCGCAGCATGCTTTCTCCCAAGGCCGCCGTGCTGCGCGACGGTCACCGGATCACAGTGGAGAGCTCGGAGCTTGTTCCAGGCGATATCGTTCTTCTGGAGGCCGGCGACAAGGTGCCTGCTGATCTGCGGGTGCTCGAGGCACGGGGACTCGCTTTGCAGGAGGCCATCCTGACGGGCGAATCGGTCCCCGTAGAAAAGGGACCTGAGCCTGTCGCGAAGGAGGCTGTGCTCGCGGACCGCAGCTCGATGCTGTGGTCAGGGACATTCGTCACCCAGGGCACGGCACGAGGGCTGGTTGTTGCCACTGGCTCCACTACCGAAATCGGGCGTATTGGAAACCTGCTCGGTGAGGTCGAGCAACTGAACACGCCGCTGGTTACGCAGATGGATTATTTCGCGCACTGGCTTTCGTTCCTGATACTGCTTTGTGCAAGCCTGCTGCTGGTCTATGGCTACTACGTGGGTCATCTGCCGTTTTCCGAACTGTTCATGGTCGTCGTGGGAATTGCCGTCGCCGCGATTCCCGAGGGTCTCCCTGCCGTGATGACCATCACACTGGCCATCGGCGTGCGAGCCATGGCCCGCAGAAGCGCGATCGTCCGCCGTCTGCCGGCCATCGAGGCGATCGGATCCGTGTCGGTGATTTGCACTGACAAGACTGGCACGCTCACCCGCAACGAAATGGTGGTCGCGATCGCGGAAACCCCCGAGGGCATCTTTTCAATCTCGGGCGAAGGCTATTCACCGGAGGGCGCGATTACGCCAGGGGGCGACCTGAATCGCCTCGCGCTGGCTGCAGCGCTCTGCAACGACTCACATCTTCATCGCAGAGACGGTATCTGGGCGATTGAGGGTGACCCGATGGAGGGCGCACTCCGGGCGTTCGCAGGCAAGGTGGGTGGAGACCACAGCGCACGCCGTCTGGATGCGGTCCCGTTCGATAGCAGGCACCGCTTCATGGCCGTGCTGACCGAAGGCGCCCATGGTCGTCTGGTCCACGTCAAGGGCGCGCCCGAGCGTGTGCTGCGTATGTGCCCGGGCCTGGACCAAGCGAGTTGGCACACACGCGCCGAGGCGCTCGCGAATCGCGGACTCCGCGTACTGGCGCTGGCCGGGCGTTCCGAAGCGGACATCAGGATAGCCCCTGCCAGACTTCACGAGGGCCTTGGCTTCCTCGGCCTGGTGGGGTTGATCGATCCGCCCCGGCCCGAGGCCATTGCCGCGGTGGCGCAGTGTCAGGCGGCCGGGATCCAGGTCAAGATGATTACCGGCGACCATGCCGGGACCGCCACCGCCATCGCTCGAGCGATCGGACTCGACAACCCCGATCGCGTACTGACTGGGCACGACCTCGACAAGATTGATGACGCTCAGCTTGCGCTGGAAGCGGTTGGCACAACCGTCTTTGCCCGTACCAGCCCCGAGCACAAGCTGCGCCTTGTCACAGCATTACAGGCTCAGGGCCTCACCGTTGCCATGACCGGCGACGGCGTCAACGACGCACCTGCGCTCAAGCGCGCCGATGCGGGCATTGCAATGGGCCGTAAAGGATCGGAGGCCGCCAAGGAAGCGGCAGACCTGGTGTTGACCGACGACAATTTCGCCAGCATCGTTGCCGCGGTGCGCGAGGGAAGGACGGTCGCAGACAACCTCAGAAAGGTGATCAGCTGGACGCTCCCCACCAACGCAGGAGAGTCCGCAGTGATCGTTCTGGCCCTGCTGCTCGGCCTTGCCCTGCCAGTGACGGCCGTTCAAATCCTCTGGGTCAATCTGATCACTGCAGTCACCCTGTGCCTGTCGCTCGCCTTCGAGCCCACCGAGCCCGGGACGATGAACCGCCCGCCGCGCAATCGTCATGCGCCCATTCTTTCCGGGGAATTGGTGTGGCATGTGTTTCTGGTCACCACCCTCTTCCTCGCTGCGGTCTTCGGGATCTTCAACTATGCGATCGATAAAGGACATCCTCTGGCGCTTGCACAGACCATGGCGATGAACACACTGATCGTGCTGGAAATCTTTCATCTGTTTTTCATTCGCAACCTGCATGGCACATCACTGACGTGGGGCGCTGTTCGAGGGACTCGGGTCGTATGGACAGTGGTCATCAGCATTGCGGCGGCGCAGTTCGCCGTCACCTATCTGCCGCCAATGCAGGCCGCCCTGGGAACCACATCGGTTCCGCTGGTTGACGGACTGCTGATCGTGGGCGTTGGTGCGGCTTTTTTCGTGCTGATCGAGATCGAGAAGCAGATCAGATTGGGGGTGACATCGAACTCAACCCGTGCTGCACCCCCTTCGAACGAACCGAACCCATAAGCAAGCTGTCCGGTCGGGTTCCGTCATAATTCAAAGTCGCAGCCCTTTGATGAATGGACGGATGCGCCGCCATGGACTTCTCGCTTAACGACGGTCAGAAGATGCTGATCGAAACGGTTCGCCGTTTCATTGTCGAAGAATGTCAACCGCTGGAAGATGAAATCGAGGAGAGCGGCCACTTCGACACAGCCCGGGCCCGGGCTTTGCACGACAAAGCCAAAGCACTGGGGTTGTACGGCATGAACATGCCCGAGGACCTTGGCGGAGGTGGCCTGTCCAATCTGGACCGAATTCTTTGCGAAGAGCAGTTCGGCCACACCACCGACATCATCATCCGCCGCGCCTTCGGCAACGTGTACGAACCGCTGCGTCACTGCAAGGGCGAGCAGATCGAGCGCTGGCTCAGGCCCACGGTGCAAGGTCGGCGCACCTGTTCAATCGCCATCACTGAGCCAGGCGCCGGCTCAGACGCCGCTGGCATCAGAACGACAGCCACAGAAAATCACAAGGGCTGGATACTGAGCGGCAGCAAGCATTTCATCAGCGATGGCGAGTGGAGCGATTTCTTTCTGGTGTCAGCAAAAACTGGAGAAAAAGAAATCAGCATGTTCATGGTCGACAAGGGTCTACCGGGCTTCACCGTAGGCAAAGACCAGAAGATGATGGGCCTGCGTGGCACGCCTCACCTCGAGATCTTCTTCGATCACGTGCAACTCGAAGGCGTGGCCCTGCTGGGTGAAGTTGGTCAGGGTTTCAAGCTGGCAATGGGCGCGCTCAATGTAGTGCGTCTGGCCCAGGTCGGCGCCCGCGCAGTCGGCAAGGCCAGCCATCTATGCGAAAAGATGCTGGATTGGGCCAGTCAGCGCAAGCAGTTCAACACGAAAATCGGTGATTTCCAGATGGTGCAGCAAATGATCGCGGACAGCGTGATCGAGATCAACGCTGCGCGTTGGATGGTGTATCACGCCGCTTGGATGCTCGATCAGGGTATGGACGCCCGCGAGCAGATCGCCATGGTGAAAGTACACGCTGCCGAGATGCTGGGGCGCGTGGTCGACCGCGCGGTTCAGGTTTTTGGCGGCATGGGTTTTTGCAAGGAACTGCCGATTGAACGTCATTACCGCGATGCCCGGGTTTACCGCATTTTTGATGGCACCAGCGAGATTCACCGAGGGGTCATTGCCAGAGGTGCGATGAAGAAGGGCGCCGCGCTGTTTGATGTCAACCGTTGAAGCTCGTGATGCAATCCAGATTCATGACCGCCAGGGAAGCGGTGCAACTCATCCAGGACGGTGACACGGTCGGCCTGATG
>Ga0172372_10001884_pt1 | contig 32288 bp, 31 predicted proteins | sample LakKiv5m_2_FD_114544 | JGI IMG/M metagenome (GOLD analysis project Ga0172372, IMG submission 114544) | Freshwater microbial communities from Kabuno Bay, South-Kivu, Congo - kab_092012_9.5m | ecosystem: Environmental > Aquatic > Freshwater > Lake | place: Democratic Republic of the Congo... | reverse complement strand
CCGGCCCTCACGCTGCCCGTTTCCAGACCGCGAACACAACGCGATCACTGCCAGTGGCGGTCCATCAAGCTGGCAGCTGAAACGTTCAAAGCCCACGGCTGCGAAGTCGATTTCATCCCCACCGCAGAGCTGGGCGCCCGCACCCTGTCGTACCATCCTTCATCCTCCGGTCCCTGCATGAACATCTGACCGTGGTACGCTTTTGTTTGCCCCCAGCGGAAGATGTATGAGGGATCGGCAAACTGGCACGGGTCTCCCGGGGCTTCGATGGCGTTGAGCCTTGCGATCAGCTGCTGGTCGAAGTCGCCGCGTCTGGTCAGAGGCCAGCCACCGATGCGGTCGAAGATCTCACGGCGGAAAGCCAGACTGGCGTGGAACCGACCGGTGGCGTCCTCCTGCTCCAGACGTCCGGTGTCACTGCTGAGCACGAATGATGGCTTTGACCACAGTTGGCCTGACTGCATTCGCACTCGTACTCAGGCTGCCAGAGCCGACTGGGTACGAGTGTGCTGCGGAACTGGGATCCGCCGAATCTTCGCCATAGGATCCTGATGCTCCGGAAGCCACATGATCGGCGACCAGCCGCAGGCGACTGGCGGGGTTAATGGGAGAAAAGGGGATCGGTTTACATCGGACCTTTACGGCTCCTGCGGCACAAGCCCATCCAGCAACTTAATCAGGACCGGAACATGTTCAATTGCCACACGCCAGAGCCGATCATGTCGGATTTCGCCGTATTCGTGTGCCAGAATGTGCCGCTGTGCCTGAACCGGCCTCCAGGGAATCTCCGGGTGGGCGACCTGAAATTCCCTCGACACGCGTCGCGCTGCCTCACCGATGATCTCAACCTGCCGCTCCACTGCACTCCGCAACAACAGATCGCCGAGGTAGTCTTCGAGAGTACGTCCCTGGACGAAGGAAACGACCGCCCTGGTGGCCGTCAACATATCCCACAAATACGCGCGATCATCTCGTTCAGGTGACATACATCACTCGTCGAGTTTCCAGGATACGGTGACGTCGAAACGGGTTTCTCAAACCGTCTCGCTCCACGAGATCCACTTTGCGACCGAATAATGCACCGAGTTCATCCTGCATCGTCGTGAAGTCCCACAGACTCCACTGAGCGTCATCGTCAAAAGAGACAAGCACGTCGATGTCGCTTGTCGGTCCGAAGTCATCACGCAGAACCGAACCGAACAAGGACAATTCATGAATTTTCCAGCGATGACAGAACGAGGCAACCTCACACTGTGAGGCCAATTTCGCCAGTCTTTCCGTTACGTCAACCATGATGTCGTGTCCGACCCGGCAGCACCGGAATGAGCATAAAGCGGTTGCTTCAGAACAGTAAAATCCCACAACCATGCCGACAGCGGAGATCGTACCCCGACCCGGACCGTTTTTCAATCGCTGCGGGCTGGGGCATGCGCACTCAGCAAAAACACCGCCACGGAGTATGGTCGGACAAAGTTCTGCCAGATCAACGCCAACGCTGGTAGAGACTTTCGCCGACACGCGAGATCTCAGACTCTCGGCCACCGCAGAAATCGCGACATTTCCATCCGCCACGGCTGTCACCTTCTCGCCCCCGTTTCCCCGGCAACTCTCACCCCTCTCCGACTCTCACATCGCCCCGGGTTATGATCCTTTTGGACCGCATCGGATGTCCAAAAACACACAGTTGCGACCGCTAAGCAGTTTTGGCAAAAACGAAATGTGACTGCGGGGTGATGGTGGTGTGAGAGTGTTGAAAAAAATCGGAACGCCATTTTCGCTCCGTTGCATCTCCTGGTTCGGCGCTCAAGTAGTGTCCCAACGATTGTACGGCGTTCCCAACACCACCGAGACATATACTTCCAGTCAGCACTGACGAAGTTGGTCGGACTCCTCTACATATCGGAGTTCCATGTTGCCAATCCGGGTCCGCGCTGCCGCGAACGCAGTGACGAAATCCGGCCTCGTCATCAAGTCATCGCGCGCGCCGGTGGGCTGGTAGGAGGGGTTGGTAGATCCTGTCTGCTCTCTGGCGAGCTTGAATGCGAAGGCAGCTTGTTTATGGGTTCCGCTCCAATGGTTTCGCAGGCGGCCAGGCATCGAGTTGCTCCGGCCGACGTATAGGTGCTTGTCGCCCTCCGAAAACAAGTAAATACCGGTCAGGGGAACTCCCGCTGGTAACGTCATGGCGTGACTCGGGGCCATTTTCAGAAGCTGGTCCAACTTCGGCTGAAGCGATTCGACGACCTCGCGGAATTTCTCGTTCACATATTGCCCTCCACTATGGACCCGAAACGCGGCGACGCACTTCCGTCGGCATTCCAACAACACCTTCCCGCTCAGGCTACCTTGCGAGCTACTTTGAGTTCGCGCTTGTCAATGTGTATTTGTATGGTTTGCCACTCGCCCCTGCATTCGCGTGCGCAATCACAAGCGCAGCTGCCCTGGCCGCAGACTCGCTCGTTGCTCGGACGGTGATCTTGTGAGCGTCTGCGCCGCCGGCGGAGATAACTCCGACTACCCAAGTCGCCATGTGTCCTGCTCCTTTTGCCGAACATTTATCCTACAGATTCGCTTTCCGCATATCGAAGGATTGCAGATACAGCAGAAAGCTGCATACTTTGCGTGTGCTGTCAAGCATTTGCGGGGAGAAATTTGTCGAGCCGGCGCCGCGGCGCGGTGAGGCCGGGTGGCGGGTTCCATTTGACGACTTCGGCGGTCGTTCGGCGGACCCGCTCCCGCTGCGTTGCAGCGAGCGGAGGTCCCACGGTGGCAGCGGATTGGCGTCGGCCCAGAGCCGGAGCTGGCAGATTTCGCCTGCGATTCCAGCCGCGCCAGCGTTTGATCCGAACTGTACTGCTTGTAGTGCCACGCCCACCCGCCAGCCACCAGCTTCTGGTTGACGTTGGCGTCACCCGCAGAAATTACGCAGGCATCCGCCCTCGGCAGTGAGTGCCAGCACTCAGCCCTGTGCGATGCCTCGCTCTGCCTGATGCCCTGCGGCGAAGGCTGCTGAAATCAGACCGCCCCCCTGTCATACCGCCCTTCATCTTCCGGTCCCTGCATGCACGCCTGACCGTGGTACGCGTTCGTCTGCCCCCAGCGGAAGATGTATGACGGATCTCAAACTGGCACGGGTCGCCCGGGGCTTCGAAGGCGTTGAGCCTTGCGATCAGCTGCGGGTCGAAGTCGCCGCGTCTGGTCAGAGGCCTGCCACCGATGCGGTCGAAGATCTCACGGCGGAAAGCCAGACGGGCGTGGGAGCGACCGGTGGCGTCCTCCTGCTCCAGACGTCCGGTGTAACTTCTCTCCCCGGTCCGGGGAGAGGGGAGCCGGATGCTGTTTCCGCAGGAAGTTCAACGCGTCTGGGCGGCAGCTTTCGGACCTACTGTACGAACTGAACGCTGCCGTTCGTTAGCTGGGGGAAGGTGCATGGCTGCCGCCGTGCTGCGTGGCACTTCAGGAGAGCTTTGCGGCATTCATCAGCTTGCTGGCGTTACCAGCCTGGCCGAAGGAGATCATGCGTGCGGCGCAGACTTGTTTCATGGCTTCGCGAGCGGGTTTCAGGTAGTCGCGAGGGTCGAATTTTTCCGGAGCTTTCATCAGCACTTCGCGGATGGCACCGGTCATTGCCATGCGGCAGTCGGTGTCCACGTTGATCTTGCGAACTCCGTAGCGGATGCCGCGCTGAATTTCTTCCACGGGGACTCCGAAGGTCTGTTTCATGCGGCCACCAAATTGATTGATGATGTCCTGCAGTTCCTGGGGAACGGACGAACTTCCGTGCATCACGAGGTGTGTGTTGGGCAGTTTTCTGTGGATCTCTTCGATCCGTTTCATGGCCAGCACTTCGCCGTCGGGTTTCTTGTCGAATTTGTAGGCACCGTGGCTGGTGCCGATGGCGACGGCGAGCGCGTCCACGCCGGTTTCTTCCACGAATCTGGCGGCTTCGTCGGGGTCGGTGAGCAGCTGGTCGTGCGAGAGTGTGCCTTCAGCACCGTGGCCGTCTTCCTGTTCACCTTCGCCGCTGTCGAGTCGGCCGAGGCAGCCCAGTTCGCCTTCCACGGAAACGTTAAACATGTGAGCCACCTTGACGACTTCGGCGGTGACGCGGACGTTGTAAGCGTAGTCAGCCGGTGTCTTGCCGTCTTCCTTGAGTGATCCGTCCATCATGACCGAGGTGAAGCCGTACTTGATGGCGGACATGCAGGTCGCCGGGCTGTTACCGTGGTCCTGATGCATCACAATGGGGATTTCGGGGTAGAGTTCTGAGGCGGCGAGCATCAGGTGTCTCAGGTAGTTGTCCTGGGAGTAGGATCGGGCGCCGCGGGATGCCTGTACGATGACGGGCGAATCCGTTTGCCGGGCTGCTTCCATGATGGACTGAATCTGTTCCATGTTGTTCACGTTGAAAGCCGCCACGCCGTAGCTGTTTTCGGCCGCGTGATCAAGAACAACTCTTAAAGGCACCAGGGGCATTGTTTGCTTCTCCGAGGGACGGTCCAGAGGGCCGCCAGATGATGTCGAAAACCACACAAGTAAGCACGCTTGAGTTTTGCCGGGTTACGGTCGCGCAAAAATACGAAGAATTCCAGATCCGTGGAACGGTCCCGCCCCAGCAAAAGCAGCGATTCCAGGAAATTGTCGGCAGGGGGATTCGCGGGAGGCCGGAATCCGGCAGCGAGTTTTCAGCGTTGCCGCTGTTTGCGGGATCTGGCGAGGGCAATGAGTCGAGGGGTGATTTCGCTGAGCCGCAGTTCTTCCGACACGGTGCCCGTGCGAACGGCGGCTCTGGGCATCCCATAGACGGTGCAGCCTTCCGGGTGCTGGGCGAAGACGCGACCGCCGGCATCATGAACGGCCCGACAGCCAGCCGCGCCGTCCTGCCCCATTCCGGTGAGGATGAGTGCCAGAGTGCGGTTTCCGAACACGGCTGCGGCAGAGCGAAGGGTGTAGTCAACAGCTGGTCGGCAGAAGTTTTCGGTCGGATCATCAGTGAGCCGCAGCACGACTTTCCCCGCTACATCTCCGCTGAGTTTCAGCTGGGCTCCGCCTTTTGCGATGACAACTTTTCCATGCGTGAGCGTTTCGCCGTCTGTCGCTTCTGCAACGTGCACTTCGCTGGCTTCATTGAGTCGCAGGGCGAGAGACTGTGTGAAGCCGGCCGGCATGTGCTGGACAACGACCACCGGGATCTTCCAGTCCGTGGGCAGGTCCGGGATGATTCCTGCAAGCGCATCCGGGCCACCCGTGGAGCAGCCGATCACAATCAGTCGCGGGGGTTGTTCGCCGGCTGCGGAAATGTGCGTCGCGGCGGTGGGGCGTCCATCGACAACTTCAGTGGTATCAGCAGAGAGCAGCTGGCGGATATTATTGAACTGCGATGTACGGGATTCGAGCAGCAGCTGGCGATTTTGCCGCAGTGCGGGCCCGGATGGTTTGAGAATAAAGTCGAACGCCCCCTCAAGCAGTGCGTCGGTGGTGATTTGAGCTCCTGCGGCCGTCAGTCGACTCACCATGATCACTCGACACGCCAGCCGGCGTTGCCGAAGTTCACGCAGAACATCGATGCCGGAGAGTCCCGGCATTTCCACATCGAGGGTGACCACATCGGGAGCGAGGCGAGCGACGGTATCGATTGCCTGTTCACCGTTGCTGACGGAGCCGCAGACGGCGGCACCCGGAATCTCGTGGATGACATTTTGCAGCATGGTGCGGAACAGGGCGGAGTCATCAACGATGAGCACCTGCAACGTTCGCATGTGAGCAGCTCCGTGAAGTTCCTCGGCTGTGGCAGCCGACAGTCGCTTACTTTGTTTCTGTTTTCCGACTTTCGAAGAATGCCTGCAGGTCGAGCGGCTGAAATGGTTTGATCACAAAATCGACGGCGCCCGCGGCAATGCATTCACGGAGCTTCTTTTTCTGATTCACAGCACTGACCATCACCACACTTGCTTCGGGATCCAGCTGTCGAATTACGCGGAGGGCTTCGAGGCCATCCATTTCGGGCATTACAAGGTCCATCGTGACAAGATCGGGGCGATGCGTTTCGTAGAGCTGTACGGCTTCTGAACCGCTTTTGGCTTCGGCGGCAACAGTCCAGCCGGCGCGGGTGGCAACTTCGCGAATCTTCATCCGCATGATCAGGGCGTCGTCAACGATCAGGAGTCGGTGCATGTGGAATGTCCTGGCTGGTCTGGAATCAAAGGCTGGTCGGGGACCCGCCGAGCACTTCAACAGTGACATCTCCGCTGGCAATTTCGAAGCAGAGCTGTCGGCCTTTGCCGCCACCGCAGTCGGTGGCAAGTACGGGAATCCCGGCAGCCTTGAGAAGTCTGGCGACGGCTGCCGTGTTGAGCTGTCCAATCTGGTTCAGCTGTGTTGTACCGAACATATTTGAACCTCCCGCGTAGCGAGCGGTCAGATTTTTTTGCCGGCCACCTTTTTGTTCGATGCGTTTAAGCAGTTCGATCAGGGCGGTGTCGGCGTATTTGCCGGGTGGTCCGACGCGTCCTGTGGAATCCGGGTGCACAATATGTGCCAGTCCTCCCACCACATTTTGCCGATCGTAAAGCACGAGTCCAATGCAGGAACCGAGGAGCGTCCTCAGAACACCTCCGCCTCGCATCACGTCCAGTTCCCCCATACCCACACGGCGATGGTACTGTTCGGTCGGGATTTGATCAGAATTGTGCGACATCGTCATTGCCGACCCGGCAGTGGCAGGGATTGCAGGAGAGTTCGCAGGTCCCCAAGTGACTCCGCATCCGGGATCCAGAGAAAAGTCCATGCGATCGGCCGTCCACACAGTTCAAAACGGGTTTCCGTGTACACCAGTCGGCTCTCAGACAGTGCCTGGTCCATAAATGCAGACTCCAGCAGACTGGCAGCATAGTCGCGAAGAAACACGGGTGGAGTTGGCAACAGCCGGATGTCCATTCCCGAGCGTTCGGCGAGGTCCGCTGCAAGTCCATTCAGAAAAGCACTGCCGACGATGTTGATTGTCTCCATCGCCGCAGAGATTTCCACTTCACCCCAGACAGTTGTGGAAGCATCGGGGCGACCGAGTATCAGGTCGGCCAGTGTCAGTCCGCTGGCGTCCTCGAAGCCCAGCAGCATTTGCCCGGTACAGGAACCATGCATCCCCATCAGACAGGCACAGACTGCAGAGTCGCCGCTTCCAAGTAATCCCGTGGCCTGCTGCAGTGTGCTCTGACCAACTCGCTCTACGGTCATCGACAGCGGTGCGGAGCACCAGGCAGAAATCGCCTGTGAACACTCCGCCGCGCCTCGTTGAACGGCAGGAAGAAGCTTCTGCAGGTGTTCGGTGCTGAGTGCTTCCTGTTCCATGAAATGCTCCGTCGTGGTGACAGTGATCTGAGTTTCAGACGCCTGCAGTTTGTTTTCGGCCAGTGCGAGGCCGGTTGTCGTCGCGATCCGTTCGAGCCGTCGAAGTGAGATCGACGATGGCCGGTGAATCCAGCATCAGACATACCGTGCCATCTCCCAGAATTCCCGCCCCCGAAAGGCCACGGACGGGAATGTAGTTATCCGAAAGCGATTTGATAACCAGGTTCGATCGTCCAATGAGGCTGTCGACGGAAAGTCCCAATGTTTTCCCACGAGCCTGAATAATGATCACCTCAAGGCGACGGTTTTCAGAAGACTGGGCATCAGCTGCCGTGATGCCCAGTCCTGTGCCATGCCAGCGAAAAATGCCATCCAGCCGATACAGGGGAACCAGTGACCCGCGAACCTCAATCGCCTGATGCCGATGAATCGCATGGATCTGCCGTGGCAGTACCGACACGATCTCGCGAACGTCGTCAATGGGAACCGCAAAATAACCGCTCCCGCAGCGGAACAGCAGGCTGTGGATAATGGCCAGCGTCTGCGGCAGGCGAATGGTGAACGTGGTTCCCGCGCCGGGATTCGTCGAAACCTCGATCGTACCGCTGAGATCTGAAATCGCCGCTCGGACGATATCCATGCCCACACCGCGACCGCTGATTTCAGTGACTGAACTTGCCGTACTGAATCCCGGCTGCCAGATGGTCTCGATAACCTGCTGTTCCGTCATCGCATCGGCCTGAATCTGCGTGGCCGTGCCCTGAGCGACCAGTTTTGCACGGATTCGCGACGTCTGAATGCCGCCACCGTCATCCTGAAGAGTGATCAGCACATTATTGCCCCGGTGCACAGCCGAGAGGGTGATCGTGCCCAGCTCCGATTTGCCAGCCGCCCGACGAACTGCGGGCGATTCCATGCCATGGTCAAGAGCATTGCGAATCAGGTGGAGCAGCGGGTCGCCAAGGGAGTCAATCATCCGCTTGTCGAGTTCCGTCTTTTCACCCTGAATCACCAGCTTCACCTGTTTGCCGCGGTCCACAGACAGGTCTCTCACCACGCGGCGGAAACGATTGAAGAGCGGCCCTACTGGAATCATCCGGGTGCTGAGCACGCTCCTTTGCATGTTCCGGGACACGCGGTTGAGCTGATCCATGGCCTCGGCCATGTCGCTGTAGAATCGCCTCCCGGTCTCGTGAACAGTGGCTTCGCGGTCCAGCAGATCGAGCTCTTCATCGAGACCGCCAAGCAGATCGCTGCAGGCTCGAAGGCCCTCAGGCTGACTCAGCAGCCACGTCCGCAATCGCTCGAAACGCCGACGCAGATCCTCGCGAAGCTCCGACGACCGTCGCTGGCCCGGCGTCCGACGATACACGGCTGTCGTGTCCGAGAGCAGCTGATTGCAGCGAGCATTCGCCACCACAAGTTCGCCGGTGAGATTCAGCAGCTGATCCAGCCGGCCAATGTCCACTCGCAGCGTCTCCTGAACTGCAGCGCGGGAATCACGCGCGGAGTCGTCTGCTGACGGAACGGATACCGACGGAACAGATACCGACGGGCGATCACCGTCGGACAGTGGCTCAGATGAAGCCGAGACTATTACGGCCGCAGAAGCTGCTGTAATCGGCGGGGATGAGGGAACCGGAGGAACAACTGGAGACGCCATGATCGGAGGGGAAGCTGGCGAGTTCTCAGGTGCGACACCAGTCGCAGCAAACTGTTCTGCATCCTGTGTCTGTGGACCGGGCAATGCCGTAATGGAGTCACCACTGATACCGGAGGCGGTGACGTCCACAGATTCGACGCCGTCCACACTGGCAATTTTTCGGACTTCATCCATCGACTTCCAAGTCATCAGACACAGCGAGAAGAGCGTCAACTCTTCAAAGCTGTCGATATCATCGACCGATGGATCACAGGAGACAATTTCGCCAATGGCGGACAATCGCGACAGGATCAGGCGGGCTTTGAGGTCAGCAAGCTGCAGTCCCTGGCGGAAGCGAACCCGGATTCTCAGTCCGCCGGTCTGGCTGAGCGATCGATCCGGGACCGTTGTGGATGCTGTTGCCGGCTTCTGACCAGTCGGACTGGAAGAATCGGGAAGAGGCACGCTGTTGCTGGTGGTTTCGTCCTGGGACCTGAGCTGCCGCAGCAGCGGCTGCGGGTCTCCCTGGGACAGATCACCGGTGCGCAGCCGTGCCAGGAAGGCGCGGAAGAAATCGACGGTCTGAAGAATGAGCGTTGTGGTTTCGCGATCGAGCGTGGCACGTCCGGAACGATAGCGTTCGAAGCGTTCTTCGAGTTCGTGGGCGAGACTGCCAACGATTTCGAAGCCCAGCATCCCGGACGAACCTTTCAGGGAGTGCAGCATTCGAAAGGCGCGGTTGAGCGATTCGGCGTGGCGAGGATTTTTTTCCAGCTGCAGGATCGCTTCGGTGAGCCCTTCGAGCTCTTCATCTGACTCGTCGATGTAAACATGCAGATACTGCGCCATTTCTGCGGAGAGAGCGGCGTTGTCATCCTGCGGCTGAGAATCCGCGGCTGTCATGAGCGGGCTCCCGGGGGCTTCTGGTAGATGAAAGCTGAGTGTCTCTGGAGGCCATTGAGTTGCTCGTGGAGGCCTTCTGAAGGGCCAGTCACAAGATAGCCACCTTCAGCCAAAGCCCGCTGCAGGTGTCCGGCGACCACGGTTTTGGATTCCTGATCAAAATAGATCATAACATTTCTGAGAAAGATGCAGTCGTAGCCGCTGCCGGGAGGTTTGGTGATCAGATTGTGCCGCTGGCAGCGAACCAGATTTCGAAGCGGGGAACGAACCTGGCAGAGGTCTTTGCGTTCCGGTTCAGTGATCGTCGTCCTCGTCGCTATCGGGGTTACGGGTTCAAAGTATCTCTCCTGCAGTTCAGAAGGAATTCCGGCCAGCAGCCGTTTCTCATACTGACCTGACCTTGCCTGAGCCAGAACCTGTTCGCTGATGTCCGTGGCATCGATCTCGATTTCAATACCGCGGAGCCGTTGTGAGTGTTCAAGGAGACAGATGGCGATCGTGATCGGTTCCTGTCCGGTGCTGCAGGCCGCCGACCAGATTCTGATTCGTTTGGGGTGAGTACCGCGCTGAATGCGGGAGCAGAGGTCTTCGAGGAATTCTGTCTGCAGCCAGTGAAATTGTTTTTCGGTTCGAAAGAGCGAGGTTTCGTTGGTGGTGACAGCATCAAGGAAGAAGCCGAGTTCTTCGCTGCCGGCGGGTGTCTTCAGGAGTGCGAGGTAAATGGCGTAGCCAGGCAGCATGAGTGCTCGGAGTCGCCTGCGGATGCGATTACTAAGGAGTGTCACGCGGTTTTCCGGGACGTGAATTCCGCTGAGCCTGTAGATCAGCTTCCGATATTCGTCGAATTCGGATGGAGACAGCTGGGACGGTTCCATAGTGCCTCACTGCCTGTGAATCAGACGCGGAAGCGGGACACAAGGTCTCTGAGGGCTGAAGCCTGGGCGCCAAGCTGTTCGGCACTGGCGGCCAGTTCTTCAGAGCCGGCGGCTGCGGCCTCGATGGTGCGGCCGACAGAACGAATCGCCGACTGCACTTCCCGGGCGCTTTCGGCCTGAGTTTCGGTGGAAGCCGCGATGCGGGAGATACCAGCGGCGGTTTGTTCCACGGCCTGGACGATGGATTTGAGCGACCGACCGACGCGGACGGAGAGTTCAGCACCTTCAGCGACTCGCCGAGTGGATTCCTTGATCAGCTGTGTGATTTCCTTGGCAGCCAGGCTGGAGCGTTCGGCGAGCTTGCGAACTTCGTCCGCCACAACGGCAAACCCCAGTCCATGCTCGCCCGCCCGGGCCGCTTCGATGGCGGCGTTCAACGCCAGCAAATTCGTCTGGCTGGCAATCTCGCTGATCACCTGAATGATGTCGTTGATCTGTTCGCTGGATTTCTGAATCAGCTTCATCGATTCGACGGCTTCTTCGGTCGATGTGCCGCCTTCGCGGGCAAGTCCGGCTGTGGCGTCTGCCTGCTGGCGAGCGACTGAGGCACTTTCGCTGATCACCTGCATCGACTTCAGCATGCTCTCCACCGCTGACGACATCTCCTCCACTGAAGCGGCCTGGGTTTGCGAGGATTCGCTGAGGTTCTGTGAGCTTTCCGCGATGGCCTGAGCACCTTCGCTCTGCTGATCCGAAGCCTCGACAACTTCACTCGCCAGGTTTCTCAGATCTCCCGACATGCGGCCGACACTCGAAGCCAGTCGGCTGAGGTCGTCGTCGCCTTCGGAATGCACCTGCTGTGTCAGGTCACCATTGGCGATGGCCGACACCACCTGCATCAGCTGATTGACGCGCTGCCGCAGCTGCTCTTCTGCGGCAAGCTGAGCATCTCGCAGCTGCTGCTCCCGCTCCTGTGCACGCACCTGATCAGTGATTCGTTCCCAGTTGATCATCGGGCCGGCGTAGTTGCCTTCGGCGTCGCGCACGGCAGATACGCTGAGTGTCAGCACTTCGGGGCCCAGCTGAATGCGGGCTTTGTGGGGCAGATTGGAGGGATCTGCCAGAAACTGACGCTGATGTTCAGGATGTTTGTGGAAGATGTCGATCGGCTTTCCGAGCATCTCATCGACCGGTGTCGGCAGCAGATGCTGCATTTCACGAAGTGTATTTCGTGAAGCCGGATTCATGTAGACAATTTCCAGGTTGCGGTTGGCAACCATCACTCGGATCTGCGAGTTTTCCAGGATCTGCTGGAAGTCAATTTTTGGGGCTGAGCCGCGTGTTGTGCGGGAGCCGGATGTGCCTTGGCGCTTTGCCATGGATCTCTCCGTGTTATTTTGAAGAAAGGAGCAGGCGGGGGTTGAGTTTGTCAGTTCACGGTCCGGTCGCCAGAGCGCCGTTGCGGGCCAGTTCCCGGACCTGTTCCATCATGGCAGGGTCAAGCAAGTGCGGAACGTTCAAAAGCGTCACAAGCCGCGAATCGACCTTTGCGAATCCGTCGATAAAAGAGCCACCTTCGCCAGAGGATATACGGAGCAGGCAGGATTTCACCGCGAGCGATCCGCAGCACCTGGGTAACGGAATCCACGGTGCAGCCGATCACACGCGGCTGCACATTCACGACAATGGTGCGAGTCTCTGAGTCGCGGGGAACTGCGGGAAGATTCAACAGCCGCCGAAGACTGACCACCGGAATGATCGTGCCCCGAAGATTGCTTACTCCCTCGATGTAATCCGGCACCTGCGGCAGTTGCGTGAGCCGATCCGGGATCACAATTTCCTGAATCTGCTCGATGCGAAACGCATAGTCCTGGTCAGCCAGTCGAAAGCCGACGAACTGCGCGGACGTGCGTGAGCGGGTCATCGAGTCCGACAGGCCGGCGGGGGTTGCGGTGGTCAATTGAGGAGTTCCGGGAAAGACTGTTCGGGGAATGAAAAACGTCAGAAGCCGGTGATTGTCGGGTGGAAATACCACAACCCCGCCCAAGACTCACCCCAAATCCCCCGAATGCTCGATTATACAGGCTGCGTGCACGGGTGTCGCGAATTCTGAAGTTGCGGTGCCTAAAGCTGGGAAAGGCGCCCGTTAAATTCGGACTTCCAGGCACTTTGGGAACCCCTGACCCTGTGATACTCGAACGTTCGGATCCAGCTTCTACGGATACGCCGCCAAAAATTTCGTACCGCCTGCTGACGGACCTGCCGCCACATGAATTGGCGATTCGGACGCTCAGACCGCCATTCCGCGTTGATTTTGAACGTGATTTCGCTGTGTCTGGGCAGACGTGAGAAAAAGGGAAGTAGAGCACGGACAGGACGGGTTTACATTGTTTGGCAAAACCTGTACGCTTCGCGCATTCCGTGAACCGGCAGCAGACTGCAATTGGAGCAGTGGGCCCGGGTCAGCTTCATGGAACACTCGCACAGCACGTCCAGCGTGCGCGGGTGCAGGGCCTGGCTGGAGGATTTCGCCTGTGTCGTCAATTGAAGAAAAAGTCATTGCAATCGTCGGCGAGCACCTGAACGCTCCCAGGGAAGAAATCACGCTTGCAAGTTCGTTTGAAGTCAATTTCCAGGCCGATTCGCTGGATATTGTCGAACTGGTCATGGCACTCGAAGACCACTTCGAGATCAAAATTCCCGACGAAGATTACGAGAAGATCAAGACGGTCGGTGATGCCGTAAACTACATCTCCAGCAGAACAAAGGGCTAAGTGCCTGTATCCGGCTGGCAGGACCTTTCAGGGGCGCCGGATTGGGGTGCCCCTGATCAGGTTCTGGCAGCGCCGGTGGTGGTTTTGGTCCCGGTACTCCTGTGTCGTGAGCAGTCGTCATGTTGCCGTCGAGTAGTGGTGACAGGGCTTGGCGTTGTCACCCCGCTGGGCTGCGATGTGAATGGTGTGTGGTCCGCCATTTGCCGCGGCGAAAGCGGGATTGGGCTGATCCAGCGATTTGACTGCCGCGACTTCAAGGTTCGTTTCGGCGGAGAAATTCGCGGATTCGATGCTGCTGCACATCTGCAGATGGATCCGCGGGATCTTCGCCGGGCCGACCGATTCTCCCAGTTCGCCCTCGTGGCGACCCAGCAGGCCATTACCCAAAGCGGCATCGACTTCACCGTCGGAGACCCCTGGCGATATGGCACTCTGCTGGGAAGCGGCATCGGCGGTCTGGACGAAATCGAACTGCAGCACTCCGTGCTGTTCGACCGCGGGCCCGACCGCATTTCACCGTTCATGATCCCCAAACTGATCATCAACGCCGCCAGCGGTAATGTCTCAGTCCACTGGAAACTGCACGGCCCCAGCACCGCAGTCTGCACCGCGTGTGCCTCGGCCACCAACGCCATCGGTGATGCGTTCCGCCTGATTCAGTGCGGCATGGCTGACGTCATGGTGGCAGGCGGTACCGAAGCCGCACTCACGCCCATGGGGATCGCCGGTTTTGCAAGGATGGGCGCACTCTCAACACGCAACCACGCCCCAGCCGATGCCAGCCGGCCTTTCGACCGGGACCGCGACGGCTTCGTGCTGTCTGAGGGTGCCGGAGTGCTTCTGCTGGAGGAACGCGATTTCGCGTTGCAGCGCGGCGCCCCGATACTCGCTGAAGTCGCCGGCTACGGCCTGTCCTCCGACGCCACCCATCTTACCAATCCCGACCCGCGCGGAGTCGGTGCGGCTCGGGCGATCGTCGCAGCGCTCCGGGACGCCGACATGCTCCCGGAAGCCATCGACTATGTGAATGCACACGGCACCAGCACACCGCAGGGCGATATCGCAGAGTCAAATGCGATTCGTGCCGTCTTTGGCCGACACGCAGATGCCCTCGCCGTGTCCAGCACCAAAAGTCAGATCGGACACCTGCTGGGTGCATCCGGCGGAGTGGAATCGGTTTTCTGCGTCAAGGCCATCACAGAGCAGACGGCACCGCCAACGATCAACCTCGATCAGCCGGATGAACAGTGCGACCTTGATTACGTGCCCTGGGAACCTCGACAAATGACCATTCGCGGTGTGCTGAAAAACAGCTTCGGTTTCGGCGGGCACAACGCCTGCCTCGTATTCCGAAAATACTCCGGCTGACCACCACCGGCCAGCCGGAGAACCCGAAACTTCAGACCTTCGGCTCCCAGCCCGCCCGGTACTCACGCGACCACAGCCCCATCGCTCCGGCGTTGTCCACCACCTGACCATTTGCAGGATCGCAGCGAAGTGCATCACCGGTCCGCTGAGCGATGTTGCCGAGGTGACACAGGAGTGTGGATTTGTGGCCCTGTTCGATTTCTGAATTCAGAAGCATGGGGTCTTCGCGGCGAATGGCGTCAATGAAGTTTTCAGCGTGCGCCTTCATGCCGTCGCTTCCATCCTTTCGCGCCGTCTCTTTGCCTTTGGCGTCCAGAATGACATAGCCGGAGTCATTCAGCTTCATCGCCCCGTTCTCTCCGTGGAAGCTGACACCAAATCCTGTGCCGTCCATCCCGTGACGATTGCAGCTGAGACATTCCCACGTGATCTGACGACGATCCGGAAACTCGAAGGAGACGACATGCGTATCAGCAGTTTCCTGGTCGTCCTCAAACGCGTATCGGCCACCTGATGAAACAACCCGCGTGGGGTAATCAACATCAAGGCCCCAGCGGGAAAGGTCGATGGAGTGAATGCCGTTGTTGCCAAGTTCGCCGTTGCCGAAGTGCCATACCCAGTGCCAGTTGTAATGCAGGCGATTGGATGTGAACGGCAGGTCCGGAGCCGGCCCCTGCCAAAGTTCATAATCAATGTGCCCGGGCACTGGAGCGGGTGTGCCAGTGCCAATGGTGCCGCGAGTGGCCGCGTACCAGCTGCGGCTGTAGTAGACACGACCGATCGCCCCGGTGTGCAGCAGCTGCATGGCTTCGCGAATCGTCGGACTGCTGCGACGCTGATTGCCCATCTGCACACAACGCTTGTGCTTGCGGGCTGCTTCGACAAGCAGTTCGCCTTCGCGAGGATTGTGACTGCACGGCTTTTCGACGTAGCAGTGTTTACCGGCGGAACAGGCCAGAATCCCGGCAGGGGCGTGCCAGTGATTCGGAGCGGCGCAGAGCAGGGCGTCAACGCCAGGATCATCCAGTATTTTTCGGAAATCCGTGACGGCCTGAACCGGCTGCTGCAGCTTCATCGACATCGATTCCTGAAGCGCTTTCACACGATTGCTGTCGATATCACACACGTATCGCAGTTCGACCCCAGGAAGACTGCCAAAGACAGACGCCAGCGCAGCCCCACGACTGGCGCCCATCACCCCCACGACCACAGGGCGATCCGACTTTTTCGTCTCGTCAGCCGACACGCTGCCAGACAGCATCGCTGCTGTTGCGGTCAGGGATGCGGTTGTCGTTGAACTGAGAAACCCGCGGCGCCCCGTAGGATTTGATGTCAACACGTCAGTGTCCTCTGTTTGAAGCCGGCTCCCGGAAAACAATTTCCCGGGCAGGTCTGGAAGAGTGTATCGCACCCGCGACGATGTTGCCAACTTCAGAGCCCCAGCCGAATGCCAAAGATCCCGTATCGCGGCGTTTTATGGCACGCAGGCTGCAATGGCCATCGGCATGGCGTCAGACACCCCCGAACACAGAGTTGCTGCTGTCGATGGTGCAGCCTCGCAGTCAACGAAAACAAAACGAGTCGCGGAGGATCATGCTGTGCAGCTCAATCGTGTGGGAGTCTGGGTGGATCATCGCTCTGCATTCGTTATCCGTCCCGGTTCCGATGGAGCCGGAGAGGTGGCGGTGTTTGAGTCGGGAGCGGAGCGGCAGTCTCGACGGGCCAGCGATTGGGAGAGCGGGCCGTATGAGCCACTGCAGCAGCAGGCAGATAATGTCCAGCAACGAAAATACTCTGCAGAGCTCAGCCAGTACTATGATCGAGTCATCGAGGGAATCGGAGAAGTTGAGGAACTGCTGATTTTTGGGCTCGGCGAGGCCCCAGGGGAACTGTGCAGTCGTTTGCCCCGGCACGATTTCGAGCGTGTCCGAATTGCGGTCGAGCGGGCTGACCAGATGACTCAGGACCAGATGACAGCACATGTGCGGCGGGCGAAACTGTGACGATTTGCCGGATGGGGGAGTGCCTCGACTGTGGACTGGCGGCCCGTGCTGGCAACGCTGCAGCAATCTGTTGGCACATCGGCCCGCCGCGCGGTATCATTCACCATCGCAGCCGCGTCGCTGCAACTCCCACGACTACTCCTCCGGCTGCTGTGCATGAAAAGACTGTTAAAATACCTGATTGTGCTCGTGCTGCTCGGGGTACCCATCTATTTCGGTGGTGGCTGGGTCCAGCGGTGGATGGCGGAACGAAACAAGCCGCGATTCCGCACCGCAAAGCTTGAAATGGGTGATCTGCGTCTGTCCGTTAATGCCTCCGGCGAAGTCAACCCCGTGCTCAGGGTGAAAGTGGGAAGTTTCGTTTCCGGCCCCATCCAGAAACTCCACGTGGACTTCAACACCGAAGTTACAACCGGCCAGCTGCTGGCCGAAATTGATCCCCGAATCTACGACGCCGCCGTCGCTCGGGACGAAGCCGCCCTGACAACCCGCCGTGCCGATGTCGATCGTGTCAAGGCCGAACTGCAGCGCGCCGTCAACGACGAAAACCGATCGCTCGCTCTCAAAAAAGAAAACCCCGACTTCATCTCGCAGGCCGAGCTGGATCAGTTTCGCTTCGCCCGACTGGCACTCGAAGCACAACTGCAGGTGGCAGAAGCAGGTGTCAATCAGGCGCTTGCCAACCTCGAAAACTCCCGTGCAAACGTCGGCTACACGCGAATCACAGCACCGGTGGACGGAGTCGTCATCGACCGCCTGATCGACCCCGGACAGACACTGGCAGCCCAGTTCCAAACTCCGGAAATGTTCGTCATCGCCCCGCAGATGCGCGAAAAAATGCACATCCAGGCCGCCGTCGATGAAGCCGATATCGGATTGATCCGGGCCGCAAAGGAATCACAACAACCCATCTTCTTTTCCGTAGACGCCTACCCTGACGAAGTATTTACGCAAGGTGTGATTGAACAAATCCGCATTTCACCAACGGTCAATCAGAATGTCGTCACCTACCCCGTGATTGTCGCCACGCCAAATGCCGACCTGAAACTGCTCCCCGGGATGACCGCCAATCTGACATTCCAGGTGTCGGAACTCAAAAACGTACTTAAAATTCCTAACGAGGCACTGCGGTTCAACCCGGAAAAGGCCCAGGTGCGGGATGCAGATCAAAAGTATCTGGAACTGACTGTCACTTCATCAAACGACGAAGATGCCGCCACCTCCGCACTGTCCCCGCCGGTCGATGAAAATATCGCCGCGGCAAAAGCCGCCGCGCGACGCATCGTCTGGCTGCGCGAAACCGCAGCCGAAGCTGCTGCGGCCGCCGGATCACCAGTGCCGCCCGCTGCAGACGCTGCAGACCCGGCAGCCAGCGAAACTCAGTGGTCCGGACGATTGAAAGCCGTCGAAGTCTTTGTCGGAGACAGCGACTACCGCTTCACACAGGTCGTCAGGAGCAGTCTGACGGCAGGTGATGAAGTTGTGACAGGAATCAAGCCGGCGGGGGCACCATGAGTTTTCTGCTGACAGTCTCCGTCGCTATTCGCGCTCTGCTTCGCAACAAAATGCGGGCCTCACTCACGGTCCTCGGCATCGTGATCGGAATCGCGGCCGTGACCACCATGGTCTCCGTCGGAACAAGCGCAGGACAGCTGCTGCAGAATCAACTGCAGTCAATCGGTTCCAACTTCATTGTGGTACAGCCCCGCTTTGAACGGCGACGAGGTGCTCAGTCGGGAAGCACAAACACGCTCACCGACGAGGATGCTCACGCCATCGGACGCGAATGCTCCTCCGTACTCGCCTACTCGCCACTCGTATTCGCTGCCCGTCCGGTCGTTCGCGGCAACACCAACATGCAGCCAAAGGAAATGTGGGGGGTGGGGGTGGACTACCTGAGAGTCCGCACATGGGATATCGAGGCGGGAGGATTCTTCACCGAACGGGATGAACGAGCCGGAAACTGCGTTTGCGTGGTTGGCTATACCATTGTCAGAGAACTGTTCCCCGCAGATAACCCGCTCGGTCAGCAACTGCGAATTGGAAATATTCCGTTCACAGTCGTAGGTGTGCTCGGCCGTAAAGGTGCCTCCATCACCGGAGACGACCAGGATAACGTGATCCTGCTTCCGTGGACGACCGTCAAAAAACGCCTGCAGGGTTCCACCTTTAATGATGTGGCTGCAATTCTGGTGGGGGCGAAGGCCCCCGAGCTGATTGATTCGGCAAAAGGGGAAATCCAGCAGCTGCTCAGAGATCGTCATCGGATTGCTACCGGACAGAAGGCGGATTTCGAGGTGGTCACCAGTGCTCAGCTGTCCGAGCTGTTTGGGACGATTACGGGCATGATGACAGCCCTGCTGGCGTCCATCGCCGGCATTTCGCTGCTTGTTGGTGGCGTCGGGATCATGAATATCATGCTGGTTTCGGTCACCGAAAGAACTCGGGAAATCGGGATTCGTATGGCAGTCGGGGCACGGGGTCGGGATATCCTGGTACAGTTTCTGATTGAATCGGTGGTCCTGAGCTGTTTTGGCGGGGCCATCGGACTGGCACTCGGGATCGGAGCATCAGTGGGAATCACAACACTGATCAATTCCATCAGCCCAGGCGCCGACTGGCCTGTGGTGGTGTCCATTCCCGCTGGTGTTGTGGCGATGGTCTTTGCTGCTGTCGTGGGTTTGGTGTTTGGCCTGTATCCGGCATGGCGTGCCAGCTGTCTGGATCCGATCGACGCGCTCCGCTACGAATAGCCGTTTGGGCCAGTTAAACACCCTCGCAGCATTCTCCGAAGAATTGGGGTTGACAGGATTCCGCAGAATTGTCCTGACAAACTGACTCACGGGCTTCTGACTCACTGGTGATGGGGTGTTGTGTTTGTCGAATGCAGTCTTTTTGCTGGTTTGCCGGGCGGCAATTCCACTTTGCGACCGGCCTGACTGATGCAGTTGTTGCGGGCAATTCGCCGGGCAGTTTGAGCAGGAAAGGCAAACGTCTTAAAGTCGGTTCCTCGAAAACGACGAAAGTTAACGTGGCGATTGTGAACCTGTTGTGGCGGTTACTGCGGTTATGCCGCAGAAACTGCGGGGAGGCCAGGAAGCACAATGGGCTGAATCGCCGGGGGGCCTGTTCAGCGGTGGCTGTAACGGAAGGGATGTCCGGATAAAGCTACCGGTCCAGCAATGGACCATGCTGAACTGTGCTCAAAGTGCCTTGTACAGGTGCTGGGATTGCCCGCACGCAATCCAGAGAACGACCCTCGTCAGTCCCTGACAAAGGGGGGATTCCGGCTGTTCACGAAAGCATCCGACCGCTTGCGGCCGGAAACCGGGATTCGCTTCAGGGATCTGGCAATCCGTCCGTTCAGGAAGAACGCGTCGGATGGTGTAAGAGAATTGATTGGAGAGCCCGCCCATGAAGACGATCTTCACTACTGGTCAGGTAGCAAAGATCTGCAAAGTTGCCCCGCGTACTGTCTCAAAGTGGTTCGATTCCGGACGTCTTCGAGGCTATCGCATTCCTGGTTCACAGGATCGACGCATTCCCCGCGAACATCTGATTCGGTTTCTCAAGGAGCATGGTATGCCCCTTGGTGAACTGGAAGATGAAGCGGTCGGCAAGATCCTGCTCGTTGGTTCCGACGTTGTGACTCGCTCGAGCCTCAACGAAATGATTTCCAACGATGACTTCAAGATCGAAATTGCTGCCAGCGGCTTTGAAGCCGGCATCCAGGCGGAATCAATTCACCCCGATTGTGTGGTAGTTGACTTCGTCATGGGCCGCGAAGAGGCTCTGATGATCGCACAGAATCTGCGCCGGAACGCCGAGTTCACGGATACAGTTCTGATCGGTCTTCTGAGCGACGAGGATAATGCCTCGGGCTTCGACCGCTCCGTGTTCAACGAAACCTTCCGCAAGCCGTTCGACGCAGCTCTGCTGGCCGAACGTATTCGGACGCTCGTGAACCGTCGTAAACAGCTGGCCTGAGAAACCCGCTGTCGCTCGGCGAACTGACCGCGTCGAGAAAACATGTTGCCGTTCCGGATCGTCAGGTCCGGAACGGCATTTTTTTTATTCAACCAGCAGATTTTCCATCAGCTGAATCGCGGCAGGGCCCACCAGCACCACGAAAATTCCCGGGAAGATGAACAGCACCAGCGGAAAGATCATTTTTACTGCTGTTTGCTGAGCCTTCTCTTCCGCCAGCTGTCGCCGCTTGACTCGCATCGTTTCTGACTGAATGCGGAGAGCCCCGGCTATGGAGCTGCCAAAACGATCCGCCTGAATCACGATGCCCGCCAGCGCCCGCACGTCGTCAACTCCCGTACGGACTCCCAGATCATGCAGCACGTCGCGGCGATTCTTGCCCACCTGCAACTGCATGTTGGCTGTGTTGAGCTCTTCGCAGACTTCCGGAGCTGCCGCTGACATCTCCTCCGCCACGCGACGTAATCCCTGATCAAGACCCAGACCAGCCTCGACACAAACCACCAGCAGATCAAGTGTGTCCGGGAGCTGCAGAAAGATCTTCTCTCGCCGCGTTGCCCGCATCGATGCCAGAATCAGCTCCGGAATGTAAAAGCCAGCACATCCCGCGACGACCGATATCATCCACGCGTTGCCAACAAAACCGCTGCGAGCCAGAACGAACAGCGTTCCGAACAGCAACCCGCTTCCCAGTGCAATCGTCTTGATTGCGAGGAAGTTTCGCACCGCATTCGGTCGCGAAAATCCCGCGTTTGCCAAACGGATTCGAAGCTCACTCTGTTCTGATTCTGATTTGGGCTGCAACGCACGTGACAAAGCCGGCGCCGTCTTCTCTACAATTGTTGTCACCGCATTCGGTTTGCCAGCAACGATCGAGTCCAGCTCCCGACGCTGGCGAGACATCGGATTCCGATACTCTTCCAGACGCACAGAAGCCCGAGTGGTGCGACGAACCAGAATGTTCATCGCAGCCCACAACGCAGTGCTGGCCGCCGCAAATACAGCCCACGGAAGTAACTGTTCGTAATCCACTGCTGCTTCCCTGAATCAAACGCGAATACTCACAATCCGATGAATCACATAACCACCGATGATCTGCGAAATAATCGCCCCAATCATCATCTGCTTGCCAAGCGAACGACTGAACAACAGCATCACGTAGTCACGATTCAGCGCATAGACAGTGAAAAACAACACAATCGGAAGCGCCATCAGCACAATACCGCTCAGTCGCCCCTCTCCTGTCAATGCCTTCACCTGCCCGAGAATCTTGAACCGCTCCCGAATCAATGCACTGATCTTCGAGAGAATCTCCGCAAGGTCGCCACCAGCCTGCCGCTGAATCGAAACCGCCGTCACAAAGAACTGCAGGTCCATATTCGGAACACGCGTCTGCATGTTCCGCAACGCCTGATCAATCGGCAGCCCCAGATTCTGCTCCTCAAACACCGCCTTGAACTCCACCCCTATCGGCGCCGGCATCTCCGTTGCAACGACGTTCAGCCCCGAAGCCAGACTGTGACCCGATCGAAGTGCTCGCGCCAACAACTCCATCGCATCCGGCATCTGCTTTTCAAACTCCTTCATTCGCCTGCGACGACGCAGCAGCAGCCAGATCCATGGCAGCCCAAATCCCACACCACCCAGAATCGGCATCGATGCCCGTGGCAGACCGCCAAGCACTCCACCCGTCGGCACAATCAACATTCCACAAATGCAGATCATCAGAAACTGCTCCAGACGCATCGGCAGTTCCGCCTGCCGGAAAAACATCGGCAGCCGCTCAAAACGGTCCACCATCCGCCCCAGCATACTCTGAGCTGTCGTCAAACCGTCACGCAGAATCGTGTTGTCCACATCCAGCCGATCAGCCCCGGATCGACCCGTAAATGCCGATAACCGCGCCTCCAGATCCGACTCGCCACTTTTGCGGAATGCAGATGCCAGCCCCAGCACCAGCATGATCACGCCAAGAAATGCAGAACACATCACAAGAATTGCAGGATCCATTAACCAGCTCCAGTTCTGTCAGTGAACTCGCATTGTCCGCTGTGCAAACAATCCATGCGGAAGCCGTATACCGCTCGCCTCCAAATGCTCGATGCACCGCGGACGCACTCCCGTCGATTCAAAATGACCATACGCCCTCCCGTGCTCGTTGATACCGTCCTGCACAAATCGAAAAATATCCTGCATCACAATCACGTCGCCCTCCATGCCGACAATCTCCGTGATATAGGTCACCTTTCTTGGCCCCCCCTGCAGGCGACTCGCCTGAATCACCAGATTGATCGCCGATGCAATCTGCTTGCGAATCGACTGCATCGGCATCTCAAAACCGCTCATATTCACCAGCGTCTCAATACGCGAAATCGCGTCACGTGGATTGTTCGCGTGAACCGTCGTCAGCGATCCGTCATGCCCCGTGTTCATCGCCTGCAGCATGTCCAGCGTCTCGCCGCCGCGACACTCACCTATGATAATCCGGTCGGGACGCATACGCAGCGCGTTGCGGACAAGGTCCGTCGCCGTAATCCGACCACGACCCTCAATGTTCGGTGGTCGAGTCTCCAGACGCAGCACATGCTCCTGCTGCAACTGCAGCTCCGCCGCATCCTCAATCGTTATCACCCGATTGTCATTCGATATGAAACTCGACAATGTGTTCAGCAGCGTCGTCTTTCCGGATCCCGTTCCACCGCTGATGATGATGTTCAGGCGAGCCTTCATGGCGCCCTCGAGAAACATCACCATCTCCGGTGTAAACGCTCCAAACTTCAACAAGTCCTCAAGCGTCAGCGGATTGCTGCCAAACCGACGTATCGTCAGTGAAGGACCGTCCAGAGCCAGAGGAGGAATAATCGCGTTCAGACGCGAACCGTCCGGCAGACGCGCGTCCACCATCGGAGACGTCTCATCAATCCGACGACCCACCTTCGATACGATCCGATCCAGAATCTGCAGCAGATGCTCGTTATCCCTGAATGTCACATCCGATCGCTGAATCCGGCCATTCTTCTCCACAAACACATTCTTCGGACCATTGATCATAATGTCCGCGATTCCCTCTTCCTTGAGCAGAATCTCCAGCGGCCCAAATCCAAACGCCTCGTCCAGCACCTCCTCCACCAGACGCTCCCGCTCCGATCGATTCAGCAGCGGGTTCTCTGTATCGCACAAATGCTCCACCACTACGCGAATCTCGCGACGCAGCGAATCCCCCTCCAGCTCCGACACCCGGTTCAGGTCCAGCTTCTCTACGAGCTTGCCGTGGATGTGTGACTTCAAAGACTCAAAGTCGGTCGCTGTCTGACGGTTCGACTTATTCGGTGCAATCATGGCAGTTTGCTGAATTCAGATTAGGGAAGGGTATTCCGCGAGGCGCAAATTCTCCGTTGACGAGAATCACCCTTTCGCAACCTACGTCGCAAACCACCCGACCATCTCTCGATTTCCCCTAACTTCCCCGATTCTCCACGCTGCCTTTTCTCAACATCATTGCCCTGACCGACAAATTCACTGCATCCTGACCAGCCCGCATAACCGCCGGCAAATCTCCCTTGTGGCAGAGAACCCTCAGAGAAACACTGGATGCAATTTGCCAGGCCACAATTTGCGGGCAAGGATTATCCAGCGCTGCGATCCCCTGCGCATCGACCCTTACCCCAAGGCAGGACCATGACAGACATCACGACCATCAGAAATCCAGCTGTCGGCTTCATCGAACGTCGACACAACCCCGGCGATCAAAACCCAACCGGTATCGAACGCCGTCAGTTCAAAGACGGCGACCGCAGACTCCGCCCCGAAGTCGCAGAACTCGCCGATGCCATCGATGACTACAAAATCGCTCATCGACGCAGATTCATCACCTTCGAAGAACTCTACGATGTGATGCTCTCGCTCGGCTATCACCGCTGACTTCCATCAGCTGACGGCCTAAGGTCGCTCAACCAGCGGCCAGTGCAGATCCACTCGATCGTGCGTTGTGTAAAACCTCCAGCGACTGCCGTCATGCAACAGCAGGCCGCTGGACTTGTTTTCGGAAATGGGTCTCAGCGGCTCCGGTGACTTCTGCCATGTCAGTAAGTCTCGCGATTCCGCAAGATAAGTCGCCCACCGACGCGGCTTCTGTTCGTCGCCGGTTCCGTGGAGCACCGCCACGTAGCGATCTCCCAGCTTCTGAATCTGATTCAGAGCCAGCATTCGACCGTCATAATCGGACGGCCCTGGCACAAGCACCGGCTCGTCCCGCACGTTTGTCCAAGTTCTTAAATCTGCGGACCGCGCCAGCCAGACACCAAGGTCGCGACGCTCGTACAACAAATTCCACACGCCATTCTCGTGAAACCCCACTGGAGTCCCGAACGGCCCCGGCGGAATCGGTTGACCGCTGCTCAGTCGCACGTCCAGTGTCCCCTCCCGATGCCAGCTGTCGCCATCAACAGAAGTCAGCAACTGAGCCTGATCCTGCGCTCCCTCTGCAAACATGTAGTAGCGGCCGTCATGACGCACCACCATCATGTCCTCCACCCAGTACTCGTCCACCAGCGGGTTCTGTGAGGACCTCTTCCAGTGAATCCCGTCACTTGATGTCGCCAGCCCCAGCTTCATTGTGAGTGGCTGCACGTCAGGGTTATAGCCGGTGTACCACATTCGCCACTGACTGCCCTCGCGAAGAATCCAGCCACGTTCGCGGATCTTCGCATCCCACTCACCCGGGCGACCGGTAAACAACGGCTCCGTCTCCGACGCCGCAAAGGCCTTCGGAAACGCCGGCTCGTCGGCGAATCCCGAACGAGGCCCGTCAGGAGCAGCACAGACAACGGCGAGACAGATCGCGGCAACATTTATTTTGATGCTCATGGGCCATTCCGAGGATCAGCGGGATTCCGGGTGCGGCTGGAGAATGCAGACAGGCAGCCCGGCGGATTCGCCTGGCTGCCTGCAGCAGTGAATTCAGTGAACGAATCCTGAAACAGAGGACCTTAGTCAGCCAGACGCTGAATGCTGATGTTGCGGAACGAAACAGCGTCCCCGTGACCTGCGAATCCGAAGAACCCGGACTTGCGATCCTTGCCAGGATGCGGTCGCCCACCCATGAATTCTGTCACCTTCGCCACGTCCGTGTTCAGAATCAGATTGCCGTTCAACTCCACTCGAATCGTGGTGCCATTCACGGTCACTTCCTGGAAGTTCCAGGTGCCGGCCGGACGCAGAAAGCCGCGTTTGGCCGCCGTCATACCGTAGGCAGAGCCGTGGTACTGACGGGGATCCAGTTTGGCGTAGTTGGGGTGTTCGGAATCCAGCACCTGCAGTTCGCACATGGCATCGTAGGCCGGATCACCCTTGCCGTCCGTGCGAATCGCAAGGCCATTGTTGCCCGAGGGTGGTGTCAGGAATTCCAGACGAACCACAAAGTTGGCGTATTCGTCGGCCGTATGAAGAATGCCGCCCTTGCCCTCACGACAGCGAATCGCGCCCTCCACCACTTCATAGTTGTCCGCAGCGCCGGCCCAGCCCGAAAGGTCTTTGCCGTTGAAGATCGAAGCGAACTTGTCCCCACCACTGGCGGCCAGAATCTGATTGGCTTCCTCAGCGGGAATCTCGCGGATGTAAATGTTGCGCCAGCGAATCTCTCCGCCGTGCGTCTGCAGGCAGATTGGCCCCTTCAAAAACAACGGATTTTCGCGATCCCAGTAATTTTCCATGATCGCGTTGTCCACCACCATCTGGCCATTCAGCCAGACCGAAGTCCGAGCACCAATCTGGCGAATCCGGAAACTGTTCCATTCACCAAAAGGCTTGTCAGCGCGAACCGCAGGATCCTTACCAGCAGCTCCGGCGCCGTTGTTCCAAAGACCACCACTGCCCTTGTCCGCACCCAGCTTGAACTTGGACTCTTCCGTGGAGTCCCAGATCTGCACCTGCGGTGATGCTTTGAGGTAAATACCGCTGTCAGCCAGCGGAACTGTCTTGTAGTCAATCAGCAGCTCGTAGTCGGTGAATTCGGCGTCGGTCGCAAGATAGGCACCGTGGCCGTCGTTTACCAGTTCCTCGTTCTGCACTGTCCAGTGCTTGCGGGCGTCCTCTGTCCAGTCCGCGATCTGTTTGGCCCGCGCGTCCTCAGGCATTTTCGCCAGATCACGAGGATCGAAGTGCGGCATGCCGTGCCAGCCGTCCAGATCGCGACCGTTAAAGAGCGGCCGGAAGCCTTCCGGCGGTTCAGCGGAATTCACAGGGCCGGCCACTGCCAGAAACAGCGCGGCCACAATTGCAGCAGAACAGGGGAGGCGGAGGAGCATGTGGGGTCTCCGGTTGAGGCGGGGTGAACTGGACAAGTGGAGCAGAAAGCGTTCCTGCAGGGCCGCGGAAGAATAACGCAACAACTCCAATTCGGAAACACTCCGGACACACTCTCCCGAAAATTTCAAGTGTGTTTGTGAAAGTTTTTGAGCCACACCTCGCTCCCAATCCTCAAATCAAGCGACTCATCCGCCAGCTGCAGCCGCGCATGGTGAGCATTCCAGCCGCTGATGACAGCACCCAAAGGCCAGATCACCTCCGTCTCAGAAGTGATCAATCCCGATCGACTGCCGGCCGCAATCACACAATACTCCAGAGCCGGCCGCGAAATCACCCGCGCATCAAACACCCCTGCCCCCGCTGCCCCCACCAAACGGCCACTCGATTCCCATGCTGCCCCCAAAAATGGCCCACCCACTACCATACATCTGTCCATTAGTTCCGCCGCGGCTCGCAGATCCTCTGATGCGATGCCAAGCACCACTTCCCCCGCCTGTAAACCCCGCAATCGCAGACTTTCCACACACGAACGCGCCAGTTCAAATGTCCGCACACACGAATTGCCACGTTCCGGAGCTACAGTCGCCCCCCCCTCCACACTCGCGAAAATGCCCCGCAGGGACAGACATCGCTGCTTCGCAACAGCCCGAGACAGCGACTCACAGTCCGGCCCGGGGTGCACACCCATCAATCGCTCGCCCGTGTCCACCGCCACAAGCACACTGATCGTTTTTCCAATCGACTCCGCAGCTCGAACCAACAGCTCCACATGCCGGAAATGATCGACCGCGACGGTCAACCGCGGCACTGAGGCAGCAAGTCCCGCGATCATCCGTATGTCGGATTGAGCAGATGGCGGCGATCGCAGCAGCAATGCGGGCAACCATCCAGAAACAGAATCCTCGCCGCTCCATGGAACTGCCAACAAAAATGCAGCGACCGCGCGGCGGGCGTCTTCACAGCAGACTTCAAAGCTGCACTGCGGACGCTGCTCGGCAAACTGCTCTCGCACCACCGCAAACTCGTCTTTCCCCGGCACTGCCGATATCTCCGGAACCCAGCCGACTGACGGTGACAACTGCGCCAGTACTTCACGGCAATGGATGCGGCAGCGTTCCGCCTGTTGGTTCACAGATGAACTCATCACCGCCGCTCCAGTGACTTCAACAACTCGGCCGCCCGTGTCTGACGCTCAGAATCACCCCACGAAGGGTGCAGCACGGAAACAGTGCGAAGAATGCGCTGAGCTTCGCTGACGCGGCCACCCGCGGCTGCAAGCGATGCCAGCTGCAGCGATGCCTCCAGCCACGCTGGCTCTCCGGATTTCGTCTGCTTCTGAACTTTCCGCCAGAAGTCAGCCACCGTCGGCGATGGTGATGCGGCCACCCCGACCATCACCGCAGGATCGATGCCCGACAGGATTCGCGCGGCCTGCTGAAGCTGACTCGGGGTAAGCGGCTGTCGGATGAGTGCCCCCAGAATGGCTGCAGCAGGTTCCCCCGGCCCGCCAAACTGCTGCAGACGCAACTGAACCGGAAGATCCCGCAGCAAATCAGCCGCAGTTCGATCAGCAGCGTTCGCGGGAGGCAGCAGTTCGGTCGCAAAGCTGGCGAGAGAAGCATTGCCCGGCAGGCCAGACCTGGAAAGATGCGGCAGCAGCAGCAGCACCTGCTCTCGACGCACCGCAACAGCACGGCCCCTGAGTATCGCCTCGGCCTCCTGAATTTCTGTGGCAGGAAGCAGCAGGCGGGATGCTGCAAGAAGCCTGAGTGTCTCCGCGGCGGCCCTCGTTCGAGCAGCCACCGCAGCGAAGTCAAAGCTGTCGTCAGCCGGCTTGTCAGCCACCCTGTCGCCGGGAGACTGTGGCAACGCGATGTCCGTCGGAAACCGAACAAGCAAAGGCACAAGCTCAGCGTTGATGGAGTTCCAGTCCTCCTCAGACTTGCCCGATCGGAACTCTGATAACAACAGCGGTGCTGACAGGATCTGCAGGGATATAATAGTCTGTTCGGGCGACTCTGCCCGGCGGACCTGTTCAAGCCATGGCTGCAGCTGAGCGGCTGCTGTCGCGATCAGTTCAGCAGGCTGACCTGCAGGCGGTGTGTTTGCCCCGGTATCGCTGCCATCGTCGTCTCCCCCGATGGTCTGCGTTGCGACAGTCGCGAGCGACGCTTCCAGCAGACAGTCGCCAACCAGCGCCAGCTTCCGCAGGTGCTGACGAACTGTCTCAGGTGTCGCGTCTGATTTCGGTGCCGGGATCGCCAGCAGATCGCCTGCAGCATCCAGCGGTCTGGCGAAACGCAGTAACCGCGCACGATACTCACGTGCAATATCAACTGTCGGCTGATCCGCGAACGTTGAGATGTGATGATTGAGAGCATCGAGATACGGGCTGGTGTCCGGATGCTGCCGGGCCAGCCCGTACAGCCGCAGCAGATCAGCGGCCGCCTGCTGACGCCGACGACCGCTCACAGCAAAGTCCGCAGCGGCTGCCTCCAGCTGACCGATCGCGTCACCCCAGCGGGATTCACGAAGCAGCAGCTCACCAATCTGCATGCCTGCAAGAGCTTTGAGTTCTCTGCTGACAGCCGGCAGACGAGTAATCTGCTCCAGACGCGACAAGGCAGCTGGTGTGTCGTTGGCAGCCAGCAGCGCCGAGACAGCTTCGATGGCGTCCGCCCCGACCGGCCCCGCCAGCAGAACAAGTTCAAGTCGTCGCTCACAATACTGCAGACGCTCCTGCCAGACGCCCCGAAGCTGAGGCGACAATTCGGCCTTGAGAGCCTGAAAGGCGGTCTCGGCCTCGGCCAGACTGCGATCCCCAGGTCGGCGATTCAGTTCAATTTCGCTGAGCAGTTCGCAGAGCATCAATCGGGCGTGCAGCTGCAGCAATCGCAGCTCCGCGATATTCAAAATGTCCGCCGGCAACGGATTGCCAGGCTGACTGATTCGAGCAGACAGTTCGCTGGGACGTCGCAGCCGCAGCAGCCGAGTCTGATGCAGCACCTCAAGACGCAGGCGTTCACCAGTGCTGGAAACATTCGCAGCCAGATTTCGCAGCTGCAGTTCCAGCGCCGCGTCGTCGCCACTGTCCAGAAGCACCTGAGCCAGCAAATGCCGCGCGCGAAACAAATGCTGGTCAGCCAGTCCCCGCACAAGCTGCTCAGCACCACTGCGCAGCGCAGAAAGTCCTTGCGAATCGCCGGAACCCTGAACATGCGTCAAACGATGTTCGGACAACTGCAGCTCCAGCAGACTACAGCGGAGCCGAAATCGGATGTCACGAAGCGTTGCCGGCGGCAGCGTCGATCGCAGCTCATCGGCGAACTTCAATTGTGCCGTGGCAAGCTGAATTCCCTGAGTGCAGGCCGAGCGAGCAAATTGAAGCCGAGACGCAGCCGGCAAACTGCTGCGAAACGCAATCGCTGTGCACTCCATGTCCGCCGCTGCTGCCAAAAGCTCCAGCTGCCGCAGCCGCAATGCCAATTCCGTGTCGGGCTGCACCGCAGACCTGTTCAGAAAGTCCGTGATCCGGGACGCCGCAAGCGAGATCAGTTCTTCACGGCGAGATTGTGGCAACAGCCACGCTTCGTCCTCGCAGCAGTCAATAAACTGCAGCTCCCAGCGAGCCTGCAGAGTCAGATTTTTTGCCGCTGCCAGACGCTGCAGACAAACCTGCCGGCCCAGATCAAACAAACCCCGCGACCGCAGTTCAAATATATACTCAGATTCGCCATCAGGCAGGTCCGCAACGACGCCGGACCCAGCCGGAACTGCACGCGACGGCGACTCGTCGATGCACGCGAGGAGGAACGAGGGAACTGAAATCAAAGCGAGGACGAACATGCAAAGATCTTCCCCACCTTGCCCCCCTGTTGTCAACTGCGACGAGTGCGTTTGGCTGCGGGTTTGGCAGCTGATTCAGGTGGTGTCGCCAGACGACACAACAGGTGCGGTCGGCCGTCAAACATCAATGCGTCCGACTGCTCCTCTGTTGTCAACGGCTGCTCACCTGCTGCCGTCAGGGCCAGTTTCTGATCGCCGTGAAGACCGATCAGCATGGCATCCACAGCGGCCCGGTCACCCCCCAGCTTCTCACGAAGGTCCGCAAGACGCACGTCCGGCGCGAGACTGGATGTGGCCGCAAGCGATTCAAGGGTGCTGATGACTCGCTTTGCAGTCAGCGGCTGACGTCGCACTGCCTTCGGCTTCGCCTCCTCAGGACTTGCTGATGGTGGTTTTTCACTGTCGCTGGCAGGAATAACGGCGACCGGCTCTGAAACTGGGGAAATCGGCGCTGATGCCATTGAAATCGGCGACAGTTGCAATCCCAGCATCGCAGCAAGCCTCGCAGCCGTGTCCAGCATGATGCTCTGCTGACCCCGAACGAATCGACTGAGCTGCGCTGGGCTGATCCCCGCGTGAATGGCCAGCTGCAGCTGACCAATCGGGCTGCTGCTGACAGCCGCCCGAAGCTGCCACTCAATGTTGTCGGAAATCACCGGGATTTCCTGGCTGACAGTACTCTCAGTGATGGAAGACAGTATCTGCCATGCAACGCTGCTTGATGCGACCGACATGCGTGATCTTTCCTGACTCCCCGGACATTGGAAGGCGTCTCTGCTGATGCCTCGAACCTCTCTACACAAATAGCACCAGAACACGAGCACCGGAGGGCTTTTTTACCCGCCAGACTCGTTTTTGCAGCCTTTTGAACCATCCCACCGCGAAAAGGCGCGCAATGCACTTCAATCACCCGTTCAATAAACACATCCGTGCCGATCGCCCGCTTGACCATCCTGTGTTCCCCAACGAAGGTGCCCACGCTGCCAGCGCGTCGCCAGGCCCTTTTGCCCGCAGGCTGCCGCCATGCGGCTGATCAGCGGTTGGGTGGAAGCCCCCGGCGGTGTTTCGCACCGAAGGTGCCCACGCTGGCAACGGCACTGCCAGCGCGTCGCCGGCCCCTTTGCCCGCTGGCTGCCGCCATGCGGCTGATCAGCGGTTGGGCGGAAGCCCCCGGCGGTGTTTCGCACCGAAGGTGCGCGCGCTGGCAAGGGCACTGGCAGGGCGTCGCCAGCCCCTT